>SXGS01774574.1_pt1 | contig 12966 bp, 25 predicted proteins | sample 3174681 | NCBI WGS metagenome assembly SXGS01 (sample SAMN11356861, study PRJNA531348) | freshwater metagenome | isolation source: freshwater sample F1-80 | place: China: Fuxian Lake, Yuxi | collected 2017-12-25
CCCCGACTCGGACACAGCGGCAGGCTAACCGGAACCACCTTCACCCCGGTGGAGGGGATCTCCTCGAACGCCTGCGGCGTCAGGAGCGTCATGACACCGTGACCCCCGTCAGCATCACCACCACCGGGGGAACTCATGATCAAGCACATCGCCAGGGCCCTCGCCCTGCTCGTGGCCCTTGCCGGCCTCGCCACCTTCACCCAGCCCGCCCAGGCCTTCTATGACCGCGACTGCGGCGACTTCGCCACCCAGGCCGCCGCCCAGACCTTCTACAACAACGCCGGCCCCGGCGACCCGCACCGCCTCGACGCAGACGGCGACGGCCGCGCCTGCGACAGCCTCCCCTGCCCCTGCGGCGTCCGCAACAACCCCAACCCGAACCCCGGCAACACCAACCCGAACCCCGGGCCCAAGCTCTACCGCGAGACTGGCAACGTCGTGAAGGTCATCGACGGCGACACCCTCCGCGTCCGCCTCAAGAGCGGCCCGGTCGTCGACGTCCGCATGCTCGGCATCAACACCCCCGAGCGCGGCCGCTGCGGTGCCAACGACGCCACCGCCAACCTCCGCAAGCTCGCACCCGTCCGCTCCACCGTCGATCTCGTCTCCGACCGCAGCCAGGCCGCCAAGGACCGCTACGGCCGCCTGCTGCGCTACGTCGCCAAGCGCGGCGGCTACAAGGACCTCTCCTACCGCCAGGCCTTCAACGGCTACACCAAGCGCTACGTCTTCGGCGGCAAGCCCGTCGCCCGCGACGGCCAGTACGTCCGCGCCATCGCCCAGGCGCGCAACAAGAACCGCGGCCTCTGGAACAGCTGCTGGTGACCAGCACCCACCCGAACGCCTGAAACGCGGGCACCAGCCAGCACGGCTGGTGCCCGCTGTCGCACCCAGCCTCTACCGTCCTGCCGCGTGCCCCAACTCACCAACAACGAGACCGCGATCCTCGACTTTGAGCGCCACTGGTGGAAGTACGCCGGCGCGAAGGAGCAGGCCATTCGGGAGACGTTCGGCATCAGCTCGACGCGGCACTACCAGCGGCTCAACGCGCTGCTGGACCGACCTGAGGCGCTCGAGTACGACCCGCTCCTGGTGCGCCGGCTCGTGCGTCTGCGGGATGCGCGACGGGGGCAGCGGAGCGCGCGCCGGCTCGGCGCTGGAGCGTGAAGGCGCACTCGTTCCCGGAGCCCGGCCGCGACTTCGTGGGGTGCCTGTCGTGCCACTGCGGGGACGTCGTGAAGCGTCTTGGCCCGATCGCGATCAGCCCCGTGTTGGAGGCGCAGCAGCGCGCTGGCGAAGAGGATCAGTCGGTGCCGGGATGGGACCACGGGGCCTGACCTGCAGCGTGGGGCAGCGCGTGGGGCAGCCAGCCGCCATGCAGGGCCAGTGAGCGCCAGACCGCGCACCACCCAAACATGCTCTGACCTGCACTTATGCAGGTCCCGACAGGACTCGCCACGTGGGGCCAGACCCCGCGAATCGGATTATGAGTCCTCTGCTCTGACCGACTGAGCTACCGCCCCTCACGCTCAACCGGGCTGGTTGCCCCCTGCCGCGTGGGGCTTTCGTGGGGCTGCCAGCGCCGCGAGGACCGCTGCGCTTGGCGTCTCCGCCAGGTGCGCGTACTTCGCGGTCGTCTGCGTCGAGACGTGCCCGAGCAACCTACCAACCTCGGCGAGGGGAATGCCCTGCTGGAGCAGCCATGACGCGTAGGTGTGTCGGCAGTCGTGGATCCGCGCGTGCCCCACGCCGGCTCGCTGCAGCGCCTCGCGCCACGTTGCCGCCCAGTTCGAGTTCCGCAGCGGGTAGCCGCGCTCCGTGGTGACGACGAGGCCGGACCGGCAGATCCCGGCGGAGTGCGGGACGCCGCACGTCTTCACCGCCTCGGCCTTCCGCTGCGCCAGCACCGCGACCAGGTCGTCGGTGAGCGGCACCTCGCGGGTCCGCCGACCCTTGGGGTACGCCTTGATGCGCCCGCCGGTCTCGTCGTAGGTCTCGGCCACGACCAGCGTGCGGCGGGCGAGGTCGACGCGCGACCAGTGCAGCCCGGCGAGCTCGCTCCACCGGACGCCCGTGTTCACGAGCAGGTCCGCGACCAGCTGGTCGTCGGTTGAGGGCATCTCGGCGCGGATGGCGTGGAACTCGTCGTGGGTGAGGAACCGCTCGACGGCCTGCGCGCCCTTCGGCAGCTTGATCCGGGACGCGGGGTTGGACTGCACGACCTCGGCGTCCACGGCGGCGTTCATCGAGGCGGAGAAGAGGTGCACGGCGCGCTGCACGGTCGAGGGCCCGACGCCGGCGGCCGCCATGTCCACGGCCCACGCCTTCACGTCGTGGCGGGTGATCGACCCTATGGGCGTGTTCGCCCAGCGCGGGTCGAGGTGCTTGCGGCGGCGCACGGCGTCGGCCCGTGCGGTCGTGGCTTCGACCTGGCGGGCTTTCAGCCACTCGTCGGCCCACTCCCCCCACGGCCGGCGGTACGCCTCGGGGTCGCGCCACAGCAGCGACCGGGCGTCACGTTCCTTCGCCGCCGCTTCGCGCTCGGCCTTTGCCTTGTGCGTGAACGTCCCGGCGCTCCGGCGCTTCCCGGCGCCGTCACGGTAGACGCCGCGGTACTTGCCGCTGGGCAGCTTCTCCGACCAGGCCATCAGTCCTCCCCCTCGAGCCGTGTCTTGAGGTAGCCGCGCTCGGCGGGGTGCAGGTTGTTCATCCGGCACCTGAGGACCGGCACGTCGACGCCGAGCTCGTCGGCGGCTTCGTGCTCATCGAGCGCCCACGCGAGTGCTTCACCGAGGACGTGCACGTCTGGGAGCAGGATCCGCGCGGTCTCGCGGCGCACCCTCTGCTCGTCCTGGGCGGACCAGCCGTGCGATGGGACACCGCGGCGCAGGTGCAACAGCTCGTGGACGACGGTGCAGCGGCGTTCGGCCCATGAGAGGCCACGTCGGATGCTGATGGTGTCGGTCGCGAAGTGGGCGCGACCCATCGGGCCGCCGTCGTGCCACTCGAGCAGCACGTGCTCGGCCTCGTGGAGGAGCCGCCACGGATGGATCACCCGCGGAACGGTAGGCGCGGCGACCGACATCAGTCCTCGTCCCGGGCTGCGATCTCGTCCATGCGCGCGAGGCGGTTCTCGGCGGCTTCGACGAGTTCGCGGGCGGAGAGCCCGAGCGCCTCTGCCAGGGCGGCGAGGGCCTTGACGTCGATGTGCCGGCGCGCGTTGAGGTAGCGCGACACGGAGATGAGGGGGATGCCAGAGCGATCGGCGAGGTCCTGCTGGCGCAGGTCGGAGGCGGCGAGCTCGCCTCGGAGGACAGCGGCGAGGGCGCCGTTGAGTCCGCGGGCTGCGTCGTTCTCGACTGGGGTCATGCCACGAAGATAGTCCTGTTTGGACGCATCGCACATCCGTAGTGGTACGTAGATTCTCCGTTCGCGGGGTTGACATGTCCGTTTGGACACATAGACTCTCCGCATGGACACGCTCACCCCGATAGTCGCAGACCGAGTGGTCACGGCCATGGAGAGCAAGGGAGCCACTCGCCTCGGCATCAGCGAGGCCACCGGGATCCCCCGCACCACGCTTCTCCGACGTCTCTCGGGCGCGTCGCCGTTCACCGTGGCCGAGCTCGACGCGATCGCCCGGGCGCTCAACATGCCCGTGCGCGACTTTCTCGGGGACGCAGCATGAACCAGCGACTTCGCCTCAACACAGCGCAGGCAGCGGCGCACGCCGGCTGCCACGTCACGACCATCCACCGGGCCGCCGAGTCCGGCGACCTCCACGGTGGGCAGCGCAAGCCCGGCGGGCGCTGGTCATTCCGCATCGCTTGCGTCGACGCCTGGCTCGACGGCGAGACGTGCGAGCACCCGCAGGCAGGGGCCGCATGAGCACCGCCGCACCCCAGGCACCCGCCCACACGCTCGCAGGGGAAGGCAGCGTCGGGGCGGGCCAAGCCCGCGTCTTCGATGACCTCGACAGGGCGGTCCTCGAGTTCGAGCGCGGCCGGTGGAAGTTCGCCGGCGCGAAGAACGCCGAGATCTTCGACCGGTTCGCGCTGACGCCGACGCGCTACTACATCCGGCTCAACTGGGTGATCGACCAGCCCGAAGCCCTGGAGTACGACGCCACCACGGTGCACCGCCTACGACGTCTGCGTGACCTTCGCCGCCAGGTCCGGACGCGCGGCACTGTCGCCGCCGGCGTCGCCACTCGTCCGGACGTCAGCGGGACCCGTCCCGCGATGCTCGGCGGATCGGTGGTGACGTCGTGACGCCGCTGAACCTGCTCGCGACGGCCCGGCTGCGGAACCGGTCCCGCCTCGACCTGAAGCGACGCACCCAGTGTGTGCTCGTCGCTCGCCCCACCGGCGTACTCCACGCGTACGTCGGCCCCCTGACCCCGTCCGGACGGTTCACCCCCCGTGCCGCCCGGCCGGCCTGCGGCGTACGCACGCGCGGCCTCAGCGTGATCCCTCTCGCTGAGGTCCGGCGTCGACGCGTGTGCGTCCGCTGCACCGCTCGCCTCGGAACCCCCGCCGCGGGTGGGGCGGGCACACAGTCCCGCACCCAGCTACTCGCCGCGTACGAAGGCGTCACCGCGTTCGACCTCGCCCTCGACGCCTGGCGAGCGGAGACCCCCGACGACCTCGAGCGCGTCGAGCACCTCGCGCTCCTCGTGATCGGGCTGCGCGCCGCGAAGACAGAGCCGGTCGTCTCCCCCGGCGGGAAGGTCACCGGCCCCCTCGACGACCACATCACCCGTGCACGCCGCCGGCTCGGGATCGTCCGCGACCCGCTCGCCGGGCCGCTGCGCGCGGCCGCGACGGAGAACGAACTCGTCGCCCGCCACACCGCCAAGGCCCGCCGCAACGAGGGCTGGCTCGACCGCGAGGCCCGCATCGAACGCCTCGGGTTCGTCAACGCCACCGCACGACCTGGCGCCTGAACTACCGCTCGAGCAGCACCCACACAAGACAGGAGCCCCCGGCCCCTCTCCCGCGAAGAAGCGGGGGCCGACGGCTCCAGACAGGAGCAGTGTCCCATGGAACACCCCCCGATCGGCAACACCGACGAGGCCGCGGCCGCGTCCGCGGTGTGCGCCGCGAAGTCCGCAGGCTGGGAGGCCCTCCGCCGCCTCAACAACCACCGGTCCGCCGGCACCAAGGCGCGCACGGAGACGCGGAGCCAGATGCTCGAGGCCGACGTCATGGCCGAGGAGTTCCGCGCGACGTATCACCCGACAGCGGTCAAGGCGTTCGGGACCGGTGACCGGTTCATCGGGCAGCCGTTCGAGATGTACGTCGTCGACGCCGACGGGCCCCGTCGTGTGTGGGCCGAGCCGCAGGCGGTGGCCTGATGTTCGACGAGATCTTCGGCTACGTGCTGATCGCGGTCTCCGTGGTGTGGCTCGCGCTCGTCACCTTGCGCGACGTCCGGGCGGCGCGGCGGCAGTCGTGGGAGGACCACGTCACCTCGACGCCCGGCCTTGACCAGCCCGCCAACGACTTCGACCTCTGGTTGGAAGAGCTGCGAGGTCTGGCATGAAGCGCCCGGCCATGGAGGTCAGCCACTTCGACACCCTCGTCACCATCGCCGTCCCGCCGGCCCTGGCTCGCGACCTCGCAGCCGTGTGGTCCAGCGCCCACGCGACCGACCCGATCCTCGCCGCCACCCGACCCGACTGGCACCTCGACGTGATCGCGCTGATCACCAGCTCCGCTCGCGCCGAGCAGCACGCCGACGAAGCCCGCGTCGACGTGCCCCTCCTGACTCTCCCCACCTCTACGGCCACGCCGCTGCGCCTGGTCGAGGAAGCGAGCCCCCGATGATCCCCGTCGGCACCCTCGACCACGCCGAGCCGAAGCAGTGGCGCGCCGGCGCCGCCGCAGACGCGGACGCCGCCGCGACCACCCAGACCCAGTTCGTCGACCAGACCCGACGCGACGGCGTGCGCTACGCGATCGCGGTGCTCCGCGGCGCCCACCACTTCACGACCTACCCGCCCGCCGACCGGCGTGCCGACGTCGCCCGCCTCCTCGCCGAGTCCGTCGAGAAGCAGGCCCGCGTCTCCGGTCTGGGCCGCATCACCATCCCCGTCGGTGGTGCGGCATGAGCCTCGACGTGAGCATCCAGCCCGACGACACGGCCACCCTGACCGTCCGGTCGCCCCTCGGCCAGCGTGTCACCTTCGACGTCCGGCAACGGCGCATCCGCGGTGCAGGGACCGAGCGGTTCATCGTCGGCCTCAAGGGCAGTGACGGTGAGGGGTTCTCCCAGCACAACAGTTTCGACACCGCCTTCCGATCCGCGCTGTCTCGTGCTCGCCGGTACGACCGCTCCCTGGCGAAGGCCGCGAAGCGTAGGGGCGTGGCCGCATGAGCACCGACACCCGCCTCGGCGACGCGGCGCGGCTCCGTGACGAGGGAATGCAGCAGGCCGAGGATCACGCTGACCCGCGGCTGAAGATCATGATCGACAACGCGATCGCCGACGCCAACGCGTCCGGTCGGGAGTGGTCGGCCAACGACATTCGCGACCGCCTCCCGGTCGTGTGCTCCGGCCTGGTCGGGGCCCGGGTGAAGTCGGCGTCGATGCGGAAGCCCGTCGAGATGGTCGCTGTCGGTGAGGTGCAGTCCAACCTGCCGACGACGAAGACGAAGCGCATCACCGTGTGGCGCGGGGTGACGTCATGAGCATCTGGGACAACCTCGACGAGCGCCTGGCGAGGTGGAAGACCCAGAGCCACGACCAGCTGTGCGAGCAGCAGGAACGCTCGTTCATCTGCCACTGCACGAAGCGCGCTCGGATCGCGCGCGGACTCACCGAGCTGCCGACCGAGGACCTCTACTTCCCGCCGCCGGACTGCCCCGTGTGCGACGGCGACCTCGAGTTCGACGGCGACGGCTTCACCTGCCCGACTTGCAGCCTGTCGTGGGACAGCCGCGGCTCAGCGAGCAGTGTCCAGTTCACCGATGACCACGGCGACAACTTCGGAGGCGAGCAGTTCGGCCGCCTGCTGCGCGCGATCGCGGACGGAGCAGACGAGTGAGCCGCAGAACGCCGCGGTGCCGCGACTGCCAGAAGCCGGTCGTGTTCTTCCGGTCGCCCTTCACCGGGAAGACCCGCATGTTCGACCCGACACCGGTCGAGCCGTCCCACCCACTGGCCGGCGTGAAGGCCTTCCCCGTGCTCGGCGGCACCGCGGCCTACCGCCCGGCTCATCTCGCGGAGGTGCTGCAGGTGCAGCGCTTCTGCTCCGACGCCGAGGCGGCAGCCGAAGTGCAGGACCTGCCGTGGTTCCTGATCCACGACTGCCGCCCCCAGAACACAGTCCAGGAGGGCTGACCCATGACCCTCACCCTCACCGACATCTTCTGCGGCGGCGGCGGCAGCTCGACCGGGGCTGTCCAGATCCCCGGCGTTGAGATCAAGATGGCCGCGAACCACTGGGACCTCGCGGTCCAGGTCCACAACCAGAATCACCCCGACGCCGACCACGCCGCCGTCGACCTCCACGAGGAGGACCCGCGGTACTTCCCGAAGACGGACATCCTGTGGGCCTCACCCGAGTGCACGAAGTGGTCCCAGGCGTCTGGCGGCAAGTACGCCGACATCGCGACGTCGCTCGAGGGTGACCTCCTCGAGCTCCTCAACCCCGAGCTGGTCGAGGAGGACCCTGAGGTCGCGATCGTCCAGCGTTCACGGCTCCTGATGTTCGATGTCCTCCGCTTCGCCGAGCACCACCGGTACCGGGCGATGGTCATCGAGAACGTGGTCGACATCGCCACCAACCCGAAGTTCGCGCCCGAGTGGGCGCTGTGGAAGAAGGGCCTGAGGAACCTCGGCTACAACTTCCGGGTCGTGTCGCTGAACTCGATGCACGCCCAGGCGCACGGCGACCCGGCCCCGCAGTCCCGCGACCGGCTGTACATCGTGTGCTGGCTCAAGGGCCAGAAGGTGCCGGACATCGACAAGGTGCTGCGTCCTCTCGCCTGGTGCCCACTATGCGACGAGGTCGTCGAGGCTCAGCAGGCGTGGAAGAACGGTCGCACGGTCGGGAAGTACCGCTCCCAGTACGTCTACCTGCACGGGTCGTGCGGCACGGCGGTCGAGCCCGGGTACCTCCCCGCCGCGACCGCGATCGACTGGACCCTCCGAGGCACCCGCATCGGTGACCGCACCAAGCCCCTCGCCGACAAGACCCGGCGCCGCATCGCCGCCGGGATCGCGCGCTACTGGTCCCCGTTCCACATGGAGTCCGGCGGCAACCAGTACGACGCCGCCGATCCCAAGCATCCCGCGTTCGGCAACCCCAACGGCTACTACCGAGCCTGGTCAACACTCGACACCCTCAAGACCCTCCACACGCAGGAGACGAAGGCGCTTGTCGTGCCGCTCGAGGGCCGCGCCGGCGACCGCTGCAACACCGCCGAGACGCCGCTGCGGACGCAGACGTCGCGTCACCTTGATGCCGTGGTCCAGCCAGCCTTCATGCTCGAGCGCCGCTTCGACTACCGAGTCCGTGGCGTCGACGAGCCGATCAGCACGCTGACCGCGAACGACACCAGCAAGGCACTCATCGAGCCGCCGCCGTTCATCGCCGAGCTCCGTGGCGGCGGGTCGGATGCCCGGTCGACCGAGAGCCCACTGTCGACCGTCACCGCGTCCGGCAACCACCACGCGCTCATCCAGGCGAACAACCACAACAACCGTGCCCACCCCGTCAGCGAGGTGCTGCCGACCGCCACGACCGCGACCGGCGGCGGTGCCGCGCTCGTCGTGCCCTACTACGGCGCGAGCCAGTCGGCGCAGACCACGGACAAGCCGATCGGGACCCTCACCACCGTCGACCGATACGCCCTGATCCACCGCAACAACAGCGGCGGCGCCGAGATGACCACCCCGGCCAGCGAGTACCTCCGGACCCTGACCACCGCCGGCCACCAGTCCGTCATCACCCCCGGCGACATCGAGGTCGCGACCGCCCGGGTCGACGACTGCCTCTTCCGGATGCTCGAGCCGCACGAGGTCGCCGCCGGCATGGCGTTCCCCGCCGACTACCACTGGGCAGGCACCCGCCGCCAGCGGGTCAAGCTCGCCGGGAACGCCGTCACCCCGCCCGCTGCGCGCGACCTCATCGGCGCTGTGGTCGAGTCCCTCGGAGGTGCCGCATGAGCACCCGCGAGGAGAAGTTGTGGTCGCTGTGGTGCGACTGGCCGACCTGCAAGCACCAGTTCGAGTACGGGGACTACAGCATCTTCGGCGACGGCTACGACCCCGACGAGATCGTCCGCGAGAACGACGGTCAAGTCGGTGCCGACGGGAAGCACTACTGCTACGACCACCCCGCCGTCTGGTCGAGCGAGCACGAGAACGGCGAGCCCTACCCGGCGCCGCCGTTCCTGATCATCGCTGACGGCCGCTCCGCGATCGAGGACGGCACCGTGGTGCTGGTCAGCCACCTCCACAACGGTGAGCCGTGCCTCGTCGCCACCGTGTGCCCGCACCGGGCCATCGAGACCGAGGCCGCGCACTACGACGCCCTCGTGACCGCGGAGGGTGTCCGGTGAGCCCCGACGACCCGCGCCACGGCACCTCTGGCGGCTGGCCGGCACACCGCAAGGCCGGGCAGGACGCGTGCCAGCCGTGCAAGGACGCGAACGCGCTCTACCAGCGCCGCTACCGCAAGACGCGCGTCCTGTACGGAGATCGCACCGTGTCGCCCGCCGGGACCGTCCGCCGCGTCCAAGCGCTGATGACCCTCGGCTGGTCGATGGCCGTCATCGCCGAGCGCATCGGCATGGAACCGCGGCAGATGTGGTGGACCACCCAACAGAAGTACGTCCGCGTCGCCACCGCCGCCCGGGTCGCCGACGTGTACGACGAGCTCGCCGACACCCGCCCGCCGACCGACACGAAGGCGCAGCGGATCTCGGTCGCGAAGACCCTCGCCCATGCCCGCCGGCAGGGCTACGCGGGCCCGATCGCGTGGGACGACAACATCGACGACCCCACCGCCGAGCCGTATGCCGGTGCCGAGGACGTGGTCGACGAGGTCGTGGTCGAGCGGCTGATGTCCGGGCGCAGGACGCGATCGACGAAGGTCGAGAAGATCGAGGCGATGCGCCGCTGGCTCGCGACCGGCCGCTCCGAGCGGTCGCTCTGCGTGATGCACGGCTGGAAGACCGACCGCTACGTCGTACGCCAGGACGGTGCCGCATGACGCCCTGTGGAGTCCGTGTGTGCACCGGTTGCGTGACGTGCGTGAAGGCGTGGTCCGAAGTCGGTGGCCTCACCCTCGCGCCGTGGCAGCAGCGGCTCGTGGACCGGGCCTGCCCGCCGTCCCCACCACCGATCCAGCGACTCCTCGCCGCCCGCCCGGAGCTCGCGTCCACCCCCAACCTCGGCGTCGTGCTCCACCGCGCCCAGATGGAGTCCGCATGACCAAGACCTGGCATCCCACTGGTGCCGAACCGAGGTACGGCGCCGCGCGCGGCCGCCCCGTCGAAGGGCAGGTCGTCGGCTGGGAGCACCGTGCCTGGACTGTCGAGCACGTCCGGGACGCGATCCCGACCGACGAAGAGACAGAGACGCTGTCCCACTACGTCGAGTCCTACAGGGCGGGGATGGCGCCCTACCGGGTGACGCTGCGTCTCCTGCACGGCGAACCGCACCCGTGGCAGAAGGACCAGCACGACGGCCGGCTCGCGCTCCGATGCGGCGTCCGGACACCCGGGTTCCCGGTCTACCCCGGCGGGCGTGTCCCGCTGTGCTCCTGTCACGAGCACCCGTGGCCGTGCCTCGACCAGCTGCAGGAGCAGGAAGCCGCCGAGGCCGCGAAGAAGATGGCCACCGAGCTCGCCCGGATGCCGGGCACCTGCCCCGCCTGCGGCGAGGTCGTGACGTCCCGCCAGCAGTCGATCACGTTCGGTGGACCCAACGTCAAGAACCCGCTCGCCGAGGGCCCGACGTACCACCTCCGCAGGAAGTGCTATCGGGCCGCGGCGGCGTACGAGGAGCTGTGGGTCAACGACGAACCGGACCGGCCCCGTTCGCTACTCACCCTGCGCTGCGAGGGCTACCTCACCGTCCACGCCGACGGTTCTGCTGAGTGCCACGGAACGGACACCGACTGCCCGTCGGTCTTCGCCAACCACCGCGGCTACTCAGCCTGCTACCTGCTGTCTCACGGCTGCCCGCGCCTCGAGTGCGAGGGCTCCCGCCACGGCTGCTCACCCTCCGGCCGGCCGTCCAACCCGAGAGACCTGCAGGGGAGGAACGCCTGATGGAGTGGGTGAAGTCCCTCACCGGCTACTACCGGGCGCTCGACGAGGTCAGTGACGGCGCCGAGGTCATGTTCACGCGCGGCATCGCCCTCGCGGGCGAGATGGAGACCGCAGGGTTCATCCACACCTCGGTGCTCCACTGGCTGACTCGTCGCCCTCGCATGGCGACTGAGTACGCCGCCGAGCTGGTCGACGCTGGCCTCTGGTCGACGACCGACGACGGCTACCAGGTCGTGCACTGGGAGCTCTACGCGGCGCCGAGGAAGCGTGCACACATCCCGCTCGAGGTTCGGCTCGCCGTCTACGAGCGTGACGGGTGGGCCTGCCTGCACTGCAGCGCGGCCGAACCGCTGAGTCTCGACCACGTCTGGCCTTGGTCACTCGGCGGATCCGATCGGGCAGAGAACCTCCAGACCCTCTGCCTGCCCTGCAACATGAAGAAGGGAGCCCGAGTCTGATGCCCTGGTTCAAGGTCGACGACAAGCTCCACGATCACCGCAAGACGCGCGCCGCTGGCAAGGCCGCGATGGGCGTCTGGGTCCTGGCCGGGTCGTGGTCTGCCGACAACCTCACCGACGGGTTCGTTCCCGCGTCGGTGCTGTCCAGGTGGGGCACCCGCGCCGACGCCAACAAGCTGGTCTCTGCTGGCCTGTGGGTTGCCGATGAGCAGGACGGCGAGAAGGGGTGGCGCTTCCACCAGTGGAACGAGGACGGCCGTCAGCCGACCCGCGAGGAGACTCTCGCTCGCCGCGAGGTGCGCGCCGCTGCCGGTCGTATGGGGGGGAAGGCCTCAGGTCGAAGCAGACGTGAAGCAAAGGTGAAGCAAGTTGCTTCACCGGTCGTTGAACCCCCGGCCCGGCCCGACCCGACCACTGCTGCTGCGGCAGCAGGAGCGCAGCCGCTGCCGCCGTCGTTAGAGATCCTCAAGGCCAAGCTCGACGCCGCGAAGATGACAGCCCGCTGGGACCGCCTCACCGCCGACCAGCACGCCGTCATCGAGCAGCTCATCGACCTCCACGGCGACGGCCCGCTCGTGAAGTCCGCGATCGCACAGTACCGGCCGGGCGCCCCGGCTGTGTTCGCGCAGGCGTGGCTGGCCGGGTGGATGTCCCTCGTCCCGGCCGGGACCGGGCTCCGGGTCGTGTCCGACCCGTGCCCCGAGTCGGGGCACTCCGGCACGACCGACCACTGCACCCAGTGCGCTTCCGAGCGCCTCGAAAGGAAGCCACTCTGATGGCGCTCTCAGGATTCCAGGCTCAGGCCCATCCCCAGCAGGTCAGCCGCCGCTGGCCCGACGACGTCGACGCCGTGGACGACCGGGCTACCCACCCGCTCGACTTCGCGGAGTTCAACGAACAGCACGGCCCGTTCACGATCGACGTCGCGGCCGCCGCCCACAACACGAAATGCGCCCGCTACTTCACCCGTGAGCAGGACGGAACCGCACAGGACTGGTCCGGAGAGCGCGTGTGGTGCAACCCCCCGTACAGCGACATCGCGCCCTTCGTGCGCAAGGCGTGGGACTGCTGGGCAGAGACGACCGGCATCACCATGCTGCTTCCTGCCAACCGCACCGAGCAGCAGTGGTGGCAGCTCCTCGTCGAGCCCTACCGGGACCGCCCCGGCTCGCCTCTCCGCACAACCTGTCTGCCCGGCCGTATGCGGTTCCTCAAGCCGGGGC
>SXGS01423348.1_pt1 | contig 12965 bp, 9 predicted proteins | sample 3174681 | NCBI WGS metagenome assembly SXGS01 (sample SAMN11356861, study PRJNA531348) | freshwater metagenome | isolation source: freshwater sample F1-80 | place: China: Fuxian Lake, Yuxi | collected 2017-12-25
GCGAATTTCTCATTGTAGGCAATGACAAAGTCATCGTATTGTTTGTAGAACGAATCCACATAGTTCTCCGTGTGGCAGTTGATGCACACGTTTTTCATTTCCGCGCGTTTCTCCTGCCAAGTTGACTCGATCAATTCGTAACGCTTGGCTGGGTCGGTTTCTTTGACGATTTCACCTTTGGCGTCGGTGTCCATAACGACGCTGATCGGCGGGCGGTTGGTCCACGAGATTCGCCGGCCAGGATCGTGCGTAATTCGACCGCCATTATTCTTGTTGCCTGACATGTGACAGGTCGCGCAAGTAGGCGCTTGGGAGTAATCAACTCCCAACACCCACTTGTCCGCTCCCAAATTCATATGGGTGAGCAAGTCACGGAAGGCGACACCGTGTTTGGACTCCTCGAATATCTCTTTTTGCGGATGGTCGGGGCCCAGATGGCATTTGCCGCAATTCTCCGGCTGGCGAGCGCGTCGCGGTGAGAAATCGTGACGCGAGTGGCACGCCGAACAAGATCCGAGCGACCCGTCGAGGTTCAGTCGCCCGATCCCGGTGTTCGGCCAACTGCTGCTGTGCAAGAGTGGGCGCCCGTTCGCCGCTCGCTTAATCTTCGCCAGCGCCTCCTCGTCGGTGGGCTTGCCGTCTTCACCGGGCTTCAATTGATCGACGGTAATCAAGCTGCCATCCGTGGCTTCGAGAGCGATTTTACTGCCGTGACATTGCTTGCAACCCGTATCGACGAACGCCATGCCATTGACCATCGAGACGTCGTGCCCAGGCGTGGGTGAATGGGGATTAAACGGTGTGCGCGAGCCTTCGACTGTTTCCGCCAGAAAGTTGTCCAGCGATGCGAGAATGTTGCCGCCCTTGGCGTGGTGGCTGGCCATAAATTCAGCAGTTTCCGTCTTGTGACAGCGACCGCAATCGCGCGGAGTGACCACGACGGCGATCAATTCCCCGTAGTGATCGAAAGCATCCGCGTCCCCTTTTTCTGCTTGATGACACTCGACGCAACCCACTCCCTTCAAGGCGTGTGTGCTGCCTTTCCAATGGTCGATGATTCCTGGCGATGATTTGGCGTGACATTCCGTGCAGGTGCGCGAACTCGCAGGAATTGAAACCTGCCGCACACCTACTCCCGATTCGTGGCTTTTGCGCACGACTTCCATCCATTGAACGAAGATGAGGGACGCGATGAAAGCTATGCTCAGCAGCGCGATGATAATTTGTTTGGCTCGAATTGTCATGCGAAAGTTAGCCTTCTACTAAACGAAACACTCTGGATGTTGATTATTTGAATAACGACTTAAGTGCGCGAGCATAAGTTTCTAGCCCTAATTCACGTAGTAGCGTCCGCGGATTGCCGCGAGTCTCGGAGAGGCTCGCATACGTCATTCGCAAATTACTTGGACAGCGCCACCTTTTGGCGGAACACAAGCCCGAAGCGCAAGCGAGTGAATCGTCATAACCGTCGTAAGTTATTCACTCGCTTGCGCTTCGGGCTTGTATTTCGCAAAACGGTGGCGCTGTCCAATTACTTACTCATTGGTGCTAAATGCAGGTTGTTTCGTTTATGTGCGACGGCAATCAATGTGCGACCGCAGCTTCCCACACGGTCAGGCCGACCAGTAGGCACGTGGCCAAAATACCGATGTAGACACTAATATCTTGGACTCCCGTGATTCTTCGCAGCAGAGAGTCAATCCATGGCCACAGGAACATCGCGCAGACGATAAATCCGGAGCTGATCACTGCAAAGGACAGTGAAAATAGCTTGAGCCAACGAAACGATACGTAAAAGTACCATTCGGGTTTGATGATCTCCGGAGTAGTCAATGGATCGGCTTTCGGTCCCATCGTGGCTGGAACGATCGTTGCCAGAGCACACAGCACGATCATCAGAGCCAGACCGATCATCAACTCGGTGAGCATATGGTCTGGAAAGAAATCAAAATGCCGCGGCTGGTCGACGGGTTCGTCGGGATCGGGAAACTCGGTAACGCCATGCATCCGAACTTGCGCGATGTGGCAGATCACTAATAAGACAATGGTCCCGGGCAATACTGCAGCATGCAAGATATACAGCCGCGATAGAGTTCGCTCGTTGTACTGTTCACCTCCCAACAGCATGCGTTTGGCAAAACCACCGACGACCGGCGCCGCGTCACTAATGTTCGCTGCCACGGTCGCCCCCCAGTAACTCAGTTGCTCGAACACTAAACTGTAGCCGGTGAAACCTGTCAGTAAAGTCGCCATCAGTAAGCACATTCCGATAATCCAATTCAGCTCGCGCGGGCGTTGGTACGCAGCCGTAAAATAGACGCGCATCTGATGGAGAATCATCGCTGCGATCATGAGAGTTGCAGCCCATTTATGCAGACTGCGGATGAACCAGCCAAAGCTGGCTTGCTCGGTAATGTAGCGCACCGACTCGAACGCGGCCGCTGGTGTCGGTTGGTAGTACAGCGCCAACAAGATGCCCGTGACAATTTGCACAACAAATAAATACGCCGGAGTGCCTCCCAAGCAGAACCACCACTTCTTCAAGTGATTGGGGACCGGCTCGTTGGTCAATTCCGCTAATTGCCCGCCCGATACCGGAATTCGCTCGTGCAGCCAAGTTGCCATTTGCCCCATCTCAGGCGACTCCCGATTCGCGATGATTGGCATCTCGTGGAACGACGGATTCCAAAGGAACCTCGACGTACAACAATCCTTGTTCAACCTTCAGCGGAAAACGGATCAAAGATTGATTGGCGGCTTTGGGAGGCCCGGACAGTGGATTTCCTTGGCGATCAAACGCACCGTTATGGCATGGACAAAAGAACCGCTGATCTTGCGATTCCCAGTGAACTTGGCAGCCCAGGTGTGGACACACACTCGACAGCGCCAAAAAACTCTCGGCAGTTTCTCCAGACTCCTGCCTCGCGACGACAATCTTGGCGCCATCGGGCGCCGTGAAGTCGAGCGAAGCACCTGGAGCGAGCGTGTCCAGAGTGCACACGAACATCCAGCCCCGATTCGATTCGCCGGACGGATATACAAAGTTTCCCAACATGTAGCCCAGAGTTCCATAGCCACCCACTACGCCGACTGACATGGCTAATCCAGACGCTGTGGTTAGAAAGTTCCGCCGTTGATCCCGACAACCTCGGCAAGTGCTGTTGTTGTGCTGATCCTGCATATGGTCACTGCTTGGCCAGATTGTTTCGATTGTCTAGTTAAACACGGACGGCCAAAAGTGACCAACTTACTTCCAAGCACAATTACAACATGCGCGGTGCGCCGATGCTCAGTGCTCGAATATGGAGCGGTCGCTCTTGGCCGTCCGTGGAATGACTCCGTCGCAATCACCCTGAAGCAAACTGCGTTCCGGCAGTGGACAGGCAAATCAAGAAGTACGTGAAAGGTACTTGAGTGCCAAAAAATAGAGGTTGTTTAGACTCAGTTTGCCCGTCCGCCACGATGGTAGCGCGCCTTTTTGATCACTGCCTCCTCCCATTCGCGCGCCCGAAGGAGCCAGTTGCGACCGGCAGATTGTGCGAAATCGCTCAATCAGATGTTTCCGGTACCTTCGAGACAAACTTTACTGTCGTTAAAGAACAACTTGTTTTCCCGTGTCAAGCAAAGACGACAAACAGATCAACCGAGGCATGCGGAACTTTATCGGCCCAGCGCAGGGATAGCGTGGTCGGAATCTCGTTTAACCTCGTTTAACCGGCAGCCGGTGGCGAGGATTGCGTGAGTCTTAGCAACGAATGCACTATCAAGCTTCACGCTATCCTCGCCTTCGGCGGCGGGTTAAACGAGATTCCGACCACGGCAGTACACGGGACAAGGATGATGAAACTATCTGCTCGACACAAAGACGCAATTGGTCGATTGCTCACTTCAAGTGTTGCTGCACTTGCAATGCTAGCTTCATCGCTGGTTGCTAGTGGACAGTCGGCAAATCCTTCGGATGTCACGTCCGATTCGATCACCAGCGAGATAGCTGGACCGCCGATTACCGCACCAGCGAGCACTCCACCGAAAGATCCGCAAGCAGCAGCCAAACAAGCTGAGGCTCAGAAGAAACAAGCCGACGAGTTGAAAAAGAAAGTAGCGGGAGCTTACAAGGACCCTTTCTATCTAAACGATTTCACTTATTTGAATGATCCGAAGTACCGAGGAAACGAAATTGGCGAGAATCTGAAGGGCATCAGCTTGGGTGGCTTGGGCAGTCTCGATTTCGGTGGCCAATATCGATTGCGGTATCATCATGAACAGAACATGCGCGGAGCTGGTTTGACTGGCCGCGATGACGATTTCCTGTTGGATCGAACCAGGTTCTACTTTGACCACAAACTGAATCACCAGATTCGCCTGTTCGCTGAATTCTTGGATGCTGGCAGTACCTACAAAGATTTTGCTCCCCGAGGGATCGAAGTCAATCAATTGGACGCACAGAACTTGTTTGCCGACGCGCTCGTCACGGAATCGGCGGCCGGCAAACTGTCGGCTCGCCTGGGTCGCCAGGAACTGTTGTTCGGTGCCCAGCGTTTGTTGTCGCCACTGGATTGGGCAAATACTCGCCGCACATTCGAAGGAGGCCGACTGACCTGGGCCAACGAAGATCAAACGACGGACCTGTTGTTGGTGCGCCCCATTCGCATCAATGTCGATCGGTTTGATTCACCTGATCAAAATCAAGTTCTGTATGGTGTCTACAATTCCAACAAGACATTCGTTAACGGTCCCATCGATACGTATTGGTTGGGCTACGAAGATGATTTGACGTCCAAACGCATCCATACGGTCGGAACGCTGCTCAAAGGTGAAGCCGGTAATGTGCTGTGGGATAATGAATTCGGCTACCAATTTGGTCGCAATGGAGATGGGTCAGATGCGTCGGCATACTCGTTAACGTTTGGCTTGGGCCAGAAGATTGAGCACTGCACGAAACCGGTGTTGTGGTTCTACTATGACTGGGCAAGCGGAGACGATTCGGTCGACAACGGCTGGAACCACCTATTCCCACTGGGCCATCGTTACAACGGATTCATGGACCTCTTCGGCCGCCGCAATTTGCATGACATCAATACTCTATTGACGTTCAATCCCACGCAGAAATTGACCGTCTTGGCTTGGTATCATTACTTCGTGCTCGCCAATGGAAACCAGGGGCCTTACAACTTGACACTATCGCCTTTTAACCCAGGTGGAACAGTTGGCAGCCGGGATCTTGGGCACGAACTCGATTTATTAGGCACTTACAAAGTCAACCGGCGCAGCGATCTGGTGCTAGGTTACTCGCATTTCTTTGCGGGAAACTACTTCGTGCTCAGCCAGAATGCTGGCGGCAACCCGCTATTTAGCGGTGACGCAGATTTCTTTTATACGCAGTGGCACTACAATTTCTAGAGTTGAGAAAGCACTAAATGTCCGTCGCTCTTCAGCGATTCGCGCGGTTGCAACTCATATAACTGGTGATCGAATATGCCGCCGCCATGTTGGCGCTGAATGCAATGTCGACGTGATCAAGAGCACTCGCGGGCCGCTGGCCAACATGCGCTGCAGTTCGAGTTGTTCGAAACTCAAGCGGTGGCGTTGGGGTGTTGCAGAGGTGTGTTCGCCGAATTATTGAAAAATCCGAAGGCATTCAATGTCGATGCTGAATAATCCTGAATTCAACGCTGCCATGCAGTTGGACCAACTGAGTGTTGACGAACTTAGCAAACTGCCGCGCTATGACCGGACGCAAACGTACGAGTGGAACTATGACCATGCTCCCGATGCGGTCGAGCTGGAAGTTCCGCCGGTAGCAGGTACCTGGCGGTTTTGCGGGTTACCCGTGAGCTCGCCACTAGGTATTCCGGCTGGTCCGCTGCTGAACAGCCGCTGGTTGTTGTACTACGCAAATTTGGGATTTGATGTTCTTGTCTACAAGACAGTGCGCAGCGCATACCGAGCTTGTTATCCACTGCCCAATCTCTTGCCAATTGGCAGCAATACGATGATGACCGGAGCCGAAAGGGGTCTGCCTGCTGCAGATGAAATGCAAGGGAGCTGGGCAGTATCGTTCGGCATGCCATCGAAGTCCCCGGTAACTTGGCAAGCGGACGTGGAACGTGCGCGCAAGTTGCTCCCGCGCGAAAAAATACTGTGCGTCAGCGTCGTTGGGAGTATTCAGCCCGATTGGACGATCGACCAGTTAGCCGACGATTACGCAATGTGTGCTAAATGGGCGGCGGAATCGGGCGCTGATGTTGTGGAAGTCAATTTCTCGTGTCCCAATGTTTCCACTTGCGATGGGCAATTGTATTTGAATTTCCAATCGGCGGAAATTGTCGCCGCGCGGGTTCGCGAATCGATCGGAAAGACTCCACTGGTGGTCAAGATTGGCCATATGACGGAGAGGGACGATGTCGAGCAATTCCTGAACGCGGTTGCGACTCATGTTGATGGCCTGGCCATGACCAACAGTATTGCGGCGACGGTCGCGGCAGCTAACGGTGAATTGTTATTTGATGGGACTAAGCGCGCAATTTGTGGAACCGTAACGCGATTTGCGGCGATAAAGCAAATTCAGTTATTCTCGGACGCTCTTGCGGCTCGGCGAAAATCGCTGTGCCTGGTCGGAGTGGGAGGAGCCGCTTCCGCCGAAGATGTACGGCAGTTCTTACAACACGGTGCAGATGCAGTCCATATTGCGACCGCAGCGATGATTAATCCGGCAATCGCCCTGGAGATTCGCAGGCAACTCTAAGCGTTGGGAGGAGCACTTTCGAAACCGTGCAATTAGATTTCTTGCCAATTTCGAATTAGGCCAGTTTTGTTAACTTAATTCAAGGTCGTCCGGAGGCAGCGGTGATTTGCCGCTGAAGAATTTAGTGATATCTAGTCCGTCGCGTTGTTCTTCTTCCATCAGTTTGATACGCGCTTCCAAGCGTTCCATGCGGCGCAGTAATTGTGGTATTAAAGTCGGCAGCGGATCGATGGCTTCCAGCTTCGGTACTTCGGGATAACCGAGATGACGTTGCATAGCGGCGAATAGAAATAATGGATCTTTCTGGTGGTTGGCCTGCGCAATCTTGCCCTCGTGAACACCAAAGAGAACCGGAGCCTCGGGAACTATATCACCTTCCCGCGTACGTTTGTCTTGATAGTGCTGGCTGCGAACGTAAATCATGTCAGCAACATCGATGAACCCTAATTGTCTGCGCAGGATCAATATCCACTCAGCCCAGTCCCGGTCATACAACGGATCCTGGGACATCGCCAACAGGCCGCGATCGTAGTTCAGTCGATTGCGCGAGATCGCTTCGAATTGAAAAAAGAACAAGCCTTGTCGGTTTGGTTCTCGACTGCGATACTCAGCCTCGGACTGCAAGATTCGCAGGGCCGTGCGATAATCGAACTTACCGCGATCGTTTTCGGCTTCGATCATCAAGTAGGTTTGATACGGCGCGAAGTAATGGCTGAGCAGTTTCATGCCAGGGCTCATTTGTCCACTGTGTTTCAGCTCGGTCAGCAGCAAATCTACGGCCATGGGCAGTCGCGTGGTCGCCAGTAATTCGTGCTTTGTTTGAGCCAATAATTCCTGTAGTGGAATGTTCAGGCGCAGCCTTTCGAGCAGCATGCGAAAGAAATACGCCTGTTCGACATGCTCTTCCTTGGAAAGCACTAAAAACTCCTATTCGAGATGCTGCTTCAGAAACTGGATGGCACGCAGACGTGGTTGTGGATGCAAGAAGGTTACCATGTGTCCGTATCCCTGGACGACCAGATACTCGGCGCCAATTCCATGTTCAGTCAATTTCTCGTACAGCGAAAAACTGCTCAGTTGCGGGACCAGCAGATCATGTTCACCGTGGAACAAGAACATTGGGCAATCATCCGGCGAGGCAAATTCTATGGGCGACGCCAGGCGATAAACGTGTGGCACCTCTGCCCGAGAGCCTCCCATAACGTGCGCAAGAATTCGATCATCGTGCTGCAGAAACGAGAATTCGCAAGGTGCTCCTCCGCAAACGGCCGCTTTGAGGGCTGGACAGCACTGGTCACGATCGGTGGCTAACAGCGCCGCTAGTTGACCTCCAGCGGAATAGCCCCACACTGCCAAGCGGTCGGTGCGGACTCGCCAGCGATCTTGCGATGCGGCAATCCACTGTAGCGCTGCGCGGCAATCTTCCAGTTGCGCCGGAAAGACGTTCTTGGGAGCCAATCGATAATTGATCGAAACTGCGACAAAGCCAGCCTGTGCAAGTTGTCGCGCATGGTCTCGTAAATTCCACTTGTCTCCGAATGTCCAGCCACCTCCGTGTATCATCAGCACCGAAGGACGTACTCTGTTATCGTCGGGGCGATAGACATCCGCCAGCAGTTGTTCATCGCCGACTGTTCGGTAAAGCACGTCCCGATGAACGACGTAACTGCGTTTAATTTCGTCCGCAATCTCATTCGCGAACACGCATCGGTACGCAACCGCAAAATTCAGCAGCAAACCGGCGGTAAATACTGCAAATGGAATTGAACTGCCGCGACGATCTCCTGACATAGACAACATTCGTCACTAAGCCTTGCATGGTGAAGTAGATGAATATCCTCGAAGAATATGATAACCGAGGTTGATATTCCATATCAGACGTTGCCGAACAGAATCAACCTTGACGGCCGGACGTCGACTTTGCGAACTCGCGACACTGTTTCACAAGGATTGTGTATTGCCCAGGTATCATTTCTGATTTTGGCAAATGGTCCACGCGTGCTTTACTCGACAACTTCGACGACGAACGAAAATCAACCGAAGTTCCTTCGACTTTCCCGTCTGCAACTGAATTCTACGTGCGCTATTGCAATTGAAGGCTTTACATTGCCAATACCGCGCACAATCGAATCGCGATCGTTGTCGATCACTCAACTCGTCGAGACGCTCAGGTTCGTCAGTCGTTTGCGTCTTCCTGATCAAGTTCGCTCAGCCAAGCATCCGCATCGGAGTCGCTGGGCATGCGCCAGTCGCCGCGAGGAGAAAGGCTGACACTTCCGACCTTGGGACCATCCGGAACGCACGAACGTTTGAACTGGTTCGCAAAAAACCTCGTCAGGAACTTGCGCAATGAGCTCTCGATCTGCTCTTGCGAGAACGGACGAGAGAACTGCGCAAGTCTTGCCAGTTGCAATATCTTCGATGGACTGAAACCGAATCGCAGCAGATAGTACAAAAAGAAATCGTGCAGTTCGTATGGGCCAAGCGTCCCTTCCGTGGCTTGCACAATGCTCCCGTCGCGACCTGGAGGGAGCAATTCCGGAGAAATGGGTGTTTCAACAATGCGTTTCAATACTTCGCTGACTGGCCCGGAGAATTGATGCTGGGCGGCGTAACGAATGAGAAACCTGACGAGTGTCTTAGGAATCGACGAGTTGACGTTATACATTGACATGTGGTCACCGTTATACGTGCTCCATCCAAGCGCTTGCTCTGACAAATCGCCGGTCCCCAGCACAAATCCACGATTCATCAACAGCAACGTACGGACCCGCGCTTGCACGTTTTCAAACACCAGATCGTGGCGAGCATGCTCGGGTACTTGTTGCAATGCCGACTGCAAATCGTTAATGGAAATTGCCTCTACTTCGATACCCAGCGGACGATGTCCCATCGCGCGAAAGGTATCAAGGCAGATCGAACGAATGTCAACTTCCTCCGCAGTGATTTGCAATAGGTCCATTAACTGTCGCGCGGACTGCAGCGTGTGCTGTGTCGTTCCGAAGCCCGGCAACGTAATTCCCAGGATTCGTTCAATTGGCCAGCCTTGGAATTCGCAAGCCTTCACAGCCACTAGCAGAGCCAGCGTACTATCGAGCCCACCGGAAACTCCGATAACCAACTTGGCAGTGTCTGGCAACCGACTAACGCGCTTGGTGAGCGCCGCGCACTGAATTCCAAAAATCTCGGTACACCGCTGATACAATTGTCCATCATCGCGCGGGACGAACGGGGCTGCGGCAACTACCCGCCGCTCACCACGGCAAGTCAATTCGGATTCAAACTCGACGACTCGGAACGATACGTTGGATCGGCGCGCCGATTGTTGCCATGTACCTGTGATTTGACGCTCGTGAGCCAGACGCTCGAGATCGATGTCGGCTGTTGCATCGGATTGCTCCGGGAATTTTGCGTCGCGATCACCGACGCGTGCAGATTCAGCCAACACCGAACCACTCTCGGCGATCAAACAATGGCCACCAAATACTAGGTCAGTCGTCGATTCCGATGGCCCCGCACTGGCATACGCATATGCCGCCAGACATCGACCCGATTGGCTGCGCACCAATAACTCCCGCCATGGAGCTTTGCCAACAATTTCGTTGCTCGCCGACAAGTTCAACAGCAGGTTTGCTCCAGCACAGGCTTGCAAACTGCTCGGCGGAATGGGCATCCAGAGGTCTTCACATATTTCAATTCCAATTACCAGTTCGCCGCTCTTGAGCAACAAATCGATTCCGAAAGGGATTTCACCCAAGGGCCCCAGATCGACGCTTGCCGGTTCGTCGCCTGCCGCGGCCGCGAACCAGCGAGCTTCGTAGAATTCTTGGTAATTTGGCAAATACTGCTTGGGGACGATCGCCTTTACCTGTCCCGCAGAAATTGCCGCAGCACAGTTATATAGCCGATCAGCTACGCGCAATGGCAGTCCCACCACCACCAACTGATGCGTGTCTTCGGTGGCTCGTACGATAGTGACAAGCGCGTCCCGGGTCGCTCGCAGCAGCGTATCCTGAGCGAATAGATCCCCGCAGGTATATCCCGATAGACACAACTCGCCTAGCACGATCACGTCGCTGCTGCTGAACTGCTCGATACGCCAACAAATTACATCTGCATTGGCCGCAGGGTTGGCAACGCTGGTCAAATGGTTAGCCGCGGTAACTCGTACGAATCCCCAACTTTGCATCCTGATCCACTTCCTAGTTAAAGGACTCGTCCGCGCTTGGAAAAGATTGGTCGCGGACCTGTGAAATAAATTGCTTCACTGCGGTTTGTGTTTGCTGAGCCAAATTCGCGAATGGGCGGACGAACTTAGGAACATATCCACACGTCAACCCAAGCATATCGTGTGTCACTAGAACTTGACCATCGCAGTCAGGCCCTGCACCGATCCCAATCGTGGGTACTCGCAACATCGCGGTGATCTCGCGAGCCAAATCGCGTGGCACGCATTCCATCAGCACACAAAAGGCTCCCGCCTGCTGCGCGGCGGTTGCATCTTCGCGAATTCGCTGCTCGTTGCGTTGAACTTTGTAGCCACCCAGCGCATGCACACTCTGTGGGCGCAAGCCGACGTGAGCGATCACGGGAATTCCGGCTGCTACTAATGTTGCAATCGTTTCAGCCTGCTCGGCACCACCCTCTAACTTGACCGCTTGGCAGCCAGTTCGCTTCATGATTCTTGCGGATACTCGCAGAGTCTCTCGAACCCCCAGTTGCCCGTGCGGGAAAGGTAAATCGACTACTACCATCGATCGCTGAGCCGCGCGTACGACCATTTCGCCATGATAAATCATGTCGCGCAACCGCACAGATAACGTCGTAGCGCGTCCTTGGACCACCATTGCCAAACTGTCGCCTACCAACAGAATTTCCACACCTGCCTCGTCCAGCAGTCGCGCAGTCGGAAAATCGTAGGCGGTCAGCATAGCAATTCGTTCGCCACGTTCCTTCATTTTTTGCAGACTTGATGTAGTAATTGGCTTGGAAGTTGTCATAGCGTGGCAATGGATCCGTTGGATTGATAGCCGCCAAGAAAATCTACGCGATTCAGTCGGCTGGGAAATAGTTGGGTATAATCGACATACGGGTTCGCTTCTAGCGGTAGAGACGCTTAATTTGAACAACTAAGGGGACTCGGCAAGACTCTGGGTGGCGGAATCGAACAAATAAGTTAATCAGTGGAGCATGGTAATGAGGGTTTGGCTAGCGATCGGGTTATGTCTGTGGTTTTCGCAAGCTACTTTTGGCCAGTTAAAAAAGAAGCCGAACGAAGCCGGTGGGTTCGCCGGTGGAGTCGGATTTGAATTGGTGGATGTAGCTGGCAAATTGGATTCGATGATGGGTGCCAATTTGAAAATCATCAGTGACGGGAATATCGAGACCATCGCCGTACTCGATCCACGATCCACGATCAAATTTATTGGCCAAGCCAAATCGACCTGGCTTCCGCCAGGCATGCTTGTACGCTTTTCCGCCCGCTTCGACGGCAGTGGCAAGCCAGAAACTCCCATTAAGACGCTCGACGCATTTCAAATGAATACGCGAGGGCGATTAACTCCTGACGAAATGCGAGACCAAACGCCCAACATGTATCCCGAAGGAACATCCATTGGAACGGCTACGAAAGGTCTGTTCAATGATAAGAAGACTGACAAAAGACCCGAAAAAAAATCAACCAAGAAAACTGATAATGTTGCGGAAAAGAAATCATCAGTGAAAAAAAGGGGCTCAAAAGATACGGACCTTGACGTCGGAACTCCGCAAGCCTTTCGAGTGGTCGGTCAGGTAATGCAAGTTGAAGGTAACAAATTGTTTTTGCGTGCAGGAACTCATCAGTTGACGGTCGACATAGATCCGGCCGCGACGATTAATGTCAACTTGCCGCACGCCATGGCTGCGCTACCAGGCGACTCAGTAACTCTGAAAGGACTGCGTAATCCACGCGATCCGAAATTTGTACAGGCGGAAGTTATCGACATCAAAGCTGCTAAACTGCTTGGTCTCGACGGCGGCCAAGCTCCTAAGTCTGGTCGCGGGTCGGCGCGGACCACCAAGGCCACCGACAAAGGAACTAAAAAGGGAACCGATCAGGCCAACAATAAAGGCAAAACCGATACGAAGTCCAAAAAATAACAACGATCCGCTTAACTACTGGTATTATACCTGGCTCGAAAAACCAGCAACTAAGCTAAGGCGAGCGGCAGATGGGAATTTA
>SXGS01629855.1_pt1 | contig 12965 bp, 7 predicted proteins | sample 3174681 | NCBI WGS metagenome assembly SXGS01 (sample SAMN11356861, study PRJNA531348) | freshwater metagenome | isolation source: freshwater sample F1-80 | place: China: Fuxian Lake, Yuxi | collected 2017-12-25
ACAGCTCGCTCATGGTCTCCGTCGGCGCGCGCGGGCAGGCTCCGTACCGCACCGTCATCTCCCACGGCTTCGTGCTGGACGAACACGGGGAGAAGATGTCGAAGTCGCGAGGCAACTTCGTGTCGCCCCTGGACGAGATCGAGAAAGGGGGCGCCGACCTGCTGCGCCTCTGGGTGGCGAGCGTGGACTATGCCGATGACATGCGGGTCGGGCCGAACATCCTGGAGCACGTGCGCAACGTCTTCCTGCGCGTCCGAAATACACTCCGCTTCCTGGTCGGCAACCTGGCGGACTTTGATCCCGCGCAGGACCGCGTGCCGGAGGCGGAACGGCAGGAACTCGATCGGTGGGCGCTCCACCGGCTGGAGGAGGTCGTGCGCAACTGTGCCGCCGCATACGAGCGGTACGTGTACCACGAGACGTTCCATCAGGTGCAGAACTTCTGCGCGGTGGATCTGGGAGCGTTCTACCTGGATGCAGTGAAGGATCGGCTCTACTGTTCGGCCGCAGCGGATGCAGGACGTCGCTCTGCGCAGTCTACGCTGCACGACATCGCAAGCGCCCTGTCGCGTCTGCTGGCGCCTCTCCTGGTGCATACGGCGGAAGAGGTCTGGCAGGCGCTTCCGGGCGCCCGCACGACCCACGAGAGCGTGCATCTGGCTCCGTTCCCCGCGGCGGCGGACGCCCGGCTGGACTCCGAACTCGCCGGCCGGTGGGCACAACTCCGCGAGGTCCGCGACCGGGTGAACGCCGCCATCGAGCCGCTGAAGCCGAAGAGCAAGAACGATCCGAACTTCGTGCTGAAGAGCAGCCTGGAAGCGGTAGTGACCGTGACCGCCGGGCCGGACTGGCAACCACTGCTCCGGCGGCACGAGGCGGATCTTGCCGCCATCTGCATGACTCCCGTGGTGCGGATCGCGGCACGCACGGAGCCGGGCTACGACGTGCAGGTAGCCCGCGCGCCGGGCGCCCGGTGCGAACGCTGCTGGCTGCACGTGCCGGACGTGGGGTCCGCGCCCGCCCGGCCGGACCTGTGCGGCCGGTGCGCGCACGTGCTCCACGCCGCCGGAAGTTAGCGCGCCGGAGGGGAGATGGCGGGGAGACGCCGCCCGTCCCCCTGTTGGCCCCGGATCAGGCAAACGGCGAGGGACATGTGGTCGGCTACCAAGTTGCGCGTGAACTGGTTGCTGAACGCGTGCAACTCCAGGTCCTGTTGCCGAAGGACACCTTAGGCGATCCGCGTGACCAGAAGGAGCGCCGGCACGTGGTACCGAACAATCCATCAAACCGATGAGCAAACCCGTAACCGATCGCCGATCCCACGCCGCACTCCGCGCGGCCCACAAAGATCTCGGCTGGCCGAGTCCGGAGCGCATCCTGCAGCCAGACTCAGCCGTGTCTCAGATGTGGGCACGTCTCGCCCGCCAGAAGGTGGGAGGGGCGGTGCGCCGCGCCGCTCCCGCCCTGGACATGGACGTGGGGGTGCTGGTCTCTGATCCCGAAGGGGAGAACCAGGCCGAATTGCTTGCCCTCGTGTGCGTCTTTGCGCGGCCAATTGGCAACAATGTCCTCTCCACACTCCTGGATGTGGCGTGGAACTTCAGCCGCGCGCCATTGTGCATCACCATAGAGCCGCAAGAGGTGCGGGGATGGAGTTGCTGGGAGCCTCCTCCCGGTCAGGAACGGCCCCGCAGCCCAGTCACGCAGACACCGTGGGACCCGCAATCCGATGACTATCCGGATCGTGACACCGCTCGGACACTCCACTGGGTCACCCTGGCAAGCGGGGAGATCTTCGAGCATAACGCGCATAGGTTCCGCCGCGAACGCCGGGCCGATCGCCTCCTGCTCGAAAATCTCAAGCAGGTGCGCCGCCTGCTCCGGACCGGAGCGGAGAGTCGGCCCGCCCTCCCGGACGACGTCATCCATGACCTCCTCGCGCGCCTGATCTTCATCCAGTTCCTCCTCCAGCGACGCGGTCAGGCGGGGGAGGCCGCGTTGGATGCCGAAACGCTCCGCCGGATCTTCGACATCCGATCCGCAGAGCCGACACCCGACACCCTGGCGGCGGTGCTCAGAAGCAAACAGAGCACGTACAAACTGTTCCACTACCTGAATGACAGGTTCAACGGCGACCTGTTTCCCGGTTGCGGCGACACACCGGAAGTGCGCGAGCAGGAGTGGCGCCAGGAGATGGACCGTGTCCAACCGTCGCACCTCCAGCTGCTCGCGGATTTCGCAAGTGGGGAACTGGAACTGGCAGATGGGCAGCGCTGTCTGTGGCCGGTGTACTCATTCGACGCAATCCCACTCGAGTTCATCAGCACAATCTACGAGGAGTTCGTGCGGAACGCTGAGGGCAGTCAGGGAGCCCATTACACCCCGGGGCACCTCGTGGACTTCCTGCTTGATGGCATTCTGCCCTGGGCCGGCAACGAGTGGGATCTGCGGATTCTCGACCCGGCCTGCGGGTCTGGCGTGTTCCTGGTCAAAGCCTTCCAGCGCCTCGTGCAGCGGTGGCGGAATGCCCATCCTGGCGAAGAACCCCACCCGGAGTCGTTGACAAGATTGCTGCGCAATAACATCTTCGGAGTGGACATTCATCCCCAGGCGATCCGCGTGGCTTCGTTCAGTCTGTACCTCGCGTTGTGCGATGAATTGGAGCCGCGTCGCCTCTGGGAAAAACTCCGCTTTCCCAAACTTCGCGGTGAGGCGCTCATCGTGGCGGACTTCTTTGACGAGCGCCAAACGGGCTTTCAAACACACCAGGATCGCCATCAGTTCGACTGTGCTGTGGGCAATCCTCCGTGGGGCAAACAGGTACCCCTCACTGAGGCGGCGATAGAGTGGTCCCGCACCTTCGCCTGGCCGATTGTAAACCGTGAACTGGGTACCCTCTTCCCAGCCAAGTGTGCCCATCTTGTGAAACCGGAGGGTTACGTCTCGGTCATCCAACCAGCGATGCCGGTGCTCTTCAACCGAGAACAGACGGCCACGCGCTGGCGAGAGAGGCTGTTCAGGACCGTAACGGTGACGGAAGTAGTAAACTTTGGTCGCTATTGCGACAAGCTGTTCACCAACGCGAAGAGTCCGTGTTGCCTGTTGACCTTTTCGCCAGCACCGCCGGATCCGGAAAGCATCAACGGCATCCGGTACATGACGCCCAAGCCTGCCGGCACCGGAGCAGATCAGTGTCGTTTTACTCTGACCCCGTACGATGTGGCGACCGTGCAGCCGCGTGAGGCGCTGGAGGATCCGTGGGTATGGTCTGCGTTCGCCTGGGGGGGACCGCGAGATCTGCAACTCGTTCACCGACTCGGAGACGCGTTACCGATCGAAAACCGGCCGCGGTTGGCTGACTTCCGGTCCGCACGCACCGGGTGGATTGGTCGTGAAGGTTACAAACGCGGTGACCGCCAACTCGAACGCCACGATCTGACCGGCGACGACTTCCCGCTGGTGGAACAAGAGATGATTGAGGCGTTTCACCTGATTGGAGATCTCAAACGCAATCAGGATCCCAGGTTCGATCGTCACAAGGGAAGACAGGATATCCGAATTTTCTCTGCCCCGTTGATTTTGCTCGCGAAAAACTGGACAGTCGAGAGCGGATTTCGGGCGACGATGGTGGATCACAATGCCCTGTACCCTGCGTCAGGCGCATTCGGCTTTCACTACCCGACAGACGACCGACGCCTGGCTGAAGGTATCTGTTTACTCCTGAACAGCCGGGTGGCCAACTACTTCCTCAATCTGACCTGCGGCCAGATGGCAGTCTACAAACCCCAGGCGCTCACGCACGACCTGCTCACGCTGCGCATCGGCGATCCCGACCAACTGGAGGCGGCTTTGGAAGGCAGGAGTCTGGAGGACATCGTGCAGGCCGGCGATGTGGAGAAGGTAGTGCGCCAGTGGCTGGGCCTCAAGGCGGCAGAAGGAGTGCTGATTGACGACTTCTGCGACGTCAGTCTGCCCGACCGTCGCCAGCCGAGACGTCAGGTCGGTCGGCAGCCTCCCACCGAGCCGCAACTGAAGGACTTCTGCACACATCTGATGAAGGTGCTCACCGCGAGTTCGGGGGCTGCGCGGGACCTGGCCGCAACCATCTACATGGAAAGGCATCGGTGCTCATTGGTGATGCGCCTGGTGACGATCCATCTCGATTGGCCGGGTCGTCCCCCCGTCACGATCGATGATCTGAGCAGTGAGGAGCTCTATGCCGAACTCGCCCGATTGGGGCGCCACGGAGTAGGTGATCCGGCGGCGGTCGGCGCGCGGGGTCCTTTGGTCACCACCATCTACCGAGCGATGGATCTGGGTGATGGGGTGAGCATCCCGACGGTGTATCTGCTGAAGCCGGATCACTTGCGGTACTGGACTCGGACAATGGCGCTCCGCGACGGGGACCGGATTGCGAGCGACCTGTCCCACTGGGGTCGCCGGTTGCTCGCCGGCTCCGCAGCAGAGGCAGGAGGTGTGGGAGTGGCACGTGAGTAGACCCACTCCCGCAGAGGTCCGGAACCCGGTACCACCGGACTTCGCGAACGTCGCCTCGCGCTGGGCTCGGGAAGAGGCGGATGCCCTCCTCGGCCTTGTCTGGGCAGGGTGCGATCGCTTGGCCGCCGACTACTTCTCTAGAATTCCCTGGGATGAGCCTTTGGAACAGCTCGAAACCACACTGAATCTGTGGTTGTACTTGAGCATTCAGCAGTGTATGACACGGTACGAGGCGTTCGACCTTGTACATGCACCGACCGAACAGTTGACACGCGCACCAGCTCCGGCGATGGCGCCGACCTACGATCTAGCGTTTCGATGGCGCGACCAGGAACTCGTTTGGTGGCCGATCGAAGGGAAGGTACTCCCGACTGACGGGAGGCTGAACGACTACGTGAAGGAGGTCCAGAAGAACTACCTGACCTGCCGCTACGCGCCGCTATCAGGAGAGGGGGCGATGGTGGGATACCTGATGAAAGGGGAACCAGAGAAGGTCCTTGCCCGATTGGGGGAGGTGTTCGTTACCTGTCCCCACCCCACGTTCGCCCCGGCACGGGCGCACGCCGTTTCGGACCACGACCGGAGTGTTCCCCACGGAAAGCCGTACGCGCCCCGTTTCCGCTGTCATCACCTGATTCTGCTTGTGCCGCAACCCTGACCGGACGGAGAATCTGCGACATCCAGGGATGGCAGGTACGCGCTGGGCTCAGGAACCCCGATGAGAGGCGGCCTGCAACGAACCCTGATCCCCCACAGCCCGGCCGGTGCGAAAATCAGTAGAGAAAGTTCGTTCGCTCGAACAGTCCTTTGATGCCGACAATGTGGCCGGAGGTGACACGACATGGCACACAAGGTGGTCTGGTTCGACATCCCGGTGCTGGATCTGGACCGGGCGATCCACTTCTACGCAGCGGTGCTGGACCAATCGGTCCATCGCCAGGAATTCCCCGGGGGTGGTGCGATCGGGGTAATAGATCATGGTTCCGGGGATGTGGCAGGGTGTCTATACGCGGACCCGGACTTCACACCGTCCGCGCAGGGGCCGCTGCTGTATCTGAATGCGGATGGACGCCTGGACGCGGCGATCCGCGCCGTGGAGGAGAACGGCGGGCGAGTGCTCGAGCCCGCCCATCCCATCGGGCCGCACGGGTTCCGCGCGGTGGCGCTGGACAGCGAGGGGAACCGGGTGGCGCTTCATTCCCAGACCGGATAGGGGAAGAAGAGTGTGTACAGCCGCATCGCCGACACGCATTGACTGCGGCGCTTGCCGGTGGGGATTTGGTTCTTCCGCGATGCAGGTGGACAACTTGCTGCGCCGGGGGTCCCTGGGTGCGGCGCCCGGCGTGGCGCTGTGGGCGTCAACTGTCGCGGGGACCAACCGGTCCCCGCGACGGACTGGGGCTCAGTCGAGCGCCCACCAGAGTTTCCAGCCGCGCGGGTTCGACTGGAACTGGGCGGGCAGACTGCGCATGGTCTGTTCCTTCATCCACTTCACGTGGCCGTCGAAGAAAGTCGCGTTGGCGCCTCCGCTGTGCCAGAACGCCGGCGGAGCATAGTTGCCGCCCCCTGCCTGGGTTCCGGGGCAGAAGGGTTCGCCCTGGAACGTGCCGCGCCACCACACCAGGTAGTAGCCGAAGTTGTCCAACGGCCGGTTCGACCCGGGCGGGTAGAGGAGGCGGCAATCCGCGAAGGCGATGCTGTCGGCCGGCTGGCTCACCTGTGCCAGCGAGAACCCACGGTCCGGCACACACGCATTGCGCCCCATCGCAGCGAAGATTCCCTCGTACCAGAAGCGCTCCACATTGAAGCGCCAGTTCTCCGGTGTGGACGGGTGATCCACTGCTTCATACGGAGTCCGCTGCATGTTGCTCGGCTCGCGAAATACGTTGCCGTTCTTGATGTACGGCTGGATCAGGCGGGGCCAGAGCGGAGAACGCCCCAGGCCCCCGTCCACAATTGAGGTGATGAGTGGGACAAAGAACTCGTCGTAGTCCTGCGCGTACATCATCGCGGCGGTGCCCACCTGGCGGTGGTTTGACAGGCACTGTGTCTGCCGAGCCTTCTCCCTGGCCTGAGCGAAGACCGGGAAGAGGATAGCAGCAAGTATAGCTATGATCGCTATGACGACGAGGAGTTCGATCAGGGTGAACCCCTTTTTCTGGCCGGCCATCGGATAGTCCTCCGGAGAGAATGCAGATGTTCTTGCTGTTCTGTTCTCGTGAGTTGTGCTGTTTTCCTCCATCACAGGGGATCACAGGCGTGCTAAACTGACAGCACTCCGATTTCGCCAAACTGCCTGTGCGACGCAGGAAGGGTGGTGGGGGACGGCGAACGGAAGAGTCATAGAGATTTAAGTCTCCCGTCGGCAAAGGAGCCCTGGGACACTCTCCATGACCGCAACAGGTCAGCCCGCAGGGGCACCGACGCCACCGGAGGCAACGCCTTCCCTGTCCGTGCTGTCGCCTTGGATCGGCGCAGTGCGGGTGACATGCGTGCGGGTCGGGCAGAGCCTCGCCCAGCGGGCACTCGGGGCGGCAGACGGTTCGGCCGTGGTCATGCTGGCCGCACGGGAACTGGCGCTGATTCTGCGGTCACGCGCCTGGCACCGGTTCCTCGGGATGTGGGCGACGTACTGTGTCGGTCTGGTCGCCCTCCCGGTCTTGTTTCGACTTCAGACGGGCCAGTGGCGCACGCCCTCCGATACGCAGTGGTTTCTGGCGTGTGGGTGCCTGCTCCAGTTGGGAGCAGGAGTGTTCATGTCGCACTGGAGCATCGGACACATCCGGCGCGACCTGCACTCGGATCGCCTCGACGAACTGATGCTCACCCGCTGCACGGCGGCGGACATTACGATGGGGGAAGGTGCGGCCTTCACCGCCGCGGGCATCTGGCTGTCGCTCGCAGCGTTTCCTTCATGCGTGCTGCTCAGTGCGATCGCCGGGCGCGAGTGGGATACAGCGCTGCGACTCTTCCTCTCGTTGATCCCGGTGGCGGGGCTCGGAGTCTGGTTCGGGATCGGCTGGGGCATGGCGTTCACACTCCGCCGCCGGTCGGCGATCATCCCGCTCACCAAGTGGTGGCTGCTCGGACCGTTTCTCCCGCTCCTGGTCGGTTGGTGGCTATTGGGCAGCCTCCCCATTATCTGGGCACTGGTGAGCTTCATCCCCGGAGGCCTCAAGGTCCTGGCCGGCACGCTGATGGGGTTGCGCTGGCTCACACAGCAGTTCCTGCGTTTCTGCAACCCCGTGCTGGTTGTCCCCGCCGCCGCCGGAAATACCGACACCGTCTGGCTGACCAGTTGGCTGACACTCATCGCGGTGATGGTGTTCATGGCCCGCAAGAGCATGGACGCCATGCAGATCGCGCTCGCCGGATTGCCCGAACGCGGCGGGACCCGGGGCCAGGGCGAGTACTGGATTCACCATGACGCGCACTATTTCGCTCAGTACCGGCGGGACACCCGCCTCCAGCCGCGCTACTACGATGGAGGAAATGCGATTGCGGCATTCGACGTTGCACTCGGGCACCGGGTGTTCCTCCACCCCTTCCTCTGGTGTGTGGCGCTGCTGCTCTACCTGGCTCTCCTGTTCTGGTGCCTGCTGATTCCCGAACTGGGTCGGTGGGCGGCCATCGGGGCAGTGGTCGTCCCCACCACCGGCGCGATTCTGTTGATGTCCGGCGGCGTAGCCGTCAGCTTCGGGTGGGAGCGCGATCAGCATCGCTGGTCGGCTCTTGCCGTGCTGCCGCTCGACAACTACCGGTTGACGCTGGGGAAGATCAAAGGGGTCGTCCGTCCCACACTCTGGATCTCATTAATAGCAGCCCTCACAGCGCTGCTTCTGGGGTGGCGAGGCGCGCTCGAGTGGGAACCCTCCTGCTGGTTGGCTCTCCACGCCCTGGTTTTTCCGCCGGCTCTCGCCTGCGTGTCCGCCGCGCTGGCCCTGACGACCCCGACGGTCGCCGAGGCGCTCTTCCGATGGGCAGTACTTGGCGCCATCCCCGCCCTGGCTACTTTGCTGCCGCCTCCCATCGGCGGGGAGGGAGGTCTAGCACTCCCGTTTTCACCGCCGCTATTGAGTGTGTGGCTGGCTGCGGCGCCGTCTCCTGTCCTGCTCCATCATGCGTGGACCTCGCTCGGACTGGAGGTAGCCGGAATTGTGGGGGCACTTCTGATTTTGGGCGCCTTCTTACGGCGGTGGACTGTGGGCGAGAGAGACTGAGATCCGGACCTTTTCTGCCAAAGAGACGGAGAAGGAAACCGGCTGATGAGAGCCGCACTCTTCCCTGACGCCGTCCGCAGGAGAGCCGATCCATGCCAGACTACCAGCCGCTCGATCTGACCACCCATTACAACGCAGCCACAGACTTCATCCGAGAAGGCGCCGCGCCCCCCATCGGCGACCAGTTGTTTCACGGACTGCCGTTTTGCATCGGCAGCGATCCGGCCCGCTGCCTGATCGGCTTCTCCGGCGGCGCGGGGGGACCGATAGAGGTCGCAGTCGGGACCACCGCCCGGAGGGTCCTGTTCGCTCACAGCGTCATCGAGTCCCGCATTCTTGAAGGCGAGCCGGTCGGGCGTATCATCGCCCACTACGTGTTCCGCTACGAGGATGGGGCGGAGGTGCGCGTCCCGATCCGCGAGCGCTTTGAGATCCAGTTTGTGCCCACCACCTGGGGACAGTCCGCGTTTCTCGCCGTGCCGGACCAGAAGAACACCCTGATGCCGCGGTATGAGGGCCGCTGGAGCGAGATGGGCCGCCGGCAGACCGAGGCAACTCAGGGCTGGCCGAAAGCCTATTTCATCTGGGCGTGGGAAAACCCCGATCCCACGCGGGTGCTCAGTGCGATCCGGATCGAACCGGGCGACCGAAAGTTCGTGCTGGCGGCGATCACCCTGGGCCACGCGGACGAGAATCCGTTCACCCGGGACGGAATGACCGACGTCCGGGTGACGCTTCCCGATCCCACCGATGCGGCCAAACCGTTCCAACTGGAAGTGGATGTGGATCGCGGCGTCGCGGGCTATCCGTATGCGCTCCCCGCACAGTCCGAAGACACGTTCCTCGCCGACCCGCAGAAGGGCTGGGGCGAGCGACAGAATCCCGCGGCGAGCCCTGCATACGTGCAGATTTCCGCGATTCCCTCAGCGACGGTCGAAGTGAAGCAGGACGGAGAGTCTCTGGGTCGCGCCAACTGGGGCGAACTCCGGACCGCCGGCAAACTCGAACTCCCGCGCGTGGCGCTGGAAGTGCTCGATCGCGGCAAGAACTGGGTGCATGTCACGGTCGTGGACGACGCCACCGGCGAGCCCGTCCCGTGCCGCGTCCACTTCCGGTCACCCGAAGGGATCCCGTACCAGCCCCACGGTCACCACACCCACGTGAACGGCAATCTGGGCACCTGGCACGTGGACATCGGCGGCGATCTCCGCATGGGGCAGATCAGCTACGCCTACATTGACGGGAAGTGCCAGGGTTGGCTTCCGCGCGGCGACGTACTGGTGGATGTGGCGCGCGGCTTCGAATACGAGCCACTGCGCAGCCGTGTGCGGGTCGAACCGGGGCAACGCGAACTGGTGCTGCGCCTGAAGCGATGGACCAACATGAGCGCGAAAGGCTGGTACAGCGGCGACACCCATGTGCACTGTCTGGGCACCCAGGGCGCCCACCGCGAGGCGAAGGGTGAAGATCTCAACGTCGTGAACCTGCTCCAGTCCCAGTGGGGGCACCTGTTCACCAATACCGAGGACTTCATCGGCCGTCCCACAGTGAGCGATGACGGGCACACCATCGTCTACTGCACGCAGGAGAATCGGCAGCACTTCCTGGGCCACCTGACGCTCCTCGGCCTGAAGGAGCCGGTGATGCCGTGGTGTACGGACGGCCCGGGCGAGGCTGAGCTGGGAGGAACGCTCGAAGAGACCATGTCCGCGTGGGCCGACGCCTGCCACAAGCAGGGCGGCACTGTCGTCATTCCCCACCTGCCCACCCCGAACGGCGAGCCGGCAGTACTCATCGCGACCGGGCGCGCGGATGCCGTGGAGATGCTCCGCCAGGCGCCGTACGAGCACCATGAATACTACCGCTATCTGAACTGCGGGTACCGGCTGCCGCTCGTCGGCGGCACAGACAAGATGACCAGCGATGTGCCCGTGGGCATCTACCGGACGTATGCCGACCTCCGCGGAGAGGAATTGACCTACGACAACTGGTGCCGGGCCGTACGGGAGGGACGCACGTTTCTCAGCGGCGGGCCCCTCATTCGTTTCCGAGTCGAAGGCGCAGAAGTCGGCGACACTTTGTCCCTTCCCGCGGGCGGCGGCACGGTGGAAGTGGAAGCCGTCGCTGAGGGAATCTTCCCGCTCCACCTGCTGGAAATCATCCAGGAGGGCAGGGTCGTCGCCGCAGTCACCGCTGCGGAGGGATCCCGGCGGCTGGAACTGCGCGAAAAGTTGCACGTGAACCGGCACACCTGGCTGGCCGCCCGCTGCGGAGGCCCCGACTACAAGCCCGTACCCCACTACGACGGCTGGCAGCGCGGTATCTTCGCGCATACGTCTCCCGTCTACGTCGCATGTGGGGGCGAGTGGTGGATGTTCGACCTGGAGGCCGCACAGTATATGCTGACGCTCGTCCACGGCGGCCTTGACTACATCCGGCACATGGCCCCGCTGCACAAGCCGGGGACGGTGACCCATCACCACCACCACGACAATCACGCGGAATACCTGGAGGAGCCATTCCGGCAGGCGATGGACGCCATCCACCGGCGCATGCATCAGCTCAACATTCCGCACTGACGACAAAAAACGCCCCTCCTGAGAATCAGGAGGGGCTGATCACCGGGTCTGCCCGGTGCAGAATGAACTCCGGCGGAGGGCGCACACCCGGGCTATCACTCCGGGAACGGACGCTTTCCGTCAGTACCGGTTCATCAAGACGCCCGCACCCCGGCTATCCGAACAGTTCGGGAATCACCTGCCCCTCGGACAGGCGGATCGGACGCCCGTCCAGAGATGGGTAGGTCGTCTGGTCCGGATCGAAACCGAGCGCGTGGAAGACGGAGGCGTGGATATCTGCGGCGGCGATCGGCCGGGTGTGGGGGTAACCGCCAATCTCGTCCGAGGCGCCGATCACCTGTCCGCCACGCACGCTGCCGCCGGCGAGGACGACCGAGTAGCAGTGCGGCCAGTGGTCCCGACCCCCATCGGCATTGATTTTGGGGGTTCTACCGAAGTCACCCATCCAGACTACGAGGGTCGAATTCAGCAGTCCGCGGTCCTTTAGATCATCCAGCAAGGCCACGAAGGCACTCTCCATCGGGGGGACGAGACGATCCTTGAGCCGGGGGAAATTGTCCTTGTGGGTGTCCCAGATGATGCTCTGCCCATTGACGGTTGTTACGAAACGGGAGCCCGCCTCGATCAGGCGACGGGCGAGGAGATGGGACTGCCCCCACGGATGGCGGCCGTAGCGATCGCGCACGGCTGCCGGCTCCCGGGACAGATCGAAGGCGGCCCGGACCTCGGACGACATCACGAGCGAGAACGCCTTCTGCTGCGCCGCGTCCATCTCCCGCACCGCCAGTTCATCCATCGGGCGGGTGGCCTGATCCACCCTCTGGAGCAGCGACTGCCGTCCCTTCAGCCGATCAAGCGTAATCCCGGCCGTCGGCTCCAGATTCGGCACTTTGAAGCTTGGGGAGTTCGGATCGGCATTCAGCACGAAGGGGTCATACTGACTGCCGAGCATCCCGCCATACTGTCCCGGCGTGATGTATACCGTGCTGTCACAGTGGGGAGCCGGGGTGATGACGTACGGCGGCACAGCACTCCGGTAGCCGTGCTGCCGGGCGAGCCACCCCACCAGCGTCCCAAAACTGGGGTAGTCGTTCCGAGACGGATGGATGAGCGTGCTGTCTCGCGGATACGGGCGGCCGACGATCGCCGAATACATCCCCGAGTTGTGGCTGAATTGTGTGTGATGCACCGACCGGACGATGGCGCAGTGGTCCGCTCGCTGTGCCAGGCGAGGCATCAACTCGGAGATGCGGATGCCCGGCACATTCGTTGCGATGGGATTGAATTGGCCGCGCACCTCGGCCGGCGCATCCGGCTTCATGTCCCAGAGGTCGTGATGGCTCGGGGCCCCGCAGTTGAAGATGAGAATGACGGACTTCGCCTTCCCTCCGGACGTGAGCGTGCCGGCATCCGCGGCGCGAAACCAGTCGGTCAAGGTCAGGCCGAGTGCGCTCAGGCCTCCTACTCGAAGTAGCTCGCGACGGGCCCATCCGTCGCACAACCGCGTCTTCCCACTGAACCCGATGGAGAACATGTTCCTACCCCAGGCCACTACGCATCGGCGCAGATAATCAGCACGGTGAGACACCCGCGAGCGCGAAAAGTTTTGCCGAATCTCCGAAGGTGTCGCCGGCGCCGGAGTGCCGGCGAGACGGGCCGGACACACCAG
>SXGS01141665.1_pt1 | contig 12956 bp, 9 predicted proteins | sample 3174681 | NCBI WGS metagenome assembly SXGS01 (sample SAMN11356861, study PRJNA531348) | freshwater metagenome | isolation source: freshwater sample F1-80 | place: China: Fuxian Lake, Yuxi | collected 2017-12-25
GTGCGACCGAACTCCCCACCCCAGATTACCAACGTATCATCGAGCATCCCTCGTTGTTTGAGGTCCGTGATCAAAGCAGCACTCGCTTGGTCTGTCTCGCGGGCTTGATTGCGGATGGCCTTGGGAAGGTCTCCATGCTGATCCCAACCTTGATGATAGAGTTGAATAAACCTGACCCCTTGTTCCGCGAGTCGTCGTGCCAGAAGGCAATTCGCAGCGAAGGTCCCGGGTTTCCGACTATCTGCTCCATACAGTTCAAAGATAGACTCTGGCTCCTTCGTCAGATCAGTGACTTCGGGCACGCTAGTTTGCATGCGATAGGCCATTTCATATTGCGAGATTCTAGATTCGATTTCCGGATCCAATTCCTTGGCAAACTGAATGCGGTTGAGCTCATTGAGTTTATCCAGCAACGCCCGTCGCCCCGTTCCACACGGGCCGTCCGGATTTGCCATGTAAAGGATGGGATCTTTGCCTGAACGGAATTGGATGCCTTGGTGGCGTGAATCAAGATAGCCCGCGCCCCACAGGCGTGAATAGAGAGGTTGATCCCCTTTGTTCGGGGTCACTAATACAACAAATCCCGGGAGGTTTTGGTTGATCGAACCAAGTCCGTAATGGATCCACGATCCAAAGGAGGGCCGACCCGCGATCTGTGAGCCGGTTTGGAAAAAGGTGATTGCAGGATCGTGGTTGATTGCCTCGGTGTACATCGAACGAATCACGCACAGCTCGTTCGCAACCTTGGCGGTGTGAGGTAAGATTTCGCTGAACCAAGCACCGCCATTGCCGTGCTGTTGGAATTTCATCGCGGATCCAGCCAAGGGGATCGAGGCTTGCTGCGCGGTCATCCCGGTTAACCGTTGGTTACCTCGGACATGATCAGGGAGTTGTTCTCCATGGTGTTTTTGCAACAACGGTTTGTAGTCATACAGATCCAGATGCGACGGGCCACCGCTCTGGAAAAGGTAGATCACCCGTTTCGCCTTCGGCGCGAAGTGAGGAAGTCCGGGTAGCCCACCGGACAACTGGGTTTGCGTGGTCGCTGCTTGGAGTGACTTGGGCAACAGGTCGGCAAGCGCCGCGATCCCAAAACCACGGGCACTTTGTGAGAAAAAATGTCGTCGCGTTACTGCAAACGGAGAGAAGAGAGGACTCAGTTCAGGCGTCATAAATCTCTACCTTTTCCAGACCGTTGCATCCAGATTAAGGATGGCTTGCGCCACACTGGTGGCTGCTGCCAGTTCGTAGAGGTCCAAGGTTTGATCTCGTTTTTGATCACCAACATCAACAAGTTTTGCGGCCCGCTCGGGCTCAAGCTTAAACCGATCATGTTGATCTTTCCAAAGCTCCTTGAGCACAGCGACCTCATTCCCCGTTGGTTTTCGTCCCGCGAGACGGCAAAAGACGAAGTTGATCCGCTTTTCCATTGTCTCACCACCTTCTTTGATGGAACGTCCCGCTAAGACTCTCGCGCCTTCCACAAACTGTGTGTCATTCAGCAACACAAACGCCTGCTGGGGTGTGGAAGTATTGCTGCGTTTTACGACGCAGACCTCACGTGATGGGGCATCGAACGCTAGCATGTTTGGCATTGGAGCTGTTCGCTTCCACACCGTATACAAACTTCGCCGGTGGAGGTTGTGGCCCGTGCTCTGGCGATAGCCGGGGCTCATGGTATTGCTCTCTCGCCAGAGGTCACCCGGCTGATAAGGGCTAACAGGTGCGCCTCCCATTTCCTCCCACAACAAGCCGCTAGCTGCGAGGATCGTGTCTCGAATCATTTCCGCTGGCAATCGATAGGTGGGCCCTCGGGCAAGCAGCATATTGTCGGGATCCTTCTCAGCGAGATCTGGACGCCACACCGAGTCCTGACGATAGGTCGCGCTCAGAACAATTTGTTTTAAAGTTTCTTTTACATTCCATCCGGAACGAACGAAATCTCGCGCCAACCAATCGAGCAAATCGGGGTGGGTGGGGAGTGATCCTTGGATGCCAAAATTCTCTGTGCTTGGAACCAATCCTTTACCGAACAACAGTTGCCAGAAACGGTTCATTGCCACGCGGGCTGTCAACGGGTGCTGTGGATCCGTCAACCACTGTGCAAGGCCAAGACGATCCTTGGCGAATCGGACATCCATGGGTGGGAGTGCCGAAGGGGTGACCCGGCTCACTCGTTGATCCTCCGTCTGGGCGGAATCGTACCGGCCACGTGCGAGAACATAGGTCGGGCGTATCTCGGTTTTCTCCTCCATGACGCTGGTTTCCTGAACGCCGTTACGAGCCTCGTAATAGGCTCGCAAAGCTTCGGACCGCGCACTGTTGGCCAGTGTGACTGGAGTTGATAATGCTCTGATAAAAAAGGGCCGCAATGCATCAACATCCTTTCGCGCGATGGCATTTTGTAAGGCCGTTCCATCGAACAACTGTTCAAATTCTATGGGAGCCAAAGCCCGCGAGTACACTCGGAGGTCATCCATTTTTCCCTCTTTCAGTCCGAACGAACGAAACCTTGCTCCAAAACTTAACCCGCTACCGCCATTTTGGGGGCTTTTGAAAAGGTGATCTCTCAACCGTTCGGTTGGAGCGATTCGGCCGTTAATCGAAAGTGCCATCCCTGCCGCATGGCCGGAACCGTCGTAACTGACACCCACTTGAACCCACTGATCGAGAGGAAGATTCTCGAGAGTCCGCACCGCTAAAGCGTTGCCGGGCCAGAAACGCTTGATGACAAAAAACAATTTTCCCTGATCCAACGAGAGTTCTGTGCCATGGAACCCTACATCGGTCCCCTCCGTCCTGTGGAAAATAATCGCATTCGTCAAAGACCGAGGGAGGTTTAACCAAAAAACCACACTGTAGCGATCCCATGGTTGAAGGCTGCCTGCGGATTCCGGAAAACTGAGTTCGTTATCGCCGGTGAACTGCACGGCTTGACCGAATTTACCCGAGGTTGAAGAATTTGGTCCCAACACTGAACTCACGTTTGTCGGTCGAGTTAAATTGGGGAACTGATTCGTAACGAGCTGATCCAAAGAAAAATGGGCGATTAATCCGGGGATCTCTGCCTTGATGTCCTTTCCTTGGAGCCATTCTTGAAATGCGGGTTCAGCGTGCTCTACGGCCTGCTCGGTTTTTGCCGAAGCTAGACGCAGTGCTTCCTCGGTCGTGCTCATGGCCTTTTCCTCTTCAGGGGTCGGAAGTAACACAGAAGGGGTAGGTACGCGGGCCGCATCGTTGTAGAGACCTGCCTCGTCGATGTTGTTGAAGAATGAGGAGAGGCTGTAATAGTCCCTCATTGTGAGCGGATCATACTTGTGATCATGGCATCGGGTGCATTCAAAGGTGAGGCCTAAAAAAACAGTTCCGAAAGTGTGGACTCGATCGGCGATATATTCTTGTCGCCATTCCTCTTCGATGCTGCCGCCCTCGTTTGTCTGGCGATGGAGTCTATTAAAAGCGGTTGCCAATCGCTGTTGCCGGTTGGGTTGTGGAAGCAAATCTCCGGCCACTTGTTCTTGAAGGAACCTGTCGTAGGGCATGTTGTTATTCCACGCATTGACCACCCAATCTCGGTAAGGCCATGTGGGACTCATCTGATCACTTTGGTAACCATAACTATCCGCGTAGCGAGCTGCATCCAACCAAGGGACAGCGAGTCGTTCTCCAAACCGTTTTGAACGGAGTAGACGATCAACCACCGTTTCATAGGCACTGGAGCTCTCATCCGTGAAGAACTCTTCGGCCTCTTTGGGAGTCGGAGGTAGTCCCGTCAGATCGTAGCTCACTCGTCGTAACCAGCGTTCCCTACTTGCCTCTGCCGATGGCTTAATTTTTTGTTGTTCAAGTTGAGCCAGAACAAATCGATCAATGTCATTACGCGGCCATGTTTTATTTTTGTTTGAAGGAGGAGTGATGTGATTCTCGACCGGTTGAAAAGCCCAGTGGGGTTGATATTGAGCCCCCTCAGAGATCCAACGGCGGATGAGCTTTTTCTCGGCTGAAGTCAGGCTTAATTTCGACTCCGCCGGTGGCATCATGTCATCGGGATCTTGGGTGGTGATCCGTTTCCAAACTTCGCTCTGCGATGGTTTTCCCGGTATGATCGGACGAACATGGGATTTGGGCCGCTCGGCCATGGCCTCCTCAGCGACATCCAAGCGATAATCTCCTTTGCGACTATTCTTGTCGGGTCCGTGACACTGGAAGCAGCGGTCAGAAAGAATCGGGCGAATATCGCGATTATAACTGAGCTTCTCAGCAGCCTTTACGGAGTGGAAGCCCGCGCCGAGGATGACATACAGAGCCAACAGCAGAGGGCGGTGGATTGTGAATGGTTTCATGATCACCCGTTAATTCTGACGTCGCCTGAATAACCCAAATTCAGCCCATGGTCACCCAACCAAAACCTCTCCCTACCGGCAGACTCAAGCGTTTTCAACAAACACAGCCGTCCCATAACAAAGCACCTCAGTGATCCCTGGAGCGATCTCCGTTGCATCGTAGCGCAAACCAATCACTGCGTTTGCCCCAAGCTGACTCGCATGATCGAGAACTTGGCGGAACGCATCTTCCCTCGCGCGTTCGCAGAGTGAGGTATAAAGGGAAATATTCCCTCCAAATAGGCTTTGGATACTTGCTCCGATATTTCCAATAATCGAACGCGAGCGGACGATAATTCCTCGAACAACACCCATTGAACGAACCACACGGTAACCGGGGAGTTCAAAAGCCGTGGTTGTAAGTGGGTGAGTTTTATTCTGAGTGCTCATTGATCTTAATTAGGATTAAACCGAGGCAGATGGATGTTGTGTGTTGACTCTATGAGTAAATCCATCCCAAGCAAGCCGCGAACAAATCCCGACACAGAGTGCGATCGATCCCGTGGACCGACGCCTCACATGCGTTCGGTCGTTTCGATCCCTAGGATCTCGAGACCTTTTTTCAAGACACGTCCTGTCAGTTCGCATAAAACGAGTCGAGAGGACCGGTCGGAACCTTCGGCTTTGAGGACAGGGCAATTTTCGTAGAATTGGGAGAACAGCCCAGCGAGCTCGAACAAATAATTACACAAATAATTCGGTCGATACTCGGCTGCCATCGCTTCGATACTGAGTCCAAAACGCAGCAAATGTTTCGCTAAAGCCAGCTCACTCGGCAGTGTCAGTTGGAGTGCCTCAACCGATGCACCTGCTCCCGCCTCCGCAGCTTTGCGGGCCACGCTTCGAATCCGGGTGTATGCGTAGAGCAAATAGACTGCAGTGTTGCCAGTCAGAGCGAGCATCTTGTCCCAGTCGAAGCGATAATCGCTTTGCCGGTTGGGTAGTAAATCCGAGTATTTTACAGCCGCAATCCCCACAACTCTGGCGATTTCAAGCCGTTCCTTTTCTGGCAAATCAGGGTTTTTCTCTGTCACCGTCGCGAGAGCACGTTCCTCGGCTTCGTCCAGCAGCGCGTTCAGCTCGATGTTCTCCCCGGTCCGCGTTTTGAAGGGTGTCCCATCAGGCCCAAGGATCATCCCGAACCAAACATGAGACAGTGATACTTCTGCCACAGGATGCCACCTCCTGAAGATATGGAAGAGCTGCTGAAAGTGAAGTTGCTGGCGGGCATCTGTGACATAGACAATTTCAGCAGGTTGCCAAGTTTTCAGCCGATACTCCAACGTTGCCAGATCGGTCGTTGTGTAATTCGCGCCCCCGTCACTCTTCAGAATAATTGCCGGGTCACTCCATCCGGTCGATTTCTCAAAAAACACCACCGTCGCGCCTTCACTCTCCTGCGCCAACCCGAGGTCCAAGAGATTTTTTGCCACGCCTTTGAGTTGTGAGTTATAGAAACTCTCGCCGAGCACGTGATCAAACTGAATCGCCAACCTTGAGTAAACCTTGCCGAACTCCTGCAACGAAAGATCGATCATCTCTCGCCAGATTTTCAGGTTTTCCGGATCACCTTGTTGCAAATTGACTAGCTCTTGTCGGGCGAGTGTTTTGATCCCATCATCTGCTTCAAACCTTGCGTTAACTTGTTTGTAAAGCCGCCCCATCTCAGCCAGTGGGTTCTGTTCCAGATTCGTCCGGTTGAGATCCTGCTTCCAACCGATCAGTAGTTTTCCGAACTGGGTTCCCCAATCTCCGATGTGGTTATCAGTCACCACGTGATGCCCCAACAATCGCAGGGATCGCACGAGAGCATCTCCTAGGATAGTGGAACGGATATGCCCGACGTGCATCGGCTTAGCCACATTTGGCGAACTAAAATCAACGATGATATTTCGAGGGGCCTTGGTTCGCTCAAAAAAAAGGTGATCTCCGCGACTTGCAGATTTCAGGACCTCTGTAACTGCCTCTGTTTTAGCGCGAAAATTTAAGAAACCAGGACCTGCAATCTCAACGGGTTCGCACCATTCCGACACATCTAAACCGGCAACAACCTCCTCTGCCAATTTGCGAGGGTTTTGCTTTCGTTCCTTGGCGATCGCCATGAGAGCGTTCGACTGGTAGTCACCGAATTTTAAATCGGGGCAGGGGCGCACCAAAACCGTTGCCAGATTGGCTTCGGGCAAGATTTCCCGCACACGGCTCTGCAAGCGGGATTGAATCAGTTTTTCTAACACAAGTTATCGGGAATCACAAATAGGCGCGCCTCAAACGAAGACCGAAAAGATCGGCCTCCAGTTTTCAAGAACCCTAGATACCGGACGGAGTCTTGATGATTTTGAGCATTGCTTCCGCATCCTGCGCTTGTTCGAGACCAGAGCGAAACTCGCGATTGTGCAGCAGTTTTGCAATGGCGGCCAACGTGTGAAGGTGCTTCTGAAATTGGCCTTGGGGGACTAGCAGCATCATAATCAAATGAACGGGTTGATTATCTAGCGAATCGAATCTCACCCCTGTTCGAGATCGCCCAAAAACTCCGGTCACTTCATAGATCAAATCAGTCGAAGCATGGGGGATTCCGACTCCGAAACCGATCCCTGTGCTCATAGAGGTTTCGCGTTTTTTAACAACAGCAGTGATCCCCTCGCGGTGTTCTAGTTTTATCCTCCCCACGGTGACGAGATGGCCTACCATTTCGTCAATCGCTTCCCATCGGTTCCCGGCTTTCAGCTCAGGAATGATCGTTTCTGCATTCAATAGGTCACCGAGATTCATAGGAAAATCCTCAGAACATGCATTTCGCCTGATCGCTCAATTTTTTACAAGCCAGATGTTGGTTAACGCGCTTGGCTACTATTCAATACTCCTGAAATCACCGTGCCGACACAGTGTGTGGTGTATTCAAAAGGATCCCCGTCATAAAGTGCGAGATCCGCATCTTTGCCGGGTGCAATGGATCCTATGCGTTCAGTCAAACCCAGAATTTTCGCTGGGTTAATCGTGATCGAGGCCAGTGCTTCAGCAAATGTTAATCCGTTCGCAGCAGCAGCGGCCGCTTCAAATAGTATAATGCGCGTCTTAGGAACGTAGGATTCAAACCCACTTTGGATGGCAAAAAGGATCCCTTCCTTTTGTAGCTTCGCAGCAGTTTCAAAACTCAAGTTCTCCATCTCTTCCGATGGGCGCGCCATCGTCGGATGTAGGATCACTGGAAATCCACTCGCCTTAATTTCTTTGAGCACCAGCGAGGCATCCGCAACTCCATCAAGAATGATTTTCAATTTGAATTCCGCAGCGAGTCGTAACACAGCCAGAATGTCCTGATGCCGTTGGACTGTGATCATTAAGGGCTGTTTGCCTTCCAAAGCGCGTTGCAATGTCTCGAGATGTAAATCTCGGTTGGGACGTTTCTCAAGATCAGCCTTTTTGATTTTTTCTTGATAATCGCTGGCCTTGAGCAGCTCCGCTCGAAGCATTGCCATCGCCTTGGAAACTGTTCCGGGTGCTTTGTCTTTTCCGCTACTTAAGGCTCCGGGTCCGAATGTGCAGGCGAGGGTAGTGGCTGCGTTTAGGGTGGATAGTTCGAGGGTTGACGGTGAGGTTTTCACCACAAAAGTCTGGCCAGAAATCAAGGCACCCGGACCGTGGCCTGTGTGCATGGTTGTCACGCCTAAGCTCCGGACAAAATCCACAAGTGGATCGAGGGAATTATAACTGTCCACCGCTCGCAATTCCGGTTGCATCGGGCTGGTTTTGTCCAGTTGTTCTTGGTCGTGTTTTTGATTCAACAATCCTGACACCCCCACCGTTGTGTGTGCATCAATCAACCCGGGAACTACCACTTTTGCTGACACCAACTGATAGTTGCTGGGAACTTGGATGCTGGACTTTGTTCCAACGGCCTCGATTTTGCCGCCCTTGATCAAAACAACGGCATCTTTGAGAACCCCACCCGTCATGGTGTGGATCGTCTCCCCATGAATGGCCAACTGGGCCTGAGCTTCACTGGTCACCAAGCCCACGAGCAATCCTGCCGCCAAATAATTCAAAAATGAACTTTTCATCGTGTTTCGCCTCCTTCATTGAAGCAGCAAAGATGTGCGGTGCGTGGATTCCCTGATCCATACCCCCCCGTCGCGATCAACCGATCCGCAGGATCGGATCGATCAAACACTTTCACCCCTTCAATCCAAGTCTCCACCACATCCGTGTAAACGCTGAACGGATCGCCAGACAAGACAACGAAATCCGCATCCTTACCGGGTTCGAGGGTTCCAACCCGTTCCTGCAGATCGAGCATCACAGCTCCGGCCTGTGTTACTGCCTTAAGAGCTCCCGGTCGGCTCATCCCAGATCGCACCCCGAGCGCGGCTGATCTGAGGAAGAGTCTTGAATCGGTCACGTAATCATCGGTGTGAAACCCGACCACTACTCCCGCCCGTTCCAGCACGCCTCCGGTTTTCCAATCCATATCTCTTGCCTCTAGTTTTCCACCCGGGCTATCGATCACGATTACCGAACAAGCCACCTTGGCGGCGGCGATTTCTTGCGCGACTTTGTAGCCTTCACTGACATGTTGAAGAACTAAGCGAAAACCGAATTCCTTCTGCAACCGCAACACGGTCATAATGTCGTCATGCCGGTGGGTGTGATGATGTACAACCCGATCACCATTCAAAACTTCCACCAATGTTTCCAAGCTCAAATCACGGGCTGGCATTTTCTCGGGATCCGCTTTGGCGCGCGCGATTTTGTCTCGATAATCTTGTGCTGCCACAAATTTTTCTCTAACTAAGGCAGCTGCTTTTCCACGTGTTCCTGGGAAGGGTGGCTCACCTTGTGGATTGGTACCATTCGCCATTTTTAAACCGCCAGCCACTCGACCTGATTTAGTTTTAATCATCAGGTCATCAATCGTATTTCCTCGACGAAGTTTTAGATACACAGTCTGGCCTCCGATCAACGTGCCAGAGCCCGGCATGATGTTCACAGTCGTGATACCCCCTGCGCGCGCTCGCTGAATGCTGGCATCGCGGACATTGACTGAATCAAACGCCCGAACATCCGGGTGGATTGGGCTCGATTTGTCCGCCAACGCGACTTGACCGATGTGGGAATGAGTGTCTACCAAACCTGGCATAATGACGCGCCCCGTGAAATCAATGGTGGGAGTTCCAGCTGGAATCGTCGTGCTGGCACGTGATCCAACCGCCTTGATCTGTCCATGCTCCACCAAAAGCACACCATTCTCGATGGGGTCGGCCGCCACAGGGATGATAGTTCCCCCAACAAACGCGGTGAGTTTTTCTTGGGCAATGGTTTGCGTGATCTCCGAGACGAAGACTAACAGTAAGATCAACCAACCGATGCGTCGTGGCGAGGCGTGCGACATGGCCTGAAATTTACATGAACCTTATCGCCTGTTCAACCGTTCCTTGATTCTCATCTGTTTTTCGTGCGTTATACAGGAATGATTGATGCCGCTCGCTCACAATTCCTATGGGCTTTCGTATTGCTCAGTTTTTGGATTCAAACCTGTCTCGGGGCGGATTTCTTTCCGGGTAACCAAGTTAAACGCGTTGTTTTCTTAGGGGACAGCATCACGCACGCGGGTCAGTATGCTGCAACGCTGGAAGTTTTTTACACTGACGATCCAACAAATCCACCCGTCGAGTTTTTCAATTTAGGTTTGCCCAGTGAGACCGTGTCGGGCCTTTCTGAGCCAGGCCATGCAGGAGGCCAATTCCCTCGGCCTGAATTAAATGAGCGATTGGATCGAGTGCTCGCGCTCGCTAAACCCGACTTAGTGTTCGCTGGCTACGGGATGAACGATGGAATTTATTATCCGTTTAGTGAGGAACGTTTTGTTCGGTTTAAGGAAGGAATCCAGCGTTTACGAGAGAAAGTTCTAAAAACTGGAGCGCAGATCATCCACCTGACTCCGAGCACGTTCGATCCACTCCCCATCAAAACAAGGACTCTTCCTGCTGGACTGGACGCCTATCCGCAACCTTACGAGGGCTACAACACGGTTCTCGATCGTTACTCGGAATGGTTGTTGGCTCAGCGGTCATCAAATTGGAATGTGGTGGATACTCACGGCGCGATGAACAAGTTCTTAATCGATCGTCGCAAAACCGATCCAATGTTTACTCTGGCCGGTGATGGTGTTCATCTCAATGATCTCGGCCATTGGCTCATCGCGCGGGAAGTGTTGCAGTATCTCAAAGGGTCGGAAGGAATCAGCAAATCCCAAAACATTGGGGAATATTTAGCAACCGTAACCAACGGTAAGGAAATCTATTCGTTGGTTCAAAAGAAACAGGCAGTTCTGCGAGATTCGATGCTGGCGACCGCTGGGCATAAACGGCCGGGTATGAGTAAAGGTTTACCCTTGGAGGAGGCTCGAAAGCAGGCTTCTGAGATTGGAGATGAGGTGCGAAAGTTAGCCAAACCGTTCCCTGGAAAACGGACTCGATGGAATAATTACGATCGCTACGATTATGAGGTAGATGGCAAACCTGTGTTGGTCGTAGTCCCGATTCAAAGCGCGGTTGGCAAACCGTGGGTATGGCATGGCGAATTCTTCGGTCATAAACCTGCACCCGATATCGCCTTGCTCGCTCGAGGTTTTCATGTGGTTTATATGAGTGTTCCAGACATGCTCGGAAGTCCAGTAGCCGTGCGTCACTGGAATGCGTTTTACGACGATTTGAGACAACTACGGGGGCTAGGAAAAAAAGCCGCTCTTGTGGGTTTGAGTCGAGGGGGGCTTTATTGTTACAATTGGGCTACGGCGAATCCTGATCGTGTCTCCGCTATTTATGCGGACGCGGCGGTATGCGATTTCAAGAGTTGGCCCGGAGGCAAAGGCAAAGCAAAGGGCAGCCCAAGGGATTGGCAATTCGTGCTGCAGGGTTATGGTTTCAAGGACGATGCAGAGGCACTCGCCTACACTAAAAATCCCGTGGATAATTTGGCTCCGTTAGCTGCGGCCCAAGTTCCCTTGCTCCACGTTTATGGAGATGCAGATGAGCTAGTCCCTTTTGAAGAGAATACTGGCAAAGTGGCTGAACGATATCGAAAGCTTGGGGGAAACATCCAAATCATCGCCAAACCGGGAGTTGGCCATCACCCCCATGGCTTGGAGGACTCAACACCGATTGTAGAGTTCATCGAAAAAGCCGCTGCGCGCCCTTGAACTTTCACGAATAACATCCAATTAAATACAACCCAAACTGACCATGCCTAACCAAGTTGTCTGGTTCGATATTCCTGTTCGAAATCTCGATCGGGCTGTTCGCTTTTATTCAGCCGTTCTCGGAGCACAAGTCTCCAAACACGAGTTTCCTGGAGCCACCGTGGGCCTATTGCCGGGTGGTGCAAATGAGGTGAATGGTTGTCTTGTGCCAGTGGATGCGGACGACGAGAATCAACCCTCGCAAAAGGGACCGCTCCTCTATTTCAACTGTGCTGGCAGGTTGGATCAAGCGATCTCGGCGACCCTCAGCAACGGGGGACGAATCCTCCTCGACAAACATTCGATCGGTTCTCATGGGTTCAGAGCCATCATCACCGACTCCGAGGGCAACCGAGTTGCGTTACATTCGCCCTGATTTTTGCCGACGAAGGGTACTGCTTTTGATAGGATCCGGTTTCAGTAAGTATAGTCAGGTTGGTTGTTTGAGCTTTTCTGAAACATGAAAAAACGGAATCAAGTGGTCTCTCGAAGCGGACGATTCGAGAGTGGCCCGGGTGCTGACGTCGCAGCTTTCAGCGAATCAGTCTCTTTCGACTGGCGGTTGTGGCAACAAGACATCACGGGTTCCATGGCTCATGCAGCGATGCTTCACAAAATCGGCATCCTCACACAATCTGAACTTCAAGCGATTGTTAGTGGCCTTGAGCGAATAGGGAGCGAGATCGCCGCCGGTGATTTCGAGTGGAAACCAGAGCTTGAGGACGTTCACATGAACATTGAGGCGACCCTTACCAAACGGGTTCCAGCGGGTGCCAAACTTCATACCGCACGCTCACGTAATGACCAGGTGGCTTTAGATATGCGGATGTGGGTGCGTGACGAAATCGTGCACCTTCTCGGAGAACTGAGAGAGCTACAACGCTCGTTGGTTGGATTGGGTGAGAAGCACCCGGACGTTCTCATCCCCGGCTACACTCATCTGCAACGCGCTCAACCCGTTTTTCTCGCTCATCATTTGCTGGCTTACGTCGAGATGTTGGGACGCGATTCAGACAGGTTTCAGGATGCTTTTGTGCGGGTCAACATCTGTCCACTTGGCAGCGGGGCAATTGCTGGTTCCACGATTCCTCTAGACCGGGAGTTCGTGGCTCAGGAATTGGGGTTTGTCGATGGTCATGGCCGCGCCCAGCTTACCCAGAATTCAATGGATGCCGTGAGCGACCGGGATTATGTCGTCGAATTCTGTGCAGCTGCAGCCCTGCTCGCAGTGCATCTCTCTCGGTTATCCGAGGATCTGATTCTCTGGGCATCTTCCGAATTCCAATTCATCAAGATAGAGGATACCTACACCACGGGCTCCTCCCTGATGCCACAGA
>SXGS01277220.1_pt1 | contig 12956 bp, 13 predicted proteins | sample 3174681 | NCBI WGS metagenome assembly SXGS01 (sample SAMN11356861, study PRJNA531348) | freshwater metagenome | isolation source: freshwater sample F1-80 | place: China: Fuxian Lake, Yuxi | collected 2017-12-25
GCGTCCGCGGCGAAGGCGGCGTCCTGCGGAACAACAAGGGCGAGCGGTTCATGTTCAAGGACAGTCCCGAGAACTACAAATCGTCCACCGCCGACAACGAGGAAGAGGGCTGGCGCTACGTCACCGGCGACAAGAACGCGCGCCGTCCACCGGAACTGCTCACCCGCGATCACGTCGCCCGCTGTATCGTGCGCGAGGTTCGCGAAGGCCGCGGCAGTCCGCACGGCGGGGTGTTCCTCGATATCTCCTGGATCAAGGAGAAGGTGGCCAACGCGTCCGAGCACATCAAGAAGAAGCTGCCGAGCATGTACCACCAGTTCAAGCAGCTCGGCGACATCGACATCACCAAGGAAGCGATGGAGGTCGGCCCAACCACCCACTACGTCATGGGCGGCATCCGGGTGGACGGCGACTCGCAGATGTCGGAAGTACCCGGCCTGTTCGCGGCGGGCGAATGCGCGGCCGGACTGCACGGCGCCAACCGCCTGGGGGGAAATTCGCTCTCCGATCTATTGGTGTTCGGAAAGCGCGCCGGCGAGTTCGCCGCCAAATACGCCAAGGCGAACGGAATGCCGAAGGTGAACAACGCCCAAGTGGAGCAGGCCGCCCGCGCCGCGCTCGATCCGCTCGAGCGGACCGGCAGCGAGGGGCCGTACCAGATCCAGCAAAACCTGCAGGATCAGATGCAGGATCTGGTCGGCATCGTGAGACGCGAAGACGAGATGGAGAAGGCGCTCGGCGTCATCGCCGGTCTTCGCCAAAGAGCCTCCAAGGTGACGGCTTACGGAAATCGCGAGTACAACGCCGGCTGGCACACCGCCATGGATCTGGACAGCCTGTTGACGGTTTCCGAAGCGGTCACGCGCGCCGCCCTCATGCGCAAGGAAAGCCGCGGCGGCCACTTCCGCGACGACTTCCAGGACAAGGACAAGGAGTGGAGCCAGTACAACATCCTGGTTCGTAAGAACGCCGACGGCACGATGCACGTCTCCCGCATCCCGATCGTCCCTCTGACCGCCGAACACAAGCAGATCGTCGAGGAGAACAAGTAGATGGCCAGCGCAACGTTTCGAATCTGGCGCGGCGGCAGGTCCGGCGGCGAGTACAAGGACTACTCGATCGATACCTCTCCCGGCATGGTGGTGCTCGACGCGGTCCACCAAATTCAGGCCGAACAAGCCAACGATCTTTCGGTGCGTTGGAACTGCAAAGCCGGCAAATGCGGATCGTGCTCCGCCGAGATCAACGGCATGCCCAAGTTGATGTGCATGACCCGCCTCAACACGCTCGACCTCGGCCAGCCCGTCACCGTGCAGCCGATGCAGACGTTCCCCTTGATCAAGGATCTGGTCACCGACGTCTCCTGGAATTTCGAGGTCAAGAAGAAGCTCAAGAAGCTGAAGACGCGCAAGCCCGACGCTCCCGATGGAAGTTGGCGCGTCGATCAGCGCGACATCGACCGGCCGCAGGAATTCCGCAAGTGCATCGAATGCTTCCTGTGCCAGGATGTCTGCCACGTGCTGCGCGATCACCAGATGTTCGACGACTTCATCGGACCCCGCTACCTGGTCTATACGGCGGCGCTCGAGATGAATCCGATCGACGCGGACGACCGCGTGGCGGACCTGAAGGAGAAGAACGGAATCGGGCTCTGCAACATTACCAAGTGCTGCACCGTGGTCTGCCCGGAGGAGATCAAGATCACCGACAACGCGATCATCCCGCTCAAGGAACGCGTGGTCGACGAGTACTTCGATCCTCTGCAAAGGCTGTTCAAGATGTTCCGGAGCTAGCCGCCCGGCGAATGGCGTCCCCGCGTCTCGAGACCCGGTTGTGTGGAATCCGCTTGGCCACGCCGGTGCTCGCGGCGTCGGGGACGTTCGCTTATGGGGTGGAGATGGACGGTCTGGTGGACTGGGATTGGGTGGGCGGCATCGTGGTCAAGGGACTGTCGCGCGAACCGATCGACGGCAATCCCCCGCCCCGCCTTTGGGAAACCGAGGGCGGCATGATGAACTCCATCGGACTGCAAAACATCGGCGTCCACGCGTTCGTCAAGGACAAGCTGCCGGCGCTGCGGCGCATCGGCGCGCCAGTGTTCGCCAACGTGTTCGGCTACGCCGCCGAGGACTACCTAGAAGTGGTCCGCGTTCTGGAAAACGCGGAGGGAATCGCCGGCTACGAACTCAACGTATCGTGCCCGAACACCAAGCATGGCGGCATCTTCTTCTCGAGCGATCCGGCGCTGCTCGGCGAGTTGGTGGCGTCGGTGCGCCCTTTGACCCGCCGCCCGCTGATCGTGAAGCTGTCGCCGAACGTGGCGAGCATCGCACCGCTGGCCAAGGCGGCCGAAGCGGCGGGGGCGGACGCGGTGTCCCTGGTGAATACGATCGTCGGACTCGCCATCGACGCGAGGTCGCGAACAACGCGGATCGGCGCCGGCTTCGGCGGACTCAGCGGACCCGCCATCAAGCCGGTGGCGCTGCGCATGGTGTACGAGGCGTCGCGCGCGGTGAAGATCCCGGTGGTGGGATTGGGCGGCGTTGCGAACGGCGTGGACGCGGCCGAGTTTCTGATCGCCGGCGCGGCGGCGGTGCAAGTGGGAACGGCCAGTTTCTTCGATCCGTCGTCGGTGTGCCGCGTGGCGAAGGAGCTCGACCGGTTTCTGGCGGAGGAACGCATCGCGCATGCCGCGGATCTGACGGGAACCTTGAAAATGGGAGAATCGAAAAAATGAAGCAAACCATATCGACGGACCAGGCCCCGAAGGCGATCGGTCCCTATTCGCAGGCGGTGACGCACGGCGGACTGGTGTATCTGAGCGGGCAGATTCCGCTCGATCCCGCCTCCGGAACCATCGTGGAGGGCGATATCGCCGCGCAGACCGGTCGCGTGCTCGAGAACCTGAAGGCAGTGCTGGCGGCGGCCGGATCCAGCCTGGAGAATGTGCTCAAGACCACGGTCTACCTGAAGGATATGGGCGAGTTCGCCAAGATGAACGAGGTTTACGGAAGTTACTTCTCCTCGAACCCGCCCGCGCGGTCCACCGTGGAAGTGGCGCGGCTGCCGCGCGACGCCCGCGTCGAGATCGACGTGGTCGCCATCGCGGGGTAGCGCGCGGCTCCGCTGAAGCCGGCGAGTAAGTTGGCGATTCGACTCGCCCCGCTTGCGGCCCTCATCGGCTCGTTTGCGGCGGTTCGTGGCGCGCGGCTGCGGACCAAAGCCCTTGGGTGCGCGAAAATCCCCACTCCCGTTTCCATGGAATCAACGGCTTGGCGCGGCACTCGGACTGCATACGGAATGTTGGAAAGGAGGCCCCATGGCCACCACCGCCACCCTGCCGGCCAAGCCGGCCACCAACGGAACGATTCCAACCTTGGAAGACGTTCGAGCCCTTTGTTCCGAGGAGGGGCCCTGTCTCTCGATCTATCTCGGCCCAAGAAAGGCTGGGTCCGGCGACGGGTCCGCCAGCGTACGGCTGCGCGCCATCCTCAAAGGCATCGAGCGGACCGCCGAAGAACGTGGGATGAACCCAACCGACGCGGAGACATTCCTCGCCCCACTGCTCGCGCTGGACCGCGATCCGGGTTTTTCCGCCGGACATCACGACGGACTGGGACTGTTCCGGTCGCCGCGCGTCTTCCGGGTATTTCGCTTACCCGATGCCCCGGCCGAGGATTCGGTTTTCGGCGCTTTCTTCGATCCCCTGCCCTTGCTGCGGTCCATCGAATTCGGCCCCCCGTTCTACCTGTTGGCGCTGTCGCGCAAACGTGCGCGGCTGTTCCATGCCGCGCCGGATGGGTTCGAGGAGGTTGCGTTTCCGCCCGGCATCACCGCCGATTTCGAGGAGTTCAAGGGACTGGACCTTCACGAGACAACGTGGCGAAACAAGACTTCGTCCGGCGGAGGCAACTCGCTCACTTTCGGCGCGGGCGCGGACCGGGACAAGGAGTCGAAGCACTTCCGCGACTTCTGTGTCGCGCTGGACCGGGGAGTGAACGCGCTGCCCGGCTCCGATCCGGTGGTCGTGGCGGCGACGGCGACGGAACAGTCCACCTATCGGGAGGCGGCGAGTTCGCCCCGGCTGGTCCGGGAGCAGGTGTTGTTGAGCCCCGATGGCGGCTACTCGACTACTCAGCTATCCGAGAAGGCACGCGCCGTCATGGCCGGCCGCGCTCCAACCGCCGCGCTCCGGGCTCTGGATCACTTCTCCAACGCCGGACCCGCCTTGACCGCCGTGGAAGGGAACGCCATCGTCGGGGCCGCCAGCACGGGGCGCGTCGCGCACCTGTTGATCGCCGAGGGCGCCAAAGTGATGGGCGACTATGACGCCATCGCGGCACGGACCATCTGGAGCGGAACTCTGCCCGCCCGGGACGAGAACCTCGCCGCCGCGGCCGCCTGCGACACCCTGCGCCACGGTGGATCGGTCTGGGTGTTGCCCGCCGATCGAATGCCCGCCGCACGGGCGATGGCGGCCCTGTTGCGGTACTAATCCGCTTTGCGGCGGGCCATTCGCTTGATATCATGCGATATGGCCCGCACGCCTACATGGTACGACCACGTGGACGACGCGCTGGCCGCGTTGCGGGACTTCCCTGCCCCGCATGTGGAACGGCCCGACGTCGAAAGGCTGTTCCGTCTCTCGCGGCGGGACGCCATCCGCTTCCTGCACCGGTTCGGCGCCCACGAGAAAAACGACCGGTTGACGATCGCGGCCAAGTCGCTGGCATCCAAGTTGGAGCAGGTCCGCGTCAGCAGCGGCTATGTTTCCGAACTGCGGCGGCGCGAACGCCTGCGCGCGGGCCGCGTCGAGCTGCAGCGTCAGGCTTCTGCGCGGCGGTTCCTGCTGCCGGTGGAGGCCGATTCGGCGGCGCAAACCGCCGCGGATTTCCCAGCCGGCGTGCGCCTCTACCGCGACACCATCGTGGTGGAGTTCCCCGAAGGCAGCCACGACGAGTTACTGGGCCGTCTTTTCGAGATCGCGCGGATCGCGCGCGACGATCCGGACGGATTTCAGATCGCGGTGGAAGGGGCTCCGCCCTCTCCCCGGCGAGGTGATGTTTGACGGAACTTCCCTTCCCTGTTCGCGCCGGCGAGTTCGAAGGCCCTCTCGATCTACTGTTGGCGCTGACGCGCTCCCATGAGGTCCGGCTCGAGGACATCCCGATCGCCGAGATCACCGGCCAGTACCTGCGGTATCTGAAAGAGGCCGAGGCGGCGGACATCCCGCTGGACGGCGAGTTCGTGTACATGGCGGCGACCTTGATCCAGATCAAGAGCCGCGGCCTGCTGCCGGTGGATCCGGCGCTGCGCCAGCGCGGCCCCGATCCGCGCGCGGAACTGGTGGACCGGCTTCGCGAGCACGCCGTGGCAAAAGAGATCGCGCAAACGCTCCGGTCGCGGATGGAGATGGAGGAGTTCACCTGGTCGAAACCGGGCATGGACCGGTTCCGCGACGCGTTCGAGATCACCGTGGAAGGCAAGGCCGCTGCCGGACCCGCTCGCGCCACGCTGGCGGATTTGATCGATACACTGGGCGCCGCCGTCCAACGCGCCAAGGTCACCACCAAGTTCACCGTGGAGCCCGAGCCGGTGACGGTGGAGGACCGGCTGGCGTGGTTCCGCTCGGAGGTCGCGCTGCCCGGGTGGAGCCGCCAGCGCTTTTGGAACCTGATTACCGGTCAGACGGCCACCAGCGCGGTTTGCCTGTTCCTGGCTCTGCTGGAAATGGCTCGCTTGGGCGAAGTGTCGCTGGAACAGTCGGGCGAGGACGTTTCCGTCGGGCCCGTGTCGTAACAGTGCCACGCGGATGCCGTGGCGGGGGCGTCGCCTCTATCCGCTAAGTCCCATGGTATCAAATAGTTGGAGGAAAGGCAAGGAGCATCACGTCGCGATCCAGCGGGTGAGGAGTTCGTCGAGCAGCTCGCTGAAGTCGCGTTCCTCGTCGGTGAGCCGCTTGCGGACCTGCTTGTAAAGCCCGGAACGGACGTAGGTGGAGATTTGGCGGTAATCGGGGTCGGCGCGCTTGCCGTGTTTGGTTACCTGGGTAGCCGCGGGTTCGGGTAGCTGCGTAGGCGGCACAGGCAGAAGGGGAGGCGGCGGAGGCTCGGGTTCGACGGGTGGGGGCGGGGGAGCCTGCGAGATCTCGCCGGCGGGGAGTCCTTTTTCTTCCAACAGCAACGCGAAGCGGTTCTTGGCCATACGCACCTATCCTTCTACTCGGCTATACGCCTACGCGGCTGCCCGAGTAGCTGCCTCCAGGATCTCCTTGCCCACCCCACAGTAATCCTCCCAGCCCGCGGCGCTCCTCGGGTCGTCCACATCCTTGACCGTGGTCCCCTCGAGAACCGCCCTTTGGAACGCCACCAGCCGCCGCACCTGGGTCTGGAAGCAGGGAACGCCGAGCGACGCCAGCATCTCGCGGGCGTCCTCGCCGTCGCGGCTGGGGCGGGGAGGCACGACGGTCAACAACACGCGATACCGTTCCGCGCCGATCGAGTGCAGCGCCTGGATGGTGAGCCGGAGCGCCTGGAGCGACAGCGGATCCGGCGTGCAGGGAATCACCAGCAGATGGCATCCCCGGGCGAGTTCCTTCAGATCCTCCTCCTCGGGCCGGGCCTTGGTGTCGATCACGATGTGCTCGTACTCGCGGGCGTGCAACGCGGCCTCGCGCTCGGTCACCACGCGGAACGGAAGCCTGCCCCGGCGGCCCCATTCGGTGGATGACCGGTTGGGGTCGCCGTCCACCAGCATCGTGCCGGCCGAGGATTGGAGGTACGCGGCCACATGGACCGCGGTGGTCGTTTTGCCGACGCCGCCTTTGAAACTCGCCACGGTGATCACCATACGGTCCTCCTACCCAACTATCATACTACTCGATTACCCGAGTAGCCGCCTACGCGAACTGATCGCTGTCCGCGTACCCGGCTACGCGCCTACCTACAATGGCAGCGACATCTGCCCCGTCTGGCAGTAGTCGTCGAACCCCGCCACGCCCGCCATCTCCGCGTGATTCTCGAGAACCCGCCGGAACGCGAACTCGCTCATCGCCGGCTCGGGCAAACGCAGGTCGGGCGATTCCCGCTGAATCGCCGCGCGCGCCGCCTTCACCAATCCGTCGATCTCGCCCTCGTCGAAGCGCCCGCGCAGCCAGCGGCTGGTTTCGCGTTCGCGGAACTCCTGGTATTCGATCCGCAGACCGGTCAGACGCAACTCGCGCTCGGCCTCGGAGGCCCGGGACATCTCGTCGCGTTGGGACGCCACGCGCCGCAGTTCGCGCTTGCGGGAGGTCTCGAACCGCGCCGGAACGGGATAGTTGCTTTGGATCAGGTAGACGTAGAAGCCCGGCGGATTGACGATGGGGTCGCGAGTCTGCTGGCGGCGCTCGATTTCGAAGTCGCCGTACTCGAGTTGATCGAGCACCGGCTGATCGTCGGGGATGTCCAGGAGCAGGCGCCGGGAGCGATCCTCGAGAATCCCGCGGGCGGTCATTGCCTCCACGGCGGCCTCGAATCTCGGATCGAGGGCGGGGCGGGGAACTTGCCCGTCCATGAGCCGGGCGCGACGCTCGGTCATGAAGCGCTCGCCGGGCATGAGAACCACCTTGTAATCCGCGCCGTCGGCCGTCTTTTGCACGTCCCAGAACTGCAGGATGCGGAGCTCCTTCATCTCGTCGAGCGACGGCCCGAGGATCTCCTTGATCTTCGACAGGTGCGCGTACCGCCGGATGCTCAACAATTCGCACAGCTCGCTGTACCGCTTTTCGATGCAGACCATCGCATTGCGCCGCGCCGCGTAGAACCAGATCTGGACCAGCGGCACCAGCGCCTTCGAGATATTCAACCGCAGCGCCCGGTAGGCCTCGTAGTCGATCGGCAACACATAGCTCGCGTTCACGTTCTCGAGCTGCCAGTCGCTCAACCAGACGTAATTCTGCTCGGCCCGTTTTCCGTCGGGCATCTCCTGGCCCATGGTGATCGCGCGGGAAAACACCGTGAACGTGTCGCGGGCGTATTTCTTCGACCCGGCCAGATACACGACGCCCTCCGACCGGATGCCGGTCAGCGTCATTCGTTCGAGCCAGTCCGCGATTTCCTTGTAGCCCTGTCCGGACTTTTTCCGTCCGAGAATTCGCAGCATTTGCGCCGACGTGAAGCCGACGGGGTTGTTCACCCTGCCGATTCGGCGGCGGATGTCCTCCACGATTTTCTGAAACGCGTAATACTTGTCCTGATCGGCGGTGGTGGGCAGTCCGAGCTTTGCATTCGGCAGAATGGTCGCGCGCGCCTCGGAGCGCTGGCCGCCCTGGTTGCGCACGAACACCGTGACGGTCTTCTCGGTCACACCCTCCAGCCGCTTGTGAGACGGCGTGAAGAACCCGAACGAATTCAGGTTCTTTTCGACCCGGACGATTTCACCGCGGTCCTTGAGGGAGGGAACGACTTCCACGGCACGCTCGTTGATCATGGGTGGTGGGATTATCCTGCCATATATCTTGCGGTCCAAGCAACACGTGCGCTACCTGTTGGAGTCTGTATTCCTCCGAGGCAACCCCTCTGAAAACCTCTAGCGCCGCCGCGACCGCGTATTTTCAACCGGATAGATCCCATCCGATTCCTTCCGCCATCACCGCATTTTCCTTCGCCCCACACCCGGTTTTTCCGCCCCACATCACTGCCGGCGCCGCCAGGGGTCACCGTTTTTTCCGCCGGATCTCACGAGTTCGCACTTCCGCAAGTATTTTCAACAACATACGGGTGATGTCCGGCGGAAGCGCCCCATTTCCGCCGGCTATCACCGGGTTCGATTTCCGCCCCACATCACTCGCCGGGCCCCAGCCCCGCGCATTTCCGTCGAACATCACCCTGCCGCCGAGTCATCAAACCATTTAGATACAATCACTTGTGCGCCATTTCCGCCCCACGTCACCGGCCGGACGCAAGACGCCGCTCCTGGTGATATCCACCGGGAACGCGCCGCGCGAGTGATTGGTGACGGAATCTTTTCCGCCCCACATCACCGGTGGCGCCGTTTCCGCCCCACATCACTCGTCCCGGTGCACGGTGGAGGGCGAAAACGCCGGGAGACACACGGCGATGTACTCGGCGCCGTCCTCGTGCGGAGACGAATACCGGATCCATTCTCCGGGCCGGGTGTGGACCGCCTGGCCTGCCGGCACGTCGATCGCGCCCCCCTCGTACTCCACTCGCAGCACGCCGCGGAGCACCACGGTGTACTCGTCGAACACGGGCCTCTGGCCGGGCTCCTCCCAACCGCCGGGCGAACGCATGTGAGCGACGGAAACCGCGCCATCGCCCGTATTCACGCGGCCCACGTACTCGTCGATCAGCTTTTCCTTGGTTCCGGCGGCGCGGATTCGCGTCGGTTGTGCGATGAGGTCGGGCATCACCTACGATTTTACGCTGCCACGGCGGCCGCGGGCGGCGCCTCGCCGCGGCCATCGAGCGTCATTACAGCGGTGCGGCGGGCCCACACGTATCCAGCGGCGATCAACGCCAGCGGAACGAACGGCATGTGATAGCGCGCCACCGAGCAGAACGGAAACGCCGTCGCCACGAACAGCAACAACACCCAACCGAGCAACTGCCAGTCCCGGTCGGCGGCGAAACGCGCCCGCGCGCGAACCGTCCCCGCCAAGGCAAGCGCCCACACCGCCACCCACCACACATGCGCGACCGCCTGCAGGATAGAGTACGCCGCCCCTTTGGAATCGTAAGGAATCCGAAGCGACCAGTAGAACCCCGCGCTGTCGTCGCCCAGGAACACAACCTGGCGCTCCACGTTGTTCCGGAGCCACGTCCACGGATTTGCCTTGATGAACTCCTTGGCCCGCCGCCCCGATTCCACCGCCACCGCTCTCTCGTCCCAGTGCAGCTCCTTGACCAGGTCCAACGCGGCGCGCTCGTCGTAATCGGCGCCCACCGTGGGATTGGCCGCCAGGAACAACGCCATCCCTCCGTTTGCCGAAACCGTGGTGGGAATCCCAACGGCGTGATTGCGCGCCGTCCACGGAAGCACCATCGCCGCCATTCCGAGCGCCGCCAGCGCCAGGTGGCCGGCCGCGGTGCTCCTGCGTTCACGTCCGGACAACTTGTAGAGCGCCCAGACGGCGGGCATCAGCAATACCGTCGGGCGAACCAACACCGCCAGTCCGTTGACCACTCCCGCCCAAAACGCGCCGCGCGCGCCCGTTCTCTCCGAACGCATCATGCCGTGCAACGAGAGCAGGCAGAGCAGGGTGAAAAGCGCCTCGTACGCGGCCACGCCTGTCAGGGCGATGCTCGACGGCCAGATCGCGAACAGTGCTACAGCCACCAATGCCGGAACCCGGCCAGCCAAACGAGCCGTCATGCGGTAGAGCACGCCACTGGCGGCGGCGTACAGCACGGTGTTGGTGACCGCTGGAATCAGGGCGTGTTCGCCGAACACCTTCATGCAGGCGGCGAGGAAGAAGGTGTAGCCCGGCGCACGGTAGGCGTACCACTTGCCGCCCGGAGTGTTCCAGGCATACTCACCGGTTGCCAGCAGGTTCCGCGCCAGATCCCAGTACTCCTTGAAGTCGGACACCTGAACCGGAGTGACGAAACAAACCCAGGCCACGCGGAGCGCGACCCCGGCCGCCGTCAACCCGATGGCGATCGTCAACGCCCGCCGCTCCAACAGGGGACGAGTGGCATCCACGCGCGGGAAGCGCACCTTCGGAGCCCACCAACAGATCGCCGCGAACACCGGCGTCCCCAATGCCAGCAGCCACACCGGCCGTTCTCCCAGCACTCGCGCCGGGGCGGACACCAGTACTATCCAGGCCGTCACCAGGAACGCGAGCCACGGCAGCGCGAGAAATCTATCGGAGAACTTCTGGAAATACATCGCCGATGGCAGAATAGTGCTTCGGCGCGCGATCGCAAAGGTACTGGAGCTTCAACCGCGATGCCGCCGGCGATGGGTGGCCGCGGGTACGGGCCCTAGGAAACGGCCTGAGACCCGAGTCCTGGAGCTGCGCCTCAATTCGTACCGGGTGTAGCCGAATCGGGCTCGAACGGGTCCTTAGTAGTGAGAGGGAGTTGATTTGAAAACCGGGATTATCGGGCGGATCTCCCTCGCCGCTCTGGCCGTTCTCTTCATCGGTGCTGGAATTTTCTTCATTCCCCACGCGGGGATCCAGACCGACGAAGCGTTGTTCGCCCATGCGATCTATCCGCAACGATGCTCGGGCGCCGAAGGCTGGATTCGCGTGGCGGGCATCGACCTGCCGCTGATGCTCATGACCTACGTGGGCGCGCTCAAGGGATGGCTCTTCCTGGCGATTTTCTCCATTTGGACGCCGTCGGTGTGGTCGGTCCGATTGCCGCCGCTGCTTTTCGCCGCGGCCGCCATACCCATGTCGGCCCGGGTGGCGGCGATGCTCGCGGGGCCGAGAGCGGGCGTTATCACCGCCGCCTTGCTCGCCACCGACGCCACCTATCTTCTTACCTCGACGCTCGACTGGGGCCCGGTCGCGCTGCAGCATTTTCTCCTCGCGTTGGCGGCGTGGCGATTTCTCAGCTTCGCCCGATCGGGCTCGCGCGCCGCGCTGGCGCTATCCGGATTCGCGGTAGGGCTGGCGATGTGGAACAAGGCGATCGCCGCCTGGATGTTGGCCGGCCTTGCGGCGGGGGCGTTGGTGGCCGCGCGCCCGGAACTGGCGCGGTTGGCGTCCTGGCGCAACGCGGCCCTTTTCGCCGCCTCCTTCTCGATAGGCGCGGCGCCGCTCCTCTGGTTCAACGCCACGCACTCGTTCGCCACCGTTCGCGACAACGTCAAGTCCGATCCCGGGGACTTGGCGGGCACGGCGCGTATGCTGCTATTCAACCTGGAGGGATCGGTGATGGAGGGATACGTGTTCACCGAGGCCCAGCCGGATTCCGCGCCTCCTCCCAGAACCAACCTGCTGCCTTGGGCGCTGCTGGCGGCGATCCCGCTGACCCCGCTGGCGGCGCCCGCGGCCCGGCGCGTCTGCCTGTTTCTGGCCGTTGCCATCGCCGTGTCGTGGCTGGTGATGACGCAGGCCGGCGGCGGCGGCGCGGCGCATCATGCGGTGTTACTGTGGCCGCTGCCGCATTTGTGGATCGCCGTCGCCGCGGCGAGCATGCTCGGGCGCCGTCCGGCGGCGATTCGCGTCGCGGTGTGGACGCTGATGGCGGCCGTTTGTTGCACCGGAGCGGCGCAGATCGCGCGGTTCCATCAGATGGCGCGCCAAGGCGTCTCCGCGCCCGGCTGGTCGGACGCGATCCTGCCCTTGAGCGGCGCCCTCGAAAAGTACAGGGGCCGCTGGGTGATCGCCGCCGACTGGGGTCTACTGAGCAATCTATGTCTGCTCACGCCGGGGCCGCTGTTTTCGAGCCTCGACATGGAGCCGAACGACGCCGCCTTCCAACGCGTATTCGCGATTCCGGACGCCGTCATTGTCGCGCCGAGGCCGGAGATCGCCGTGGTTCCGGCGATGCGCGAAGGGCTGATGGCGTACGTGAAGGCGAAGGGCATCGAACTGATCCGCGTGGCCGCCGTGCACGACGCGCGCGGCCGGCTGGTCTTCGAAGTCTTCGCGTTCCGGGCCGGGATGGTACGCTGAAGGTTCCGGTTCGTTCATGGGCAACATTCTTCAGTCACTCCCTTCCGGCGAAAAGGTCGGCATCGCGTTTTCGGGCGGTCTGGACACCAGCGCCGCCATCTATTGGATGCGTCAAAAGGGCGCGATCCCCTACTGCTACACGGCGAATCTCGGGCAGCCGGACGAGCCCGACTACGACGACAGTCCCCGCCGCGCGCGCGAGTATGGGGCCGAGGAAGCGCGTCTGATCGACTGCCGCGCGCAGTTGGTGCGGGAAGGACTGGCCGCGCTCCAATGCGGCGCGTTCCACATCTCCACCGCCGGCATAGCCTACTTCAACACC
>SXGS01557438.1_pt1 | contig 12952 bp, 10 predicted proteins | sample 3174681 | NCBI WGS metagenome assembly SXGS01 (sample SAMN11356861, study PRJNA531348) | freshwater metagenome | isolation source: freshwater sample F1-80 | place: China: Fuxian Lake, Yuxi | collected 2017-12-25
GCCCAGGGGGCACCCGGCGTCGCTCGGGTACTGGTTGCTTCCACTTTCGGAGGGCGCCACTTTGCGCCGGGAATGCTTCTGCGGCGCAGGGTGGGTCCGCTGCGAACGCTGGCGCCCCGCCGGCAAGAGGCGGGGTCGCCGCTGCCGGTGAACGTGTAACCTGAAATCTGTGGGAGGGAACCGCATCGGGAGATAGGAACTGGAGCCGGCTGGATGCGGAGCCCAAGCCATGAAAGAGTACACCGGCTGACGGAGGGTCGAAGGTGAAGGGGAGACTTGATGAACGAACATGAGATGCTACGGGCCGCAGCGCGGCGCGAGGGTGGGATGAGCCGGCGCCTGTTCCTCGCCTTCGGGGCGGCACTGGCGGGGCTGCCCGGTCTAACACAGACGGCCTGCTCGGCGCGCACGGCAGCTTTCCAGGCGGATCCGTTTCGCCTGGGAGTTGCGTCGGGTGACCCGGACCACGAGAGTGTTGTGCTCTGGACTCGGCTTGCGCCGCAGCCGTTGGAACCGGACGGCGGAATGGGGCCAGAGCGGGTGCCGGTGATCTGGGAAGTAGCGCACGATGAGGGCTTCACTCGCATCGCCGCACAGGGGACGACACAGGCAGGCCCGCTGCTCGGCCACTCCGTCCACGTGGAAGCCCGCGGACTACAGCCGGATCGGTGGTATTGGTACCGGTTCCGCGCCGCCAACGCAGAGAGCCCGGTCGGACGCACACGGACTTTGCCGGATCCGGGCGCAAACCCCGCACGGCTGCGGTTTGCCGTGGCCTCGTGCCAGCACTACGAAACCGGGCTCTATTCTGCCTACGCCGCGATGGCGAAGGACGATCTTGATCTGGTCTGCTTCCTCGGCGACTACATCTACGAAGCCGCCGGACGAGACGGCCTGGTGCGCAAACATGCCGGGCCCAAGTTGACCACTCTGGCCGACTACCGCATCCGCTATGCACAGTACCGATCGGACCCGCTCCTGGCCGCGATGCACGCGCGGTGCCCGTGGCTGCTAACGTGGGATGACCACGAGGTCGAAAACAACTATGCCGGTGACATTTCGGAGCGGACCGCCGCCGATCCGGTCGAGTTCTTGATCCATCGCGCCCAGGCCTATCAGGCATATTATGAGACGATGCCGCTGCGCCGGAACGCCGCGCCGCGCGGGCCGGACATGCGCCTGTACCGGCGCGCCTCCTTCGGCAAGCTCGCCGAGTTTTTCGTGCTTGACACGCGGCAGTACCGCACCGACCAGCCGAATGGGGATCGCGCTTCGGACTTGAACGCTGCGGCGCTCAACCCGTCGAACAGCCTCCTGGGCCGCACGCAGCGGGAGTGGCTGCAGCAGGGACTGGCGGCCTCGGCAGGCACCTGGAATGTGCTTGCCCAGCAGGTGATGATGGCGCTGGTGGACACTGCTCCGGGGGACGAGCGTCGCTATTCGATGGACCAGTGGCCCGGGGCTGCGCACGAGCGGATGGAACTGGTCCGGTTCATGCAGGAACGCCGGGTGGCGAATCCGGTCGTCCTGACGGGCGATATCCACTCCAACTGGGTGAACGATCTCCGGGTGGATGATCGGAGGCCGGAACTACCCGTTGTCGCAACCGAATATGTCGGCACTTCGATCAGCAGCGGCGGCAATGGATCCGAGGCGGCGGCGGCCCGCGCGGTACTGCAGGCCCAAAATCCGTGTGTCCGGTTCCACAACCGCGAACGCGGGTACGTGCGGTGTCAGGTCACTCAGGCGCAGTGGCGCAGTGACTATGTGGTGGTGCCAGATGTAGTGAAGCCGGGTGCGCCGGCGGCTGTGCGGGCCTCGTTCGTGGCCGAAGCCGGTCGTCCGGGCGCCCATCCTGCCTGACCAGGGAGCAGCGGAACGATGGGTGCACTCAAGACGCAGGAGAACGACGCCAGTGTGGAAGAGTACCTGGATGCGCTGGCGGATCCGGGCCAGCGAGACGACGCCCTCACCCTGATAGGGGTGATGCAGGAAGCGAGTGGCGTAGAACCGAAGATGTGGGGCGCCAACATCGTCGGCTTCGGCCGGTACCACTACAAGTACGCCAGCGGACGGGAGGGGGACTGGTTTCGGATCGGTTTCGCGCCGCGGAAAGGAAATCTCGCCCTGTACGTCGCATCCGGATTCGCGGGGCACGCTGAGCTACTGGGGCGCCTGGGGAAACACAGGGCCGGCGTTTCGTGCCTCACGGTGCGGCGTCTCGCCGATGTGGATGTCGAGGTACTGCGAGAACTGCTTGCGGCTTCGCTCGCCCACATGGACCGGCAGTACGGTCCGGGATGCCGGGAATTGCCCCCGCAGGCAGGAGTGCGACTTTCGTGAGCGGAATCAGAATGGCATGAAGCACTGGTACTCGGATGCGCACCCGATGCGCAAAGGTTGCGCCCTCCTGGCGTGCTGCCTACTCCCCGCGGCTGCGGCGCAGCCGCAGCGAGGAGCGGTGTCGTACGTGCGAGATGTGAAGCCGGTGCTGCGCGCGCGCTGCTACTCCTGCCATGGTGCGCTGAAACAGGAAGGCGGCTTGCGCCTCGACACGGCGCAATCTATCCGGCGCGGCGGGGCGCGCGGCCCGATTCTGGTCGCTGGGCGCGCGGATCAGAGCCGGCTGTGGCTGCGGGTGGCCGAGAAGGAATCCACCCGCCGCATGCCTCCGGAAGGGGAAGCGCTTTCCGCTGCCGAACTGGCGCACGTGCGCGACTGGATCGGACAGGGAGCACCCACGCCGGAACGGGAGGCAGCAGAGGCCGACCCACGCCAGCATTGGGCATTCCGCCCGGTGGTACGACCCGCGATCCCCAGAGTGCGCAACGCCGGGTGGGTGCGGAACCCCGTAGATGCCTTCGTTCTGGCCGAACTGGAACAACGGGGCCTGACGCCTGCTCCGCCCGCCTCCCCCGAAACCCTGCTCCGCCGCATCACACTGGACCTTACCGGGTTGCCGCCGACCCGCGAGGAACTGCATGCCTTTCTCGCGGACCGCGCCCCCGATGCCTACGAGAAGGTAGTGGACCGCCTGCTCGCCGGTCCGGCCTATGGCGAACGGTGGGGCCGGCACTGGATGGATGTCTGGCGCTACTCCGATTGGTATGGTCGCCGGGACCAGAACGACGTCCGGAACAGCTACGCGCTGATCTGGCGCTGGCGTGATTGGATCATCCGGTCCCTCAACGAGGATCGTGGCTACGATCGCATGGTCACCGAGATGTTGGCCGCGGATGAGGTCTGTCCGGAGGACGATCAGGCGATCGTGGCTACCGGCTTCCTGGTCCGGAACTGGTATTCGCTGAACTACAATCAGTGGATGCGAGACGCTGTGGAACACACTTCCAAGGCGTTTCTCGGGCTCACAGTGAACTGCGCCCACTGCCACGATCACAAGTACGATCCGATCACGAACAAGGATTACTTCGCCTTTCGCGCCGTATTCGAGCCCCTGGAACTCCGACGTGATCGGGTTGCGGGCGAGGCGGATCCCGGACCGTTTCAGAAGTACATCTACGCCAGTTCCACCGCACCCGTCAAAAGTGGCCTGATCCGCATTTTCGACGAGAAACTCGACGCCCAGACCTTCCGCTACCACAAGGGGGATGAGCGCAATCGGGTGGAGGGCGAAGGCGCGGTTTCTCCCGGCGGTCCGGCATTCCTTGGCGGCGACCGGATGCGGGTGGCTCCGGTGCCCCTGCCCCCCGCCGCCTGGTATCCCGGACTGAAGTCTTTCATCGTGACCGAAGACCTGGAGTCGGCGGAGAAGGCCGCCGCAGCGGCCCGACACCTGGCGCCCGCAGATCCCCTGCGGTTGGCTGCCGCTGAGGCCGTCTTGGCCGCACTTCAGGCGCGGATCGCAGCCGACAGAGCGCGTTACACCCCTGGTGGGAGCGATGCGGCTGGGGCGGCCCGAAGCGCGGCGCGGCTGGAGACACAGGCCGCCTTGCGCGTCGCCGAGGAGCAGGCGGTGCTCACCGAACGGGCGCTGACGGCAGCCCGCGAGAAGGCCGCGGCGGACCCAAAGGCTGCCGCCGCAGTGAAGCCTGCCGAGGAGAAGGCAAAGGCGGCCCAGGCGGCTCTCAGCACCGCCCGGACCGCCGCCGCGGGCGATCCGAAGGAGCAGTATACACCGCTCTCGCCGGTCTACCCGAAGACCAGCACCGGGCGTCGTCGTGCCCTGGCCGCGTGGATCACCAGCCCGACGAACCCGCTCACCCCGCGGGTTGCAGTGAACCATATCTGGATGCGGCACTTCGGCCGCCCGCTGGTGGACACCGTGTTCGACTTCGGGCGGAACGGCAAGGCGCCCTCCCACCCCGCCCTCCTCGACTGGCTGGCGTCGCTGTGGGTGGGTAACCCTGATGCCGATGCTCCGCGGCATTCGAACTCCGATGCTCCGGCAGGCTTGCGTAAGAAGGAACCGCCGGCCACCGGCCCGGCGATGACCCCCGAGAAGCCCGAAGCCCGAGGCTGGTCCATGAAGCGCATCCACCGCCTGCTGGTCACCAGTGCCACGTACCGGATGGCGTCGGCCGGATCGGGACGGGCCGGAGCAGCGCGGGATCCGGAGAATCGCTTCCTCTGGCGTTTCCCCTCCCGGCGTCTCGAAGCCGAAGCGGTGCGGGATTCCATCCTGTACGCAGCGGGCAACCTGGATCGCACGATGGGGGGTCCGGAACTGGACAACCGTGGGGACGACGGGCTGCGGCGGAGTCTCTACTACTCGGTCTACGCGGAAGAGGGCGGCGCGATGCGCTTCCTGAACACCTTCGATGCGCCGGATCCGTGCGACTGCTACCGCAGAACCGACTCGGTGGTGCCGCAGCAGGCGTTGGCACTCACCAACAGCCGGCTGTCCCGGGAGCAGTCTGCGGCCCTGGCCACGAAGTTCTGGGCCGTCGTCGGCTCGGAACCGCCGGCGCGGCGAAGCGATGCTCTGGTGACGGCTGCGTTCGAACAGGTGCTGACCCGGCGGCCGACCCCAGCGGAGCGTGTCGCCTGCCGTGAATTCCTGCTGCGGCAGGCAGCCCTGTACCGCATCCAGGCTGCTGCGTCCGCGCCGGCTGCCGACCCGGAGCGCCGGGCCGGGGAGAGCCTGGTTCAGGCGCTGTTCAGCCATCACGAGTTCGTCACACTGCGATAGGGACACCGATGAAACACTTGCCCTCAGGATCCATGGCCGCCGCGGGCGGGCGCCGTCCCCGCCGCGCCTTTCTCGCGGATCTCGGGATGGGCTGCACGGGGATGGCGCTGGGTTCACTGCTGATGCAGGACGGCGTGGTCCGAGCGGACAGCGCCGCCCGAGCAGACACCGCTGAACGCCCCGACGGGCGCCCCCACCACAGGCCGCGGGCCCGTTCTGTCATCTGGGTGTTCCTTTCGGGCGGGTACAGCCATCTGGAGACCTTTGACCCAAAGCCCGCGCTCAATCAGCACGCGGGCAAGACGTTCGCCGCGACGGGGCTTCCCGATCCGGTCAAGTCGCCGCTGCATGACGCCCGGTCGCGGTCGGTGGTCACGATGAAGCGCGAGACCTTTCCCAAGATCTTTCCGCTTCAGGTCGGCTTTCGAAAGTACGGGCAGAGCGGTATCGAGATCTCGGACTGGTGGCCGCACTTCGCTCGCTGCGTGGACGACGTGGCGTTCGTGCGCAACATGTGGACCACGGACAATGACCACGCCGCCGAGAATCAGATCCATACGGGCAGGCACAAGCTGGACGAAACCCAGCCGAGTGTCGGCGCCTGGGTGAAATACGGACTTGGCACGCGAAACGAGAACCTGCCGGCGTTTGCAGTGTTGGGAGGGCCCACCCGGGCCGACACCCGCGAGTCGCTGCACGCCTACTATCTCGGTCCGGAGCACTCCGGGATTCCGTTGACGCTCGATCCGAAGAACCCGCTCCCTTACGGAATCCGTGGCGCCGATGTGCGGGAAGACGAACAACGCAATCAATACGAACTCATCGGTCGCCTGAACCGCCTGGCGGGCGTGGAGTATCCGGACGACCCGGTGCTTCAGGCTCGCATCCGGTCTTATGAACTGGCGTTCCGGATGCAGATGGCCGTCCCCGAGGCTCTGGGGATGGATGCGGAACCGGCCTGGGTGCGACAACAGTACGGCCTGGATGATGACGTGACACGGCTGGCCGGGCACCGGTTACTGGTGGCGCGACGGCTGGTCGAACGCGGAGTACGCTTTGTGCAGGTCTACCCGACGCCGTACGGCGCGTGGGATTCGCACCGCACGCTGAAACCGCTGCACACCAAGCTCAGCGCCCAGGTAGATCGGCCCATCGCGGCGCTACTCCAGGACTTGAAACAACGCGGTCTGTGGGACGACGTCCTGGTGGTTTTCTGCACTGAATTCGGCCGCACGCCGGGTGTGGAGGAACGGGCCGGCGCCACGGACGGACGCGATCATCACCCCCACGGCTTCACGGTGTGGTTCGCCGGCGCGGGCATCCGGGGCGGCACGGTGGAGGGGGCCACGGATGAACTCGGATTCCATGCATCCGAGCCGGGGCACTATGTCACCGACATGCACGCGACGGTCCTTGACTTGATGGGCCTCGACGCCCGCCGTCTGGTGGTGCCGGGCCGCAAGCGCCTGGAGATGGACCTGGGGAAGCCGATCCGGGGGATTTATGCCTGAGCATGCCGAATCCGGGTCACTCGCCATCGAGCCGGATGAGTATTGCTTCGTGTGTGGCCCGGAGAATCCCTCGGGCCTGCAGGCGCGTTTCACCGCCGGAAACGGACAGGCGCAGGGGACCTTTCATCCGCGTTCGGAGCACCAGGGATTTGCCGGGATTTCGCACGGCGGGATTCTGGCTTCGCTCCTCGACGAGGCTATGGTGTACGCGGCGGTGACCCTCGGCCGCTGGGTGACGACCGCGGAGCTGACGGTGCGGTACTGCCGGCCGGCACGCACCGGCGAACCGATCACCATCTCAGCGGAAGTGACACGGCACCAGCGCCGGTTGGTCGAGTGCCGGGCGGAGTTGCGCTCCGACGCGGGGGAGGTTGTCGCGTACGCGACAGGAAAACTGATGCAGGATCGCGAACTTCGCCCGGAAGAGCGGCGCGATCGGGTGGAAAGAGTCGCAGAGAGCGTCGGCGAGAACGGCGACCCGGCAGGGCAGGGTCATTGGGTGGAAAAAGAAGCATGCGGCTGAAGGACAAGATTGCCGTCATTACCGGCGCTGGAGCGGGCATCGGCCGCGCCGCTGCCTGCCTCTTCGCGCGGGAGGGGGCAAAGGTCGTGTGCGCCGACCTGAATGAAGAAACGACACGAAGCGTGGTCGCGGAAATCTTCGCTGCGGGAGACGAGGCGCATTTCGTGCACACCAATGCCGCTGACAGTGATTCGGTGGCTGCACTGGTCGCCGAGACGGCACACCGTTACGGTCGGGTGGATGTATTTTATGCCAACGCAGGGATCGTACCTGGCGGCACCGTGACGGAATGCTCTGAGGATGAATGGGACCGCGCAATGGCGATCAACGCCCGCTCGGTCTTCCTCGCGTGCAAGCACGTAATCCCGGTGATGCAGGCGGGTGGCGGCGGCAGTATCGTCTGCACTTCCAGTGTGGCAGGCCTGGTGGGAGTGAAGAATCGAGCTGTCTATTCTGCGAGCAAGATGGCGGTCATCGGTCTGGTGAAGAGCGTTGCCCTGGATTACATTCAGGACGGCATCCGGATCAATGCGATTTGCCCCGGGACGGTGGACACTCCGTCACTGCAGGGGCGGCTGCACGCGATGGGAGACTATGAGACGGCGCTGGCGCAGTTCATCGCCCGCCAGCCGATGGGGCGGATCGGCAAGGCGGACGAGATTGCGGCACTCGCGTTGTACCTGGCGTCGGACGAGAGCGGCTATATGACCGGAACTTATCTCGTCATTGATGGGGGGCTTTCGCTTTGAATTCTCACCGGTGGCTGTACTGCGCAGCAATCTGCTGACCGCGAGTGAGGGCGACGATGTTGGACACCGGTGGGCGGCGATGTGGTTCCTGAGGCGCGTGGTGCGCGCGCCGGCGCACGGCGCGCCGGTGCGGCCCGTCCTGGTGTCGGGAAGCCGCACGCGGATCCGCGAGTTTGAGCGTGCGGACGTGGATCGGTGGCTCTCCTGGCCGCGGCACAATGATTTGCTGTTCGAGGGCTACAACCCGCCGCAGCTCAGCACCCGCCAGCGGGATCTGTACCACCGGCAGCGCGCGCTCGCTCCGGACACCCGACAGTACGCCGTGGATGATCTGGATGGACAACTCGTCGGGCGCATTTCTCTGCGGGAAGCAAACTGGGAGGTCGGCTTTGCGGTGCTTGGTGTGTCGTTCCATCCATCCCGCCTCAATCAGGGTTTCGGCAGCGATGCACTCACGGCGTTCCTGACCTACTATTTCGGCACTCTCACCATGCAGGCTCTGTACCTCGACGTTGCCGCCTTCAATCGCCGGGCCCACCGCGTGTACGAGAAGGTCGGTTTTCGGGCGTGCGGTCAGCGCTGGGGTGATCCTGAGGCGGACCTGCTCGGGATTTTCCGGCGGGCGGATCATCTGGAACTGCGCCAGTATTTTCGGGCCGAGCAAGGATTGGTTCGCCCACTGGTGATTGACATGGTGTTGCGACGGGAGGACTGGTCTGTCCGGCATTGATGTTGACTGGGCGGGGGCGGTCGTTCCGGCGGCGATCTGGCTGGCGGCGGGCAACGGTGTGCTCGCGTCGCGGGTCGGCGTCGCGGTGCTGGTTGCGCCCGCGCTCTATTGTGTGCTGGGGGAACCGGACGAAGGTTGGGGAGGGGCCCCTCGGGTGGTGGCGCGCCGGGCCGGCTTTGCGTTACTGGGGGCGATGGTCTGTTTCATGCTCACCGCAAACTGGGCGCCAGAGGAACGCAGCCCGACCCAGGGACGCGGTTTCCAGGCCTTCGTCGAGGGGACGTACACGTATCGCCTCAGCTTCACGAGCCTGGGATCGGCGCTCCCGGACGGGCGCAACTCGCGGCAGATCGGCATCCAACAACTGCGGAAAGCCGTTGAGGCAGTCCCGGACAGCGTTACGTTTCGGCGCACACTCGGGATCGCAGAGGCAGAGCGCGGGGCATACCCCATCGCGCTGCAGCAGTTGGAGCGCGCGATGGGCCGTCTGGCGGAGCGCGCCCCGGACCGTGCCGCCCGAGAGCGGCGCCTCTGGCGACAACTGTTCGGTGCGGATCCCCCCGCCGGCGAGGTGGTGCAGGCCGCGGCGCGGGAAATGCAGGGTTACGAGCTGGGGTGGTTCGGCCGGGTCTCGCTCGTCGCAGCCTACCAGCGACGTGGGGAGAAAGCCGTTCCACCACCTCTCCGCGAGAGCGTGCGCCGGGAAGCCGGAGCGTACTTTCGCACGCTCATGAGCGGCATGCTCGTGCCATTCGTGGTGGCGCCGCAGCTCGGGCTGATCGTGCTGGTGGTGGCGGTCGTACTGCTGCGGGTGGGGGTGCTGCGCCCGGTGGTAGCCGTGCGGCACCCCGTCGAGCCTATCCTGTGGGAGTCGTTCGTGCTGATGTTGGCGCTGGGGATGAGTCCTGTGGTGCTGCTCATCGGCGGAACGCGACCCGCACCGGAAACCCAGCCGGGGCTGTACTCATTCCTGCTGGTCGGGCGGGACCTGCTGCAGGTGGGTGCTGTTGCCTATCTCGCCTGGCGGCTGCGGCGAAGAGGACTTACGCTCGCCGAGGTGGGACTCACCACGCGAGACCTGCGCGCGAACGTCGGGATCGGGGTGCTGGCGGCGCTGGTGATGACGCCCGCGGTGCTGCTGGTCGGATTTCTCACCCAGTTGCTCACTACCCGGTTCTTTCCCAACGTAGCCCCGCCCTACCACCCCCTTCAGGGGTTGACCGCCACGTCGGGCAGCCCGGAGATCCGGCTGGGACTTTTCATAGCGGCTGCGATCGGGGCGCCCCTCCTCGAGGAGACATTTTTCCGAGGTGCGCTGTTCGGCGCCCTCCGGCGGAGGCTGGGGTTCTGGGCGGCCCTGGTTGCCAGCGCGGCCTTTTTTGCCGCGCTTCACCCGCAACTACCGCTCGGATTTCTGCCTATCGCGCTGCTGGGCGCCGGTTTCGCGGCGCTCTACGAGTGGCGCCAGTCGCTGGTGCCCGCGATGGTGGCGCACGCGTTGAACAATGGGATGGTGTTCCTGATGTTGAGTCTGTTGTTTCCCGGGGGCACGTGATGCTATGCTCGATTGGGCACCCGTGCGGCGCGTCCGGCGTGGCCTGCGGTACGTGGAAGAGCGCTGGCTGGCGTATGGGGTTCAGGTGCGGGAGCGGGACCACTCGCTGCGGCCCAGCCGGGGCACCCGGTGTGCCTCGGGCACTGGGGGCACGCGTCACTCGTGGGGGGACTCCTTGCTACGCCCAGAGGGCGCCAGGCGCGGCTGGGGTAAGGGGGGAGCACGTCCCAGTCGGTGGGGGACCACCTGCTGGCGCGCGTGGCTCGGGTACGGGGGGAGCACGTCCCGGTCGGTGGGGGACCACGTGCTAACGCGCGTGGCTCGGGTACGGGGGACGGGACCGCTCGCGCCAGTCACTACTCAGTATTCGTCACTCGCCAGTCACTCAGGAAGTCAGACCATGCTTTCGGAAAACCGATCTGCTGCACAGCTCTGCCCCGGACCTGCCCCCTTCGGCAGTAGCCGGCGCGAACTATTCCGATTTGGCCTGTCTGGGGTGGCGGGCCTGACGCTGCCCGATCTGCTGCGTGCGCGGGATGCGACGGCCGCCGGCGCCTCACCGCACGGCGGGCGCGACACGGCGGTGATTGTGGTCTGGTGTCACGGCGGCGCTTCCCACCTGGAGACATACGACCCGAAGCCGGACGCCCCGGCCGAGTACCGTGGGCCGTTTCCCGCCATCGAGACGTCCCTGTCGGGGCTGCGCTATTCGGAGTTGATGCCGCGGCAGGCAAAGCTGGCACATCGCACCGCGCTCATCCGCGGCGTGGCTCACCGGGGCATCTGCCATCAACAGGGCCTGCAAACGTTGATGACCGGCAAGGAGCAGCTCGCACTCAAGAACAAGTCCGAGCACCCGGATTGCATGTGTGTGATCGGGCAGAAGCGTGCCCGGCCGGGAGACGTGCTGCCCGCCAACGTGGGCCTGCCGCCGCTCCCGTACGGGGGGGCGGCCTACCTCGGGCCCGGCCACGAGGCGTTCTCGGTGGGGGGCAACCCCAACGATCCGAAGTTCGAGGTGCCGAACATCGCTCTGACCGATGCCGCCCGCAGCCGTCTCGGTCGCCGGCTGGGACTGCTGGGGAGCATTGACGACGGCCGGCGCTACTTCCGAGAAGATCGCGAGATTCAGGCGCGCGATCAGCAGTATCAGTCGGCGGTGGACCTGCTCACCAGCGGGAAGGCGCGGGCTGCGTTCGACATCGCCAGGGAGCCGGACACGCTGCGGGACCGGTACGGTCGCACGCGGTGGGGCCAGCAGCTTCTCCTCGCGCGACGGCTGGTCGAAGCGGGCGTGAGCGCGGTGACGTGCAGCCTGTTTCAGGTAGAAGGCGGCGTGGCAGGGAGCTGGGACGATCACGCGGTGAACTGGGACTGCTTCCAGGCGAGCCGGGAGCGATCCCCCGTGTTCGATCAGGCTGTCGCGGCACTGATTGAGGACCTCTACGACCGGGGGCTGAACCAGCGGGTGCTCGTCGTCGTGACGGGCGAGTTCGGCCGCACTCCGAAAATCTCTCAGGCGGTGGGCCGCCCCGGCCGGGACCACTGGCCGAGCGCCATGTCCATCTTACTGGCGGGAGGTGGCTTCCGGATGGGGCAGGTGGTGGGAGCCACCGACGCGCGCGGGGAATATGTGTCCGAGCGGCTCCTGTCTCCGAATGACTTGCTGGCGACGATGTATTACCACCTGGGCATTGATCCCTCGCAGGAGTTCACCGATCACACCGGGCGACCCGTCCGGATCCTGGATCGCACCGAACCGATTGCCGAACTCGTCTGAATCGCGAACCGCGTGCAGGCACTTTGCGGGCGGGGGCGCGCCGGTCCTGCCGCGCCCCGATGCCGACAAGCTGCGTTTCAGCGAGTTACTGCGTTCTCGGCTGTGCCTGCACGCCGCAGGCGGCCGAACCCTGGAGAATGTCTGTCTGTCCGAGCAGCTATCGGGCCGGTCCGGGTGTCAGTTCCAGGATTGAAAGGTTGCTTGTTCCTCCACCTGCAGTCCGGTGAACAAGCAACTGTGTGGAACGCACGAGTGGCCCGAGGAGCGGACGGCGGAGGGAGCCAGGGATGCACGGAAGTGACGGGTGGAACTCGGCGCACACTGTGCCCGGCGTCCGAGGCGGGCACGCGCCAGCTCGGGAGAAACACCAGCAGGTTGTTCCCGCTCTCAAGGCTGCCGGAAAGACGGTCAATGGCCGCAAACGGCGCCTTTTGGTAGACACCCTGGGCCTGATTCATGGGTTAGTGGTGCATCCGGCCGCTGTCCAGGACCGCGACGGGGTCAAATTGGCCCTGAAACAGGTCAAAGACCGCATGGCGCGCCTGGAGCGGGTGTGGGCGGACGACGGGTATCAGGGCGCCCTGGTGGGGTGGGTGGCCGAGGAAACCGGCTGGATCCTGGAGATCGTGACGCGACCGGAAGGGGTCGAGGGGTTTGTGGTGGCGGCGCATCGGTGGGTCGTGGAACGCACATTCGCGTGGCTCGCCCAGGGTCGGCGCTTCCGGGCTGCGCACGCGACGACGGTGACCGGTGGGGAAGCGCTGATTCGGCCGGCCATGATTGGGGTCATGCTCCGCCGGTTGTGCCGTAACTGAGCCCCAGCGGCCGGAACGGGCGGCAGCAGAGACGCGGACGGGGGCAGAAACGCACCGGGGGCGTCCATGGACATTTCCGCGCGTCTCTGGAGCGCCGATTTGGGGGGCGCGGGCCGGATGGGGGCCCCACCGGGGCAGAA
>SXGS01577364.1_pt1 | contig 12952 bp, 5 predicted proteins | sample 3174681 | NCBI WGS metagenome assembly SXGS01 (sample SAMN11356861, study PRJNA531348) | freshwater metagenome | isolation source: freshwater sample F1-80 | place: China: Fuxian Lake, Yuxi | collected 2017-12-25
GAGAAGGCCAAGATCGAGCTGTCCTCGGCCCTGGAGACGGACATCAACATCCCCTTCCTGACCGCCGATCAGTCGGGGCCCAAGCACCTCAACATCCGGATGAGCCGGGCCAAGCTGGAGTTCCTCATCGAGCAGATCGTGGCCCGGACGATGGGGCCGTGCAAGCGGGCGCTCGACGACGCCGGCATCAAGGCCAGCGAGATCGACGAGATCATCCTCGTGGGCGGCTCGACCCGGATCCCGCTGGTCCAGCGCGAGGTCGAGCGCTTCTTTGGCCGCCCGCCCATCCACCGGGTCAACCCCGACGAGGTCGTCGCGCTGGGGGCCGCGCTCCAGGGCGGCATCATCGTCGGGGACGTCAAGGATCTGCTGCTGCTGGACGTCACGCCGCTCTCGCTCGGGGTCGAGACGCGCGGCGGGATCATGGCCACGCTCATCGAGCGCAACACCACCGTGCCGGTCAAGCGCTCGAAGACCTTCACCACGGCGGTGGACAACCAGCGGGAGGTCGAGATCCACGTCCTGCAGGGCGAGCGGGAGTTCGTCGCCGACAACCGCTCGCTGGGGCGCTTCACGCTGACCGGCATCCCGAACGCGCCGCGCGCCACGCCCAAGATCGCGGTCACCTTCGACCGCGACGCCAACGGCCTGGTCCACGTCAGCGCCGTCGAGAAGGAGAGCGGCCAGGCCCAGAAGGTCACCGTCGAGCCCTCCGGCGGCCTCAACGAGGGCGACATCCGCCGCATGGTCGAGGATGCCGGGGAGGCCCAGGAGGCCGATCAGCTCCGCCGCAAGCGGGTCCAGGCCCTCAACAGGCTCGAAGGCCAGATCCACGGCGTCTTCCGCAAGGTCCGCGAGCACGAGGAGCACGCCCCGGCCGAGCTGCTCGACGCCGTGGCCGCCGCCCGACAGGGCGCCCAGGTCGCGCTCTCCAACCCCGACTCCGACATCGACGCCATCAACCGCGCCCACGACGACCTCACCCAGGCGCTGACCGCCCTGATCAACGCCGCCGAGGCCGCCCGCCGTCAGGCCGAGCAGGCCACCTCGCCCTCGCCTCAGGGCGAGGCCGAGGCGACCGCCGAGGGCGACGGGGATCAGGTCGACTGATCCGCCCTGCCTCCAGATGACGCCCTGTGATCGGCGGCGAGCGACCATGATCGACGGCGCGACCGTGATCGACGGCGCGCGACCATGATCGGCGGCGCGCGACCGCGATCGGCGGCGCCCCTGTCTTGCGCTTGATCCCTCTTGAGGAGCCCGCGCCGTGATCGGCGGCGCGCGCCCGTGATCGGCGGCGCCCCCCACCCCGGCGAGACCCCATGATACGGAACCACGTTTGAAGCACTGTCATCTTGGGCATCCTGGTGGCCCAAAGTGTAAGTGGCTTGAGCGTGGTTCCGTATGATCCGGCGCCGCGCGGGCCCGAGCCCAGCGCCAGCGCCGCCTCAGATCATCGATGAAGAGGCGAGAAAGTCTATAAAGATCAAAGGGTTCAGGCGGGGACGGTCGTGGCCTCGGCGCGCGGCTGCGTGGAGGGCTCTTCGGCCTGGTCCAGATCGGCGTGGTCAACCTGCACGTCATCCACGATGCAGAAGGCCGGCCTGAAGCCTCGGCGGCGCCCCCACCAGAAGGCCCCGCCCCAGAGCGTCACGGCCTCGGCCGCGATGAAGCCCAGCGCCGCCGACAGGATCGCCTGAACCGGCGTCATCTGCCCGCTGAGCAAGAAGGCCTGGATCGCCTCCCGGGCGCCCTCACCGGCGATCGTCGGCGAGAGCACCGTCCCCAGGATCTGGATCGTCGAGGCGAAGGTCACCGCCCCGAAGTCCACCGAGGTCACCCCCACCGCCATCGCCGTAAAGACGTACACGACGGCGGTCGTGTAATGCACCATGAACTTGGCCATGAAGACCTTGATCAAGAGCCACGTGCGGCCCTCGTAGGAGCCGGCGGCCTCGACCAGCCGGTTGGCCTGCTTCTCGACCTTGCCGCGGCCCGGGAAGGGCACCCGCAAGACCGCCTGGAGCAAGGCCGGCTTGAAGACCCCGAGGAAGACCGCCAGCACGATCCCGCCGGCCAGCACCCCGATGATGGAGCCCACGATCAGCGCGTTGTCGCCGAAGATGTGTATCCCGAAGGGCATCATCAGCAACATGCCCAGGAAGAGCCCCGTCATCCCCATGAACTTCTCAAGGCCCTTGGCCATCGCCACCCGCTCCCACTGGCCGCTGTAGCGCCCGGCGTCGTAGAAGGTGTAGCCGTCCAGGCCCAGGGTCGAGGGCAGGAAGGTGCCGATGAAGCGCCCGATCAGGAAGGTCGTCACGATGTGGCGCCAGAAGGGGAAGCGCACCCGCTGACCCTCCAGCAGCATGTGCCAGGACCACGCCGAGCACAGCACCCCGATGATCTTGATCCCGCCGGCCAGCGCGCAGAAGGTCCAGAAGGTCTGCCCGTCCACCGTCGGGATGTAGGTCCGGATCGCCGACAGGATCGTCACCGGATCGCCGTCGTCGACCTTGATCTTGTGGGTCAGCAGCGCATAGAAGGCCAGGACCGTAATCCCGAGCTTCAGCGCCGTGCTGATGACCAGCCTCAACTTCGGCGGCAACTCCTTCCACCACGCCTTGATAGACCTCACGCACGACCTCCCTGTGTGGCGCCCGACTCCGGCTGGCCACAACCTAACGGCAGATCTGCGCCTCGTCTACAATTTTGCCGTGGAACACCTACATCCGCCGCAGGTGGCGGCGCGCGCTCAATCCGGGATGGGCGGATCCTCGCCGGGCTCTGCGCTCAGGTCGTCAAGCTCCAGCTCCAGCTCCGCCAGCGGCCCCTCGCAGTCGCCCTCGTCGCCATCGGACTCCTCGCCCTCGATGGCCGGATCCCACTGGACCCAGAGCTGCTTGCCCTGGCCGTCCCAGCACTCGTCGATGCTCAAGCCATCGGGCAGCCCCAGCACGGTCAGGTGCGCCCTGGCCTTGCCCGCCCGGCTCGGGTTCCAGGCCGCCGCCTCGGTCAGCGTCTCGCGGCCCTCGGACTGCGGGAAGATGTCGGTCTTGAGCACGAAGCCGAAGCGCCCCGAGCCGTCCCCGCGCAGTACATAGTGGTAGCGGGCGCTGATCGGCGAGGCGTCGGCGCGCCCCTGGAAGCGCTCCAGGACGATGTTGAACTCCCGACCCTCGGGCGTCACCTTGAAGCCCACCGCGCCGACGCCGCGGGCCTGGACCCCGTAGCCCGGCAGCGCCCGGAAGGTGTCGTACTCGTAGCGCAGCAGGCCGCTGCCGGTCTGCCGGCCATCGACCTTGGCCCTCGGCTTGAAGAAGCCGCTGAGCAGCAGGCGCGCCCTGGCCTCGGACACCAGCGCCGGCTTGACCAGCAGCGCGTAGTTCCACTGGCCCGCGTCCTGGACGTCCCGCTCGATGATCAGCGTGTGCAGCGCCTGGAAGCGCCGAACCTCCCAGACCACCCTGTCCTTGCTGACCTCGCTGGCCGGGTGGTTGCGGGCAATGTCGTGCAAGATCAACAAGCCCGGCCTCATCATCTGGTTGGCCAGCCTCAGCCCGTCACGCAGCGGGCCGACCAGATGCGCGTCCTCGCCGACGAGCCCCTGAGAGATCGTCAGCGCCGACTGGCCCAGGCCCAGCTCCTCGTCCGAGGGCACCTCGCTGCCGTCGTAGACCGCCTCGACCGTCTCCGGATCGACCAGCACCTCGTCCAGAGGCGGGCCCTCGTCCTGAGGCCAGTCCGGCACCGGGTCCGAGGCCTGACCGAAGCACCCCGTCGCCGCCGTCGACACCAGGAGCCCGATGAGGCCGATCCAGCCGCTCTCCGATCTGCGCTCCATGATCACCCGCCTCGTCAACCCGCGCCTCTCCACCCTCGACCCATCCTAGATCACCTCCCGACCCAGCGCGAACACCTCGCTCCACCCCATCAGGCCGCCAGGGCCTCCTTGAGCCCCCTGAGGCCGTAGGTGAAGTTGACCCGCGCCGCCCCGTCCGAGCACCCCAGCGACGCCGCGATCTCCTTGAAGGACAGCTCCCGATCGATCCGCAGAGTGATCACCGCACACTGGCGCGGCGTCAACCTCGCCACCGCCCCCCGCAGCCGGCTGCGATCCTCGGCCCGCTCCAGCGCCTCGTGCGCCTGCGCCGGGCTGGTCATCACCGCCAGCTCCGCCGCGCCCTCGATCAGCCGGCTCCGCCGCGCCTGCCTCGTCCGCGCCAGGTTCGCCGCGATCCGCGCGATCCAGCCCCGCACGCTGGCCGGCTCCTGAAGCCGCTCCCGCGCACCCCACGCCTTCAGGAAGGTGTCCTGCGCGATGTCCTCGGCCTCCGCCTCGCACCCCACGATCCGAAGCGCCACCGCAAAGGCCACCCGCCGAAGCCGACCGTAGAGCGCCCCGAAGGCCTCCCCGTCCCCGCCCCTGAAGCGCTCGGCCAGAGCTGTCAACTGGAGGTCCTCAAGGCTGGCGATCTTCTGCTCTCGGGTGTTCATGCCTCGTCCTTCCGCGCTCTGGGCTCAAATGCCCTGTCTCCTGCGCAAAGCCCCCAACGCAACCACCATGCCGAGATCCACATCCCCCCCAAAAAATGCATGGGCGCCGACCACACGCCGATCCAGGCCCGCCCCTCCCCACCAGCGACCGCCTCGATGCGACAAAATGTCATGACAAAACAACGACATAAAAGACGAAAGCCTATGTTCACGGGCTTGTTTTGTCATGCGCCGTCTTTTAATGTGGGGGCTTGAAGAGAGAGGCGAGGCGGAGGGAGAGGGCGTTGGCGCATCGACTTTTTGCAGGGCGGTATCGGCTGCTGAGGCGGCTGGGGGGCGGGGCGCAGGGGCTGGCGATCCAGGTGGCCGACGCGCTGCGGGGCGACGCGCTGGCGGTGTTGAAGCTGGGGCGCTCGGGTCAGGAGCAGCGGGACGGGACGATCGCGGAGTTCGAGGCGCTCAGGATGCTCACGACGCCCTGCATCGCGCCGGTGCTGGGGCTGGGCTTCGCGGGGCCGCGCGATCTTGAGCTCTTCGAAGGGCTGACCGACGAGGGGCCGCTGCACCTCGGCCGCGACACGCGCGCCTACCTGGTGCGGACGTGGGTGGACGGGCCGACGGTGCTGGACTGGTCCTCGGGGCTCCAGGCCGACCAGGGGCACGGCGCCTCCGAGGTCCAGGCCCGGGTGCTGTCGGTGCTGGCGCACTTGACCGAGGCGATCGCGGAGCTTCACCACGCCGGGCTGGTGCACGGGGACCTCAAGCCGGAGCACGTCCTGATCGTCGAGGAGCGCGGCCAGGAGCGGCCCGCGCTGATCGACTTCGGGCTGGCCGCGCGCGGCGGCGCCGGCACGATGGGAGGGACGCCGGGCTACCTGGCCCCGGAGCGGCTGCGGGGGATGCGGGCGACGGAGGCCTCGGACGCCTTCGCGCTGGGGGTGATGCTGGCCCAGGTGCTCGTCGGCCAGCGCCTGCCGGTGCGCTCGATCAGCGATCGCGCGCAGCTGCCGGGCGCGCTGCTGGAGCGCGGGCTGCCCGAGCGCGTCATCCAGACGATCCGCCGCCTGCTCTCGGCCGATCCGGCCCAGCGGCCCGAGCTGGACTCGGTGCGGGTGGCGCTGCTGCCGCCCTCCGAGGCCGTGGGAGGCTGGGAGGGAGGCCGCCCGCGCCAGCTGCCCTTCCTCGGGCACGCGCGCCGAGCCGCCATCGGGGCGCTCCAGGCGCGGGCGAGCGAGGGCCGCCCCGCGCTGCCTCCCGTCGTGCTGCTCGTCGGCGAGCGCGGGATCGGCCGAAGCCGGATGCTGCGCCAGCTCGGCTGGGAGCTCCAGCACACCGGCAGGCCGACGCTGGAGCTCTTCGGCGGCGGGCAACCCTGGCAGCGCCTGCTGCTGCTCGGACCCCAGCTCGCCAGCCTGAGCGACAAGGCCTTCACCCCGCCCCCCCCCGCCAGCGGCGACCGCGCGCGCTGGCTCAAGAACCTCGCCGAGGCCCTGATAGACGCCCTCCCTGGTCAACCCGTGTCTTTGCTGTGGGACGACATCGGGGAAGATCCCATCGAGGGCCTGGAGGTCGTCGAGGCGTTGATCCTGGCGCTGGAGCGCGCTCCAGACGCCCTGCGCCTGTGGGCCACCACGAGCCCGCGAGGCCTGCCGAGGCTCCGGCCGCTGCTGGCCTCGGCCGGCTTCGAAGTCGTCGAGCTCTCGCCCCTGACGCGGGAGGACTTCGACGGCCTGCTGGGGCTCGGCTCCATGCGGCAGCGCTTGAGCGAAGGCGAGCTGGAGCGGCTCTACCGACGATCCCAGGGGATCCCCGGCAAGCTCACCCGGCTGCTCGTGGACGACGACGACGCCCCGACGACGCCGGAGCCGGCCCCCGAGGCCACGCTGCTGGACTCCCCGTCCAACCTCGAAGCCCTCGTGGTGGCCCTCTGCGGGATGCTGCCGGAGGGGGCGACGATGGCGGAGCTGGAGGAGGCCGCCGCCGCCGCGACCTGCGGCCCCGAGCAGGCGCGCGCGACCGTCGAGCGCTGCGTCGCGCGGCGGCTCATCACCAAGGTCGTCCCTCGGGCCGACGCGCCCGATCAGCGGGCCTACACGGCGCCCTTCATGCCCCTGGAGCAGCTCGACGGGCCCGCTCGCCGCGCGCTGGGCGAAGGCCTGGTGCCGCTCGGCCGCAAGCACCCGCACGTGGGGCTGCTCTCGGCGGCCTTGCGGCGCGACGGCGCGGCGCTGCGCGCGCTGTGGGGGCGACACCGGGAGCGCCTGCGGGCCGAGCAGGCCGGGACGCTGACGATGGTGATCCTGGAGGCGGCCCTGATCGTCACCCAAGATCCTGATATTGTTGATGATTTCATCGACACGGCGATGGCCTCGGGGCAACCCGCCCTCGGCATGGAGGCCCTCGGGCGAGCGCTGGCGGGGGTCGAGGAGGCGCCAGGGCGCGCGCGCCTGGAGCTGGCCCGTGGGCGGCTGGCCTTCGGCGCAGGGCTGACGGTGGAGGGGATCGAGGCGCTGCCGCTGGAGGCGCTCGGGGCGCTGGAGGCTGGGCACCGGGACAACATCCTGGCGCAGCTCGACCTGAGGCGCAGCCGCTTCGCGGAGGCGCGCCGTCGGGCGATGGAGGGGCTGGAGCGGCTTCGGTCGGAGTCGACGCCGCAGGCGGCGGTGCTGCGCTCGGACCTGTGGGTCACGGCGGCGGCGGCCGACGCGATGCAGGGGGTCGACACCGATCACCGCGAGCTGGAGGGGCTGCACGGGGCGCTGGGCTCGTCGAGCTCGACGGCGCGGGCGCGGGCGCGCTACCACGCGATGCGGGCGGTGGCGGCCTACATGCAAGGGAGCCTGGATCGGGCCACCGAGAGCTACAGGGCGGCGCTGGAGATCGTGGACCAGGAGGGGCTCGACTCGGAGCGGCCGGTCTACCTGCTCAACCTCGGCACGGCCTACGAGCGCCAGGGCAGGCTGTCGATGGCCCGCCAGTACTACGAGCTCGGCGCGCGCTGCTGCCTGCCGACGACGCGGGCGACGACGCGGGCGCTCCTGCTGGCCAACCGGGCCAACATCGACATCAAGCTGGGCCGCTCCGGCGAGGCGCGGGAGCTGCTGGCGGCCGCAGGGCGGATCGCGCGCGAGATAGGGCTGGCCTACATCACGCAGTTCGTCGAGCAGCTGGAGGCCGACGCCGACTCGGCCGACGGGCGCCTGGAGAGCGCCGAGGCCGTCTACGCGCGGTGCGCGGCGACCTTCCGGGAGCTGGGCGACAAGCGCCACGCCTGCGAGCTCTCGCTCAAGGCGGGGCTGGCCGCGGCGCGGGCCGACCGGGAGAAGGCCGCCCGCGAGCACCTCGGCGCCGCGGAGGTGGACATCGAGGAGTTCGCGGATCTGAAGCACCGCGCCCAGATCCTCCGGGCCGAGCTGATCCTGGCCCGAGGGGGCGTCGAGCGCCTGATCGGGATCGATCGTTACTTGAGGGCGCTGGAGCGGGCGCTGGACGACGGCGACGACCTGACCGTGCTGACCGAGGCCCGCTGGCTGATGAGGCGGCTCTCCGAGGCCGGCCAGCACCCCGATCCGCTGGCGCTGCGGGAGCTGTCCGCGACCGCCGGCCGGGCGTGGCGCCGCGTGGCGCTGGCGCTGACCCCTGAGCTGCGCCAGGACATGGCCCGCCACCTGGATCTGGAGCGGCTCCTGGATCTGGGCACGGACCCCACGCCGCCAGGGCGGATCCTGCAGGAACGGTCGACCTCGACCTCGCTCACCTCAAGGGACATGGTCGAGCAAGCCCAGGCCGCCACGATGACGGCCGTCGCGCTGCCCAGCCAGGGCCACCCGCTGCTCTCCCACGCCGCCAGCGCCCACCGCCCGCAGCTGCGCCCGTCGACGCCCCAGGGGGTCGCCGAGCGCCACGAGATCGAGGTCGCCGAGCAGTTCTACCGGATGCTCTCGCTCAACCGCCGGATCGTCGGCGAGACGGAGCTTGAGCGCCTGATCCCCTCCGCGCTGGAGATCGCGCTGGCGCTCACGGGCGCCGAGCGAGGCTTCCTGCTGCTGCGCAAGGACGACGGGGCGCCCTTCGAGGTCGCCTTCAGCCGGGACACCGACGGCAGGCCCATTGACCCGGATCGCCTGGAGCTCTCCGAGACGATCGCGCGCCACGTCGCCCTCGAAGGCCAGCCCGTCTTGACCGACGACGCCAGCCTCGACGGGCGCTTCGGACAGGCCGCCAGCGTCCACCAGCTCCAGCTCACCTCGATCCTCTGCGTCCCGATCCGCGAGCGCGAGCGCATCCTCGGCTGCCTCTACCTCGACCACCGCGGCGCCCCCAGGGTCTTCGAAGGCCTCACGGCCCGGATGATGGGCAGCTTCGCCGATCAGCTCGCCGTCGCGCTGCTCGGCGCCCGCCGCGTGGCCGAGCTGCGCCACGAGCGCGACGAGCTGGCCCGCGCCCAGGCGCGGATCGAGGCCCTCCTCTCCGAAAAAGAGGAGCTCCTGCTGGACCTTGCGACCCGCTGCGAGCGCCTTGAGGCCGATCTGGCCCGCGAGCGGCACACCTCGGGGCTGCGCTTCAACTACGACCACATCGTCGCCCAGGCCCCGACCATGCGCCGGGTGCTCGCCCAGGTCGACAGGATCGTCGACACCGCCCTGGCCGTCGTCGTCGAAGGCGAGTCCGGCACCGGCAAGGAGGTCATCGCCCGCGCCATCCACTTCAACGGCCCTCGCCGGTCCCAGCCCTTCGTGGCCATCAACGGCGGGGCGCTGGCCGAGACGCTGCTGGAGTCCGAGCTCTACGGCCACCGCAAGGGCGCCTTCCCCGGCGCCACCCAGGACCGCAAGGGCCTCTTCGAAGCGGCCTCGGGCGTCACCCTCTGCCTCGACGAGATCGGCGAGATGTCCCACCCGATGCAGATCAAGCTGCTGCGGGCCCTCCAGGAGCAGCGCATCCGCCCCGTCGGAGCCGTCCACGAGCTGGAGGTGGACGTGCGGATCGTCGCCGCCACCCACCGCGATCTGGCCACCATGGTCCGCGAGGGCTCCTTCCGCGAAGACCTCTACTACCGCCTGGCGACCCTGATCGTCCGCCTCCCGCCCTTGCGCGAACGCCGCGAGGACATCCCCCTGCTCATCCGCCACATCATGTCCCGCGACAACCCCAACAAGCCCTCGCCCGTCGTCACCGGTCAGGCCGTCTCGACCCTGATGCGGCACCCCTGGCCGGGCCACATCCGCCAGCTCGAGAACGTCGTGCGCGCCGCCATGGTCCTGTGCGACGACGCGATCGACGCCGACCTGATCGCCTCGCTCCTGCCCCACCACCCCGCGCCCAAGGCCGACGAGCCCTTCGCCAACGCTGCCCCTGACCCCTCCGCCCTGACCCCCGGCAGGCCCCCGAAGTGCTCCGAAGCGCAGATCATGGAGGCCCTGCGGCGCTTTCAGGGCGCCCGAGCCCCCGCCGCGGTCCACCTCGGCGTCTCGCTCCGGACCTTCCAGCGCTACATCCGGAAGTACAACATCTGACCGATCCAGGCGCGACCAACACACCATAAGCCGTTGAAATCACTTATGATTTAATCAACGACCCGATCGAGACCCCCAGGCTCGCGCCTGGGGCGGGCCGTCGACCCTCGAACCGAACTGCGTGGTCGCCCTGCGTGATACTGACCGGACCATTGATTTAATCTGGAGCGGCGCCAGACCGAGGCGTCACTGGCAGCCGTCGAGGCCGTCCCCGAGGTTGTCGGCGATCGTCACCGACTCGGCGCTCCGGTCGAGCTGGAGCCGGATCACCTCGGCCTCGCAGTCTGGCAGCGAGGCGTTGGCCGTGATCTCGACGATGCCGGCCTGGGTCAGCCCCGACAGAGCGAGGGTGTGGAGCGCCGCGTTCCTCGACACGTGCAGCCGGACGCTCAACCCCTGCAGCAGCGGCGCGCGGAGCGCCTCCAGCCGCTCATGATCGAGCGCGATCAGGGTCCCCCCGCGCTGCAAGGAGGGCAGCGACACCTCGATCAGCGCGTCGTTGTCCTCCAGCGCAATGAAGGACACCTCCTCCAGCAACGGGAGGTCGAGCAGGGTCAGGGCGGGCTGGCCGTGGATTGAGAGCCCGGACAGGACGCGCAGGTCAGGGAGCGCGAACGCCTCAAGCGCGGGGTTGTCCTCCAGCAGGACCCCGCTCATCTCGGCCTGGGGTGGCAGGTCCAGGGCGCGCAGGCTCGCGTTGCCGATCAGGTTCAGCGCGCCGAGCGTCGCCGCGCTGGGGACGGTCAGGCGCTCCAGCCCGTCGAGCGCCTCGATGGTGAGCGTGCCCAGGCTCTCCAACGCGGGCAACGGGGCCAGCTCAAGGGCCGGCAGCCTGGCGAGCGCGATGATCCCGGCGTGGCGCAGCGCCGGGATCTCCAGGCGCTCCAGATCGGGCTCGTCGCGCACCTCCAGCGCCCCGGTCGCCTCCGCAAGCGCAGGCATGACGATCTGCCGGAGGCCATTGCGCTCGATGAGCGCGCCCTCGATCGCGATCAGGCGCTCCAGGCCGAGGTGGAAGAGCTCCGGGTTGCCGGTGAGGTCCAGCTTGCCGTCGATCCGCACCAAAAGCGGCAGGGCGAGGTGGCTCAGGGCGAGGTTGCCGGACATCGCCAGCCCCTGTCGCCCGATCACGGCCGAGGTGCCCGGGTTGTAGACGGGCGATCCCGTCAGAGCCGCGAGGGCGGGAAGGTCGAGGGCGAGGAGGCGAGGGTTGTCGCGCAGCTCGACGGACTCGGCGGCGGCCAGGTGGGGGGCGAAGATCGAGGCGAGCGCCGAGGCGCCGAGGATCTCCAGGCGGCGGGCCTCGGTCAGCGCGGGCAGATCCAGCGCGGACAGCGCGGGGGTCCGGGTGATCTTCACCGCGCCGCCGACGGTCTTGAGGGAGGGGACGAGGATGCGGGCGAGCGCGGGGTTGCCCGCGCTCTGCTGAGAGGCCTCAGGGCAGTTGAGGCAGCCTCCCGCGTCGAGGTCGCCGCCGATGGACTCCAACAAGGGCAGATCGAGCTCGACGAGCTTGGACTGGTTGATGATCCGCAGGTTGCCGCCGATGGATCGGATCGGCAGGGTCAGGCGCTCGAAGGGCACGTCGTCGAGGATCAGATCGCCCTCGACGCGCTCCAGAGCGCTCAGATCGAGCCCCGGGCGGCCCTGGCCGGGTTCGAAGCGATGGATGTGGAGCGCGCCGCCGACCGTCTGGAGCGAGGGCAGGCTGATGGTGACGTTGGCGGGCTTGTCGAGGAAGGGAGAGGCGCGCAGCCGGAGCGGGCCGCTTATCCACTTCAGGCGACCCAGGCGCACCTCGTTGGAGATCGTCAGGCCGCCTTCGATGCCCTCACACAAGGCCACGGCGGCGACGTCGAGGTCCTGATGGATCTCCCAGTTGAAGCCCGTATAGCCGTGGGCGATCCGGTCGCCGCCTCGCTCGTAGACGCAATCCGGCTCGACGCCGTCGCACCCGCCCAGCGCCGCGACGACCAGGAGCCACCACGACAACGCCCACCTCGTCCCCTTCATACGCTGCCCCTCTGACTCTCATGTCGCGCCGACGAACTCCGACCTTGGCGGGCTCCGACGCTCGGGGGCCTGCTCCGTCTGCCCCCTGTGTCGCGCCTCGCGGCCTCGCGCGCCATCCCCGCGCGGGTCTTAGCAGATCCCGTGCCACGACCCCTTGTCCCGCCGGGCTCGCCGTGCCAGAAATGGAGGCAGATATCAGACAGGGAGATCAGGCGCGCGCCTGGCATGAGGAGGAGACCATGATGGACCGACGACAGCTCGCCACCCCGCTCTTGATCACCGCCGCGCTCTTGATGGCGCCCGTGGAGGCGAGCGCCTTCTGCGGGTTCTATGTCTCGGGGGCGACGGGGGAGATGTTCAACAACGCCACCCAGGTGGCGCTGATGCGACACGGCACCCGGACGGTCCTGTCCATGCAGAACAACTATCAGGGGCCGCCGAGCGACTTCGCCATGGTCATCCCCGTGCCGGTCGTGCTCCAGAAGGAGAACGTCAAGACGCTGCCCGAGGACGTCTTTGACCGCCTCGATCAGATGGCCGCGCCCCGGCTCGTCGAGTACTGGGAGCGCGACCCTTGCTACGAGCCCCCCGAGGAGGACTGGACGCTCTTCCCGGAAGGCGCCAAGGCGGTCCCAACGGACATGATGCCAGCGCCGACGGGCGGCGGGGTCCGGGTCGAGGCGGAGTTCAAGGTGGGGGAGTACGAGGTGGTGATCCTGAGCGCGGACGACTCGGGGGGGCTGGACGCGTGGCTGCGGGGCAACAACTACAACATCCCGCAGGGGGCCGAGCCGGTGCTGCGGCCCTACGTCGAGGCCGGCACCAAGTTCTTCGTCGCCCGGGTGGACGCGAAGAAGGTCCGCTTCGAGGGCGGCAAGGCCATCCTGTCGCCGCTGAGATTCCACTATGATTCCGAGGACTTCAGC
>SXGS01595177.1_pt1 | contig 12952 bp, 10 predicted proteins | sample 3174681 | NCBI WGS metagenome assembly SXGS01 (sample SAMN11356861, study PRJNA531348) | freshwater metagenome | isolation source: freshwater sample F1-80 | place: China: Fuxian Lake, Yuxi | collected 2017-12-25
CCGTCCATGACGTCGACATGGATCCAATCCGCGCCGGCTTTGGTGACGCGTTCGATTTCTTCCGCAAGTCGCGCGAAGTCTGCTGAAAGAAGACTCGGCGCAATCAGAAACTCTGACGTGGGTGCAGTACCTGTTACATTCTCTGGTACGTTCTTTGGCATCTCGATTTTCCCCTCGCTCGTACTCATGCGAATCCCGCGGGCGCGCGACCCGACGGATCCGATAAGGATCAGCTGGGGGTCATTGTGCGTCGAAGCTCTCGCCGACTTTGAGAGGATAACCTCGCAAGTAATCGGAGACGGTTTGCCTTGATCGGGACTCAGGCTGAACTTCTAACACTTCGAGAATGCCTTGGCCACAGGCGACTTGAAAGCTCTGGGAAGTGACGTCTACAATTTGGCCTGCTGACGCTTGGCGCGCCTCGTTTGAAACGACGCGTGTCTTGTGGACCTTGAGCATCTGACCAGCGCGAACCGTATAGGCGGAAGGCCCCATCGCAAGCCCGCGGATCCGATTGAAGATCGTGCGGGCCGGCAACCTCCAGTCAATGCGCGCTTCGGCTTTGTCGATCTTGGGCGCAATGGTGACGAGCGACTCATCCTGCGGAACGGGTTGTAAATTCCCGCGCAGATAATCCATGTATTCGATATGCAAGAGATCAGCGCCGAGAACTTTCAACTCATCATGGAGTTGCATGGCATCCATCTCCTCGGTCAGCGCAAGCCTACGAATCCCGAGAACGGGTCCTGCATCGAGCTTCTTCACCACGATCTGCAAGGCGACGCCGGTTTCGGTGTCGCCTTCCATGATTGAGCGTTGAATCGGTGCAGCTCCACGCCAACGTGGGAGCAGACTTCCGTGAACGTTGACGCAACCATGAGGGAAAAGATCCAAAAACTTTTGCCCGAGAATCTGGCCGAAGGCGACGACCGCCGCACTCTCGGCACCGAGGCTTGCAATCTGATCGCGAAACTCTTGGGTGTTCACCGTTTCGGGAGTGAAGACTTTGAGACCATGTTGAAGCGCTAGTTCTTTTACCGGTGATGCTTTCAGCTGCATCTTCCGACCGGCAGGCCGATCGGGCTGAGAAACCACGCCAACGATTTCGAAATGATCGTCTTCGATCAAACGCCGGAGGCTCGCGACGGCGAACTCCGGCGTACCGAGAAAGAGAATGCGGACTTTGCTCATGCGGGCGAGCTTACTTCGATCCTGCCGCTGTGGCAGCTTCTTTAGCAGCCTTGCGACGCGCACGTACTTCTTGGCGCTCTTCAACGACTTCTTCCGCCGTTGGATAGCCGTGCTTCTGAATGCGCGTTTTGATACGGTTTGATTTCAAGAAGCTCAAGCGGTCAATGAAGAGCTTGCCTTCGAGATGATCCATTTCGTGTTGCAAGCAGATGGCAAGTAGACCATCCGTTTTGATCGTGTACTCTTCGCCTTTGAAGTTGAGGCCTTTGACTTCCACGTATTTGTTGCGATCAACAGTTTCGTAGAAACCAGGTACGCTTAAGCAACCTTCTTCGTAAGTCGTCTTCTCACGCGCGACCGTGATTTCGGGATTGAAGATCACGATGGGCTGGTCGACTTGACGCTCGAGTTCCGTCATTCCGTCGAGCACGATGTTGCCGTCTTCGTCGCGCGGACGAGTGTCGATGACGAGCAAACGAACCGACTCACCGACTTGGGGTGCAGCTAGTCCGATGCCGTTTTCTGCGTACATGGTCTCGATCATGTTCGTCGCAAGCTCCTGGAGCTTAGGCGTGACTTCTTTTACCGCTTCGCCTTTTTTGCGGAGTCGAGCATCTGGGAATTTCAAGACTTCGAGAACCATAGAACACCTTCCGGTCGTAGGGGCCGACGCGAGGATTCGCAGGGGTCGGCCACTCACCTATTTGAAGGTCCAGTTTACCCGAAAAATGGGCGGAGCGAAAGGAAGCCCGGTCAATTCCTCAACTGGCGCACTTAATTGCAGTTGGTATTGAGAAACTGCCTAGGTACGGGACTCGAAAGAAGCCAGAATCTTGAATTTTTTCCCGTATTTACGAGGGCAAACCCAGGCCGCCATCTGCAGCAAAGTAGCCCAGCTTAACGCTTTAGCCGCATTAAAAACACCGCCGACAACCCCACCATCGCCATGTTCGGAAGCCAAACCGCGATCATGGGAGGGAGCGTGCCGTGTCGGGCCATGATGATCCCCGAGTTGTAGGCAGACCAGTAGAAGAACGCCAAAATGATGGTCGCACCCACGTTGAACGCGGCTCCACCCGCTCGCTGGCGGGTCACGCTAAACGGAACTCCGAGAAACGACATCACGAATGCGGCAAACGCGAAGCTGAAGCGCGCGTGGTAATCGACCTCATAAAGGAGTGTGTCGAGACCCGCTTCTTTGTTGCGCGAGATGAAACGACGAAGCTCGGCCAAGCTAAGAGTGTCGGTGCTCTGCGAGCTTTTTTGGATGTCCGCCGTATCCTCGGAAACCGAGATCGTCTTCGCAGTAAAATCCTGAGTGAGCGGAACGCTCGTATCTTTGGAAAAGAGAGTGACCGTGCCTTTCGTAAGCTCCCAAGTTGAACCTTGGAGTTTCACATCCTGTGCGGTGATCATCTGGATGAGCTGCCACGCACTGTTGAAGTAATACATCGTCAGACCTTGCGCGGTCCCTTTGTCGGCCTGCAGAGTCTTGATGTTAAAGAGCACGTTCCCCGATCGGTACCAGATCTTTTGGTTCTTCACGGTCGAATACAGACCTGGCTGATTGCGAATCTCCACGAACAAGACGTAATTTTTCTGTTGGTTCACGATCGGGAGAAGTCGGTCATTCAACCAGAAGGCGATCGAAGAGATTAAAACAACGAGGACCAAGATCGGCGTTGCGATTCGCGCAAGGCTCATCCCGGAGCTGAACAAAGCGACAAGTTCGTTCGAACGGCTCAAGGCGCTCAGCGTGAAGATAGTGCCCATCAAACAAGCGACCGGCAGCATCAGGTAGATCTGCGACGGCGTGAAGAGAAGGTAGTACTTGATGATGGCTTCAGCAGAAGCTTTGTACTGCGCGATCTCGGCCATGTAGTTGATCGCGATGTAAAGCGTAACGAAGACGATCAGACCGCCAGCGAAGAACGTGAGAAAGATTTTGGAGATGTAGCGGTCGATGATTTGCAGCATTGCGTTCCGCTATCGTAGTGGGGTGCTTCGTAACTCGTCAAATAGCGCCTCATGATGTTCGACTTTTGGCTCTGCTCGCGACCCGAGTGTTCTTGACTCGACCCTCTAAAAATCGTTAACTCAGAACAATGGCATTACGCGTCTTACTCGCCGACGAGAGCACCACGATCAAAAAAGTCATGCAGCTCGCGCTGCAAGATTTTGCAGTCGAGGTCAAAGCGGTTCACGTTGGCGTCGACGTGGTCGAGGTCGCGAAGTCCTTTGAGCCCGACATCATCTTCGTCGATGTGTTGCTGCAAAAGAGAAACGGTTACGAAGTTTCGGCCGAGATCAAACGCGAACACCGCTTGAGCGATATTCCCGTCGTGCTCATGTGGAGTTCGTTCATGGACCTAGACGAGGGTCAAGCCGATCAATCCGGCGCCGATCGTCGTTTAGAAAAACCATTCGACGTCGAAAACCTCCGGCAGATCGTGCTCGAGCTCGTTCCAAAAACGCGATCGCAACGTCTTGCGCACTTCTTAAAATTCCCCGACTCGTTCGCCGAGCCGTTGCGCAAGGAAGAGAAGACCAAAGAAAAGCAGGCCGAAAAGCAGCCCGAACCAGTTCGCGCTACTCCGCCTCCGACTGCCGCTCCTTCAAGCGCTCGCCCCGCGCAACCGAGTCCATCCAGTTCGGCGACCGCTACGAAAACTCCCACCCGCGATGTGGAGGCAACGAAGCCGCCGCCACTACCACCACGCGAAGAACCCAAGCCGTTTCGTGGACTCAAGCCTCAAGATAAAGTCGAGCAAGAAAAACCTCAGCGGCGTGAACCAGAAGATCCTGCGACTTCGGCTAACTGGAACATGGAGAGCTTCGACGACATCGGTCGCTTTCATGAAGAAGCCGAAGCTAACTCCGCGCAAGACGACGACGCGGACGCCAACGACGATGAAGGATTCGAACAGTTCCGCATTACCCCTCCGGCCCGCACGACGGCCAAGCCGATGGGTCGTTCGTTAACGAAACCGTCGATGGCTCGCGATCCCCAAAAAGATGCCGACGAAGACGGCGATGAATCCGCAAACGAGCCTGCCGCGACGGATGATCGTGACCCGTGGTCACATCAGGATCTTTCACGTTTCAAACTGGATTTGCCTCCTGTTTCGGTTGAGAACGAAGACATCGAGATAGATCTCGACATCCCGGAGCGGGATCAGCCATCAAAAGACTTCTTGATGCGAAAGCCAGCCGGCGTTCAGAAAAACCAGGCAAAGCCGGCTTCTCGCGACGAAGGTACAAAGACGGGTTTCACGAACAAGATGCAGCGCCCGCCGCTTGCACTCGACGATTATTCCTCGATTAACGCAAAGCCTGTTCCCTCCGCGCGTGACGAGAAAATCGACGACGATTTCGGTCAGGAAGTCGATCTCGAGTTTGATACGGAAGAGCGATCCAAAAAGCCTCAGCTACGCCGCTCGATCGATGACGACATTCCTTCATTCGGCACCGACGATCTTCCAGCCGCATCGCTCGAGCTCGAAGCAGAAGATCTCGAAGATGAAGTGAGTGCTCCTGTTGACACCGATTACCGCCGTTCTGCTAAACCAATGGCGGAACAAAGCGGGAGCCGCGAGCAACGCGGCTCAACTTCGACGGGCTCACAGCGTCGGGCCCCGGTTCCAAGCCTTGGTGATGACGACACAGATGATTTAGCGATCGGCGGAGCTGTTCCTCAGCTAAGCCCGGAGCGTCTTGAAGAAATCATCCGCGCGCAGAGCCGCGAGATTATCGAAGCCGTCGTTCGCCGCGTGGTTCCCGATCTCGCTACCGACATGATTCGCGAGGAGCTGCAACGACTGCTCGAAGATACGGGTGGTGGTTCCAGAGGCGATGCAAGAAGGGATAGACAGAGATGACATTGATCGATTTGATTCAGGCCGCTCTCCGCGAAGACATGCCACGAGGCGACTTAACGACAGACTCTCTTGCATTGGCCCCGCGTTTTGGCCAAGCCCGTCTGATCGCGAAAGAAGATCTCGTTCTCTCCGGAACTCTCGCCTTTGAACAAACAATGCTTTCGCTAGATCCCGGTTGCAAAGTGCAATGGCACTTCAAGGAAGGCGACGCCGTTTTGAAAAAGCAGATCATCTGCCACATCAACGGTGACTTGATCCAAGTTTTGAAAGCGGAGCGCGTCGCGCTCAACTTCATCGGCCACCTCTCGGGGATCGCGACGCTCACGCGCCGTTTTGTTGATCAGATCGCCCACACGACGACGAAAATTCTCGATACTCGTAAAACTCTCCCTGGCTACCGCGATCTTGAGAAAAAGGCTGTTTCCCACGGTGGCGGTCATAACCACCGTTACAACCTAAGCGATGCGATCTTGATCAAAGACAATCACATCCTGGTTGCGGGTGGACTCTCGAAAGCCGTCGAGCGGATCCGTGAGCACACGCGCGAGCGCATTGAAGTCGAATGTTCGAATCTCGACGAGGTGAAAGAAGCAGTTGCGATGGGCGTCGAGCGGATCCTCCTAGACAACATGTCGAACGACATGCTCAAAGCGTCGCTCGCTCTCATTCCGAAAGAAACCGAAACGGAAGCAAGCGGCAACATGTCGGTTGACCGTGTGAAGTCTGTCGCTGAGCTCGGCGTTAGCTACATCTCTGTCGGTGCGATCACGCACTCGGCCCCCACGGCCGATGTTAGTCTTCTCTTCGACTGGCAAGAGTCGGAGATGCCCGCAATATGAAGCCGGGCGTTTACGAGTGGACCTCATCGTGGGCGCTCGAGAAACGTTTGAAAATCTGGGCCTCACCTGAGGCCGGTTCGACCAACACGATCGCAAAAGACGATACAAAAATCGAAATTCGCCCACACCTCGCAGCGGGCGAGCTCGTATCGGCACCCACTCTTTATCTGACGCAAAAACAAGTACAAGGGCGCGGACGAGGCGATCACGTTTGGACGATGGCCGAAGGTAGCTCCATTTGCTCGTGGAGCTTTGCCGTAGCGCGCGTTCCGCAGCCGATCTTCTCGGCACTTGTGGGACTTGCGCTTTACGAAGCGGCTTTAGGGATTTGGCCCGAAATCGCATTCAACGTGAAGGCGCCCAACGATCTTTTCATCGAACGCCTTAAGACCGCAGGAATTTTGATCGAGACCGTCGATCAGGGACGCGAAAAAAGAACCGTCATTGGCGTTGGTTTTAACGTGTTCGCAAAGCCTCCTGCATTAGACACGGCGACTTGCCTCGCCGATCACACGAGGAATCTTCAAGAGTCGGATTGGCGAAGTTTTCTGGACTCCTGGTCGCAAAAGCTCGAAACCGCCGTGCGGGAGGGTTTGAACGAGCGCCTTTCGATGAGCGCAACCGAACGCCTCAAGGTTGCACTCAATCGGCATCCCCTCTTGAAAGAACCCATTCTTCGCGTGGACGATCGTGGTCAACTTCACTCCGCTTCGCGCATCGTTCATTGGCACGAGCTTTAAGTTCCGCTACAACCTCTCCCAAGAGGTTTTAAATGAAAGCTTTGGTTGGGTTCGTACTCATCTCCGTCATCGCGCTTGTGATCTCGCTTGCCGTTTATCTTGGAGCCTTTAAAGAGGTTGAGATCCGGACCGAAGAGCGCGGCCCGTACCGCCTTGCTACGAAAGCTCACAGCGGCGCCTATCACAAAATCGTGCCGGCCATCGAAGAGGTTGAGCGCTGGGCCGTAAAAAACGATGAGCCCTGCCAGATCAGCTACGGCGAATACATCGATGATCCGAATGTCGTGGAAGAAGATCGCTTACGCAGTAACGGCGGCTGCGTCGTTCAAAAAGACTGGACTGGAAAAATGCCCGAGGGGCTTGCATACCGCGAACTACCTCGTCGCCTCTACGTGATCGCGATTTTTTACGGCGCGCCCTCAATCGGCCCCCAAAAAGTTTATCCGAAAGTTCGGGAGTACATGGAACAGCAAGGTCTTGTTCTCGATGCGCCCGTGATCGAAATGTACGAGCGTCTTCCCGAACAGAAGCTGCGGACGATCTACCACTTCCCTACCCGCAAAAAATAAAAGGGAGATCTTTCGATCTCCCTTCTTGATGCTAGTTGTTTGATTCGCGCTTAGTTCGCACGAAGCTGGCGGAGCAAGTTCAAAGCGCTTCCCGCTTGGAACCACTTGATCTGCTCAGCATTGAACGTGTGCTTAAGCTCGATCGTTTCTTTCTTGCCATCCGCGTGGGCGATCTCGAGCATGAGATTTTTGCCCGGCGCGAATGTCGAAAGACCACGAAGAGTCACGCGATCATCTTCTTTAATCTTCTCGTAGTCGCTCGCGTTTGCGAACGTAAGCGGAAGGGCGCCCTGCTTCTTCAAGTTCGTCTCGTGAATACGTGCAAAGCTCTTCGTGATCACCGCAACTCCACCGAGGTGGCGCGGCGACATCGCTGCGTGCTCACGGCTTGATCCTTCGCCGTAGTTATCGTCACCGATGATGACCCACTTTTGACCCTTAGCTTTGTAAGCGCGTGCGACTTGCGCGAACTCGAGATTCGCTTCGCCGGTCAGAACGTTCTTACCTTGACCAATTTGATTCGAGAAGGCGTTGGTTGCACCTAAGAGCATGTTGTTCGAGATATTGTCGAGGTGACCGCGATACTTCAGCCACTTGCCTGCAGGTGAGATGTGATCCGTCGTGCACTTGCCTTTTGCTTTACAGAGGACGACGAGATTCTCCATCGCGTCTTTCCCATCCCACTTCGCAAACGGCTCAAGAAGCTGCAAACGATCGCTTGTCGGCGCAACCGCTACGGTTGCCGAGCGACCGGCCGGTGCCTGATAACCCTCGGGATCCGGCTCGAAACCTTTTGCCGGAAGCTCATCCGCTTGAGGCGGCTCAAGCTTGAACTTCTTTCCGTTCGGAGCCTGAAGCTCGTCAGTGATCGGGTTGAAGTCGACGCGACCCGCGATTCCGAGAGCCATGACGAGCTCGGGGCTTCCGATGAACGCAAGCGTTTCCGGGTTATCGTCTTGGCGACCGCGGAAGTTACGGTTGAAGCTCGTTACGATCGTGTTCGCTGTTCCTTTTTGGTAGTCGTCACGTTTCCACTGACCGATGCAAGGTCCACAGGCGTTTGCCATGACCGTAGCACCAACCGAGTTGAACGTTTGCATCTGACCGTCGCGGCTGATCGTGTTCTGAATTTGCGTGGAGCCTGGAGAAACGAGGAACTGCTGCGGCATCTTCATGCCGTTTGCGAGCGCTTGTTTCGCAACGAAAGCGGCGCGACCGATATCTTCGTACGAAGAGTTCGTGCAAGAACCGATGAGGGCTGCCGAAAGCTTTGTGCCCCAGTTGTTGGCTTTTGCTTCTTCCGCCATCTTCGAAATCGGACGAGCGATGTCAGGAGAGTGAGGTCCTACGAGGTGCGGCTCAAGCGCCGAGAGATCGATCTCGATCACTTGATCGAAGAACTTCGCGGGATTCGCCGTCACTTCCGCATCCGCCGACAAAAGGTCTTTGTTCTCGTCAGCGAGCTTCGCAAGTTGAGCGCGATTTGTGATTTTGAGGTAAGCGCCCATGCGATCGTCGTAAGGGAAGATCGAGCAAGTCGCACCGAGCTCCGCACCCATGTTGGTGATCGTAGCTTTGCCGGTTGCGGAGATGGAAGCGCAGCCTTCGCCGAAGTACTCGACGATCTTATCAGTTCCACCTTTTGTCGTGAGGATTCCGAGAAGTTTCAAGATGACGTCTTTACCCGAAGTCCACCCGTTCATTTTACCTTTGAGATGAACGCCGATGAGCTGGGGATTTTTCACTTCCCACGCGAGTCCTGCCATAACGTCGGAGGCATCCGCACCGCCTACACCGCAAGCTACCATGCCTAAGCCGCCGGCGTTGGGCGTGTGCGAGTCGGTCCCGATCATGAGACCGCCCGGGAAGGCGTAGTTCTCAAGGACAACTTGGTGAATGATGCCGGCGCCAGGTTTCCAGAAGCCGATGTTGTAACGAGACGAAGCCGTTGCGAGGAAGTCGTAAACTTCGCGGTTTTCGTTGGTCGCCGTTTTCATGTCGGCGTCCGCATTGACGTGCGCGCGGATCAAGTGATCGCAGTGAACTGTTGAAGGGACAGCGGCTTCATCGCGGCCTGCAAGCATGAACTGGAGCATCGCCATCTGCGCTGTCGCGTCTTGCATCGCTACGCGGTCGGGACGCAAAAGCAAAAAGCTTTTTCCTCGGTTCAACTCTTGTCCTTGGGGATCGTCCAAGTGACCGAAGAGCACTTTTTCCGCAAGTGTGAGCGGACGATTCAAACGAGTGCGTACGGTCTTCAACCGCTCGCGGCTTGTCTCGTAAACCTTTTTGACCATTTCGGGAGTCGTTTCGATTTTCGCCATAAAAGAGGAAACTCCAAGGTAAGAGCCATCCTCGCCCCGAGGCTGCGGAACCCCTTCGCGATCGACGTCATGAGGACTGACGCGACAAGAAGGAAGCACTAGACATGAACAGCGAAGCGAAAGATGTGGTTATTGAAAGCCTTCTGAGAATAGTCATTATGTCACGGAACGACAAGGCCCGGCCAAACGCGTTAGGCTCGCGAGAGGGTCTAGAGCCAGAGCTTTAGGTTTAACGAGTTTGTCGCGCTGGTTTTGATCCGCGCGCGGGAGAGGCTGGTCCTTTGACTTCCGGGATCGGTCCCAACTCGCACTTCTTTGTGATGCGGTGATTGAGGTTCGCGATCTTCTTGGCCATGAAACGGCAAGCCGAGCAGTTTACCGTCTGCACATCCGCTCGATCGGTCGCATCGCTGATGCCGCTTCCGCAAACCTTCTGGAAGTTATCGATCTCACGATTCCACTTTTCGCGAATGCCTGGCTGTTCGAGATTGAGAAAATCGTGAAGTCGTTTGTCTGCCGGAAAAGCCTCTTCGCAACGCTTCGACATATCGGATTTTGCAGCGACGCAAATCGGCGACCCGTCGGCTTGCACCCCGTAGTACATAGGGTTGCAAAGTCCGGTGCCTTTTTCCCGACATCTCAAAGGCTTTCCTTCCTTGATTTGGCAGCGACCCGGGGCGAAACAAAATTCGAAGACCGCGGAGCAGTTGCCAGGTGCTCGTTTCCCGCCGCGGTACTGGCTCCAGTTTCCACCGATATTGCAGGCTTTTACAGCATCCGATTTTTGCTTTTTTGCGTAGAACCGACCGCGCAGATCGGACTTTGCTTTCTCGTCGGTGATCTCGCCGACGTCTTTGCACTCGAGCTTCACTTGCGGACAAGCATCGACCGAGCCGGCTGTTGCGCTCGGGGTGATGCCGGTCGACATGCCATCTGGCATGTGCGTGATTTCGCTTTGCGCTTTTGCTTCGGCCTCAGCCTTCGCCTTCGCATCGGACTCCGCTTTCTCGCGAACTTGCTGCTCTTTGGCCTTTGCGCGATCGAGATTGCGCGTTTCCGTTTGTCGAACCTTATCGGCTTCGGCTTGCGCGACTTCTGCCTTCTTTTTCGCGGCGAGATAATCACGTTGAGCTTGATCGACTCTCTCAGGTCGTCCCTGATTTTTTGCTCGTTCGAGTACATCGCGAGCATCGCCGCCATTGGATTGCGCGAGGGTCGCTCCCGCAAGTGCCTGGCTCCGCTCTTCTGGCGTCTTCGCCTCGCGAGCCCGCTTCAAAGCCTCGGCTTCCGCCGCGCGCATCTGTGTGACTTGCTTTTTCGCTTCGGTCACTTCGGCTGCCGTCGGCGCTGCGGCTGGTTGAGGCGGAGTTTTTTCGTCCTCGCGCACGGGAGGAAGCCGATCGTTTTTATGATCGAGAGCAGACTTATAAGCTTGCGCGGTTCTCGCCGTTTGAGCTGCGGCTAGCTGCTTGGGCGCCTGTACGCGTGCGAGATCGAACTCGGATTGCGCAACTTTCAAAGCTTCTTTTGCGCGCGTGACCCGCGCTTCGGCCGTTTTGTAGCCCGAGTTGAAAAGGCGACCGATTAAGCCGTAACGGTTTGCTTCGACTTGCGCCATTTCGAGTTCGCGCCGTGCTTCCATCAAACGCTGCTCTTCGCGCGTAAAGCGCATGCCGTTAATGCCTTCTTCAGCACTTGCGGAAGGCAAAAATCGCTCGAGTAGAGACGCATAGGATTTAAGATTTGAACTCGCATCCGTGAAGAGCCCATTCTTTTCAGAAGCGGGCATCTCCGCCAGCTCTCGCAGGATCTCGCGAATCCCTTGGAGATACGCTTCGCGGCTCGCCGCCGGAAGATCCATTATCTCCTCATAGGTCATCAGCCGCGGGAGCGGTTGATCCTCCATGCCGGCCATAGCCGGCGACGAGAGGAGGGCAAAGCTGAGGAGGAGCGCGAAAATCTTCATGGCTTAACCCAGTTATCGGTTTTTTCCCCTAGGGAGATGAGCCTTTTTGAGACTCGTCTCATTTTGAGCCGTTCCAGATTCTCGATCAGCCGTTTTCGATGAAGCGCCTGACTTTGGCCTCAAGCTCGTCTCAAAAACATCCGATTTTTAGTTTACATGACGTCACAACCAATGCGATTCGGGCGAAAAATTTTAAGACCGTTGCTCGCCACTGGCGTTGCGATTTTCTTCTCTTCCGTGACATGGGCCGAGCCTTCCCTTTCACAAGACGATGAGAGCCGAGTGCTGAATTACGAAGAGTTGATGCGACTTTCCGATCAAGATCAGCTCAACTACGTCATGACTCTCCAGGACCTGCTGATTGAGGTCAGCGTCCTTGAGCATTCAATGGGCGGTCGTCTCGTCGCCGACCAGGCATCGCCTCAACCTTTTCTCGCTTTTCTCTCGAAGGTCATCAACCAAGCCGCGGCCGCGGACGACACTTATCACCAAGAGAATTGGGAAGGCGTGGAAATTCCCGTTGCGAAGTTGAATTCGCGGGGCGACCTCAGCGCGAGCGGCAGCTGGTTTGTACGTGACGAAAAACTCTGCACGAAAAACGCAGGTCACGTTTTGATCAGCTATGAACGCCCCAACGGTGCAGGTTCAGGGACTCGCTGCGTATCCACGGCTTCTTTCAAAGCGCTCGCCGCCAAACCTGAAGTTCACAATCGTTGGAAAGTAAAACTGGGAACGGAATCGCAAACCGTATGGAAGAATTCGCCAGACTACGCAGCTCCGCAGACTCCGCAAGCTGCAAATGCCTCGCAGGAGCCACTCGATGGAGCGGCCAAAATAAAAGACGCGAAGGAGTTCAAAGGAAAAGACGGCAAGATCATGTCTTGTATCTCGCGCGATCAAAAAGGATCGCGCTCTTACCAAGACGCTCTTCGCAAGTATCACGCCTTGAAAAACAACCAGTGCATCTACGCCGGGTTCCTTTCTGATTACTATCGTAAGTCGACGCAAACGGAGCGTGCTTCCGGAGATATTCGCGGCGCGAATTGTGTGCGTCGCAACTCCGCAAGCATTGGGCCGATGATCGTAAAATGCCAAAATTCGAGCGAAATTCTGTGCAATCCCCTGCTGTTCGGAATCAGTAGCGAAGTTTCGCCAACGGAAGCAAATGGTCGCTGCGTCCCTCGCGGCGCCGGAGCAACGGTGGCATGCAACAAAAAATTCATGGCGGAGGAAGGCGTATCAAAGTCGAATGCGCCTGCCGCAAATCCGGCACAAGCCCAAGTGGTTCCAAGTGGCGCAAACGGAGCGCCAGGCGCTAACGGTGGCCCGCCGAGAAACGGCGCGACTGGTCTCTCAGGGCTCGTTCGCTCGGATTTCGCGGATCCTACGGGTAGATCAGATGCCTTTTCATCTGCGCATCTTCATCGATCCGAAGAGGCGCGCGC
>SXGS01726503.1_pt1 | contig 12952 bp, 10 predicted proteins | sample 3174681 | NCBI WGS metagenome assembly SXGS01 (sample SAMN11356861, study PRJNA531348) | freshwater metagenome | isolation source: freshwater sample F1-80 | place: China: Fuxian Lake, Yuxi | collected 2017-12-25
CCCGCCACGCGAAGTCGCGGGTTGGGTTGGGGCCCCGCCACGCGAAGTCGCGGGTTGGGTTGGGGCCCCGCCACGCGAAGTCGCGGGTTGGGTTGGGGCCCCGCCACGCGAAGTCGCGGGTGGGGTTGGGGCCCCGCCACGCGAAGTCGCGGGTGGGGTTGGGGCCCCGCCTCGCCATCAAAACTAGTGGAGCCGCCGGGAATTGAACCCGGGTCCGCGAGGCTTCCAGCCAGCCTTCGTTCACGTGCGTAGTCGCCTTACCCAGGCGACGGGGTTCGTAGATTCGGCTACGACCTAGCTTGCAGTAATTTTCGGTCCCGCTACAGCGAGCGCTCTTACGCGACCTAGCCCTGTGGTTGACACGCGCCGAGTACTAGGGCGACCTGCCCGGCGAATGCTCACTGCCCTTTCAGGCTGCGAGAGCGATTGCGTTGTCGTTCGCAACTAGGACGTCCCGCTTGATATGGCGGTTCGGGCGCCGCCGCACGCAGACTAACCTTCCGTCCCCACGTCGAAACCGTTCGGCCCCGTGTGGGTGATGCGGTGAGCCTGACCGCGCCGGCCGCCCTCGTCAAGCCTGCCGCGGCCTCGTGCCGCGAGCTCGCCGGCCGGCGCCGACACGCCGTTGCCCGAACGCCGTTGTCCGAACGCTAGCGAAATCGCCGCCGGTGGCGTACATGTGATCCTCTACCGCGGATGGAGCGCTATGCCCACGATCCTTGTCGTCGATGATTCGTTGACCGTGCGGCAGCAGCTGCACGGCTTCCTCAATCAGAATGGCTTCAGCGTGCGCGTCGCCGAAGACGGCTTTCGCGCGCTCGAGGACGTAGGCCGCGCCGCGCCGGACATGCTGATCGTCGACATCAACATGCCCGGGATGTCCGGCCTCGAGCTCATCCAGAATCTTCGCGAGCGCCCCGACATGAGCGTCGTGCCGATCCTCGTGCTGACGACCGAGGTGTCGAAGGAGATGATGGCGGAAGGTCGTCGCGTCGGCGTGACCGCGTGGTTGCCGAAGCCCTTCAAGCCAAAGACGCTGCTCGGCGGAATTCGTACGGCCTTGGGCCTCGATGCCTGAGCGAGCCTGCAACGCCGAGGGGCCTCCGCAAGATCGCTCGCTTCGCTCTGGCAGCGCTCGATGAAGTTGACCGAGCCGGCGCGCGGCGCGCAGCACGAAGCCTCGAGCGGCGAGAGCTCGGTGGCCGGCGCCGTGCAGAAGCTCGACACGCCGTTCGCGCTGCTCGAGCTCGACGGCACGATCCTTCGCGCCAACGAGGCGCTGACGCAGTGGGCCGGCAGGGGCGCAGCGCTGACGACGATCCGCGACGTGTCGCCTGTCTTCGCCGACGTCGACCTCTCCGCCGCGCTATCCGATGTGGATCGCTTCGTCGTCGCTGCGGACGCATTCGGGGACCGGGGGCGCCCGATCCCCGTCGAGTACGTCGTGCGCCGCGTCCAGGCAGAGGGGCTGACCCGCCTGTGGCTCGAGGGGCGTGACCTCTCGCGCGTGCAGCAGAAGGAGGCGATGCTGCGAAGCTTCTCGCAGCTCATCGAGACCAACAACCGCTTGCTGCGTCAACAGAAGCGCAGCCTGACCGATCTCCTCGACAAGATGCGGCAGGCCGTTTTTGCGATCGGCGCAGAGCTCACGGTCGTGCCTCCGGTGTCGCGCTACACGCGCGAGATTTTCGGCCGCGATCTCGAAGGCAAGGGGATCCTCGACACGGTCTTCGCCGACGTCGACAAGGCGAGCGGGGCGTTCGATGACGTTCGCACCACGCTGAACCTCGCGCTCGGAGCGGACAAGCTGCAGTGGGCGCTCGCGGTCGATGGATTGCCCGACCGCATCACGTACACCCGCCCCTCGCCCGACGGAACGCCCGCCTCCTCGCGCGCGCTGAAGCTCTCGTACAGCCCGATGTGGGAAGACGCCGTCGTTGAGAAGATCCTCTTCGTCGTCGAAGACGTGACCGAGCTATAGCGCCTCGCGAGCGACGTGGCGCAGGAGCGCGAGGCCAACGCGCAGAGTCTCTCGCACCTCGAAGAGCTGTCACGTCACGGACGAGACACGATCCAGGAGCTCTTCGCGTCATCGGCAGCGGCGCTGTCACGGGCGCGGCGTTGCGCCGCGCGTCTCGAGCGCGAGCCGGAGGGCGTGAACGAGCTCTTGCGGCTGGTTCACACGATCAAGGGCAACGCGCGGACGCTTGGCCTCGGTGGGATCACGGCCTCGGCTCACTCCGCCGAGGCTGCCATCGCGGCCGTTCGCGCTGCCGAGCCGTGCGACGCCGCGAGTCAGCCCGAGCTCGGCACGCGCGTCGTCGCAGCGCTCGCGGAGCTTCAAGGCGTTTGCGCCGGCTACAACCGCCTTGCCGTTCGCGCGTTCGGTGTCGACGACGAGCTCGGGCGCGCGGCGGCGAGCGAGCTTCACGAGCAGATGCAGACGCTCGACGCGTCGCTCTTCGCGCTCGAACGCGCCATCCTGCCACGCGCCGTAAAGAGAGCCGTTGATTCGGCGCTGGCGTCCGCCCGGCGCATCGCTGAGCTCTCGTGTGCGCTCGCGGACACGTCGCTCGCAGCGGCGGTCGACGCCTTGGTCGCGGAGGTGTCGCGCGAGGCCTCGCCCTCGCCGGAGTCCGTCGCGCTCGCGGTGCGCTCGTTCGAGCGGCTCGTGGCGCTGGCCGACGCGAGCGTGCGTCGCTTTTCGCTGCGCGCCGACGTTGGCTTCGAGCGCCCAGCGTGGCTCCCCATCATCGTCACGCTCGCCCGGATCGAGCACCACGTGCGGTCGGGCACGATCGCAGAGGTCGGCGCCCGAGCGCTCTCGCTCGCGGCCCACTCCGGATCGGTCGAGCGCGTTCACATCGCCTGGATCGCGCATCGCTTCGAGGCCCTGGCCGCGGCTCAGCCGGCGCCGCCCGACCGCGAGGCGAGCCTGCGAGCCCTCCTTGATGCTGCGTGGCGCGAGGTCGCGCTGTTCACGCTCGTGGAGGCCAGGACGCTGCCGGTCGCGCTGCGCGAGCACGCCGTCGACCTCGTGGGCGCGTTCGCCAAATGCGACGGCGGCGGCGACGCGAAGCCCAGGATCGCCGCGCACCACGATCTCTGCCTCGGCGCCGCGCTCGAGCGCCTTCATGTCGACGGCCGTGCCGCGTCTTCGGTGATCGACGCGATCGCGCGCGCCCTCGACCTCGACGTCGATGAGCTGCTCGCGATCTTCGCGGCCGGAGCTCCCGTCGCGTCGAGCCGTCGCGACGCCGAGCTCGAGGTCGAGTTCGAACCTGCCGATGCGGGACGCCGCGATGGTCGCGTGCGTCTCGCGCGCGCGGCGCTGGTGAGGGGGCGAGGCGTGACGCCGTGCTACCTGAGGTGGAGCGCGCTCACCGGCCTCTGCGCGACCACCACCAGCGCGGAGGGCGGCACGCACGAGGAGCTGCCGCAAATGGTCCCGGTCATCGCGCGCAACTTCGCCGGCATGCAGCGGCTCTACGTCGCGCTCTCGCACGGACGTGCGCGCACCGAAGATGTGCTCGTCGCCATCGAGCGGCTGTTCGAGGTCCCAGCGGTGACGCAGCTCGCGCGGCTCAAGGCGACGGTGCGTGAGCTCGCGCCTTCCCTCGGCAAGCGCGCAGAGCTCGTGCTCGAGGGCGGCGCCACCCCGGTGAACCGCGACACGCTGCTCGTCCTGCGCGACGCGCTGATGCACGTCGTCCGCAACGCGCTCGACCACGGCATCGAGACGGAGCACCAGCGCGCCGCGCATGGAAAGTCTCCGACCGGACACATCGTCGTGCGCCTCGAGAGACGCGGCGCGGACCTCTGCGTCGAGGCCTCCGACGACGGCGCCGGCATCGACGTCGACGCGGTGGTCGAGCGCGCGGTGGCGCTCGGGGTCGTCGCCTCCGAGCAGGCTCTCGCGATGACGCCGGACGAGCGGCTCGCGCTGTCGCTGCTTCCGGGGCTCACCACCGCGGCCCAGGTGACGACGATCTCGGGGCGCGGCGTCGGGCTCGATGTGGTGGCGAGCGCGGTGCAGGAGCTCGGCGGCACGGTGCGCGTCACGAGCGAGCGCGGCGCCGGGACCCGCATCTTGATCTCCGTCCCGGCGTCGCGGATGAGGCGCCACGCCAAGTCCACGCCTCCGAGCGCCTGAGCCGCGACCGCTCGTGTCGCGGCAGCGCCGCAACCCGGCAGCGCCTGCGCCACCCGCGCCAATCCGTAGCGGACACCGCGCGAAGACCTCGCTAGCATCGTTGCTGGCGCGCGATCGGGCGCACCACGCAGCGCAGCGAGGGGGGTGCAACCTTTGGGAGGCCTACGTCGATGGCGCAGAGCATTTACGACAAGTACGGTGGGTTCGCGACGGTCAGCACGCTCGTCGAGCGGTTCTACGAGTACGTGACCGCGTCTCCGTCTCTCGCGCCGTACTTCGAAGGCGTCGACATGCCGAGGCTCATCGGTCACCAGACCCAGTTTCTCTGCAAGGTGCTCGGCGGGCCCGACAACTACGAGGGCCGGTCCCTGCGCGCCGCCCACATCGGGCTTCGCATCTCACCCGAGGCCTTCGCCGAGGTCGCGCAGCATCTGAAGAGCACGCTCGAAGGCGGAGGCGTGGTGCCCGAGGACGTCGCCGCGGTGCTCGCGCTCGTGGCGAGCACGAGATCGGAAATCGTCGAGGAATAGCGCACCTCTCGCGGAACGACCGCACACCCGCGGCGCCGAGGCAGGCACACGGAAATCGTCCAGGAATGAAGCAACTCGCGCGGTACCGCCTCGACGAGCTCGAGGTCCTCGACGAGCGCTCCTTTCGCCACGTCGGCGTCTACCAGGAGCTGCGCGGCGCGCTCGCGTCCATGGATGCACAGTTTCTCGTCGCCGACCCGAAGGGCCCCCTCGCCGCCGTCGATCCGGTCTCGCTCTTGAACCTCGCGTATTGGGCTCCCGGCGGCGCCCTCGAGGTCCTCGCCGAGCCCGCGCTCAGCGCCGATCAGCTCGCGCACAACGCCTGGCACCGCGTCGCCGAGCGCGCGCTCGGCGAGCACGCGCGGACGGCGGACGGACTGCTCTTGGCCGAGGCGGTGGCGAGCGCGTTCGATCTCTACGCCGTGGGGCGCCTGCTCGGTCACGCGCCCGAGTCCGAGTTTCTCGAGACGCAGGTGCCCGCGATGAGCGACGCGGCCGCCGCGGCGGGCCTCGACGAAGCCGGCTTCGAGGCGCTGCTGCAACGCTCTGTCGCCGAGCCGGAGGCGTGCTTCGAGCTCTTGCGCGAGCTGCTCTTCGATACGTCGGTCGCGCTCGTCGCGGCGCCGGACCTCGAGGCCGCGGCCGAGGTCCTCAGTCATGCGGCGAGGCACCCGCTCGGGGCGCTCCTCTATCACTACGAGCTCACGACGTGGGTGCTCTTCGCGCGCGCGTACGCCACGTCGCTCGCTCCGTGTCCCGACGTGCGTGCCATCGACGCGGAGCTTCGCGCCGCGCCCGATGCGATGGCGTGGCTCGAGCGCCGGTGGTTGGCTCGCATCTCCTAGGATCGCGAGCCGCAGGATCACCGCAGGCGCGCACGAGGGCCTCTCTCCCCGCGCGCCGCCGTGCGGTGCACTAGCCTCGATGCTGCGCCATCATCTGCTGCCGCAGGCGCGCGAGATCTTGCCGCAGCGGCACGATGAAGTCGGCGCTGATGGTGCGCTTCTGGCCCTTCATCGCCCGCGCCGTGTGAAACTTGCTGAGCGCGAGTCGCGCGCCGGCGGCCACGAACTCTGCGCCGAGCTTGCCGCGCCAGGACATGCGCGCCTTGAGCCGCCCGCCGTACGAAGAGATGAGATCGATCTCTTCCTGCGTGAGGTTGCCGAGGTAGAGCTCGTCCTCGAGGAATTTGCGAATGGTCAGACCCTTCTTGTGGACCAGGACGCAGATGATGATGAAGAACGCCGCGGCCATGAGCAGGCCCACGACGAGGTTCAAGATCACGGCGCCGCCACCGAAGACGCGCGCCATGCCATTCCACCATGCGTGCATGAACACGCCGATGAAATAGCCGCCGAGCGGGTAGACAACCTTCTTCCAGCCCTCGTTCGCCTCGCGCGCAAGGCCGAAGCCGATCCCCGTCATCGACGTGAACATCGGGTGGAGCCAGGGCGTGAGCACGCCGCGCAGAAAGAACAAATCCCCGAGGTTCTGGCCGCCCGGCTTGCCGAGCACCGTCGAGATCTCGGCGCGGAAGTAATAGATGATGTTCTCGGTGGCCGCGAACCCGATGGCGACGAACGTGGCGTAGATGATGCCATCCACGACGCCGTCGAACTCGCGCCGAAGGAACACGACCATGCCGAAGATGGCCATGCCCTTCGTGAGCTCCTCGAACAACGGGGCGCTGATCGCCGCGCCGTAGAGCTGGCCCGCCTCGGCGCTCTGCATGGCCTCCCCCACAAGCTGAGCGCCCGCGGTGTTGATGACGGCGCTGATGCCGGTCGCGAAGAGCGCGCCCCAGGCGAACACGCCGAAGAGCGCCCACGCCGGCTCCGGATCGAAGCGGTCGATCATGTATGGCACGAAGAGGTACACGGCGACCGGAACGTACGCGGCGATCGACGCCTTTTTCATCGCCGCATAGGCGACGTCTCGGTACGAAGGCGGCACGTCGAGGACGAACATCTTGAGCAGCAGCACCGCCCCGATGAGGCAGCCGAGCACCGTCAGCGCGAGGCCGGTCTTGAACCGCGAATCAAAGCGGCTCGGCGCGGCATGACCCAGCTGCGGGCCGCCGTGCGGCGACTGCCCGTGCCAGGCGCCATGTCCGGGCGGCAGGCCTTGCGCGGGATACTGGCCGGGCTGCTGCTGCCCTGGATACTGGCCGGGCTGCTGCTGCCCTGGATACTGGCCGGGCTGCTGCTGCGCGGGATACTGGCCGCCCTGCTGCGCGGGATACTGGCCGCCCTGCTGCGCGGGATACTGGCCGCCCTGCTGCGCGGGATACTGGCCGCCCTGCTGCGCCGGATACTGGCCGCCCTGCTGCGCGGGATACTGGCCGCCCTGCTGCGCCGGATACTGGCCGCCCTGCTGCGCCGGATACTGGCCGCCCTGCTGCGCGGGATACTGGCCGCCCTGCGGAGGAGGGCCGTAGCCCCACGGATTCTGCGCCACGGCCCATTAGAAGCCGCGGCCCGAGCGGTTGTCCAACGCTAACTCGGAGCGCGGCGGCACGACTTTGGTCATCGCAACGCGGCGAGGCGAGCTGCCGTGCGAAGCAGGTGCGCGGCTCGGGCGCCGGTGAGGATCGAGGCGCCGCGCGTCTTGACGGCAGATCCGCGCCGCGTAACATCCGGTCTCCCACGCCGCCGCCGGATCGCTGCGATCCGCGAGGTGAGTGCGAGCGCAGCCATCACACGAACGGGGAACGAACATGCCACGCATCGTCAAAGTAGGGCTTATCCAGGCTTCCGACGCCGCCAACGACGGCGAGCTCGCCATTCCAGAGATCCAGGCGCGCGCGCTCGCGAAGCACGTCGCGATGATCGAAGACGCCGGCAAGAAGGGCGTCCAGCTCCTCGGGCTTCAAGAGATCTTCAACGGCCCGTATTTTTGCCCCGGACAGGATCCGCGCTGGTACGAGGCGGCCGAGGCGATCCCTGGGCCCACGACCGAGGTGATGCAGTCGCTCGCCAAGAAGCACTCGATGGCGATCGTCGTGCCGCTCTACGAGCGCGAGCAGGCGGGCGTCTACTACAACACGGCCGCCGTCATCGACGCGGACGGCAGCTACCTCGGCAAGTACCGCAAGCAGCACATTCCGCAGACGAACGGCTTCTGGGAGAAGTACTTCTTCAAGCCCGGAAACCTCGGCTATCCGGTGTTTCAGACCGCGTACGGCAAGGTCGGCGTCTACATCTGCTACGACCGGCACTTCCCCGAGGGCGCGCGCATCCTGGGCCTGAACGGCGCGGAGATCGTGTTCAATCCGTCGGCGACGGTCGAGGGTCTGTCGAAGTACCTCTGGAAGCTCGAGCAGCCCGCGCATGCGGTCGCCAATGGCTACTTCGTCGCGGCCAGCAACCGCGTCGGCGTCGAGAAACCCTGGAACCTCGGCAAGTTCTACGGCACGAGCTACGTCGTCGATCCGCGCGGTAAGTTTCTCGCGGTCGGCAGCGAGGACCAGGACGAGCTCGTCATCGCCGACTGCGATCTCGACGTGATCGAAGAGGTCCGTCGTACTTGGCAGTTCTACCGTGATCGCAGGCCAGAGACGTACGGCGAGATGGTGCAGCTCTTGCCGTGACGCGCCGCCGCGGTCGGCGGCGCACGGGGGAATTGCGGGGCTCATCGCGAGCCTCGCCCTCGTGAGCGCGACGCCCGGCTGTGCGACCACCAACGTGCGCGCGCTCACGCGCCTACGTGAAGCTCTACCGGATGCATCTCGCGAGCGTGCGCGCCGAGGCAGATGCGGCGCACGAAGACGAAGACGCGAAATATCCCTCGCTCCTCGTCGCCCTCGGAGAGCTCGGCAGCGGCGCGAAGCTCACCCGCGCGTGGGAAGCGCTGCGCGCCGCGGGCGATGCGCTCGATGCCCCGGAGCGCGAGCTCGCCGTACCTGCGCGGGTCGCAGTTGCTCGCGCATCGTAGAACGTGTTCTAGCGAGTGGGGCGCGCTCGCTTCATGACGCCGGCGAGCCGAGCCGGATCGTTCGTCATGATGCCGTCGGCCCCGCGCTCGAGGAGCGCCTGAGCTTCGGCGGGCTCGTCGATTACCCAGTAGTCGACGCGCAGCGCGAGCGCGTGGCAGCGTGCGATGAAGCGCGGCGAGGCGAGGTTCGGCAGGCGCCTCCGCGGCGGGATCTGCACCGCGTGGCCGCGTACCGCGAGATGGGCGCCGGGCAGCCACGCGGGCATGGCGGCGAGCGTGAGCACCTCGCGCGCCGAGAGGGCGAGCTCGCCTCGATAGCCGCGCGCGCGCAGCTCGGCGAGCGGCTCACTGTGAAAGCTCGCGAGCGTCACGCGCTCTTCGGCGCCGCGATCGCGCAGCAGCTTCAAGACCGCCTCGACCATGCGAGGTCGCCGCGGCTTGAGGTCGACGTTGAGCCGCACGCCCGGGCACGCATCGAGCAGCTCGTGCAACGTGGGCATGGTGACGCGGCGTCCCGCGAACGGCCGCCGTCCGTCGCGATCGACGAAGCGCTCGCCGACGTTCCACGCGCGGACTTCTGCGAAGGTGCACGCCGAGATGAGGCGCTTCTCGCCGGCCATCCGCAGCCCATCCGGATCGTGCGCCAAGACGACGCGGCCGTCCTTCGTGAGGTGCAGGTCGGTCTCGAGCGCGTCGGCGCCGAGCTCGACCGCGCGTTGGAACGCCTCGAGCGTGTTCTCGGGCAGCTCGAGGCTCGCCCCTCGGTGAGCGTAGAGGCGCAACTCGAAGGCGGCCATCCCGGTGAGCACAGCCCTCGTGAGCGAAGCACCGTCAGCGAAGCACCGTCAGCGAAGCACCGTCAGCGCAGCACCGTCAGCGCAGCACCGTCAGCGAAGCACCGTCAGCGAAGCAGCTCGCCAGCGCGCGCACGCTTGATGAAGCGTCCGCCGCCGGTAGTCGCGAGCTTGCCGCCCTCGACCATCACGCGGCCGCGCGACAGCACGACGTCGCTGAAGCCCTGGATCTGGAAGCCCTCGTACGCGCTGTAGTCGACGCGCATGTGGTGGGTGAACGGGTTATTGACGCTGATCGTCTCCTTGCGGTTCGGATCGAAGACGACGATGTCCGCGTCGCTGCCGACGGCGATGGTGCCCTTTTTCGGGAACATGCCAAAGGTCTTCGCGGCGGCGGTCGAGGTGATCTCGACCCAGCGATTCAGGCCCAGGCGGCGCTGTACGACCGCGCCGTGGTACATGAGGCTCATCCGGTTCTCGACGCCCGGTGCGCCGTTCGGGATCTTGCGGAAATCGCCGCTGCCGAGCTCTTTCTGGCCCTTGAAGCAGAACGGGCAGTGGTCGGTCGCGACGTTGCCGATGTGGCCGAGCGCGAGACCCTTCCACAAGACGTCCTGGTTCGACTTGTGGCGCAGCGCGGGGGTCATGACCCATTTCGCGCCTTCCATGCCTTCGCGCTCGTAGTAGCTGTCGTCGAGGAAGAGGTACTGCGGGCACGTCTCGCACATCACGTCGACGCCGCGCGCGCGGCCGCGCTTCACTTCCTCGAGGGCGTCGGCGCACGAGAGGTGCACGATGTAGAGCGGCACGTTCGCGACCTCCGCGATGCTGATCGCGCGGTATACGCCCTCGGCCTCCATGCGCGTCGGGCGCGTCGTCGCGTGGTGCTTCGGCTCGGTCTTCCCGTCCTTGATCGCAGCCTTGACGATCTCGTCGATCACGATGCCGTTCTCGGCGTGCATGCAGATGCGGGTGCCGTTCTCGCCGGCCTGGCGAAACGTGCGGTAGAGCGTGCCGTCGTCGACGTAAAGGACGCCGGGGTACGCCATGAAGAGCTTGTACGAGGTGACGCCCTCGTCGGCGAGTCGGCCCATCTCCGGCAGGCGCTCGTCCGCCATGTCGGTCACGATCATGTGAAAGCCGTAGTCGATCGCCGCCTTGCCCTCGGCCTTGCGGTGCCAGGTCTCGAGGCCCGCGAGCGTCGATTGGCCTTTGGTCTGGATGGCGAAATCGATGAGGGTCGTCGTGCCGCCGAACGCCGCCGCTTGGGTGCCGCTCTCGAAATCGTCCGCGCTCGTGGTACCGCCGAACGGCATGTCGAGGTGCGTGTGCGCGTCGATGCCGCCCGGGACGACCAGCTTGCCCGCCGCGTCGATCACCTTGTCCGCGGGATCCGAGAGGCTCTGGCCGATCTGAGAAATCTTCTCACCGTCGACCAGCACGTCGGCGAAGTAGTCGTCGGTCGCGGTGATGACGCGGCCGTTCTTGATGAGGATTTTCATGGCGCGACGCTACGCCCGCCCGCGCTTGGTGGTCAATGCCGCGGTCGAGGAGGATCGCGGTGACTCTCGCGACTCGCGACACCTGTGGTAACGAAAGCGCGAATGGTCCCCGACGACGAGCCTGTCCTACCTGTTCATGACGGCAGCGAGGAGCCCGAGGCCACGACGCTTCGGGAGTGGTTCTCCGGTCGACCGCTTCCCGAGCGGGCTCACCTGGTGCTTGGGCTCGTCGTGCCGCTGGCGATCGCCGTCGGCAACATGGCGCGCCTCGCGGCGTTCACCGTCGACGACTCGTACATCTCGTACCGCTACGCGCGCAACTTCGCGCGTGGGCTCGGCCTCGTCTACAACGCGGGCGAGCGCATCGAGGGCTACACGAATTTTCTCTATACCGTGTTGCTTGGCGTGGGCGCGTTCTGCGGCGCAGACCCGCATGCCTTCGCCAAGGTGCTCGGCTTCGCGTGCGGGCTCGTCACGATCGGCTTCGTGTACTTGCTCGAGCGCGAGCTGCGGCCGCTGCGTGCGGCGCCCGCAATCGCCCCCTACTTCGTCGCCAGCACGAGCGTGTTCACCGGGTACGCGGTCTGGGGTCTCGAGACGTCGATGTTCTCCGCGCTGGTGCTGGCCGGCGCGTGGCAGTTTGCGCGGGAAGAGGCGCGCGAGAGCTTTCCGTGGTCGGGGCTCTTGTTCGCCGCCGCCGGGCTCACGCGCCCCGAGGCGCCGATGTACCTCGGGATCCTCATGCTGTTCCTCGGCGGGCCGCGCCTCATCGCGCTCGGCCGCGCCGGCAGTGATGGCAAGCCCGCGATCATGCTGCTTGGGCTCGCGTCGCTCGCGGCCTCGGCGCTCTTTCGGGTCGCGCCGGCGCGAGATGCCACGAGCTCTGCCTTCTCGTGGGGATTCGCGGCGCTCGGGGCGGTCTCGGTCGTGAGCCAGCTGCCGCGCCGGCTCGTCTCGGAGAAGAACCTCGTGCGCGGCGGCATCTTCGTCGGCGTCGTCGGCGCGCACCTCCTCTGGCGTAAGCGCTATTACGGCGCGTGGCTGCCGAACACCTTCGCCGCCAAGACCGGCGACATGCGGCAACAGCTCGCCGGGGGGCTCGACTACCTGAGCAAATTCGCGACGCACGAGGGCGAAACGCTCGCCTTCGTCGTGTTTGGCCTCGGGGCCGTGCTCGCGTGGAAGCATCGGAGCGGCCTCGCCTTCGCGGCAATGCTGGCTTGCGGCACGGCGTACGTCGCGCTCGTCGGCGGCGACTGGATGCCGCTCTTCCGCTTCATGGCGCCGCTCGTCCCGTTCCTCGCGCTGCTCACGGGCGTCGGACTGCGGGTGCTGCTCGAGACGCGGTCGCGCGCGATCAACTACGGGCTCGCCGTGCTCGGTCTGCTCGTCGTGCTGCAGCGCAACGAGCGCATGACCGCCGACCGCCGCAAGATCTTCGGCGAAGAGAAGGCGTTCTGGGATCGCGCCGCCGGCGGGGTCGCGACGTGGATGAACGAGCGCGTCCAGGCACGCGGCCGCGACGTCGCGCTGGGAGAGATCGCGATGGGCGACATCGGCCAGGTCGGCTACGAGACCGACTTTCCGATCGTCGATCTGCTCGGACTCGTGGACTCGGTGATCCCGGGCCTTCCCGGCGGCTACACGAACAAAACGGGCCCGGGGTATCGCGACTATTTCTTCGAGCGCGAGCCGCGGTTCTTCGTTCTCATCTCGGCGTCAGGAGACTGCTCGCATCCGTCGGTGCCCGGCTCGCAGGCGCTCTATCGCGATCGTCGCTTTCGCGAGCGCTATGGCTTGAGCGGTCGCGTGCACCTGACGCAGGGCTTCTCTTGGTGCATCTACGAGCGGCGTCGCTCCATCGACCTCGCGCTGCCGGTGTACGAGATCGACGGCGCGCGCCGCATCGAGAGCGACCGCAAGACCTACGACCGCACGCCGAGCTCGACCGTGCCGGCGCAGCCCCAGCCGCTGCCGCCCCAGCCGCTGCAGCCCCAGCCGCTGCAGCCCCAGCCGCTGCAGCCCTAGCCGCTGCAGCCC
>SXGS01505209.1_pt1 | contig 12951 bp, 11 predicted proteins | sample 3174681 | NCBI WGS metagenome assembly SXGS01 (sample SAMN11356861, study PRJNA531348) | freshwater metagenome | isolation source: freshwater sample F1-80 | place: China: Fuxian Lake, Yuxi | collected 2017-12-25
AAGGCTCAACGCCAGGAGGGTTCCTTCGGAACAATGAAGCTCTCACCCATCGCCAAAAAGTTACAGAAACTCATCGACGGGGAAGACGCGAACTCGGCCGAACGCGGCTGAGTTACAAGTCCACAGCGCAAGCCCCTCGCCCGTCGTGGACGTACAACTTCAGAGGTTGCTCTCCTACGGGGGCGACGGCGGTAACCCGCTTTCCGGTGCCGCGGACGCGCTCAAAATGAGATTCGGGTTCTGATCACACTCCCGACATGAACGATTCTCCCGTTTACCGGATGGGTCGCCTTCATCCGACCCCCGTGGACTCATCTCCGCGGGGGTTTTTCTTTTTCTCGCTCCCAACTCGGCGTATCGTGAGTGCACCTTCAACACACGAGGTGCTCTCATGTCTTCCGACCGCCGCAACTTCCTTGCGTCTTCCGCGCTCGCGACAGCAGGCCTACTCGTCGAATCCTCTCGCGGGTTCGCCGCCAACGACACGCTCCAAATCGGCCTGATCGGTGTTGGCGGGCGCTGCAAGCACCTGCTGAAGTCGTTCCCGATGTTGCCGAACGTGAAGATCACGGCTGTGTGCGATGTGTTCGACGACAACCTCGAAGCCGCGAAGAAACTCGCTGACCCAAAAGCGTTTGCCACGAAGAAGCACGAAGAGTTGCTCGCACGCAAGGACGTGGACGCTGTCTTGATCGCGTCGCCGGACCACTGGCACGTACCACTCACGGTAGACGCGTGCAAGGCCGGCAAGGACGTGTACGTCGAGAAACCGCTCACGCACGACCTGGCTGAAGGCAAGGCAGTGATCTCCGCTCAGAACGACAACAAACGCGTGGTGCAAGTTGGCACACAACAGCGCAGCATGACGCACCTTCTCGAGGCGTACAAGTTGCTGAAGGCTGGCGTGATCGGGAAGGTTCACAAGGTTCACTGCACCTGGAACCGTAACGCGAACCGGTTCCAGAAAGGCAAGGATGCACTCGACCCAAGCAAGGTCGATTGGAAGCGCTTCTGCGGGAACGCGAAGGCGCAGGACTTCGACGCGTATCGGTTCCGTCAATGGCGGTGGTTCTGGGACTTCGGCGGCGGCATCTTTACCGACCTGATGGTTCACTGGATCGACGTGGTTCACTGGTTCCTCGACCTCGACCACCCGGCCAGCGCCGCAAGCGTGGGCGACTGGTTCGCGGCGAAGGATGTTTGGGAGACACCCGACACGGTGCAAACCCTGCTGCGCTACCCGGACAAGCAACTGCAGGTGTATTTCGAGGGGACTTTCAGCAACAACCGCAACGGCTCGATGTGCGAGTTCATGGGCACCGAGGGCACGCTGTACGTGGACCGCGGGCGTTACGAGATCATCCCGGACCGCGGCAAGAAGCAGCCGGAACCAAAGTCGCTGATTCTCGGCACCGATCAGCAAAAGGGGTTGGACTTCTACGACAAGCCCGACGGCGAACTGCTCCACCTCACGAACTGGATCGAGTGCATCAGAGACCGCACGAAGAAGGTGGCGTGCCCGGCGGAAGCCGGCGTCAGCGCCGCGAGCGCCGCGCACCTCGCAAACGCGGCAGTCCGCGGCGGCGGACATAAACTGTGGCCTGCATGACTTCCCGTTGAGGCCGGAACGATGCGGCGCGTCACTTTGGCGGCGGGTCTGGTGGCGCTACCCGGCTTCGCCGCGCCCACTCGCGGGAACGAGGCCGAAGGAAATGCGGTCGCGGCGATCGGCAAACTCGACGGGGTCGTGCACCGGGACGACTCCAAACCGGGCACGCGAGGAGCGTGAGCGACCGGAGACAACCCAACAGAGGAGCAAACGATGTCGCGTGTGACGACGGCGACGGGCCCGCACGTTAGTCCGCAGCTTCTTGGTTGTGTCGCGCTGCGCTGTCCGTACACTCGCGTTACACCCTCACCCATCCGGAGTGCCCACATGCTCTCGCGTACGTTCGCACTGCTCGCCATCTTGACGCTCGTTCCCGCTGTCCGCGCCGATGACGTTACAGACGCGGAGGCCAAATTGAAAGAATACCTGTTGGGAATCAAAGGCGCGGAGGCCGGACGCGTGAGTTCGCTGACTGCTGACGGGATGAAGGAGACGTTCCCCGATCACGTGCTGTTCGCGCACGTCATCCCGCAGTTCCCGCTCGCTCGCGAAGCACCGGCCCCGCTCAAGCACGCGAACGTGATCGCGATTCCCAAGAAGGACGGCAAGCCGGTCCTCATCACCGACGCGAAAGAGTTGGAGAAGTTCTTCAAGGAGAACGCGCGGGCGGTGAAGAAGGCGGAGGAAGTGGGCGCCGCGGCGAGTGCGTGGCTCCGCGCTGCGGCTGAACTGAGCCAGGACGGGTACTTCAAGTTCACTGTGAAGGTCGGCCCGGGGAAGACCGAAGGCAACACCTTCACCATGACCGGTGAAGCGCCGGTTGCGCCCAGCAACGGCGACAAGGGTGGGGTCAAGGCCACTCTCACGTTCAAGGACGGCAAACTCGCAACCGCAGAAACGAAAGTCGATCTGAAAGCCGGCATGCGCCCGCGGTGCCAGGCGACGAAACTCCTCGACCCGGACCCGATCGTCCGCCTGATGGCCGAGGATTCTCTTCGCGTCATGGGGTCGAGTGCGAACCACTACCTCGCCGAACAGTACGCGAAGGCATCGCCCGCTTTGCGCGAGGCCATCGAACGCATTCGCGCAAAGTCGGTCGCGGAAGGCCGCTGATCGAGTATCATCGGTGCTGAGCGGGGGACTCTCACCTGCTCACTCACGAGGGCATTCGATGTCGCTCCCGTTATCGCGCCGGCAGTACATCGGTCTGTCGGTCGCGGGCGCACTCGGCGCGGCTGGCTACGGTCTGACGTACGGTGTGCGGAAAGTGCGGGACGCCGCAAGCCACATGTCAGACGTCTGAAACCTCAAGCAACTGGGGTTGGCGGTCGCCACCTACGAACAAGCGAACTATCACTTCCCACCGGCCTACCAACTCGGCACGGACGGGCAGACGTGGCATAGCTGGCGCATCCTCATCCTGCCGTACATCGAGCAAGACAAACTCTTCAAAGCGTACCGCTTTGACGAGCCGTGGAACGGGCCGAACAACACCCAGTTCGCGGACCAGATGCCGAAGACATTCGCGTTCAGCGGCGCACACCGCGCCGGGCTGACGACGACGAACTACCTCGCCGTGGTGGGCACCGAAACGATGTGGCCTGGCGCGAAGAGCCGCAAGAGAGAGGAAATCAAGGATGGGACGGACAAGACGATACTGATCGTCGAGAACAACGGCCTCGGCGTTCACTGGATGGAACCGCGCGACCTGAAGTTCGCCACGATGGACTTCGGCTTCGACAGCCCGAACGGTGTGAGCAGTTGGTATGTCAGTCCGTCGGTCGTCACCGCCGACGGCTCGGTACGCAGGCTGTCGCGGAAGATGACGCCCGAGTCGCTGCGAGCCGCGCTCACGGTCGCCGGAGGCGAGGAGATCGCTGACGGACCCGACGGCTGGACCGTCATTCCCGACGGACGCAAACGCGAACGCAAAGAACCGTGATCGGGATCGTGCTCCTCACGCCGAGAGTGAGGTTCGGGTGCCCGAGGCGTTTGACTCCTCACGTTGAGCGTGAGGACTACCCTAAACCCGCGCCCAGACCGACACCGTTCAGCAGCGATGTGTTCATGGTGCCGTCGGTGATCGTGAACACGCCGGGGAACTTCGCGTCCCACGGCGCGTTCGCGAGCGGGCAGTACTGGCGCCCGTTCGACTCGATCGCGGCCACGCCGGGGATGTGCGCCGCGACGCTCGCGGAATGGATCAGCGACGCGCCCACGCACGTCAGGTCTTGCACGCACCGAAATAGCCCATATTTCTGCGCCGCCGCCGCGAGCAAGAGTGTTTGCGTCTGCCCTTTGCACGCCTTGAACGCCACGCCGGTGTAGCCCATCTCCATCGACAGCTTCAGCGTTTCGAGGTCGAGTAGCGATTCGTCTATCACCACGGGCTTAAGCTTCGCGGCCTCGTGCATCTTGTTTTCGGGGTGCGCCTTGAGATCGCGTGCGGTCGGTTGCTCGACGTACTGCACACGGTCGTAGCCCGCCGGGGTGCGATGCTTCAGTAGGCGCAAGAACTCGATCAGGTACGCGACGTTCTGGCACCGTTCGTTGAAGTCGAGCGAGTACCACCACCTTGTGACACCGCGTTGTCGCTGCGCCTCCTCCGCGACCGCGTTCACACGCACGCAGCGTTCCACATCCCACGCGATGTCGTCACCGTTCAACTTGATCTTGAGGTGGGTGAGGCCATCGCGCGAGATCCACTGAGCGAGGTGTTCGGGCAAACCATCCCCGACGGGGTTTGTGAGGTCCGCAGGCGTGACGGGGTCGAGCGCGCCAACCAGGTGATACAGCGGCATCTTCGGCTTCGGGACTGTGGATACAAAGTCCTCAAGATGCAGCCCGTCAAACTCCGTGCCGAGGTAGTGGCCGAGGTCGTTCGGCAGGAACTCCGGGGTGTACGTGCGGAAGCAGTTCAGTCCATGGATCTTGCCGTAGGCATCGTGTAACGCGGCATCAAACGCGGATGCGACCACGAGCACCGCGAGCTTGGGCACTGGGTCAGCAAACTGGTGCAGCGCGGTGAAATCATCGCCTGCGAGCAACAACTCCGGCTCCAGCCGGTGCGTGATGTCGATGGGGTGGCCGCTCAAGCCACACCCACTGTAGTCCGCCGCAACGCGCGACGCGAGGTAGCGCATCGCGCCCAACGTCTGATCATACGTCAGCACGCGCGACGGGAACGCCCATACGTTCCCGAGCGGCATCGAGCCGGACCCGGTCGCGGACTTCCCTGCCCCGTTCTCGACGGTCATCCTCACGTTGAGAATCGTTACGCGATCGAGCGCAACCCCGCCAAACTTGATCGGCGTGCGGTAGCGGAAATCCTCGTACTCGAAATACACGTCGCGAACGCGAATGTCGATGCTTCGCACGTCATGGGTCCTTCGTCGTTGGTCATTCGTATCCCGGCAGGCGAAGGGCCGGTACATTGCACAGTATGCACATGGAATGACAAAGGACAAAGGACTAATGACCTATGACCATTCCCGACTGGCAACTCCCGCCCGGCGTCGATCGCGGTCTGTGGGATTACCTCCACGCATGCGATATGGTCGCCACCTACGACGAGCAAATGCGCGTGTCACCTCTCGCGCTCGCGGACGTGGGGTTCTGCGAGAAGAGTTTCCCCGTGCCGGGGCGATTGGTCGATCTGGGGTGTGGCACTGGGCGTCTTTGCCACTACTTCGCGGCAAAGGGCTACCAGTGCATCGGCGTCGATCTGTCGGAAGAGATGCTCGCGAAGGCGCGGGCCAATGCGAACGTCGAGTGGGTTCACGCGAACCTCCTCGATCTGTCCGGGCTGCCCGCTGAGTCGTTTGACTACGCGGCGTGCCTGTTCAGCACGCTCGGCATGGTACGCGGCGCGGAGAACCGCACGAAGGTGTTAGCCAATGCGTTCCGGTTACTCAAGCCCTGTGGCCGGTTCGTGCTGCACGTCCACAACCGCTTCTTCCGCGGACTCGGTTGGAAACGAGTCGCGGTTCAGCGACTGAAATCGTTGTTCACGCCAGCGCGCGCCGGCGACATCGCGATGTCACAAGCCTATGGCGGCGCGCCGCTGACGTTGCACCACTTCACACGTCGGATCGCGGAACGGCTGGTCGATTCGATGGGCTTCCGTGTCAAGGACGTGATCGCACTCGGAACCGACGGCCAGCCCGCACGCGGAGGGAACGTGTACGGGTGGCTGCTGCTCGCGGAGCGCCCGTGAATACCAACCAACAGCGCATACCTAGGGCCAAGTACCGAACAATTTACTCCGCGTCGAGGTTGGCGAGTACGTGCTCGACGTCCGCAAGGCCGTTTAGCGCTTCCTGATAATCTGGCGTGAGTTCGAGCGCCTTGCGGAAACTCTCAGCCGCTTCCCCGGACCTCTCCTGCGCGCGGAGCACCAGGCCGAGGTTCAGGTAGGCCTCGTCGATGCACCCCTCGCTGCACGCGGTGGCGGCCCGGTGCATCGCTTCGGCTTCGCGGAGACTGCCGAGTCGTGCGAGCGCCGCGCCGCGGAAGATGTACCCGGTAGCGTCGTCGGGCGTCGCGTCGATCATCTTCTGGTACCAGCGCGCCGCCAATTTGTACTTCCCCCACCGCTTGTACAGGTGACCGAACGCGGCCTCGACGTAGTGCCGGTGGTTCTTGGGGCAATACTTCCGCGCCTGCCGAAGTGCTTTCAGTGCTTCCGCGTAGTGTGCCATTGGCCAGAGCGCCGACCCCAGATCATGCCACGCGATCCAGCTCTGGGGCTTGAGCAGCAGGTACTCGCGGGAGAGGAGCGTGACTAGAGCGACGTGCCCGGCTTTGTCCGCTACGCGGATACGCTCGCGGAGATCGACGATATTCGTGTCCGCAGGGTCAGGCATGGAGTCCTCCGCATGAGTGACCCGACGAACGCCATTGCGGTTCGCGCCCTCACTCGCCCATCAACCGCCGCAGAACCTCGTCCGGGGCCGGTTCGTAGCTGTGTGGTTCCATGCCCATCGCGGCGCGGCCCTGACTCAAACTGCGCACCTCGTTCGCGTAGGTGAACAATTCCCGGAGCGGCACACGGGCGGTAAGTTCCGCCATGTCACCGTTCGGACTCATTTCCTGCGCGTCGATCTGCCCGCCGCGGCGCGTGAGATCACCAAGGATCGAACCGACGAACTGCTGCGGGGTCGTCACGGTTACCTTCATGATCGGTTCGAGCAACTGCACGTTGCCCTGCGTTCCCTCACGATACGCTCGGATCGCCGCCGCGACGAACACGTCTTCGGTGGACAGTTGCGGCTCGAATCGCGCTTCCAGAATGCGAGCCTGCGCATTCATCATCGGCATCCCGATTTCGCCCGTCTGTAGCGAGTCGTGCAGCGCCGCTTCAGCCGCCGCGAGGAACGCCACTGGAATCGGGTTCGCGTCCGTGTTCACGGCGTTGAACACCGCGACCGGCTTCTCGCTTTTGAAGTTGGTGAATGACACCTTCAAACTGGCATACGCGGACTTGTCACCGAGTTTGTCGAGCGTGACATCGACCGTGCGCGGCGTCTTCAGCATCTCACGATAGCTCACTCGCGGCGGGTAGGCCTTCACCTTCAGCCTGAAGTCGCGCTCGAGCCGGTGGCGCTTCACTTCGAGGTGAAGCGTACCCATCCCGCTCATCATGATTTGCCCTTCGTTCGGCTTCACCTTGAACGTCGGGTCTTCGAGTTGGAGTACTTCGAGCGCGAGGTTGAGTTTGTCCTTGTCCGCCCCGCTCTCGGGTTCGATCGACTGACTCACCACGGCCTCCGCGAACGTGATCGCTTCGAGTAGGATCGGGTGTGCCGTTTCGCAGAGTGTGTCGCCGGTGACCGTGTCCTTCAACCCCACGACACACACGATGTCACCAGCAGGACCGCTTTCCACTTCCTCCAACCCACGAGCAGGGTCCGCATGAACGTGGAACAATTTCGCGACGTTCTCCTTCACGTCCTTGCCCGGGTTATACGCCCGCATATTCGGCTTCATGTTACCGGAGTACACGCGAATGAAAAAACGGTTCCCGTTCGGGTGCCACGACGCTTTGAACACCAACCCGCAGAATGGCTCCTTCGGGTCCGGCCTCCGCCTCTGCTCCTTCTTCCCTTTAGGGTCGGTTCCTACCACCGCCGGCCGGTCAAGCGGACTCGGCAGGTACAGCGTCACTGCGTCGAGCAACGGCTGGATACCGATGTGTTCGCGCCCGCTTCCCGCAAGTACCGGGTAAATGATGCGAGCTAAACACTGTTCGCGCACGAGCTGCCGGACCTTCGCGGGGTCCGGGTCTTTGCCGTCGAGCACCGCGGACGTGATCAAGTCTTTCTCGTCGTGCGCGGTGAGCGCGTCGAAGAGCTTTTCGCGGTACTCCTGGGCTTCATCAAGGTTCTCGTCGGGGATGTCGGTCACACGAACCGTTTTCCCGAGGTCTCCTTGATCGAAGAACTTGGCCTTCATCTCGATGAGGTCGATCACGCCGCTGAACGGTGTGCGACTGTCCGCGGCGCCCCCGGAGCCGATGGGAATGATGATCGGCACCGGGCGCCCGTCCTCTGGAGTGCGCGTTAAGCGCGAGTTGATACTCGCGAGCGTGCGTGTGAAGTTCGCGCCGACGACGTCCATCTTGTTGACGAACACCATGCGCGGAACGCCGTAGCGGTTCGCCTGGCGCCACACTGTTTCCGACTGCGCCTCCACACCTTTCTGCCCGTCGAAGACCACCACCGCGCCGTCGAGGACTCGCAGCGAGCGTTCCACCTCCGCAGTGAAATCGACGTGCCCCGGTGTATCGATCAAGTTCATGGTGTGCCCGTTCCACTCGAACGGCACGCACGCGGAGTAAATCGTTATCCCGCGCGCCTGTTCCTCCGGGTCGTAGTCGGTGTCAGTCGTACCCTCATCGACGCCGCCGAGCTTGTGCTTGGCGGCGGAGTAGTACAGCAGATGCTCCGTGGTCGTGGTCTTGCCCGCGTCGATGTGCGCAATGACGCCGAGATTCCGCACGCGGGTCAAGTCCGTGCCCGTGTTCTTCGCCATGACACTGCTCCAACACAAACGAACCACAGAGGCACAGAGACACAGAGAAGAAAGACACAGAGAGAACAACTGAGTTCACTCTCTGTATCTGTCTTCTCTGTGTCTCTGTGCCTCTGTGGTTGATTCTACCGAATCCGGTTCACCACGCGAAGTGGCTGAACGCCTTGTTCGCTTCAGCCATCTTGATCGTCTGCTCGCGCTTGCTCATCGCTTCGCCCTGACGCTGGAAGGCGGCCATTAACTCTTCGGCGAGGCGCAGGTGAGTCGGGCGCCCGGCCTTGGCGCGAATGGCGGCGAGGATCCACCGGATCGCGAGGCTCTCGGCTCGCTTCGGCTTAACCTGCATCGGCACCTGATAGTTTGCACCACCGACTCGGCGCGAGCGAACTTCGAGCGATGGCTTAACGTTGTTCAGCGCCTCGGTGAACACGTTGATCGGGTCCGCGTCCGGCATGCGCTTCTTGATCTGATCGAGCGCATCGTAAACCACCCGCGTCGCGACGGACTTCTTGCCGTCGTGCATGAGGCAGTTGATGAACTTGCTCAACAGAAGCGAACCGTACCGAGTGTCCGGTGCGAGTTTGTCGTAACTGGCGGTGCGTGTTTTAGAACCCATTGTCGTTCAGTTCCAGAGTTCCAGAGTTCCAGATTCCGAGTCGAAAACCAGCGTCAAGTTCCCAACTTGGAACTTGGAACTGCGTTATTTGCCTTCCTTCTTCGTGCCATACTTCGAGCGGGCCTGTTTGCGATCCGACACACCCTGCGCGTCGAGCACACCACGTACAATGTGGTACCGCACGCCCGGCAAGTCACGGACGCGACCACCACGCACGAGCACGATCGAGTGCTCTTGCAGGTTGTGACCTTCGCCGGGGATGTACGCGGTCACTTCGATCCCGTTGGAGAGCCGAACGCGGGCCACTTTACGCAGCGCGGAGTTCGGCTTCTTTGGGGTCATCGTCTTGACGACGGTACATACGCCACGCCGCTGAGGACAACCCTGGATGGCGGGGTGCTTCGGCTTGGACCGCTGTGGCACTCGCGGGGACTTAATCAACTGATTAATCGTCGGCATTCGTCGTGTCCTGCTAATCCGTGCGGCGGGGGCCGAACGGGAATAAGTATGTTAGCGACTCGCGCAACAGAGAAAAGTCTTGCGCGCCGAATTTCCTGGATCACGTAGCCGCGACCCGTAGTCCGCGGAGTGGAGCGTGAGGCTTCGGCAACTCGCTCCCCTCCGCGAACTACGGGTCGCGGCTACGCGACAAACACTATCCCTTAAATCCTGTCGAGTCCGGGGTCGGGGGCGTACTGGTCTGCGGAAGCGCGGGGCTGGATTCCCCCAGCGCGTTGATCTTCACCTCGGATTCTTGGTGCGTCTTGAACCCAGTCCCGGCCGGGATCAGGTGCCCCAGGATCACGTTCTCTTTCAGACCCACGAGGTAGTCCACCTTGCTCGCGAGCGCGGCCTCGGTCAGCACCTTCGTCGTTTCCTGGAAGCTCGCAGCGCTGATGAAACTGTCCGACTGAACCGCGGCCTTCGTGATACCGAGCAACTGCACGTCGCATTCGGCCCCTTCGGGCACGGTGAACGTCGGCTTCTTCTTCTTCTTATCCTTCTCGATTGTCGCCCGCTCCTCATCGTACGCATCGCGGCTGTACACGCGACCGGGGATGAGCGATGTATCGCCCTCGTTGACCACCTTCACGCACTCCTCGACGAGCCGGCGATTCACTTCTGAGAACGCGAACTTGTCCATCACCGCGCCCGGCAACAGTCCGGTGTCACCGGGCTGCGTCACCTTCACCTTGCGGAGCATTTGCGCAACGATGATCTCGATGTGTTTGTCGTCGATGTCCACCCGCTGCGAGCGGTACACCGACTGCACCTCGCGAACCAGATACTCCTGAACCTCCTGCTCGCCGCGAATCTTCAGGATGTCGTGCGGCACAAGAGGCCCGTGAACGAGCGCGTCGCCTTCCTTCACGTACTCACCGGGGTGGACCCGGACGTGCGCGCTCGCGGGGACCAGGTGTTCGCGCGCCGAACCGAGCGACTTCCCGTCCTCGGTCTCCTGAATAACTTCGATGATGCGCTTGCCTCGCTTACGTGTCGGGTCGATCCGCACTCGGCCAGGAACTTCGGCCATCACCGCGGGGTTGCGCGGGCGGCGTGCCTCGAATAACTCCGTCACACGCGGTAGACCGCCCGTGATGTCCTGAGTCTGCGACACTTCACGCGGCGTCTTCGCGAGCATCGAACCGGCCGACACCCTCTGGCCGTTGACCACCTGAAGGTTCGCGCGCTCGTGGATGTAGTAGACGCGGTCTTCCTTGTTCTTCCCGGTCTCGACAACGATCTGCGGGTGCAGGTCGCCCTTGTGCTCCATAATGGTGAACCGCTCGACGCCCGTGGCGCGGTCGAGTTCTCTGCGGACGGTCAGACCTTCCTTGATGTCCTTGAACCGGACGATACCCGTGTCTTCCGCGATGAGCGGCACCGAATGCGGATCCCACTTCACCAGCGGCGTGCCGGCGGCGACTTCCTGGCCTTCGACAACGAGCAGTTCCGCCCCGTGGGGCACGCCGTACCGCTCGGCGATCAAGCGTTCCTTCCCGCGAAGGATGAGCACCTCACCGGTCCGTGGGGCCAGGGCGATGCTCTGCCCCGCGTCGTTGGTCACAACATTGACGCGCTCGAACTGGACGATGCCATCCTTCTTCGCTTTGTGCTCATTATCGCCAACGTTGCCACGCGACTGGGCCGCACCCCCAATGTGGAAGGTACGCATCGTGAGCTGAGTACCCGGTTCGCCAATTGATTGTGCGGCGATGATCCCGACCGCCATGCCATCTTCGACGATGGTCCCGGTCGCGAGGTCCATGCCGTAACACAGCCGGCACACGCCGAGAGGCGCCTGACAGGTCATCGGGCTGCGGACCGTGATCTTGTCGATCCCGATCTTCTCCAGTTCTTTCGCCTTCACCGGCGTTATCATCTCGTTCTCGGCGAGCAGTGCAACGCCGGTCGTCGGGTGGACAATCGTGTTGCGGCTCACGCGACCGCGAATCGCGTCGGACAGCGACCGGTCGATTTCGTCGCCCTTGTACATCACGCCCTTGCTGATGCCCTGCGTGGTGCTGCAGTCGTGCATCGTGATGACGACGTTCTGCGCCACGTCCGCGAGCTTACGTGTGAGGTAACCCGAGTCGGCGGTCTTCAGCGCGGTGTCGTCCAGGCCCTTACGGGCACCGTGCGTGCTGGAGAAATACTCCAATACCGACAGGCCTTCGCGGAAGTTTGCCTTGATCGGCGTTTCGAGAATTTCGCCGTTCGGCTTGGCCATCATCCCTCGCATACCGGCCAACTGGCGGATCTGCTCGATGCCGCCGCGGGCACCAGAGTGAGCCATCAGGTAAATCGGATTCAGATACGGCACCACCTTGCCGGACACCTGATCGACACGCCGGTCGTCGCGCAGGTCCGTCATCATGCGCTTGGTGATGAGGTCGCGTGCCTCCATCCACAAGTCGATGACTTTGTTGTAGCGCTCCGTCTCGGTGATGATCCCGCGCTCGAAGTTCTTGCGGACCTTCTCGACTTCCTTGTCCTTCTCTTTGAGCACACCTTCCTTGTTCTCGGGCGTGCGCAGGTCGCTTGCGGCGAAGCTGAGGCCCGAACGCGTGGACTCGCGGAAGCCGGTCTCCTTCATGCGGTCGAGCAGCGCGATCGTCTCGCGGCGGCCCAGAATCTGGTAGCAGTCCGCGATGATACGGCTGAGATACTTGCTCCCCAGCGGCAGATCGTAAAATGCCATCTTGTGGTGAAGGATGTCGTTGAAGATGACGCGACCGACCGTGGTACGCACGAGGCCGTTAGGCTTGCGCGGCAACTCTTCCGCACGCGGGTTGCCCTTTTCGTCCTTCACCTCCGAAATCACCTTGCGCTCGATCGGCAACCGGACGCGGACCTTCGCGTGCATCCCGAGTTTGTGCTCGGCGTGCGCGCGGAACAGTTCCGCCGGACTGTGGAACACCATGCCGTCGCCTGCCTCGACCGCCTCGTCTTCGGCACCGCGGCTCGCAGTCAGATAGTAGCACCCCATCACGATGTCCTGCGACGGGGTGATGATGGGGTTGCCATTCGCGGGGCTGAAGATGTTGTTCGTGGACATCATCAACACAATGGCTTCGACCTGCGCCTCGATAGATAGTGGCAGGTGAACGGCCAGTTGGTCGCCGTCGAAGGCGGCGTTGAAACCCTTGCAGACCAGCGGGTGACTGCGGATCGCGTTGCCCTCGCTGAGCAC
>SXGS01356841.1_pt1 | contig 12949 bp, 13 predicted proteins | sample 3174681 | NCBI WGS metagenome assembly SXGS01 (sample SAMN11356861, study PRJNA531348) | freshwater metagenome | isolation source: freshwater sample F1-80 | place: China: Fuxian Lake, Yuxi | collected 2017-12-25
ACAGTTGACGTAACGAAAACTGATGAGCGTTCAGTCGTGGTTTGGGAGGTGATTCAGACATGGACGAATGGCTCACAATCGTGAAGGATTGAAAGGGCCGAAGACCAGCCGAGGCTGTCTTGTGAATTACGGCGGTCGAGCATTCTTCTGGCCTGTAGGATGGACACCCTCGTCCGTCCAGACGGTCAATTGAATTCGGACGGACAAAGGCGTCCATCATAACTGATACTGATAGGAAATTTGGGCGTGGTTCAAAACTGGGTAACAGTTTTAAGTTCCCATCGAAAACGAATCATGCTGAATTGTTCTTGAATCTTCGGCAAGAATTCTTGTTTCAATCGAGTCGTTATCTGCTGCGCATTGGCTTGAGTCTCATCCAGATTGGCTGTCACCGTGATCGATCGATATTGATCCAGGCGATTGATCTCTGAATAACCTTGCGTTTCTTCGATTTCGGCCAACTCGGTGATCGGGCGTTCGATGCCGTCAGCTCCTCGTACGCGGATCTCATTGAAGTCTGTCATCGATCGACGGCTGGCTTGAGGATAGCGGACCATAAGTTTGACTTCGTTGCGTCCGCGTTGCAGGCGCATTACTTCGGCGCCGTAGTAAGCCGCGCGCACAGTTTCGGCCAGCTCTTCGTCGGAGATACCCAACATGGTTGCGTTGTCTTTGATACGAATTCTAAATTCAACTTTTCCACGCGACGAGTCATCGCGTATATCGTAAACTCCCGCGTAAGTCGCCAGTTCCTTCTTGCACAGTTCGACAGTCGCCTCAAGTTCGGCTTGGTTTTCTGCTGGTGCCAAGACTTTGCGGAAGAAAAAGGGGACGGGGGTAATATGCGTCACTTTTTGCTCAGGGTAACAGGGCCGGATACTCGGCTCGCCAAGAAGAAAATCCCGGAAGTCGGCGCCATTATTCGCAAGACTGCATTACAACTCTCGCAACGCTTGGGGTAAATCGAATAGTCATGAATTGTGGGTGATATCCTGCTGAGTTGGGAGGGACATGGGGGACACAGGCAAACCCATCGTTGGCAATCTGCAAAGGGAAGATCAGCGACGCTGGTTTCGCGGAAAGGTGGACGAAGAAAAGGGGAGCGGTAGTTTCGCATGAAAGCGGGATGCCACTGTTGGCTTATTCTCGACACGGGAGCGGTGTGCCTGAATGAGTTCGATGTTCGAGCAAATCGAGGGAGTCCGCCACACTCATCGGCAAAAAGCCTTTATCGCTCGCTCGATCACCCGCGACATGGCAGCCACTTTGTGTCGCCGTTATACTCGGGCGACGTTGCAGGAGTTGTCGAGTTGTCGGAACAATTTGGTTTGAACCATCCCGACAGCGCTTCAGATTGAATTCGGCGAGCAGCCACGTCTTCTCGCGACGAGCCATGTTGTCCAAAGGTTTCAATGGGCAGCCAAGCAAGCCAGTGACACAGCCACAGTGGCAACGTCTGATACGCTTTAGCAGTAACGCCCCTGTTTCATCCTGACGGGAATTCATTCTAGCGGCATGCGGGTGCATGAGCGCCAACAATGCACAGGTTTCTGGGTACAACCTATAAGATGCTTCGCAAGGATCGTTACGAGCCGATCAATTCGGAGGATGTTTGCCAACAATAGCCCAAAGCGAACGCACCTCAACCAATTGCAGTCGATTCATGCGCAGCAAGTTCACCGTAGCAATTCCTATGACTGTCAATCCTACAATGACCGTACCGTTTACTGACCAATCAAAGTGAGTAAGCCAGCTATCTCGCTGAGGATGGAACAATCTGGCTTCGGCTCCCTCATCGGTGAGCCCGATGACTCGATTGGCCTTGTGTCGATTGCAAGTAGGACAAGCAAGACAGAGGTTTTCGAATTCAGTTTCGCCGCCAAGCGACGACGGCTGGATGTGTTCGACTTCAAAAGTGACAACCGCAAGCGCTTCGCCCGACTGGCAATAGGCACAGCGCTGCAAGAAGTGGGCACGAACGCGTCGCCTGAGCTCGGCAGGAATGTAAACGCTCAAAGCTCTTCCTAATTCTTGATTTGATGCAAGGTAGCAGCCGCGCGAGCTTTCACGAGGTTGAGTTCGTCAACTTGCGTCAACAGAACATCCAATTCCTTTGTCTCCTCGGTAGAGAGCTTGCCTTCGACATTCTTCGCCAGCAGATCGTCCAACCGCGACTGGTTCTTAGGGGCCAACGCCATATCGGCTAAAGCTGTCAATCCGTCAGTTGTAACCATTAGGCTTACTTCATTTGGCATTCGAAAAGTCTCCTTTTGCGAGCATGGTTGCCTAAGTATACGAATTCACGAGATGTGATGCCACGCGAAAACCGGTGCCGACAGCCTCCGATCGATGAAAACATCCAGTTAGGCGAGCGGCAGATGGGAATTTACCAAGGCCTAAGCGGATACAAGCCCGATGCGCAAGCGAGTGCGTCAATCCTGGCATACACTCGCTTGCGCTTCGGGCTTGTATTGGTAAGAAACTATCTGCCGCTCGCCTTAGTCGTCCACTAGACGACGGTGAGCCTAGTCTGAACTGCATGCGTTTAGGTCGGCCAGTTGCATGGGCTGTGCGCACGAAGCTCTCCAACATCTTGGCAGTGAAAACGCAAACCCTCCAGGCTTTGTCGTGCTTGGCGAACAGGGCCAGCCCGACAATGGTCCATCAAACTGGAGCAATCGTTTTCTGCCTGGCATCTATCAAGGCTGTCAAGTCGCATTGCCTAAAAATTACAATCCGCGCGAAGTGATTCCGTATCTACAGAATGCACAGTTATCCTCGTCTGCCCAACGTCGCGAGCTTGATCTGATCCAACGATTGAACGCGATGCATCTGGAACGTCGTGGAATAGTCCTTCATAGTGAAGGGATCGTATTTGTGGCCGTGACAGCGAGAGCAGGTAATCGTCGAGCCGAGCAGCCGTTGCATGGCGTCCTAAGCGAACTGACTCTATTGAAGATTGTCTCCATTGGCGTCCTACTCGCATGCGTAAACAATCCGTTGTCCCTTGAAGGCTCCCTTGAAGGCCCTTTATAAACAACGTTGGCGTAGCTTCCAACTCGATGCAGTGTCCGTAGGATGCCAAAGGAGGTCATTGTAATCGCCCTATATGCAGGGAGTGCTGACTTGCAATCCCTCAGGCATATCATCAGTGGAAGGGTCCGGCTCATTGGGGCTACAGGCATCGGTGCAGTTGTTACTTACTAAACTCCACGAACCCGCTGCAGTCCATTCATAGACTGCATGGCCACACGCGACCGGAAAATCCCCTGCCGACGCGGCTGCTCTTCCAGTCGCATCCTCAAACGAATTGATATCGGCGGCTCGCCATAGCCATTTCGCTTTTTTCAATTTCGCTAGTTGCGCGGCCTCTGGGCGCCAAGTGGGATCTCGGGGCAATACTTTTGCAGGCATGTGATACTCTCGCTTCTCTCTAAAATCGACAAACCTCACGGGCCGACTACTTTATCGGCAACTCCGTATTCGCAATGGTCCTCGCGACGCGTAGACCGACCGTCGGGTCCTTCCATCCGACGATCTGTTTCGTGCGGATATGACTGCGCGCGTAGGTCGTCCCTGAATCCACTATGGATAACCCGCGCAGCGTGGGAAAACCGCTTTCCTCCCAGGAATCGATCGGCACTACCGCGTCTTCAATTTCTTCCAATTCATCCACCGGATCGAGGCTAGTGTCGCAGAGTTCCTTCGCATTGCCGTAACAGTCGAACAGTCCCCAACGGTTCGGCAGGAATTCCGCGACCCTTTGCGGCGGCAGCGTACCGCGGTCGCTCTGGCCTGCCGCATTGTTGTTCTCCTTCATCCAACCATAACTTGCAACTGCGGCCGCCAGATTTCCAAAGTAACGGCTGGTCGTCGTGCCGGCGCGGCATGCCAACTCCCACTCTCCGTCGGTCGGCAGTCGGTAACCGCTCAGGTCCAGGTGGTTGGGCTTCGGAACGACGATCTCCATTCCTTTCGCGTTGAGTCGCACTTCATAACAAGCAACCAATCCGGCCCGTTCGGACATGGCATTGCAGAAGCGACGCGCGTCGTCCAGCGTCACACCCATGATGGCCGCTTCAGGAGGCGCTCCGATCAACATGGAATCGGTGGATCGGTAACCGGGAACGTAATCTCGAAATTGACGAATGGTAACTTCATTCAAAGCTATCGCAATGCGACGCGTGAAGCGGCGCGCATGTCTATTCCATGGTGCAGTTAACGCCTTGACAGGCTCCCACCGGGGTTTCCCAATTTCGACCACGCAAGGCTCGATGATGGCGAAATCCTGAGTCCCCTCGCCGATGCAGTCGGTTCGCCATCGACCGTGCTCGCCCACCGGTGTCGGCGGAAGGTCAATTCCCAAGCGCGAAGCAACCAACCTAGTCGACGAACGTACGCCGCCGTCGGGTTCGCTCAGCCACAATTCGTTTAACAATTCGACCGAGGGCGAATCGCCAAACAATTCGCTCGGAAGCAAAGCGAGGACTTGCAGCAGCCCAAACTTGATCGCTGTGGACGCCTCGTCGCTCGTCGCTCGTCGCTCGAAAACTTCGCAATAACTCGAAGAGTCGATCCGGAGCAACCCTTTGTTCCGCCAGACCATGAATGACGAGCGTCTGCAAAGTCGGATCTGGCGAATGTTGCATGGCCTTGAATGCCGTGCCGAAATCGTTTAGAAGCCACAACCCAACGGCCAACCTCTTATTCTTGAGCTCGCCACGCGTAAAAAGTTCCGATTGGTCCTTCCCAACTGAATTTGATTCGGCCTGTACCTCTTCGAAGCGCTGCTGCAAGTAGTTGACCGCAAACGTGCGATTAGCGACTAGCCCTTCCACCAGCGACGGGATTTCCAACGCATCGGCTGACATGATCAAGTCCGCCAGGCGCGGCACGTCGCCAGAGAGATACCTAGCCAGCGCTCGCGCCGACAGTGTCTGAACTTCGGTCGAATGGTCTGCGGACGTCATTTGGATCTGCAACCGATCGGCAAGTTGCGATTGACCAACGGCGTCGAACAGCGGCAGCCATTGGTCTTGCTCGCTGGGTTGCATGTTCGTTAGTCCGGCAGCGACCGACGCTTGAATGCCGAACCAAGCTGGGTGAGACGGCGCCCAGGCCGCCAATGCGGCCGCCAGTCGAAGCTGTTCGGGCGGCGACGAATTCTGCTCTTCCAGCCGCTTCGCTATTTCGGCAATCATGGCTAGTTTCGCGTCGGCGTCTTGAAGCACCTGCGCGATTGCCGCGATTTCGTCCGGTGTTGTAGATTGCAAGCTGTCGACCATTCGTTCGACTGTTTCTAGTCGACGATCACCGGTTGCAAGCGACGCGACATCGAACCGAAGTCCAGGGGCCGTATCGCTCGAACGCGGGTAGCTGGACAACAGATCCGCGCTGTTCGATGCGCGCAGTCTCGCGATGAGCGCGGGTACTCGATCGGCCGGCGCATTCTCCATTTGACTCATCGCCGATCGAACCTCGGCGCGCCCCTTTTGGCCGATCCTGTATCCGATCCCAATGCACACCACAGCGCAAGTTAGGGCCACGGCCACGTTGCGTCTCCAGCCATATCTCCACTTTTGCCAACCAGACGGAAAATTCCGCCGCAGCCAAATCGAGAGTTCATTCGCCAGAATCTCTGCGGTCGCAAAACGATCGGTTGGCGACTTGGCGAGGCAGCGACGAACGATCGCATCCAAAGCGGCAGTTTTTGCAGCCGATTCGATCAAGGGCTCGGCGGACTCAATCGACTCGATCAACTCCACGCGGTTCTTCTGAGGGAACGGCCGCCGCCCATGCACCAACTCGGCCAACACGATGCCCAACGACCAGACGTCGCTCCGGCGGTCAATCGCCAGTAGATCGTGACGAGTCTGTTCCGGCGACATGTAGGCCGCCGTTCCACCGCGGCTCGCTTGGTACACAGACGCATCGCCGAGATTCAGTCCCAGCCCGAAATCGGCCACGTGCGGATTGCCGGCATCGTCCACCAGGATATTCGAGGGCTTCAAGTCGCGATGCACGAACCCGAGCTCGTGGGCGAAGTGAACGGCGCGCGCGACTTGGACCATCAGACGGACGGTTTGCTCCAATTTCAGCGGCACATTGCGGAGAAGATCCGACAAGGAACTCCCGCGTACGTATTTCATCACGATCAGCGTCCGCCCCGATTCGTCGGCGATCACATCGTAGATGGGCACGATCCCCGGATGGTCCAGAGCCGCCGCATGCCTGGCTTCGTTTAGAAAACTTTCCAAGTCGCCGTCGGTTCCAAATTCGCCCCGGCGCGGCGCCTTGATCGCCACCCAGCGTTTGAGCAACGGATCATCGGCCAAATAGACTTGACCGAATCCGCCTTTGCCCAAAACGCCCTTGATTACGAAGCGACCGAACTTTTCGGGGATCGACTCAGCCCAATGCAACAGTGGCCGCTGCGCTCCGACCTCGCGAGCGGGCTCGTCCACCAGAACGCGAAGCTGCAACGCTTTCCGCAGCATTCGCGCGCAGTTATCCTCATCCAAATAGGGCGACCGCAACGCGACACTGCGGGTTTTTCGCCGATGGGACGACAGTTCCTCTAAGAGAGTGACGCATTCGGTGCAGCCAAGCAGATGCAGCGCCATGCTTTCCGTGGTCTCGTCGTCGGCAATCCCCTTGAGGAAATCGCTCCATGACTCCACGGGCGGGCACTCGCTGGGTTGTGATGGGATTTTCTGTCCAACCGCCATGACTTGTCAAAACCTCGTCCAGGCAAGCTGGGATCTACTCGACCTCGTCCTCAAGTAACTCGGCAAATTCGACTCGCAGAAGTTTCAGGATTCTCGATTTGGCGATATATACCGAATTCACGCTCATGTGCAACTTCTCGGCGACTTCCGTCGCCGTCAGGCCATCGACAACCAACAGATGAAACGCCTGGCAATCTGGCTCGGCGAACTCGCTCTGAACCAATTTGACCGCTTGTTCATACAACATGCTGGTATCGTGATCACGATCATCGTCCGACTGTTCGTCGTTGGGCATGATCGCCACTGCCTCGATCAAGTCGTTTTCGCCTCCGGCAGCCCGTTCTCGTATCGCGTTCTCGCGATAATGGTCCGCGATTCGAGAGCGCGTGATGACTCGCAACCAACCTCGGAAGGTGTCATCGGGCCGCTCGCGCCGAAACGCGTTTAATCCTCGACTAGCCGACAGAAAAACCTGCTGCCCTGTGTCCTCCGCATCCTCGCGCGATAGTCCGGATTTGCGACACCAGTGATAGACCAATCCCCCGTACAGATTCACGATTCGCTGAAACGCCACTTGGTCACCGCGCCGCGCGCGCTCGATGACACTCGACGATATGCTGTCGCTGGACGACTCACTATGAGGAACGGAATTGTCTGTCAAGAAAATGGCCTCTTTAGTCATCGTCGTTCCAGTAGTCGCGCTCGACACCCAGAGACCGCACTGCAAGTTCACCGCATCGCCTGGTCCGAGTTGGGTTCAGGCACATGCTCGATCAGCTATTGTGGCTGGTAATCACATTGCCGTCACCACTCGAACGATTTGCTCCAACTCATTTTCGTCGAAATTTTCAACGATCGAATCGCGTCCGGGTCGTAGCTTGCAAGCCGAGGAATTCAGGAATTCAGAGGTTCTCGACTTGCCGGCTCACCAAAGATATTTCCGTTCTGCGTATTAGTGAACGCTGGTGCCTTAGCGATTAGAGCTTTGTTGCGATAGATTTCTTTTTCAGGCGAGCGATGAAATATGAGCCAGTTGCGTTGGAAGTAGTCCTTGCCAAGTAACCCAATCCGTGCATTTCAAAAGCGAACGAAAAGTTCTTCAAATGCCGCTCGACGCAAACTGGTAATGGAGTCTCTGGAGGATCGGCGAGTAATGGCGACGTTTTTGGTCGCTGACGTGCATACTGGAACGGACAGTTCGTCACCCAGCGATCCCGTGTACGGCAACGCGATCACTTTGTTTGCGGCGATTGGGATCTTGGCAAGCTTCACTTCCAATCAGGCACTCATTATTCCCGCGATCCAAAGAATTTGACGCGTTAGATACCGGCGATCAGCGAGAAGTGTCGTTTTTCCATGGAAATCAACCACTTCAGAAAGTCTTGGCGACTTAAAGCTAGTCGGCAGACTTAATTGCTTCAGCGAAGTGTTTCGCACCTTCCAACGTGTCAAATCGGTCATCGAACATGACAAGTAGTCCATCCTTGAAATCCATTTTGACCGCTAAACTGATAGGTCTTGGCATTGGCATCCCTATTGGATGAACCAATGTCTCACCCCAGACGAGTGCTCCATGGCCGGTATTTACAAACTGAAAATTCTCAATGTCTGAGTGGTCTTTGGGTGGCTCCATAACAGAATAGAACAATTCAAAGGCTCGTCTTGCCGCGTCAATTCCAATGTGCGTTCCCGCAAAGGGAAAAATATTGGGATCACCCGCAAAATGAATGACAACGTCAGGCGACATAAAATCTATGTTTACATCGATTACATTTCGTTCGACTTGATACATCGAGAGAATAAACTCTCTAGCAAGTGCTGCGGGGTCGACGGATAGTTCTCGTGCTGAGACCACGATGCCACCCTCTGTCAGGGTCTCGGCAAGAATTTGCAGTGTCGACATGGCAATATTCTGGCTCGCTTCTACTTTTGCGATCAGCCGCTCCGTAAAGCCTGCTTTCTTGGCAAGTTCGATCTGCGTCCAGCCAAGTTTCTTGCGGAGTTGGGAAATCAATTTTCCATTGCAGGGGATCGATCGCCCCGCCCCAGGTTCAGTTTGTTGCATGTTGCTTAAATCGTGCTGTAGTGGTGTTTGAGTCATCGGGAGCCGTTCAGGTTCCGTTCAGGTTCCGTTCAGGTTCCGTTCGGTGTCCTTCGTCGCAACTAGTGTAATGTATCACCTCATCCGGATTTCTTGAAAGGGCTTTGCGTTCTGCTTTATGAAGCTTCGTACATCAGCGAACTGACGCCAAAATGAACCGACCGTATGAATCAAGGCAACAAACCAATTGAGGTATTGCATGAAAGAACTACAAGGCAAGTGCAGCTTCGGATCAAGTCTAGATTCCCTTGCTAAAAACGGCTGAAGCCTGGACCTCCAACGCGGAAATTTTTTTTTGAAAGAATCATCGAAACACCTGGACGGATCTTGGCGCGTTCTCGCTTACCTAGTTGAGACAAAAGTTTTGCAAGATCGCTGGACTACCAATCGAGCACAAGTTACGAGCACGAGAAAGCAGCTTCCAGAAGCCGGAAAGACTCGAAATGCTGTACTCCAACCTCTCGCGTTCGTTGAGGTTCAGTGACATTTGCGACCAAATCACATCTACCTGACGATCAGTCGAAATGATTGAAACCGAAACACTACTCCTCACTTACCTCGCCCTCTAAAACTCACACACCTAAAAGAGACTGCCCGATGCTAAGCCAAGTCCTAAGTCGAATTCGAAATTCCCGCCTTAGTCGCTCGTGTGTTGGCGACCAAATAAAGTACTCAGTACTGCGTTGGGCCTCGGGTGGTAAATCGATCGGCTTGAAAAGAGATAGGTTTAGACGACTGCTTATTGAAAGCATCGAACCTCGTCGAATGCTCGCATTCACAGACGCTTCGCTAGTTAGATTTGAAGACTTGAATCAACCGTCTATATTGGTGGCTCCGCAACGCGACGCTGCAGGCAATGCCGAGGTGGTGTTCGTTGATTCTTCCGTTTGGAATCGTAGTCAGTTGCCGCAAGGGCTTGGTGATCGCGGATCCGAAGTTGTAGTGCTCGATGGAAGTAGCGACGGCTTGCAGCAAATCGCACAGTACTTAAACGGCCGCGAAAACATTGTTGGAATTCATATTGTTTCGCATGGTTCGCGCGGTGAGATTTCTCAGCTAGGCAATGTGGTTATAAGCAGTGAAACTCTCCATAAGTATTCGGAGGAACTCGCCGCCATTGGTCGATCGCTGACGTCCAATGGGGACATTCTTCTCTGGGGTTGCGACATAGCCGCGGGCGGCGGCGAGGCGTTCGTGCAGGCGTTAGCGATTGCGACGGGTGCGGATATCGCAGCATCGAGCGATCTATCCGGACCTGGAAGCATGGGCGGAGATTGGACCCTGGAGTTCGCGACCGGTTCAATCGAGACTTCTGCCGCAATGGCGGAGATTGATGCTCAAGTTGTTCTGGCTCACTTTCGGGGAGCGACGATGACCCATACCGTGAGCGCATCGGGATTGGCTACCGTCGTGATCAATAGTGCGTGGGGGAGTAACGACTCGCCGTTTGTGAGTTTGTACTCCGGTGCTAGCCAAACTGGGACAAATATTGGTGCATTTACGTCTGTTGGATCGGTCGCCACTGGCTCTGGCACGGAACTGGGCGGAACGGCATTCACTCCTCGACGAGACACATTTACATACAACCTTGCGAGTCGAGGTGCCGGGAGTTACTTTGCAACCTGGAACAGTGGAAATAAAGTCGGTGCCGGAAACAACTTTACGGAAAGTTCATGGGAGCTCGAAACGAAAATTGTCTGGAACGGTTCCCAAGCCTCTGCTAGCCCAACGTTGCTCCCTGCGACGATTGACATTATTGCTATGGGAAATGCTTATAGTCAAAACCTGAATAGTACCGATCCCGATGGGACTCCACTGACCTACCTGTTCTTAACTGGGGCTGCTGATCCAAACTACGGTCCCACGACGCAAATGACCGGAATCAATGTAGATTCACTTGGCAATGTTTCGATATCAGCCGCCAATACAGCCTTGCTGGCACAAGGACGCTGGGAGTACAAAGTTCGGGTCACCGACGGCCAAGGAGCGTACGCAGACCGCGATGTTATCGTCGTCGCTGAAAATCCAAACAACCCGACTAATCCAAATCCTGGTGCTCCGGTACTTGCTCCAATCGGCCCAAAGTCCATCCCCGTTGGCTCGACTCTTTCGTTTAACGTTAGCGGCAGCGACACTGGCACCGGCCAACAGCCAGTGACGGTTCGAGCTCAGTTATTGCCAAGTGGCGCAACATTTCCTTCGGTCACGTCTGCTACGGGTATCACGACAGCATCGAGCACCTTCACTTGGACGCCGCCTGCAGGAAAGGAAGGGGTGTACTTTGTGAACTTCGAAACCTATGACAGTGAAGCTGTTCCGATCATCGACAGCGAACTCGTGCAGATCACGGTTACTGGCTTAAACAATCCTCCCATTTTAAACGCGATCAATAGCAAAACCGTCGCGAACGGCAATGCGTTGAACTTTACGATCAATGGTTCGGATCCAGATGGCAATGCATTGAACTTCAGTGCGTTCTTCTTGCCAGCCGGGGCATCTTTCAATCCTACCACTCGTGTGTTTAGTTGGATTCCATCGGCAGGACAGTACAACAATACATTCTTTAGTACGTTCAGAGTCACGGACAACGGAGTTCCGAACCTGTTCGATGAAGAAGTGGTCGCGATTACGGTAGGAGCCGGAAACCAACCGCCTGTCTTTGCGTCGATTGCGGACCAAACCATCCTCGCGGGTCAGACACTGTCTATCCCCGTGGTGGTAAGCGACGCATCCGGGCAAACTGTAGAAATCACTTCGTTGGTGCAACCTGCGGGTTCTACTTTTACAAGTTCGCCGGGTGTTTCTCCTGTCAACGGCACGTTCCATTGGACACCGACAATCGCTAACGCAGGAACGTATACAGTCAGGCTGCGGGCTGAGGACAACGGTTCGCCAATTCTAAGTAGTATCGAAGAGTTTACGGTCACGGTTATTACGAACACGCCGCCCGTTTCCGTACCAGGCGGTCCCTATGCGGTCTTCGAAGGCACTTCTATTCAATTAGATGGCAGCGGATCGAGCGACGCGGAAGGGCCGATCGTTAGTTACCAATGGGATTTTGATTACGATGGACTCCCGGCAAACTTCTCTGTGGATGCGTCGTCGATAACACCTACCTTTAATGCAACATTGCTTGACGGCCCTTTGCAGCGGACGATCGCGCTTCGGGTCACCGATAACAACGGGGCATCAACCATCTCGACATCGATTCTTGACGTCGCGAATCGAATTCCACAGAACCTGTCTCTGGGTGGTGACGTGACCGTCCAAGAAGGCACATCGATATCGTTCACACCCACCTTTACAGACGTTCCCGGCGACACGATCGTTTCGTATGAATGGCACCTTGTCGACGTTTCAACAGGCTTGATTATCGATGACGTGCATGGAGCGTCCGTTTCGACCTACCCGTTACCTTCCAACCTGGACAATGGCCTCTACGAATTAGCGGTCGAGATCGTCGATGACGACCTTGGAGTTGCTTCCGAGCGTATCCGCGTTACGGTTACCAACGTGATACCTGCAATCACAATTCCGAGTGTGAACTCTGCTGAAATCAACGAGAATGGTATCGCCACGCTTAGCGGTACGATCACCGATCCAGGCACGCTAGATACGTTTACGCTTGTTGTGAACTGGGGGGAAGGAACTCCGCAGACCTACAACTTGCCCGCCGGTTCCACATCGTTCAGCGTGACTCACCAGTACCTCGACGACAACCCAACCAACTCCTCCAGCGATGTCTACGCGATCACGGGGACGCTGACGGATGATGACGGTGGTGTGACAACACTTGGAGCCGCATCCACGCCTTTCGGCTCACTTGGTTCTGAGTTTCGGGTGAACGCGACCACCGCCAGTGAGCAGGAACTGTTTGGATATACCGGTGGCAATTCGATTGCAACCGACTCTGTCGGCAACTTTGTCATCACCTGGAGCAGTCAAAATCAAGATGGCAGCGGCTATGGTATCTACGCGCAGCGGTACAACGCCAGCGGAGCTACGATGGGCAGCGAGGTTAAGGTCAACACGTATACCAGCTCGCAACAAAACTTCTCCTCAGTGGCGATGGACGGAGCAGGCAACTTTGTCATCACCTGGAGCAGTTTAGGTCAAGATG
>SXGS01013003.1_pt1 | contig 12944 bp, 8 predicted proteins | sample 3174681 | NCBI WGS metagenome assembly SXGS01 (sample SAMN11356861, study PRJNA531348) | freshwater metagenome | isolation source: freshwater sample F1-80 | place: China: Fuxian Lake, Yuxi | collected 2017-12-25
CACCAATCCCAACGATTCGGATACAGATGACGGCGGGGTCTCCGACGGCGATGAGGTAGATGCAGGCCTCGATCCCTTCGACCCAAGCGATGACGACGAATTTGGTGGAGACCCCGACGACGATACGGACGACACGTCGGATACAGCAGATACCAGCGATACCGAAGACTCGGGCGACACCGAAGATTCAGGGGACACGGAGGATTCTGGCAGCGACACCGACGAGGACACCAATCCGGTCAGCCTAGGGGCGGGCACCTATCAAGGGCGGTCATGCAACTCTGCGACCGGCTTATTCTCCCTTGGTATGCCTGTTCTCCCATTGTTGCTGCTACGCCGACGGCGCCGCTAGTCGGCCATGCCGCGGCTCACCCGCCAAGAACGAACGGCGATCCACCGGCGCACTTCGGAAGTCGTCGATCGATTTCAGGCGTTTGAAGGTAAAAGCTGGCGCAGCTACCTCCACATTCACACCACCACGCCTCAACGCATCTGCCGCTTTGACGAGGGCCCCACCCTCCCACAATTGCAGGGCTTCATCCAAGCGGCCGAGGCGAACGGAATGAGGGTACGCGCGGTCGGATCCGGGCATTCTTTCTCCGATGTGGCGGTCACCGATGCCTACCTGATCGACACCTCCGGGCTGACAGGTGAAATCGACCTTCCGGATTCGTGGCTAAAAACCGAAATGATCGGCTGGGACGGTGAACCGGTGGCGAGGGGTGCACTGGTCGCACTCGCCGCAGGCACCCGCGTTCGAGAGGCCGCGGAGATCCTCGATCGAAAGGGGCTAGGCCTCCTCGCGATGGGCTCCTTCGACGGACAGACCCTCGCGGGCGCGCTGGCAACTTCCACCCATGGCTCCGGCATCGATCGGCCGCCCATGTGCGATATGGTGCTTTCCATGGTGATCGTCGCCACCGCGGGGCAAGCCTATCGGCTCGAACCCACCGATGGCATCACCGATCCGGAGCGCTATCCACCCGACGAACCCCGATTAGTACAGGATGATCAGGTTTTTTCCGCAGCTCTGGTCAACCTCGGCTGCATGGGCGTACTTCACTCATTGGTGATCCAAGGCGGAGCAGCACACGATCTGGTCGAGGAACGTCGGATCGTCGACCATCGCGCGTTGCGCGACCAGCTCGCCCCCAGCCAGGTCTCCACTTTCGCGCGATCGGCCCAGCATCTGGAGATCCACTTTTCCCCATTTTCGAATGGCGACCGCCAAGGGTTAATTCTAAGTCGAAACCCTACTCATACCCCACTCCGGCCACCGAGGCCCTGGCGAAAAGCCCATCCACTTTCCAAGGTCCTCGCGCGCCAAACCCGCTTTCGGTCGCCGGCCGGGATCGCCCGGGGATTTCAGATCGCGGCGACGGTGGCGCTATGGGAACAGCGCCTTCACGGGCCGTACATCAACCGTTCGCACCGGGTGTTCCCGGGGGGTTCGGCAGAAATGGGCGGGTACGGTTGCGAATGGTCGTTCCCCATTGAAAGCACACTGGAAGCGCTCGATCGGGGATTTGCGGTGATCGAAAAGTGCGCCGCCGACGGCGAACAAGTTCAGACCGGACCGATCGGCGTTCGTTTTGTTCGCCGCTCCCGAGCGTCGCTTTCGCCGCAATACGGACGAACCAGCGTCGCCCTTGAGTTCACCTGCCTATACGGAACCCCAGGTTGGAATCACGAAACCGGCGAGCGTGACGACTACATTCTCATGCACCGCCTCGCACAGGCATTCGAAGATTTCCCCGACGCAAGACCGCATTGGGGGCTATCTTTCAGCCGTCGTGAAGGCACGCCGACTCATCCCGGTTGGGAGGAGTGGGCAAAGGTAGTTCGTCAGTTTAATCCTCGTGGAACCTTTGATAATACGTTCAGTGAACGGCTGGGGATGTGATGCAGATCTTGGTGACCGGCGCTACCGGACTCGTGGGCAATGCGATCGTTAACGCGCTGGTTCGCCAGAAATTCTCCGTTCGCGCTCTGGTTAGAAACCCGGAGCGCGCCAAGGCGATGCTTCCGCAAGAAGTAGAGTGCGTCGCAGGCGACATCACCGACCCCTCCTCCCTCGATCGACATATGGTTGGAATTGAACGCTGTTTTCACGCAGCCGGTATGCCGGAACAATGGCAGGCAGACGATCAGATCTTCGATCGGGTAAATCGGCAAGGCACCGTCAATGTACTCACCGCCGCCCAAAAACATGGCGTCAAAAGGGTGATCTACACGTCCACCATGGATGTGTTTGAGGCCCCCTCCGGCGGAACCCTGGTGGAGACCCGCGTCGATCCACACCCCAAACCCACGGCTTATGAGCGCAGCAAACAGGCCGCTGAGCAAGAGGCAAACCGCTTTTTAGAGCAGGGCCTCGATATCGTGTTTCTCAACCCGTCAGCGGTCTACGGCCCGGCGCCGATCCATGTGTCGCTCAACGCCCTGCTGATCAAGGCTCTCAAACGCGAACTTCCACTCACTCCACCCGGCGGAATGCCCGTGGTGTACATCGACGGCGTGGTACAGGCACACCTCGCTGCCGCCGAAATCGGCAGGTCTGGAGAGCGTTATCTCCTGTCGGACACCTATCAGACCTGCGAGCAGCTGGTGGCCACCACCCTGCAGTTGGCGGGGATCCAAAAAGTCCCCCCGACAGCGCCGTTCTGGCTGATTCGGCTGCTCGCAGCCGTTTCTGCGCCCTTCGCGCGAAGGTTCGGCTTCGAGCCGCTGGTTGCGCCAGGCCAGGCGTCCTTTCTCGCCTGGCAGATCCGCGTGGATGCTACAAAAGCCCAAGCAGAACTCGGATTTATGCCTACTCCGGTGGAGGACGGCCTTCAGAAAACCCTCGACTTCCTCCGTTCGAGCGGCGCCGTCCCCAGATCGTAAGCGCACTTTACTATTCTGGCAGCGGAATAAACTCCGTCTCGCCGGGAACCGTACCCATTTGTTGGTGTTTCCAACGCTGCTTTGCGAGTTCTAGCCGCTCCGGATCCGACGACACAAAATTCCACCAGATCCGCCGACGGCCGTCGAGGGGCTCCCCTCCCAACACCACCACACGCGCTGCGTTCGGGGCACTCACCTTTATCGGACGTCCAGGCTCCAGAATCGCCAGGTGAAAGGGTTCAACGGTGACCTCATCGATCGCCATCGGAGCGTCCACACTGTACACGCAGCGCTCTTCCACCGTTGGCTCCAAAATTATGCTCCCCCCTCCTGAAAACGCCAAATCCAAATACAAGGTCTGCGAAAATGTGGCGACCGGAGAACGCTTCCCGAACGCCTCGCCGATCAACACCCTCGCCGTCACCCCATCCGCGTGCACCTCTGGAATGGCATCGGCCGGCGTGTGCACAAACGCTGGATCGGCCTCTTCCGCATCTTTTGGCAGTGCCGCCCACAATTGTAAACCATGCCTTCGATGCGCCATCTGACGCACATCCTCGGGCATACGCTCCGAATGAACAATCCCTCGCCCGGCGGTCATCCAGTTTATTGCACCGGGCTCAATACGCTGGGTATATCCCAAGCTATCGCGGTGCATCATCGCGCCATCCCACAGGTAGGTCACCGTCGCGAGACCGATGTGAGGGTGAGGTCGAACGTCGGTGTTAACTCCGGGCGTGTGTTCCAGAGGTCCAAAGTGATCAAAGAACAGGAACGGGCCCACCGACTGCCGAAGCGGCGAAGGAAGCAGCCGGCGAACCAAAAAGCCCCCACCCAAATCCTTCACATGTGGAGGAAGTAACGTTGTAATCGACATTAGATCTCCGGGCAGGCCGCCCTAGCAGGATAGTCCATGTTCGCGCGAGATCCAGCGCCGGATCACGCGCACGATCATCAGCCCGTGAGCGGCATCTTCGGTGGCAGCGACCGCGGAAATGATCGTGGAGGGGTCGCGTGACACCAACGCCTGATGGAGCTGCAACAACGGCACGACGGTGGGCCCTTTACAAGCCTCGATCGCGACGACTTCTCCCAACACGATCTGGCGCAGGATGGCCAACACCACCTCATCGCTTCCCTGCAAAGGCTCAGATTGCAACCGCAGGGACATTTGAGCCCCCACCCGATCGCCGGTGTGCAACGCCGAAAGGGTGTGCATCAGCAGGTATTGGCCGCGCGCGATGGTCGGCACCTGCCCCACTCCCAACACGTCCCCCACGACTTGAGCCGCCTTGGCGAACTCTCCGCGATCCAAGTGGCAAAGGCAGAGGTGCCACTTTACGGTAGCCACTCCGCGATGGTTGTTGTTTAGGATCATTCGATCCTTCAGGCGGTACCACCGCTCGATCGCCTCATCGGGCGCCTTGGCGGCCACCTCGGCCTCCAACAGCAGGGCGCCGTCGCGATAATGGAGTCCTGACTTGGTGTTGAGCGTCCGGAACCGCCCCACCCACTCATCTGCCCCCGTCACCATACCCAGCCGCGCATACATGCAGGCCACCATGGCGCAAACCGCCATCGCCCCTGATGCAGGGATCCCACTGGAAAGTTTGGCGATCGCGCGCTCGCCTTCCGCCAGCCCCGTTTCGACCTCACCCACCCCAATCCAGCGCAGCGCGCGCACCATGTAGAGGCTGGCGATCACATCCGCGACGGCCGGGTCATCCGCGCCCTCAATGGGGTCAAAATGGAGCGAGTGCATCTCCCCCTTGTCCGCTAAATTCTGCGCTAGACGTGCCATTCGGGCGGAGAACCAAAGCACGCGATGGCCCATACGGTCCGCGATCTCGGCCACTCGATCCAGGCGTTCTGCGGCGACCCCCGCCCCCCACTCATGGTAGGAGGTAAGCACGTCCAGCGAAAGACGAACCACGTCTTCCAAAGGCAGTTTTGGAGCAACGCGCTTCGATCGTTCGATCGCCGCCGAAACCTCCACACCCTCCTGCATGCGTGCAACCATCACGCCCAACAGCAGGGATCCCGCCAAACGGGGCTCTGTCCCTTCCATCGCGGCGCTCAGCGCTTCCAAATTCGGCCATTCACGCGCCGTCCAAATCTCATCCTCGGTGGTCCGGCCCGGGGTGGTCCAGATTTTCTCCATCGTTTGCGCAAGCCGCCGCGCCTCCGCCAGCCGCTGTTTGTCCGCCTCCGGGGTCGAAACGCACAAATCCGGTAGAACGTCTAGAAACCCCTTTCGGAGGTGGTTTCGGCCCAAGGCATCCGTAACCAACCAACCATCGCGGATCAGGTCCAACAACGGTTGTAACGCCCCTTTTACCAGGTCTTCCACCGCCGCGCCACCCGGGAGAACGAAGAGTCGACGCACGATCTCGCGCTGTTCCGCCGACAGTTGCTCCCAACGGCCACGAATGGCCTCGGCGACCGGTCTGCCGGTTTCCCGCACCAATTGCAGACGCAGATCGCGCCGTTCGGCCAACACCTGGGCAGAAAATCCGCTGGAACGCCACAAGACAGCTAGGCCTGGAACGCCGTCGGTCCAATAACGAACGTCGGAGGACTCTTCCGTCGGCGCCGCGGGCGCGGGCATCGCTTCCGTTTCCGCAGGCGGTTCAAAAACGTATCCACCGCCATGAACCGTGAGGATATATCGAGGTTCAGACGGATTTTGCTCCACTTTCGCGCGGAGGCGTGCCACTGTGTTCGCGACGGTGCGGGTCTGCGAGTGCTCGTGGTACCCCCAGACTTGGCGCAACAACTCCTCGGTGCTCACCAAAACGCCAGGGCGTTCCGACAAATACTCCAGGAGCATGGCCTCTTTCGCGGTAAGCCGCTCGCCATCGCCTCCCCGAACTTCTCGTGTTCGGAGGTCGACCTCCCGATCTTCTAGCCGGAGCACACGCACCCTCACCCCCGCCTGCGTAGGTTGCCCGCCGCGAGGAAAGAAAGCAAGGTCCCTACACAAGGTGTCTCAAAAACCACCGGACCGGAGCCGGTGGCGCCCCAGTGGTAAATTCGTTTACTATCCCCACCGTCGCATTCGCCGGAGAACGCATGTGCACGTGCTGATACCGCCGAGATTCTGCCCGTGCTGAGCATGGACCCCGAATAGTCAACCGATTTACCATCTGGAGCTCCGTGCATCCCTACGATCCGCCAACCGATCCTTGGCTTTCGGTGATCCACCAAGACCGCGATCTGTTGGTGGTCGACAAACCCTCGGGCCTGCTCTCGATCCCTGGCCGGGACCCCAGCCTACAGGACAGCGCGCTCACGCGAGCGCTGCGCGATCACCCGCACGCCTGGGCGGTTCACCGCTTGGATCGCGACACCTCCGGAGTCCTAATCCTGGCGTTGCGGCGCGCGGCAGAGCGACACCTCCAGGCGCAATTCGCCGATCGAACCGTGCAAAAGCGGTACCGCGCGCGGGTCTGGGGGCAACCGCCCCCAGAGGGGGTCATCGATCTCCCGATCGCGCGCATCGGCGGAAATCCACCCATAAACGCGGTCGATCACGAAAACGGTCTCCCTGCGCACACGCGGTTCCGGGTGGTGCGCCGTGGTCCCGACACCGCCGATGTGGACCTGTTTCCTACCACCGGCCGAAGCCACCAATTGCGAGTTCACTTGTGCGCGATCGGCCATCCCATCGTCGGCGACCCGATCTACGGTCCACTGACGCTCCCCGCCGCGCCGAGGCTCCTGTTGCATGCCCATTGGTTGCGCTGCAAACATCCGTATTCCGAGGTGGCACTCGAGCTGGAAGCCGCGTTGCCACCCGAGCTGACACTGTAACGGCGCTGTAACGGCCGACATCCCCTTTCCAGACAAAACTACGCTATCCTGGAGGGGAGGGCGCGATGCGAAAGCGAACACTCTGGCCAATGCTCTGGATCGGGCTCACCGCATGCCCCGCGGCGCACGTCGCCGAAGCTACGGGATCGAATGACGATTCCTCACCTGAAACCGACCTTTTGGATACGAGTTTCACCGTCGAGACGGATCTTCCCCCCGATACCGACCTCCTCGATACCGATCTTCCCCCCGATACCGACCTCCTCGATACCGATCTTCCCCCCGATACCGATCTTCCCCCCGATACCGACCTCCTCGATACCGACCCTGTCGACACCGATCCTCCCGTCGACTCCGACCTCGACGGTATCGACGACGACACGGAACTTCTCCAAGGGACGGATCCGTTCGACGCCGATACCGACTACGACTTTTTGTCCGACGGCGACGAAGCCCTCTGGGGAACGCTGCCGCTCGATCGCGACACCGACAACGACGGCCTTCTCGATGGGCTCGAAGTGCACGGCGAAGCCGACTACGACTACTTGGCCGCCGGGTGCAGTCCGCTGCATCGAGATGTGTTGGTGGAAGTTGACTATATGGTCGACGGCACGGAGACGGTGCTGCTGAGCTCCGCCGTTCGCACCAAGCTGGTGGCGTACTACGCCAGCCTTCCGATCCAAAACCCCGACGGCGTCGATGGAATTCACCTGGTGCTCGAGCTCGGTGTGGAGCTACCGCCGACCGAAACCTGCTACGACGACAACGACGACGCCAGCGGATCCGTCGCCAACAACCCCTTTACCCACCCCGCCCGTAGCTTTCACAAGCTCTCCGCCTGCATCGGCGCGATTCGCGGCAACGGCCCGATCGGCGGCCAACGGTTCAAAATTCGCGCCCCTGCACCCGACAACGACCCATCCAACGACGCAACAGAGACCAAGCAATTCAACTGGTATTACCTCTTCTTGCACGAGCTCGGGCACAATCTCGGACTTCACCACGGCGGAAACGTCGAACTAAACCACAAAATTAACTACCCCAGCGTGATGAACTACCGCTACGACCGCACCCTCGACAACAGCCCAGAGACCCTGCAGGGCACCAAAGTGGGCTATTCCGCTGGTACATTGGCTGCGTGGCCGTTAGACGGGTGCAACCTCAACGAAGAGACCCAATTTTCGGGACTCACTTACCAAGACATTCGGTTTATGAAGTTTGGAGGAGCGGAACTCGCCCTCGACATCGAACCTCAAGGCATCCGCGTCGATTTCAACCGCGACGGCGACTACCTGGACACCGCCGTTACCGCAAAAATCAGCGAAGCGGACGCTGCCGACTGCAAAACTTCACGGGACGTGAACGACTTCGCCGTGATCGCCGCCGGCATGAGCGAGCCCTTTGAGGCCTATTGGCCGTAGCCTGTTACGACTGTCAAACGACCGAAACAGACGGAATTCGATAACGGACGTCCTATCGACGCGATCCGAGTTCTGCAGATCAGAATGTTCGGTGCCGTTACGACAACGCAACAGACTGCAACACGCCAATACCCGCGATCATACTATCTTGGTACGGGCACCACCCACTCCACCTCCTCTTTGGTGTTTCATGAAAACTCTATTTCGTTTGTTGTCGAGGCCGTCGGCCTCGGCGGTAGGGCTTTTTTTTACCGCGGGCATGAGCATTTCGCCGTCGATCTCCGCGGCCGAACTAAAAATCGTCAGTTGGAACCTTCGTCACGAAGGATGGACCAACGAACAAGATTACGATTATGACGCGGAACAGATCTGGTACGAATACGGCACGACCTCCACCTCCGCCGCTGGCTGCGACGTGGTGTTCCTCCAAGAGGTCATGAGCACCGAGGCCGCCTCCAGCATCGCAGCCTGGCTGACCTACTATAGCGGATATACCTGGAGTTATTCGGTCTCACCATTGGTAGGGCGCACCACCTACAAGGAGAGCTACGCCGTCCTGTACCGGACCGACAAAGTGACCCTGGTCAGCCAGGGGTTATGGACGGATACCGGCGATAAGTTCGAGCGGGAGCCGCACATCGTAAAACTCCGTGAGAAGACCGTCAACGCCGATTTCACGTTTATCAATTGGCACACCGTGTTCGGAACCACCACCGACCGAAAGAACGAAATCACGGCAATGGCCAACGTCTTTTCGACCGTACAAAGCCGCGATACAACGGATCAGGACGTCATCCTCCTCGGCGACAACAACATGACTGCAACGCACACCATTTGGACGGAAGCTTTCAGCTCGATGTCGCCAAGAATCGGTTACGCCGTCAATGATCTCACGTCGCTCAATTCATCGGGCACCTATGCAAATGCATATGATCACTTCTGGTTCCAACCGACCTATGTGACCGAGTACTCGACCTCCGGCCGCGACTACATCCCCAGCACTTCTTGGCATGTAACCAATCTCTCGGATCATGCGCCGATCTTCATGACCTTGAAGTTCACGACCGACGGGGACTAAACCGGTTGAGATGGTCAACCTGTTGACTATCTCGCCGGATCTGTGACCATTTGTAACCGCAGCAAAAACCGCGTTTGGGTACTGTCCCCCCACGTTCTAAGGGGGGCCTATGCCTCGTTCGATGTCGCTTTGGCCGCTGCTGGCTCTTTTAGCTGGTTGTACCACCGGTTCCTGCAATCCAGGTCGTTCCTCCGGAGACGAGCCGGTGGAAACTACAGATCAAGCTCCCGATACGGACGAAGTGGATCCGGAACCGCTGAACGAAGAATCTGAACCCGCGCCGGGTCCGGAAGAAGCGGACGACCTTCCCACTCCCAACGGCAGCGACGCGGATTCTGATCTGTTGAGCGACGCCGATGAAACGCTTTGGGGAACTGACCCGCTCGATCCCGACACCGACGACGACGGCCTGCTCGACGGCGTCGAGGTTCACGGCGTTCCGAACTACGATTACCTAGGTTCAGGCTGTAGTCCGCTTCACCGCGATGTGCTCATCGAAGTGGACTACCAAGTCAAAGACGGCAAATCGGCCAAATGGAGCAATGCGGTCCAAAACAAATTGGTCGCCACCCTGGCGGATCTTCCCATCGACAATCCCGACGGCACCCAGGGCCTCCACCTGGTGCTCGAAAACGGGGTCGTCCTCGGCGCGGACGAGCGGTGTTATGACGATGAAACTGCCACTTCGGGCACCGTCGCCAACAACCCTTTTCGTTTCCCGGCGCACAGTTTCCGCAAGATCTCTTCCTGCCTCGGCCCCGTTCGTGGAAACGCACCGATCGCCGGGCAGCGGATCAAAGTACAAGCGCCCGCCCCCGACAACAACCCTTGGAACGACCAACTCGAGCGGGCTCAATTCGATTGGTACTCCACCGTTCTGCACGAGCTCGGCCACAGCCTGGGACTACTCCACGGCGGGAATGTCGACCTGAACTACAAAATCAACTACCCCAGCGTGATGAACTACCGCTACGACAGCTCGTTGGACGGGAGCCCCCGAACGTTGGCGGGGACGAAGGTGGGTTATTCCGACGGTTCCTTGGCCGAATGGCCGCTGCAAAGCTGTGACCTGGATGAGGCGCACGCCTTCGATGGGCTCACATTTAGCGACATTCGGTTCATGACCAAAGGCAACGACGGCCTGCAATTGACCGTCGCCGGCGTCGCCGTCGACTTCAACCGGGACGGCGACTTCAGCGACTCCGCGGTAACCGCTACCCTGAGCGAAACGGACGCCTGCAAAACCTTGCGCGATGTAAACGATTTCGCAATCATCGCGCAACGCATGGGCGAACCCTTCGAAGAATACTGGCCTGCGCAATAGTCAATCAGTTTACTATTTCCACGCCGCCCTTGAGAATTCCATTCGCGCATGTCATCCTGCGGCGTGCAATTTCGTATCCCCGACGGCATCGTCCAGATTTCCGAACGCCGCGTCATTCGCGACGGTCGAACGACTGCGCTTACCCCGCTCGAAGCGGACATGTTGCGGACGCTGCTGGAAGCCAACGGGGAAACGGTCGATATCAGCACATTGCTGCAGACGGTCTGGAACGCGCATCCCCACATCAATACCCGCGCGCCGACGTTCACCGCCTTTCGGATCCGGTCGAAAATCGAGCTAGACCCCAGTAATCCCACGCTGCTCCTCACCGATTACGGCCGCGGATTTCGGTTGGTGGTGTCCGCATCCACGGAAGCGGTCGATGCAGGCGTTCTCCCGGCATCGCGGTACCGCAACGCTTTCGTCGGTCGCTCTCACCTTTTGGAGCAGCTTCACCGCGCTCGCCAGCAACCTTTGGTCGTGGTCACCGGTCCGCCCGGCGTGGGAAAAACACGTTTGGTAGACGCGTATCTCGTCGCGAGCACCCAAACCTTTCGATGGTTTGACCTCGAAAATGACCTCGACCGGCTTCCGCATGGCTTAACCGAGGTTCTCACTCAACAACCCCAAGTGGTGGTCCTCGATGGGGCCGACGGGCCGACCGAAGCGTTGCGCGCGTGGTGGGAAGAGATCCGCCACCACGTTCGTTTTCAGCTGATCGTGACCCGCGCCGCCAGCCTCCAGGCGACCAACGAATGGGTGTTGGAGGTCCCCCCCCTACCAGCCGACGAAGCCTTGGAGCTTTACGCCAAACGACTGGAAGAACGAAACCTTACGCTTGATACCAACCAGTTGTCGCCCCTGTTGCGCGCTCTGGACCACCTGCCGCTGGCGGTGGAGCTCACGGCGACCCGCGCCATGCGTTGGAGCCCAAGTCAGCAACTCCGTTTGCTGGAACGAGGCGTACTTCCTGAACATCACGGCACCGGGATCGCACCGCGGAGCACCTCGCTTTCCGCCACCCTCCAGCATCACCTTCAACACCTGTCCAACGAAGACATCGAAGCCCTTGAGTGGATCTCCCAATTTCCCGGTGGTATTTCCGAGGAGGATGTGGTCCTCGCGAGCACAGACGGACCGCTGGCGTCGGTGGAGCGCCTGTACGATCATCACCTGGTGCGGATCGCGTCGGATGGCCGGATCAGCGTTCCACGCTGGATTCGAACCGCGGTCCTCGGCACGCTAAATGCCGAGCGTCGTGCTGACCTGGAGACACAACGCATCGCCTGGGTTGCAGAAACGCTAAGACGACACCCCCATCCCACGGAGTGGTACCGGCGCGAAACGGTAAACCTTGTCGCCATTCTTGCCGCCGGCGCCCCGGACGTGGACCTCGCTCGCAGTGTTGCCGAGTTTGCCTGGGCACGGATCAGTCCCGACCTAGGACTCGAGGCCGCGAATGCCTGGTTTCGCTGGACACAATCCGACGACGCGAGACTCCAACGACTCCAGGCCTACATTCTCCGTTTCGATACCACGCCCAGTGCCTGGGATGTCTCCTTCGAGGACGATCGTGACTGGTTTGTTCGTCAACACGCGCGGCTGACTCCGACACAGCAGACTCGAATGTGGCTGGGAATGGCGATCTGGGAGGAATTCCGCGAACAGCATACCCAGGCTGCGTCGTATTTGGCGCGTGCCAGCGAAAGCCTCCCCGAGAATGATCCTGAGCTCGAAGCCCAGCTGGCGTGGCGACACTGTACCCTCGCCATCGCGGCCCTCGACGAGGAGGCCCTGCTCCGGTACTCCGCGATCGGCTGGACCGCGGCCCAAAAGTGCACCGGGCACGTCCGCCGCCTCAACGAGCGCCGACGCGCCACGGCGCTGGTCCAAGCCGGCCGCGCCGACGAAGCCGAGGCACTCCTGAGGAGCTTGCGGGATGCCTCTGACCCCTTTTCGCAACTCGCCGCCATCGAGGCCGATCTTCTGCTGGAGAGTGACCGCCTCGACGAGGCCATCGCCTTCATCCGCCAGCACTTTCGTGAGTCCGAGGGCCTTTCCTACCGCTTGCGGTACCACCTGTTCACCGGCGACTACCCCAGTGTGCAGGCCTTGCTCGACCGGGGTACCCCAGAGTCCGCCACCCTCCGTCGATACGCCACCGTCGCTCGTGCTGCCCTGCTGCGCGAAAACGGCGATCCGCAGGGCGCCGTCCACCTCCTGCTGCGTGAAACCCCGACGCGGCAGTTTACGCCCAGCCGACGTGTCGACCTCTGCGAACAGCTGCTCGCGTCCGATAAAACCGTCGCGGTACCGGGAAGCGGGCAACTGCCTTTCCGGCAGTGCAGACGGGTTGTCACCGACCACCAGCCGAAACCCGCGCCCATGGTCGGTGACCAGGATCGTGGGGTTGGTGGGATCG
>SXGS01637052.1_pt1 | contig 12943 bp, 7 predicted proteins | sample 3174681 | NCBI WGS metagenome assembly SXGS01 (sample SAMN11356861, study PRJNA531348) | freshwater metagenome | isolation source: freshwater sample F1-80 | place: China: Fuxian Lake, Yuxi | collected 2017-12-25
AGATTCGCCACGGACACTCCCACGCCCGCACAGGCCAGTGACAGCATCAGCCACACGGTCAGTCGAGGACAGGCAGATACTGCCGCAACCAGCCAGCCCAGGAAGCGGGCTGGCAGCGAATTCGTCGCAGCGCTCTCTGTTGAAGCTGTCATGACCGTCCCTGGCAATCCTGCTGATGGTCCGCCGACCTCTGGAAACTCAGCCGATACAGGCCTGCCCACGGCAGCACCGAGACTTCGTCCAGTCGACCCGTGAGCGCACGGCGGCCCTGCAAGTGCGATTCTCCGTAGTCGGAAGATCGTCAGAATCGCGACAATCGCTCAAGCAGATTTATCGCGATTCCGTCGCCCCACAAACCTCAGGCCGAACTCGCCAGCCAGGTCAGCGCACAACTGCTGAATATCTCCTGGCAGCAGATGTCCTGCCGAACGACAGGGATGCAGTTCGCACCATCGGCACCACACCGCTGTAGGAATTAGGGATCACCGGCGTCGCCCTCGTCAGCGGCGCCGGATCTGTCGACACGGGGTACTGCTCATGATCGCCGAGTATGTCGCCGCTCAGCTGCGGCAGAAACTGCCGCGTCGTGACCGCGCCGCCAGCGGTGCCCGGCCAATGCTGCGGCATCCCGACGGTCGCATACCGCAGATCTCCGGCTGCCATCGGATGGTACGCCTGCGCCGCCCACATGTTCCCCTGTGGCTGCGGTGTCCAGCGAACGCCCGGTGTCCAGGCGGCCTGTACCGGAGCAACGGGACGATAACCTGTCTGGTACTGCACCCCGTTTCCGCCAGGGTATGCGGCATACACCGGACCACCAGATGCCACAGCGTGGTGCGGATATCCCGATGCTGCCAGCCAATGGCTCGTCGCCAGCGGATTCCTCCCGGCCTGACAATCGGCACATGGCTGCTGAGGAGGCATCTGGGGCGCCGGATACATCTGGGGCGCCGGATACATCTGGGGCGCCGGATACATCTGGGGCGCCGAGTACATCTGGGGCGCCGAGTACATCGGGGGTGTGGCGGGATAGACCGGGCGCATCTGCCAGGTCGTCTGCGGCACATACTGAGTCACCGGACGAGGCACCCACACCGACTGGTACGAACCATAATCGACTGTCATCGGGCGCCAGGTTGTGACTGGCACCGGCATGGGCACGGGCACAGGCTGGCAGAGACACGGATCCGGCTCGCAGCACCCCTGAGTGAATCCAGGGGTGATCTGCGACTGACAGGGATCGGTGCAGCCACAGTCATCCGGCAGCGGCGCACAGGGCATGGTTCCCTGGGGTATTGTCGGCCACGGAGCTGGCAGCGGCGAGGGCATGGGGAATGTCAGTGGAGCAGGCAGGGCGGACGGGGCGGCGGGACGCGCCAGGTGCGGATACAACGGTGCATAGCAGTGCCAGGGCCGCAGCGGATAGTGTCCCAGGCTGCCTCCCGCGTTGCCGCGCAGATAGCCGTAGCCCAGCCAGTCGTCAATGATCTGCCGCGTTGCCAGCGGATTGTGATGGCCGAAGCCACAGCTCCAGTTCAGCGGATCAAACAGAGGAATGAAGAAACAGGCGCTGGCGTGCGACGGCCAGCCAGCCAGCAGACTGATCGTCAGCACGAACATTCTGACGGAGCGATTCATCGGGCATCCCCTGACAGGAGCAAAAATCAGCGAGCCGGCAGTCCGGAGCGGTGCCGGGAACTCGCTGACGAAAGGCGGATCAGGCGGCCGGGTGCTGCCACGGTCAGGTGGCAAGTCCGATTCAGACGGCACTCGGTCCGGGATGGAAACTTAGGCTGCTGCCGCATTCGAGAATACGGGAACTTGACTAAAGTCGGCCGGTCCCCGACTTTTTGAGAACGGCGCGACGACTGCTTCGGCTGCATCTGCCGCTCAGAGGAGCTGAACGGCAATGACCAGCAGGATCAGCAGCAGAATGACGCCCACCAGAATCGGCAGAAACTGCGTTACGGAGCTGTCCCCGCCGCCCGCTGACGGTTCGTCCCGTTTGGACGGTGGCTGGCTGTTGGCCGCGTCATCGAACAGCTCGTCGACGATCGAGCGACGCGATGTCGGCAGATGTTCCCGCTGATCGACCAGCTGCATCTGATCCCCCTCACCTCCGATGAGCAGCTCTCCCAGTCGCCCCTGCATTTCACGGGCACTGACCGGCTGCACGGATTCGTCTTCGGCAGCCACGCTGCGTTCGAGCAGCCGCCGCAGAGATCCCTCAAGGGCAGGCGGCGACCGGTGCGGACCGGCAGAATCCGCCACTCCCGCGTGGTTCAGCAGATCCTGCAGTAACCCGGCGAGGTCCCGGAGATCCGCCCGGACCTCGCGTCGCCAGTCCGAGGTCCAGGATCCGCCGGAAGATCCCCGTGATACGCCTCCGTCCGGAAACTCCCTCCGACCGGCCTTCAGCCAGCGCAGCACGCCGAAGTCAACCAGTGACACCTCGGTCTGACCGGCCAGCAGCACGGACTCGCGATTCAGTCCACCGTGCGAAAGCCCCAGATTGTGCGCCTGTTGCAGCGCAGAGCAGACCTGCCAGCCAATTTCAATGACATCTTCCACGGAAAGCGGCCGACCGCTGCCACCGGGCTCCGACTCAGCTTCCGGGCCGGCGTCCGTCCAGAAAAACAGCTGCCCATCCGACTCGCCATCGCCCTGATAGTCCACGATGCTTCGATGCCGCAGCGTCTTCAGCATCACACGGTCGGTCTTGAAGGCCCGCCGAAAGCCGGCCGTGGCGGAGACGGCCGGTGCGAAGATGGTCAGACGGACCCGCCGGCCGGTATTTCTCGACACCGCATTCCAGACCGTTCGCTGATCATCGGAATGCAGTTTCTCGAGGGTTTCAAAATCCGTCAGGCTGTCATCAGACACGGCGGCATTCTGATCAATACGACTTGCCTTAAGAATGAACTGCCCGACAGTCTGTGGCGGCGGCTGATTCAGGTGAAATCAGACGGATTTCCGAACAATCCGCCGCGCGCGGCATTCCTGTCCGTACCACCTCGAAGATTCTGGTTCCTCGGCCTGCGCGGTTCTGTCGGCGACGCTTCGGCTGGCTCCGCATGTTCCGGACGCACCGGTTCCGGCCGCTTTTCCAGTGCCTTGAGTGACAGGGCCACGCGTTTGCGTTTCGGATCCAGGTCCTGAATCTGAAAATCGCGAGTCTCCCCGATGGTCAGCACTTCGCCGACACTGCCCACACGTCTCCACGCGAGTTCACTGATGTGGACCATGCCTTCGAGGCCAGGTTCGAGTTCCACAAATGCCCCGAAATCCGTGATGCGGGTGACCTTACCGGACACCACGCGACCCGTGGCGTATTTCTCTGTAGCTGTGGCCCATGGATTCTGTGCCAGCTGCTTCATTCCCAGACTGACGCGCTTCTTCTCCGGATCCAGCTTGAGGATCCGGACGTCGACAGTCTGGCCTTCCTGCAGGATTTCGTTCGGGTGATTGATCCGTGACCAGCTGATTTCCCCAATGTGCAGAAACCCATCCACGGCACCGATGTTGACAAAGGCTCCGTAGTCCTTGATCGTCTTGACGGTACCGCTGACATTCTGCCCAACTTCCACTTTCGACCAGAATTCTCCCTCGCCCTCTGCGCGTTCGGCTTCCAGGAGCGCGCGGCGGCTGACCACGAGATTCCGCTTCCGGGGATTCACCTCCGTCACCTGCACGGTCAGTTTCTGCCCGACGTAGGATTCCAGGTTGCCCGCAAAACCCAGCTCAATCTGACTCGCCGGCAGAAATCCTCGCAGTCCGCTGACCGCAATCTGCAGCCCACCCTTATTCACGGCACCAACCATGCAGTCGACCACCTGACCAACCGCCAGCGCGTCCCACTGACCACCAGGCCGATGGCGACCTCGCGGCACTCGGCCCCGCATCAGCCCGTCAGCGTCCAGTTCCTCGATCACCACGTCCAGCTCGCTGCCAATCTCCGGCCGCTTGTCCTCCGGGAACTGCTTCAGGGACACCACCACGCTGGTCCGCAGGCCGGCGTCCATAAAGACATCGTCCCCATGAATCTGCTGTACCTTGCCCCGGACCTTGGCACCCTTGCCGATCTCCTTCGTCGGCTCCGCCGCAGCGGGCTGACCGCCGCTGTCCGGTTCCGCTGCCGGCGCTGGCGCAACCGACTCGTCGTGACTCATCACTCGCTTAATTTCAGCCTCCAGCGACTCCTCCAGCGCATCGGCTCGCGGGATCTCCACCGACCTCCGGCCGCTCGGGACATCAGACCGCACGAACGGTGCGGTCTCCGGCACCACCGGTTCCCCGCCGGAAACCGCTGCGGATGTCATCATCTCGCGCACTCGCGTCGCGGCAGACACATTCTGCATGTCAGCCGCACTGGTGACCTCAGCCGCACTGGCGACTAATTCGCCCTGACCTGCCTCCGCCACACGATTCCCCGCCAGTTCACCCGAAGCCACTTCCGCCGCTGCGACAGTGACGGCCTCAACCGATTCGCAGGTCGAAGTGCTGACGGAAAACATCGGCATCGCGGCGCATGTCCCGGCCGCAGACTGCCCCTGGTCGTCCGTCAGACCGCCAACAGTTGCTGCCGCACCAGGGATGGTCGCGCCAGCCGTGTTGTGATTTTCTGCCGGATCTTGTGGATCGGTTGTCATCGGATCATGTCCTGTCAGAGCCGTCATGATGAGGAGACTCAGGCTTCAGTTCGAACCGTCTGACTGCAGTCGAACGAAGGCTCTATTTCGCAGATTCCCGGCGGATTCCGGGACACAGATACCAACACAACATCACGGTTGTCGGCTGACAAGCCGCAAGACGCCCGGCCAGCACTGCGCACATTGACTTTTCCATACCTGACTGTCAATGCGTGCAGCGACCCCGATTGACAGAATATTCGAACACCTGCCGATTCGCCAACCATCCAGGGACTCCGGTGACGGAATCTGCCCACACGAAAGGCATTCATCCGGCATTACCCTGACCACGCAAAGTCTCACTTTGCGTACGTGTATCCTGCTTCGAGGCCCAGCGGCAGTCCCACCGCCCAGTAAACCATCAGCAGAACACTCCAGGCGACCAGAAAGGAAAGCGAGTAGGGCAGCATCAGCGACGTCAGTGTGCCAATTCCAGTCTGCGACACGTACCGCCGGGAATACACGACAACCAGCGGAAAATAGGCCATCAGCGGAGTGATGATATTCGTGCTGGAATCCCCAATCCGATACGCCGCCTGTGTCAGTTCAGGCGAAATTCCCAGCGACATCAGCATCGGCACCAGGATGGGACTCAGCAGTGCCCATTTCGCGGAAGCGGATCCGATCAGCAGGTTGACCGTCGCCGTCAGCAGGATCACGCCCAGAATCGTGATCTGTGGCGGAAGACTGAGCGCCGACAGAATGTTGGCCCCTTTGACCGCCAGCAGCACGCCCACATTCGACTGAACAAATGCGGATCCGAATTGTGACGCAAAAAAAGCCATGACCAGATAGTAACTGATCGAACCCATCGACTTTGTCATGCCTTCCACAATGTCACGGTGGCCGCTGATCGTGCCCGCAACGTAACCATAGACGACGCCCGGGATCAGGAAGATCAGAAAGATCAGCGGCACCAGGGCACTCATCAGCGGCGCATCCTTCCCCACCAGCTGGCCATCCGCCGTACGCCACGGCGAGTCTGCCGGCATCACTGTCCAGACCAGTCCGGCCAGACAGGCCGCCACGACGATCAGCCCGGCCACCAGCCCTCGCAGTTCCCTCGGCTCCGGGCGGTCCAGGATCCCGGACCGGCCGGTGTCCTGGTCCACCGGTAGTCGCTGCAGTCGCGGCTCGATCAGGCGGTCACTCACGAACCAGCCGACACCGACGATGACAAAGCACGATGCACTCATGAAGCCCCAGTTGCACAGCGGATTGACCACGATCTCCGGATCGATGATCTGCGCCGCTTTCTGTGTGAATCCCTGCAGCAGCGGATCCAGACCGGACGGCAGGAAATTTGCACTGAAGCCTCCGCCCACGCCCGCAAACGCCGTCGTGATCCCCAGCAGCGGGTGACGACCCGCCGCGGAAAAGATCACTCCACCCAGAGGTATCACCAGGACAAACCCGGGATCACCAATTGAATGGCTCAGAATCCCCACCAGCAACAGCATCGGTGTCAGCAGATGACGGGGTGTCACTCGCAGCAGGCTTTTCAGCGCCGCCGGGATGAAGCCGGTGTGCTCCGCAACGCCCACTCCCAGCAGCGTTACCAGCACCAGACCCAGCGGCGGAAATTCAATGAACGTCCGCACCATGCCCCTCAGGAAGTCCACCTGGGCTTTCGCACTCAGCTGACTGATCACCCGCACCGGCTGACCGGTTCTGGGGTCCGGTTCCAGAAACATCACCGGCGCCAGCCACCACGAGGCAATCCAGGTGGTCAGCAGTGCGATCAGAAACAGGAACGCCGGATCCGGCAGCTTGTTGCCCAGCCACTCCACAACATCCAGAAATCGCTGTGAGAATCCTCTGGCAGAAGCGCGGCGCGCTGATGGCAGTTCCTGCAGTTCTTCGTTCATGTCAGCGATTGCCTCACACACTGCGACTGTCAGATTTCCACCGCGCGTTCACACCGGCGGGAGCATATTCACTCAATCATGTCGCTTCAGCAAGGCGGTCGACGCAAAATCACCCTCCCCGCGTGTTCCGTGCGGGGGTGGGGGGGGCGCTGTGCGGGGGGACCGCGCTGTGCCACATTCCGGCAGCATCCCGATGGACTGACCTCAGTCAGGCATGCAGGCGGCGCAGACCACGCGTCTGGCGTTCCGTGTTGATCCAGGCCAGACCTTCCGCCACGCGACTGACGAAGCGGATCAGCTGAGTGGCCGAGCAGCCAAGCGCTGCAGCCGCTCGAGCCACATCGAACTCTTTGGCCTGAATCGCGTCCAGAGCTTCGGCCAGCATGGCCGGAAAGTCCGCATGGCCTTCACTGCAGGCGATCCGCTGCTGCTGACATCGCTGAGTCCACAGGTCACTGGGCGTCACTTCGGCGGATCGTGCCACACGCACGCGCACCGCGAGCAGCAGTCGCAGACGATCGACGGCCACTCTCCGGTTCGCCTCCTGACTGCGACGCTCCGCCGCAAAAGCCACGATTCCCGTGGGCTGATGCACGATCTCAATGGCGGTTTCCACTTTGTTCCGATGCTGACCACCGGGCCCTCCATGCCGCGTCCGCCTCACAATGCAGTCCTGCAGCAGTCGCTTCTCCGGCCAGCTCGCCGGATGCCCCGTGTCCGGCGCCTCTGTCGCCATCTGTGCCGGATCCCGCAAGAAATCGCCCGAAGTGGTGATCGTGACCGCAAAATATCACAGAGACTGCAGGTAGCTGTACAGATCAGCCAGCGCCGCCGCATTCAGCCCCTTCAGCAGCCCCGCGGGCATCAATGAAACCCGCTGCCGATGCTGCGTCTCGATGTCGTCGCCCTCCAGTCGGTAGGTCCGGTGTGCCGCATCCCGCAACAGCATCCCGTCGGCAGACTCGTAGACGATCAGCCCCGTATACGATCGGCCGCTCCGCGTCAGCACAGTCGTCGTCTGATAGCGCGGAGAGATATCCCGATCCGGATCAACGACCGCGGCAAACAGGTCATCTCGCGAGAACCGTCGTGTCACGCCTGTCAGGTCGGGACCCAGCGCCAGCCGCCCGCCATGACACCGGGCACAGGAAATCCGCTCGAACAGTCGGCGACCGCGCTGGGCATCACCCGCCATCCAGTCGACGTCCGGCAGCAGCGCCAGGACAACCCTGGCCGAATCCTCGTCGTGAGCCTCCTGATAGTCGGGATATTTCTTCTGCAGTGCGGCGTGCCACTCCTGCATGGATTCCGGCTGCGGCCGGTGTCCTTCGGCGCTGAATACGAACGGCGTCGTGAGTCCCGTGTTGTTCTGCAGCAGCCGCATCACGGTCTCGCGCAGGCGAAACTCACGCTCATCCGTCACCAGTCGTCGCGCAGTCCGAATCAGCCGGAACTGTTCCTCCGGGCTGTTACTCCGCGGCAGTTTCGTCAGGGCCTGCACGCAGGCTTCCACGGCGTTCAGCTGAGGAGAATCGAGGCCGTTCAGAAAATGTGCGCGGTCTTCCCTGATGGGCGCTTCCGCCAGCACGATCAGCACGGCATCGCGCACCGACAGATTCTCCAGCTGGTCCCGCAGCAGCTGGCGGTGTTCCGGCTGTGACGATTCACCCAGCAGAAAAACCACGTCGTTCGTCCACTGGTATTCCGGATCCGCGCTGATCGTGGCGACAAATCGGCCGATGACTTCCGGCAACGACTCCTGTGTCACCTTCGCGGTAAAGAGCGTGTGGCCCGGCTGACCAAGCAGCGGCTGTCCCGGGATGAGATGCGGCAGCGCCGGATCGACACGACACAGAGCCGCGAAAAGTTCCCCGATCCGGTCATCCCAGCTGGTGTCCTGGCGCATTCCGCGCTGCCGGATCTTGACGTCGATCGCGACGAGTGCCTGCGCGATGGCGCGGCTTTCCTCTTCGCTCCGTTCCAGCTCAAACTGCGCCAGGGCGGCCAGCCGGTGGATATCATCCGCCGGTGAGGAAGAACTCGTGATTCCGGCCAGAATGCGACTGAACAGCTCGCGGTTCAGAGGAGTTGTCATGGCAAACACACGAATCAGCTCATAGTCCAGCTCGTCGTCGCCGGAGGGATAACTGTCGGCCAGACTTGCCCGCAGCGGATTCAATTCCAGGTCGAAGTCAGCCAGGGCTCCCCGCGACGTGTAGCTGTCCAGCACCGCCGCGCGACCCGGCGTCGGCCCCACATCTCCCAGAGCCAGCTGCAGCAGACGAACCGCTTCACGGCGAAGTTCCACCGGCTGCTGTGCGTCGGTAATCACGGTCACCGCCAGCTGAGCCGCCGGAATGCTGACGGACGATGACCGCAGCTGTGCACCCAGATGCAGCCACACCCGGCCGCGCAGATCGCCGCCCGGCAGTGACGACATCCGCGATCGCTGCGACTGTGTCAGCTTTGAAGTCAGTTGAGCTGCCATCAGACGCACTTCGCGGCTGTCCGAGCTGAGACAGGTCGCAATCTGTGGCAGAAAGTCTTCCAATACAGCGCCGTCTGCCGTCACAAGGGCCTCCAGAGCGCACCGCTGCACCAGCGGATCGGCATCCTGCAGCAGCGGTCCCACGATCTGACTGTCCGGCGCCTCCGGGCGGCTGCGACCCGCCGCCCACGCGGCTCTGGCCCTCACCCGGGATGACGTCGCCCGGATCAGATCCGGCGCCATCGCTGCATCCACCCCCCCGAACTGCTCGACCAGAATCTCGATGGCACGCATCCGTTCGGCAGCGGACCGCGAGTTGTCCAGCGCAGCCGCACGGAACATGTCGCCTCCCAGCTTCGTGGCCAGCGGAACCCACGTGGCCCGTGACCAGCTGCTCAGCGGCTGCTCAATCGTCAGAACCCGGTCCAGGCGGTCCCTGGCAGTGTTCCGCGGAACCTGAGGAGCCGGGCGGTTCTCACCAGCCGCCCGGACAATACGAAAGACGCTGCCCCGCGTCCCGCGACCTCCCACACTGACGTACAGACTGCCGTCCGGCGCCACTTCCAGATCGGTTGGTGCAAAACCGAACTGATCCTGACCAGCGGCAAACGACACCGGCTGAGATTTCCAGCCGCCACCGTCCGACTCCAGCGGCAACACGTCAATCCGCCCCAGTGTCCAGTCCAGAACAAACAACGCGCCACGATACTCGTCCGTAAACTGCGAATGCTGGTAACACACCACCCCCGTGGGAGATCCGCGCCCGAAGGCTGCGATGACCGGGGGCATGTCGGCGAACCGCTCCGGACGCTTCCAGCCGGCCGACACCCATCCGGCATGTGACATCGGCAGGATCTGAAACACCCGCGTCGGAAGATACCAGGGAAGCGAAATGTCTCGCTCGTCATCGCTGTCATACGTAAACAGATCCCCCGTCACGCTAAAGGCAAAGTCATAGGCGTTCCTCAGACCATCCGCCACAATCTCCCCCCCGGACAGATCCGGCTTCAGTCGCATCAGGACGCCATTCACCGGATTCCGCAGTGGAGACGTCGCGAGTGTGGCATATGCTCCTGTCACACCAGCCGTGTTGCCGGCAATCACATACCACCATCCGTCCGGCCCCCGCTGAATCGAGTGCACATGATGTTCGCCGCCGGCGGCGATTCGCAGAAACACCTCAGCCGGCCCGTCGGCCACATCGTCGCGATTGTCGTCACGAAAGACCTGCAGACCGTCGTCACCGGAACACAGCAGACTCCGACCGGACCAGTACATCCCCTGGGCTCCCGTCTTCGGCAGGTCGACGAACTGCCGGAATGAATCCGCCCGTCCGTCGCTGTCACCATCAATCAGAATGCGAATGTAGCCGGGCCCCGAAACCACTACCCGACCCGCAGAATCGATCGTCAGACTGTGAATATCATGCGCCAGATCGTCGTCCGCAAAGTGTTCCACCCGGAAACCTTCCGGAACACGGATTCCGGGTGCACCGGCTGCAGTTTCCGGCGTGTCGGCTCGCGTTCCGGGCGCCGCAGCCTGGCAGAACGCCAGCAGCTGCAGCCAGATCAGCAGAGCACAGCAGGAGACTGTCGGACGCATCGCGGCGGAGATGTCACTGCCCCGCGGAAACTCACGGACCTGCATGGACTCACCTTTCAATGATCGCCCGACGCGTGAAACGTCCGGGAGAAGAACCACGCCGGCCACCCGCGAAAATCCGTTTCGTCAGTCTCTGTGCGTCAGATTCTGAATGATACTGGTAACCGGCACCACGCGGCAACACCACGCGGCAACACCACGCCGCCAGAGGGGCGGAGCGATGAACTCTGGTTTTATCACAGCGCGCTCAAATGGCGCGAAGACCTCCTTTGAATACAATCCCGATCGCAGCCGCCGGGATCCGCAGTCACTGACGGCCGTGGAGTGAGTTGTATTCGTGGTGGCTGCCGGCGCAGGAGCCAGCCCGCACCGGACTTCGTCGGGCTGATCTGCTGGAACTCCTCAAAAAACGAGACTGCGGCACACCGTGGATACAGAGCGCACACATCCGAGAACTCGTTCGACGCACAGAGCTGGCGCCAGCAGCCGTGCGACCGCGCCGGTTCCATTACTGCTTCCGGGAGTCATCGCGTGGAACTGACGGATCAAACGGTTCTGGCTGCTTACTGGAGCATGTCGCCCGAGCAGCTTCTGACCGGGCTGAATTCCGCGCCGCAGGGACTCAGTCAGGCAGACGCGGAACGGCGTCTGCAGCACTTTGGACCGAACGTCATCAGAGCCGCGAGCACCACGACCCCGTTCGGGCTGTTTCTCAGCCAGTTCCGGAGTCCGCTGGTGCTGATTCTGGTTTTCGCCGCTGTGATATCCGCCATTGCCGGCGAATGGCCGGACGCAGTCATCGTGCTGGCCGTGGTGTTCGGCAGCACGACACTGGGGTTTGTGCAGGAATACCGGGCCAGTGGCGCCATCGAAAAGCTGCGATTCCGAGTGACTCTCAAGTCCAGTGTCGTGCGGGATGGTCAGCCGTGCGTGGAACTGGCCTCGAAAGTGATGCCCGGAGACGTCGTACTGCTCTCGGCCGGCAGCCTGATTCCGGCGGACGGAATCGTTCTGGAGGCACACGACCTGTTTGTGAACCAGGCCGTGCTGACCGGTGAAGTTTTTCCGGTGGAAAAGAAGCCGGGCGCAGTCGCGGTCAGCGCCAGTCTGACGGAGCGTGTCAACTGCGTCTTCATGGGAACCAGCGTGCGAAGTGGCACGGGCCGCGTTCTGATTGTACAGACAGCCGAGGAAACCGTGTTCGGTCAGGTGGCCGAGCGACTCAGGCTGCGGCCGCCGGAGACGGAGTTTGAACGCGGCGTCCAGCGGTTTGGGGGTCTGCTCACTCGGATCATGCTGGCCATGGTTGTCGTTGTCCTGGCGGTCAACGTCATTCGCGAAAAGTCGGCCCTGGATTCACTGCTGTTCGCGCTGGCACTGGCCGTGGGGCTGACCCCCGAACTCCTGCCGGCCATCATCAGCATCACGCTGGCACATGGCGCACAGCGGATGGCAAAACGTGGCGTGATCGTCAGGAGACTGAATGCAATCGAGAACTTTGGCAGCATGGAGATCTTATGCACCGACAAGACCGGGACACTGACGGAGGGCAAAGTCGCGCTCAGGGAGGCATGCGACCCCCGGGGTCAGCCGTCCTCCGCAGTACTCCGCTATGCATCGCTCAACGCACTCCATCAGACCGGACTGAACAATCCCCTTGACGATGCCCTCAATTCCGCCGCTCAGCAGACTGGCCTGGACCTGACCGTCGAGCAGAAGGTGGATGAGATCCCGTATGACTTTGTTCGCAAGCGGCTGAGCGTCGTCGTCGCCGATCAGCAGGGAGCCCGGACCCTGATCACAAAGGGAGCCCTCGTGAATGTGCTGCAGTCATGCAGTTTTGTTCAATCGACCGACACAGTCCACCCGCTGGACGACGCAACGCGAAGTGATCTGGGCGAGCGATACCGCCAGTGGAGCAGCCAGGGTTTTCGCGTGCTGGGCGTGGCCGTAAAATCGATCGATGCGACGACGGAGGCGTATTCACGTTCAGACGAATGCGACCTGCGGTTCGCCGGATTCCTGCTGTTTTTCGATCCGCCCAAAGCCGATGTCGCCCGCACGATTCAGGATCTCGGCGAACTCGGTGTCCGGCTCAAGATCATCACCGGCGACAACCAGCTGGTGGCGCGGCATGTGGCTGAGGCGATCCGTCTTCCGGCGGGGGGCCTGCTGACGGGAACTGACCTGAACCTCATGGGGGATGAGGCTCTCTGGCACGCGGCCCCACGGACCTCCGTCTTCGCCGAAGTGGACCCCAACCAGAAGGAACGCATTATACTGTCCCTGCAGAAAAC
>SXGS01691229.1_pt1 | contig 12943 bp, 10 predicted proteins | sample 3174681 | NCBI WGS metagenome assembly SXGS01 (sample SAMN11356861, study PRJNA531348) | freshwater metagenome | isolation source: freshwater sample F1-80 | place: China: Fuxian Lake, Yuxi | collected 2017-12-25
CAGGCGGAGATCCTCCTCCTCCTCGCGTCGAACGACGGCCGGGAGCGCGACGCGTCGAAGGTCGAGGTCACTCCGGGCAAGCTCTTCGTCGTGGGGGATCCCAAGCAGTCGATCTACCGCTTCCGCCGCGCCGACGTCGCCCTGTACGAGGCCGTCAAGCAGCGCCTCGTCGCGAACGGCGCGAAGCTCGTGCACCTCACGACCAGCTTCCGGGGCGCGCCCTCGATCCAGCGCGCGATCGACGCCGCGTTCGAGCCGCTCATGACGGGCGAGGGCGGGCAGGCCCGCTACGTCGGGCTCTCCCCTTTCCAGCCCGAGCCGCCGGACCACCCCACGCTGATCGCGCTCCCCGCGCCACGCCCGTACTCGGAGAAGACGGGAAAGCTGAGCGGCTACTACGCCAGCGACTCGCTCGCCGACGCCGTGGGCGCGTGGATCGACTGGGTCGTCCGGAAGAGCGGCTGGACGGTCGCCGAGGCGGGAGAGCGCGTGCCCATCGCGACCCGGCACGTGTGCCTGCTGTTCAAGCGGCTCGTGAGCGGGAGCGACGACCTCACCCGACCCTACGTCCGGGCGATGGAGCAGCGGCGCCTGCCCCACGTCCTCGTGGGCGGCAAGAGCTTCCACGAGCGCGAGGAGGTCATCGCGCTCCGCTGTGCGCTCCAGGCGATCGAGTGGCCCGACGACGAGCACTCGGTCTACGCCACGCTCCGCGGCCCCTTCCTCGCCCTCGGCGACGATCAGCTCCTCGCCTTCCGCGCGGGGCGCGCGCTCAACCCCCTTTCGCCCCCCGACCCTGGCGCGCTCTCCGAGCTCCTGCGGCCGGTCGCCGGCGCCCTCGAGCTCCTGCGCGAGCTCCACAAGCGCCGCAACCGCCGCCCCATCGCCGACACGATCCGCCTCTTCCTCGACGCCACACGCGCGCACGCGGGCGTCGCGATCTGGCCGGCGGGCGAGCAGGCGCTCGTCAACGTGGTCCGCGTCATGGACCTGGCGCGCCGGTTCGAGGCCTCGCGGGCGACGTCGTTCCGCGCGTTCGTCCGCAAGCTCGAGGAGGACGCCGAGCGCGGGGGGGCCGGCGAGGCTCCGGCGGTCGAGGAGGGCACCGAGGGTGTGCGGATCATGACCGTGCACAAGGCGAAGGGCCTCGAGTTCCCCGTCGTCGTCCTCGCGGATCTCGCGGCTCCCGCCTCGCCGCGCGAGCCGTCGCACTTCGTCGACGCGACCCGGGGGCTCTCCGTCACCACGCTCGCGCGGTGCGTGCCCCACGAGCTCGCAGAGAACGGTGCGCGTGTGCTCGAGCAGGAGGGGCACGAGGCTCTCCGCGTCCTCTACGTGGCGGCCACGCGCGCTCGGGAGTTGCTCGTCGTCCCCGTCGTGGGCGACGGGCGGGTCGAGGGCTGGGTCGACCCGCTCCACCGCGTGGTGTACCCCAGGCCCGGCCGCGCGCCGGTCGCGCACATCCGCTGCCCTCCGTTCGGCCGGGACACGGTCTCGTACCGGCCCCCGAAGGTCGACGCGTTCGCCCAGGCGAACGCTGTCTCACCCGGGGAGTACGCGTTCGAGGCGCACAAGGTCGTGTGGTGGGATCCCTCCGTGCTGGAGCTGCAGAAGGAGGACACGACCGGCCTCCGCCAGCAGCTGATCCTGGCGGCGGACGACTCCGGCGTCGCGGCGAAGGAGGGCGAGGACGCGCATCTCGCGTGGACGACACGGCTCGAACGCCTGCGCACGGAGGGGGCCGAGCCCGGCCTTCGAGTGCGTACGGTGACCGAGCGCCGCGAGGGTGACCTGGCCATCGACACCACCGGCGTCCGGATCGAGCGGACGGGCGTCGACCGCGTGACCCGCCCCGGCGGGAAGCGCTTCGGCGTGCTCGTGCACGCGATCCTCGCGGAGATCGCGCTCGAGGCGAGCCGCGGGGCGATCGAGCGCATGGCGAGCGTGCAGGGGCGCGTGCTCGGGGCGTCGCGGGAGGAGGTCACCGCGGCGACAGAGGCCGTTGCGGTCGCGCTCGAGCACCCGGTCCTCACGGCGGCCCGGCGCGCGCGTCGCGTGTGGCGGGAGGCTCCGGTCAGCACGCGGGATCCCGACGGGGCCATCACGGAGGGTGTGATCGACCTCGTCTACGAGGACGACGGTGGAATCGTCGTCGTCGACTTCAAGACGGACCAGGAGATCGACCGCCACCTCGGCGCCTACGCGCGCCAGGTCGCGATGTACGGCGACGCGGTCGCCCGCGTCCTGGCGAAGCCGGCCCGCTGCGTGCTGCTGCAGGTGTAGGGCCGCGCAGACCGCCCTCAGTCGGCCTTCGCGTCCGCGACCACTCCTGCGTCCGCGGAGCCCGAGCCGGAAGCCGCGCAGATGGAGATCCTGCCTCCGACGCTCACGAGCTGCCCCGTCTTCGCGTCGCGCTCGAGGAACTGCGCCGCCAGGCACGACTCGCCACCCGCGCAGGCGCGACCCGGGATGGCGTTGTCGCAGTACGGGGTGCAGACGCCTGTGGCGCCCGTGGCGAAACAGATGAGCCCCTCTCCGCATGGCGCCTGGGGTCCGAGGGTGGCCGAGCACGCCTCCCCCTTCTTGGCCGCGCCCACGGGCAGGCAAGCGTAGCTCTTCGACGCGTCCAGCCAGCACGTGGTGCCCGCTCCGCAGTTGAACGGGTTCTCGTTGCAGGGACGCGACGCCGACGTCGGCGACGAGCACGCCCCGGCGGTGACGACGAAGAGCGCCGCGGCGGTGGCGAGCGGTGTGGCGAGCGGAGTGATGCGCACGGTCTTCTCCTACTTTCTCTTGCTGTCCGCGAAGAACAGGCCCAGGAGCTTCCCCTGGAAGATCTGCGTCGCGGTCCGGTTCATCTCCTCGTACACCTTGTCCTCGTTCCCTTGCTCGTTCTCCCGGAGGACGCTCAGGGCCGCGTGCCGAAAGAGCTGAGGCGGCGCCCACTTGAACGGCTCCGGATCCCCGGGGACGACGAGCTCGACCTCGTAGATGAAGTAGAGGCCCACGTACGTCCCGCGCGGGTTCTCGCTCTCGTACGAGTGGGTCGACCAGTCCGGGCCGTGCGTGATGAGCAGGGTGGGTATGGAGAACGTCTTCGCGTCTCCGACCTCTTCCCCCTTCGTGAACACGAGCAGCTCGGGCGCGATGCCGCGGAAGGCCTCGGCCAGATCCTTCGTGAGGGCCTCCTCGCGGCGGCCCTGCTTCTTCGCGTCGAAGTGCCTCGACGGGTGCGAGATCTCGCCCGTGTACGAGGGGGTCTTCGCGATGAAGTCGTCGGCCTGGTGAAGCGACCGGAGCGGGCGACGCCGGAAGCGGATCTCCACCTTGCCGCCCTCCTTCTCGGCGTACGCGAAGAGGCGCTCGATCGTGGGCAGGACGGAGCGCTCCTTGCCCGAGGCGGGGGCCGCCTTCGCCTTGTAGGCGTCGAGCGCGCGCGCGTAGACGGCGTGGACGGCGGCCGACAGCTCGGGGCCGATGCCGTGCGTCGGGTACTTCCGGGCGAACTCGTCCAGGGCCGCCTTGGTCTGCTTCGCCTTCGCGCGTTCGAGCTCGGCGAGCATGGCGCTGCGGAGCGCGATGTCGACCTCGTCGCCGATGTTCGAGCGGGGGTGCTCCTCCCGGAACGCGAGCAGCGCGTCCGGCGTCCCGGCCGCGATCGCGATCTGCAGCTCGGCGCGCGGCAGCCTCGTCGAGCGGACCTCGTCCGCCCTCCGGTAGCCACGGACCAGGTAGGCCGTGTAGGAGTCCACGTCGTTCGCCGCCTCCGCCCGCGCGTACATACGCCCGTCGGAGATCGAGTTGCGGATCGCCCACGTGGCCGGACCGAGCACGACGGCCAAGGCGAGGGGGATCGCCCAGGTGAGGCGTGCCCAGCCCGGCGTCGTCTCGCGGTACGAGTCCTGGGGCCCGACGGGGCTCGAGAATCGAGGGTTGTGGAGGGGATCGAGCTCGATGATCTCGTTGGGATCTCCGCGCTCGAGCACGCCGGGCGCTTCGGCCTTCGCCTCCAGGATCGCGCGCGCCGCCCCGGGCGCGCTCGGTAGCACGAGCGCGTCGCCCGCGACCGTCAGGTGGACCGCGTCGCCGCGCTGCTCGATCGACGAGACGTCCCCGATCGGGTGGACCAGGAGCCGCTTCGTGCGGGCGTCGACCACGCACAGGGGGAACACGTACACCCCGACGCGGTACGGGAAGCGCCTCTCCCGCCCCTTGTGGGCGAGGAACGACACCACGCCGTAGGCGGCGCCGAACACGACGAGCACGTACGCGAGCACCACGAACACGCCGTGGATCGCGGCGGAGCTGCCGAGGTCGCCGAAGCCGATGGTCCACAGCGCGAGCAGGAGCACGACGCAGGCGGCCGTGAGGGCGACCCACAGGTAGGTGGACGGGGGACCGCCCGGGCGGAAGGCGAGGGGCCGCGGCGCGAACGCAGAACCCGCCGACTGCACGAACCGGTCCTGCACAACGCGGGTCAGCTTGTAGAAGTCGACCGGCTCGGCCATACGGCCAGCATCCTATTTCAAGTAGCGGGGTTTGTCCTCGATTCCTGCTCGAGGGGCCCCACCAGCGCGCCGGCGAGCGCCACCAGACCGCTGAGATCCTCGACCGCCCCGCCGAGGTGCGGCGTCGCGATCGCGTCCGTGCCTCTCCCGCGGAGATCGGCGAGCAGGGACCGGTCCCGCCCGGCGCGCCGGCGCTCGTCGTCCGCGAGCGCGGACAGCTTGCTCCAGCCCGACGCGACGGGCCCGGAGGTTCCCACGACCTGCACGAGATCGGGGTTCTTGAGGCCGCGGGTCTGGGCCCAGCTCCGGTTGAGGATGTACCCGCCAAACGGCACGCCGAGCTCGTCGATCTTCGCGTGGAAGAAGCGCGCCTCCGCGAGCGCGGACGGCTCCGGGCTGGTCACCAGGAGGAACGTCGCCTCGCTGGATGTGAGCAGCGTGCGGACGGCCTCGGCGTGCGCGCGCATGCCTCCGAACATGCCGGAGAACGCGCCCAGGAACTCCTGGAGCTCCTCGTGGAAGCCGGCGCCGAAGATGCGCGTGAACACCGTCGAGATCAGGGACGAGGCGGCCGCGCGCAGCGCCCCCCGCGACGGCAGGAACATGCCGACGACACGCTCGTCCAGGAACCCGGCCAGCTTGCGCGGCGCCTCGAGGAACTCGAGCGCGTTCCGCGACGGGGGCGTGTCGAGCACGATGAGATCGTACCGCCTGTCCTCGGCCAGCGTGTAGAGCGCCTCGGCCGCGGTGTACTCCTGCATCCCGGCGACGAGCTCGGACACGTGCTGGTAGAGCCGGTTCGCGAGGATCAGACGCACGCGATCCTCGTCGTGCGCGAGGCGGCGGACCATCCCCTCGAACACGACCGTGGGGTTCAGCATCCACGCGTGGAGGGTGCCCTGCCCCGTCACGCCAGCTGCGGCGAGGCGATCGGGAGGGATCGGCGACGGCGCGCGCGCGCTCTCGGGGATGCCCATGGCCTCGGCGAGGCGCCGCGCCGGATCGATCGTGAGGACGAGCACGTTCCTCCCGAGCATGGCGCCCGCGAGGCCGAGCGCGGCGCTCGTCGTCGTCTTGCCGACGCCCCCTGCGCCACAGCACACCACGACCCTCTTGTCGCGGACGAGCGGCTCGAGGAACGACGCGAGGCCCGCGCGCGCGAAGGGCAGGTCGACGGGCCGCTCCGGATGGGACGGCGAACCCGTCACGGGTCACCTCCGAGGATCTCCGTCAGGTGGACGGGCAACGCCGGCCCTTCCTCCCACGCCTCCGCGAGGGTGATCCATGGCACGGAGATGCCGCGCGACAGCCGCTCGAGGGCCGCGCGCGCGCGCTCGATGCGATCGAGCGAGCGCATCCCGAGGAGGGGTCCGACGGTGGCGGCATGGGCGCGGACGGCCTCCCGCTCCCCCGGGTCGAACGGATCCACGGGGACGCGGTTGAGGACGAACCCCGCCAGTGGGATCTCGTGCTTGACGAGCCCCGCCGCGAGCTCGAGCGCCTCGCTCACCGGCAGCGTCTCGGGGAGGGTGACGAGGACGGCGCCCGCCTGCGCCGGATCCCTCAGCACGCGGAGCCCCTCCCTCACGGCCTCGACGATGGGTCCGCCGGGGATGATGCGCAGGATCGACGCCGGTATCTGCGCGAGCGCGAGCGCGTGGCCCGTCGCCGGGAGGTCGAGGAGGATCGTGTCCCACACGTGACGTCCGCCCGGGAGCCGCTCGCGCTCGAGCTCGAGCACGCGGTACAGGATGCCGAGCTCCGGGAACGTCGGGGCCGCGAGCAGGAAGCGCCGGATGACCTGGGACCGCATGGCGGCGTTCGCGAGGACGTGGATCTTCAGGCTGTCGCGCAGGAACGCGTGGTGACCGCGCGTGGGCTGGAGCACGACCGTCGCGATCCCAGGCAGCACCTCGACGGGCTCGATCGCCGACGTCCCCTCGCCCGTGAGCGCGGCCATGAGCGGAGACGACGTCTCCTGATCGGCCGCGATCTCTCCGCAGAGCACGCGCTTGCCGGACGCGGCGAGGAGCCGCGCGAGGGTCGCCGTCACGGTCGTCTTCCCGACCCCCCCCTTCCCCGTCACCATGACCGCGCGCAGGCCGGCGATCCGTTCGAGCAGCGGGGACACGACGCGATCACAGCACATCGGGCGCGCCGAGAAAACCCCGCACGGAAGACCCGTACGCGCTACCCTCCCCGCACCATGTCCGACGAGCCGAAGAAGGACGATCCGGTCGAGCTCCGATGCCCGAAGTGCAGGGAGAAGGTGACGATCCCCCGGGAGCAGGCCGACACCGCAATGCACGCGCGGTGCTCGAAGGGCCACGAGTTCGAGATCGCGCGCGCGATCTGACCGGGGCGGGACAGGCCGGTGCGGCGGGCGTCGATCCAGGCGGGGTTTCTCGCGGCGCTGTTCGTCGCGTCCGGGGAGGCGCGCGCCGGCGATCCGCTCGCGGGCCAGGGGCTGCCCATCACCACGAGCGAGTACACCGTCGACCTCTTCCAGGGCCCCGTCCTCGCCTCCAGCCGCATCACGGCCCTGGCGGGCGCAAACGCCGCCCTCGCGATCGGCGCCGAAGCGCTGTCGACGAACGCCGCCGCCGCGGCGGTGCGCGCCCCTCACTCGGACGCGAAGACCGACTGGGACATCGCGATGGGGGTCAGCTTCCCCGGGTCGATCCTGGGGTACACGATCCCGCGCGGCGCCAAGGGGAACGACTTCGACAACAACGGAACGGCCGGTTTCAAGTACGACAACTTCTTCGTCCTGACGCCGGCTGGGCTGGTGCAGGAGGGCCCGCTCGGCATCGGCGCGAGCATCGTGTTCCAGCAGTATTCCCTCGGACACCCTCCCGGAACGAACGACACGATCAGCTCGGTGCGCCTGCGCTACGCGACCGGCCGCCTGCTCGCGAGCTACGCGTTCTTCGATCATCAACTGTACGCGGGCGGCGGCCTCCGCGGCGTGCTGCTGGCGCTCGTCGAGAACGAGGCGGAGTCCCCGCTGCTCACGATGGCGGGCGCGGGCGTCGAGGGGGGGCTCCTGTGGGCGCCTCACAAGGCCCCGTTTCGCCTCGGCTTCACCGCGCGAAGCCCCGTCTCGGGGAAGGCGGCCACCGGCAGCAAGGTCTCGGCCGACGACAAGGGGGACCTCAAGCTCGGCAACATGTTCATGCCGAGCCGGATCTCGCTGCCGTGGGAGCTCGAGCTCGGGCTCGCCACGCAGATCGGGCCGCGCCCGCTGAACCCGGGCTTCGTGGATCCGCGCACGCTGCCCGAGGAGGAGGTCGCCGCCGAGGTGCACGACGCCAAGGAGCCCATCAAGGCGGCGCAGGCCCGCGTCCTCCGACGACGATACGCGGCGCTGCCGCGCAGGAAGCTCCTCGTGTCCACCGCGCTCCTCCTCACGGGCACGACGGCGAACGCCGTCGGGTTCGAGTCGTTCCTTTCGCAGTCGGTCGACAGGTCCGGGGAGTCCTTCAGCGTGACACCGCGGCTCGGCCTCGAGGGAGAGGTGATCCCCGACTGGCTACAGCTCCGGCTCGGCACGTACCACGAGCCGACCCGCTTCGCGCAGTCGACGCCGCGCCTTCACGGGACGTTCGGCTTCGATCAGCGGATCTTCTCCTGGAACCTCTTCGGCGTCCTCGACGAGGCGGTGCCGCTCCGCGTGGGTGGAGCGATCGACGTGGCGCGCAGCTACTTCAACTGGAGCGTGTCTGCTGGCGTGTGGCACTGATCTCTCAGATACCCCCGACCCCGAACGCCTGCTCGAACGCGACGAAGAAGTTCACGGGAGCGATCTTGCACGGCACGCCCGCCGTCGGGCACGCCGACTGCCGGCGGTTCAGCGGCACGCCGAGGTCCACGCGGAACACGACGCGGTTGAGCCACGGGATCAAAGTCCTCAGGCCGATCCCCGTCGACTGCTTCGCGCGCGCCACCTCGAAGCCGTTCATCGCGTCTCCGACGTCGTAGAACGCGACCGCCCCGACCTGCATCGACAGGAGCCGGATGGGACGGCTCCGCAGCTCGAGGTTGTACACGATGAGATCCTTCCCCGCGTAGAAAGAAGACGGGTAGCCGCGCAGCCGGTCCTCGCCCCCGAGGCTGCTCTGGCGGTTCAGGTAGTTGCGGTAGCGGTTGCTCGCGGTGATGTCCATGACGACGCGGCCGGCGGGCGTCTTCGGCGACACGAGCTTGAGCGAGCCGACCACCGACGCGTCCGTCACGGTGTCGTCGTTGGCGCGCGACGCGGGCTTGTCGGTCCCGAGCTGGTACTCCGCGCCCGTCTCCACCGAGGCGCGCGCGAGGCCGTCGCCCATCGGCAGCGTGTACTGGCCGCCGACCGATCCGCCGAGCACGTTGCGCGCGGAGCCGATCGCGGTCAGCAGAGGGTACACGCTCGCGGTCAGCACGTGCCCGAGGCGGTAGTCCTCCTGGAGCGCGTACGTGAGCACGTCGGTGATGCTGTGAAACCGGGTCTCGTACGAGCGCCAAGTGAGCGACGGGCCGACCCTGTCCTCGGCCACGGGGATGTTCCGGCGGACGAACTCGGCCTGCGCCCGCAGATCGAGCGCGGAGAGATCGAAGGTGGAGATGCTCTGGGTGGAGAGATCGAAGCCGAGCGTGAGGTCGTTCTTGTAGGCCCAGCCGAACGAGCGCGTCACCGCGGCCGTCGCCGCCGCGGACCGCGACCGGTACTGGATGGGGATGGCCTCGCGCTCGGGCGTCGACGCCGCGTCGAAGACCGCGAGCCTGGCGTTCGAGTACCTGCGCGAGATCACGTTCGTCCACCCGACGCTGGTGGCCCACGCCCACGTCGCCGACGACGCGAACAGACCCTGGCCGACGCCGACGCTGCCCGCGGATCCCTCGAGATTGCCGGACCGGCGGTTCACGACGACGTTCGACGTGGCCGACGCGCCCACGCGGGTCAGGCCGAAGCGCGGCACCTTGTACGCGGCCCCGAACGTGTACGACTCCGGCAAGTAGTAGAACCGCGTCTGCGCGACGTGGTGAAGCCCGAGCAGGTTCGTCTCCTGGGGCGTGAGGAGGAAGCTCTCGACACCCCCGGCGCTGGCGCGAAGATCGTAGCTGAGACGGAGGCTCCAGAGGTCCTTGGTCACGAAGAGGAGCTTCACCGTCCCCGGGCGCGACCCCTTCACGGCCGTGTACACCACCTGCGCGATCTGCGGGATGGCCCGGATGTTCCGCGCCGTCTCCTGCACGGCCTGCGTGCGGTAGAGATCGCCCTCGCGAAACAGCATCTCGCGGCGCACGATGAAGTCACGCGTGGTGTAGTGGATCGCGTTGCCGAGGTCCTTCCCCACGCGCAGCCCCGCGGCCATCGCGGTGTCGAGCTCCGTCTCGCCGGTGACGAGCTCGAGTCGCTGGCCGAAGGCGCGGCGAGGGATCGCGCCGGCGACAGCGTCATACGGGATGTCGCGGTCCTCGAGCACTTCGAAGCGGACGATCTCGATCTTCTCGACGACCTTCCCGTCGGGCTCGGGTTCGACGACTCCCTTGATCTCCGCGAGCCCGCGCCGGAGGCTCTCCTCCTCGTACTTCGAGAAGACGACGGCGTTCGGGGGGGGCGCCTTCGGAGCGCCCGCGCGCTCGGCGTCGTCGGCCCATGCAGGCCAAGCACACATGAGCACACATAGGCTCGGAATGACGCGCCGCACCGGCGCATGCTATCGTGTTTTTATCCGACCCACGCAAAAGAGACGGGCAAATCCGCGGGATTGAGCTAGCGTCTCGCTCGCGAAAACGGAGGACGATCCAGATGTCGATGTCGAGCTCCCACAAGCGAAAGGCCCTGTACTCCTGCCTTGGCGTGTCCCTCCTCCTCGTCGCGTGTGCGACGTCGAGCAGCTCGGACGACGGCTCGAGCGGCAGCTCCGGCAGCTCCGGTACGAGCGGAACCTCGGGCACGAGCGGAACCTCGGGCACGAGCGGAACCTCGGGCACGAGCGGAACCGCCAAGCTCGACTCGGGGAAGGGCACCTCCGGCACGTCGGGCACCTCCGGCACGTCGGGCACCTCCGGCACGTCGGGCACCTCCGGCACGTCGGGCACCTCCGGCACGTCGGGGACCGTCGACGCGGGCAAGGCCTTCGACGCCGGCACGACGCCGCTGTGCGCCGACTCCCCCCCGATCCTGTTCGCGAAGCTGATCGCGAACCAGAGCGCGCCGCCGTGTGACGCGACCTGCGCCGCCAATCCACTCAAGTGCTGCCTCGACATCTTCGCGACGCTCGGGAGCTCGAGCGGCACGAGCGGCGGGGCCATCGACGCGGGTACGATCGGCGGCGGCACCGGCGGGCTCTGCGTCAACAAGTCCTTCCCGTAGCGCCTGCGCCGGCCCCCCTGGGCCTCCTCAGCGCTGTCGTCCGGTCGTGATCGCGGCGATCACGCCGAAGTGGTCGCTCGGGAACATGCCGTCGATCTCCTGGTCGAAGCACACGCGCGCCGCGAGCGGCTCGCCGCGCCCGGCGTGGTCGGGCCCGCGCGAGAACACGTAGTCGATCCGCCGATCGGGCTCGCGGCCCACGAGCGCAAACGGGTTGCGGCGGGCGAACGTGGTGCCCGGCGTCCCGTCTCCCGCCACCGCGAATGAATCTGCAAAGTACACGCATCGGCCGCCGAGGCCCGTGTAGCCGCGCATGAAGCGGATCTCGTCGGACGCGGGCTCCGCGTTGAAGTCGCCCGCCACCACCGGCGGGAAGCCGGAGATGGGCGCGACCTCGAGCATGATCTCGGCGATCCGCCTCACCTGCGCCTGTCGAACGTGCCCGTGGTGCAGCTTCCAGTTGAGGTGCGTCACGAAGAACGGCAGCCTCCCGATCGGCGCGTCGATCTCCGCGAAGACCAGGCAGCGTCGCTCGTCCGTCTCCAGCCACGGCAGTTCGAACGACTCGGTGCGGAGGATGGGCCAGCGGGACAGGATCGCGTTCCCGACCGGGTAGGGCTCGCCCTCCGCCTTGCCCCAGGCCGTGTGGTAGCCGAGCCCGTCGGAGAGGAGCCTCGTCTGGTCGAAGGAGCCGTCGGGCAGGACGAGGACCTCCTGCAGTCCGATCACGTCCGGCGAGAGCGCGGCGAGGGCCCGCCGGATCCGGGGTAGCCGCTCCTCCCACGGGCCGAAGCGGTTCCACGTGTTGTACGTGGCGGCGCGAAAACAGCCGGGGATCGGGCCGACGAGCGGGTTCATGTCAGAACCACTCCGAGAAGAAGCGTCCGATCTCCTTCGTCGCGTACGCGGGGACGTCATGGCCGACGTTGACCGACTCGCAGTACGTGACGCGGTACGCGGAGGGGCACGTCTTGCCGCGCTTGCACTCGGCCGGCGTATCCTGGACGAGGTCCTTCGTGCACCCGTTGGCCGCGAGCCAGAAGTCGCGGGACTGGCGCGCGCCCGACACAGGCAGCGCGTCGTCGTTCGCGTCGTGCGTGATCCAGATCGGCACGGGGCCTCCGCAGGTCGAGACGAACGGACCAGGGCCGGCGACGGGCGCCGCCGCGAGCAGCGCCTTCCTCCGCAGACACGCGAGCTGGTGCGTGAAGTTCCCGCCCGAGCTGAACCCCGTCGCGAACGCGGCGCCCGCGCGGGTGCAGTAAGCCTTGCCGATCGCGTCCACGAGCGCGTCGAAGAAGAGGAGATCCTCGTCCCCGTCGAGATCCCAGCGCGTGACGTAGCCGCCCGAGCCGTCCTTGTGCGTCCGCTTGAGCGCCTGCGGGTACACGTAGAGGGCCGGAGGCGTGTGCTTGTGGACGTCGAACCAGTCGTGCATGTGCTGGGGCGTGGTGTCGGTCGCGCCGTGGAGCACGAAGACGACCGGGTACGCGCGCGTCGCGTCGTACGGCGCCGGCACCGCGAGGTGGTACACGCGCGACTTCGCCTTCACCGTCAGCGTGATCGGCGCGAGGAGCCCGGTCTTCGTGGCGGGCTTCCCGCAGCCCGCGGAGAGCGCAAGGGCGGCGGCGTCGGTCCCCGGGACGCCGGCGTCGACGGGGGGGGGAGCGGGCTCCACGGTGGCGCCCCCGTCGTCGGCCGCCGGGGACGCCGACGTCGCCGGCGCGGGCGTCGGAGCGCCCGTCGAAGGCGACGAGCACCCCGACAGGCACGCCAGGGATGTGGCGATGGCGACGATCCCGCGGGCGCTCACGCCTCGGTCGACGCTTCGGCCTTGGCCTCGTCCTTCGCGGCGGCCTTGGCCTCTTCCTTCTTGACCGGCGCGCTCTTCTCGGCGGCCTCGCTCGCGGGGCCGGCTTCGCTGACGATGCGCATGCCGTAGAAGGACCGGTACACGAACACCATCGAGACCACGAAGAAGACCACCGACAGCGACAGCGGCAGCATCTTGTCGCTCATCTTCATCTGCTCGGCGAGCTCGACGGCGAGCAGACCGAACAGCGTCGTGAACTTGATG
>SXGS01590523.1_pt1 | contig 12941 bp, 10 predicted proteins | sample 3174681 | NCBI WGS metagenome assembly SXGS01 (sample SAMN11356861, study PRJNA531348) | freshwater metagenome | isolation source: freshwater sample F1-80 | place: China: Fuxian Lake, Yuxi | collected 2017-12-25
CTCGGCAGCTGCGCGGGAGCTGTAGTGGATTTCGATCTGGATATGAACGAGGTTTTGATCATAGGTCCGGAGCGTGTGCTCCAGACCACCCCGGGCGTCTACTTCGGCGAAGCCCCCCGCGCAGCGGCTTCGTTCAATCCTACTCCGCGGGTTTTGTTTTGGAGACCAAGAGGGAGGTTACGAGTAGGACTAGGATTAGGAGTCAGATTAGGAGTACGAGTACAAGCAGGAGCGGGGAATTGGAGTTGCCCGTTTAACTTAGAAACGCGAGTTGAGTGCATTCGACCCAGAGCAGCCGCGCTTCGAACGTTTCCGTCAAACCAGAATCTTTTTTACCACTGATCGATCCAGGACACCCGTCAGGCGTTGATTCAACCCGGCATGGAAATAGTTCAGCTTGGAGTGATCCAGCCCCATGAGATGGAGGATTGTGGCATGCAGATCACTGACGTGAACGGGGTCTTCCACGGCTTTGAACCCCAGCTCATCCGTCGATCCGACGGCTTGACCGCCTCGGACGCCGGCGCCGGCGAGCCACATGGAAAACCCGTGCCAATCGTGGTCACGTCCGGGTTTACCGACGCCCTCGCTCGTGGGTGTTCTCCCGAATTCACCGCCCCAAACCAGCAAGGTCTCCTCCCACAGTCCGGTGCGTTTTAGATCGGCGATGAGCGCGGCGATGGGTCGGTCGGTTTCACCGGCGTGCAATTGGTGGTTGGAAATGCAATCGTTATGGCCGTCCCAAGTGTCCTCAATGTGGCCTCCGCCACTGTACAATTGAATGAAACGAACGCCCTTCTCCAGCAGTCGGCGAGTCACCAGACATTTGCGGCCGAAGTCGGCGGTCAATTTATCATGGAGCCCATAGGCTTCACGGGTAGCGGTGCTTTCCCGTTCGATATCCACCACTTCGGCTGCTGCCGTTTGCATGCGGTACGCCAGTTCGTAGGACTCAATACGAGCGGCCAACTCGGATTCGCCGGGGCGTTGCGATTGATGGACTTGGTTGAGTTCGCGCAACAAGTCCAGGCTATGGCGTTGGGTTCGGTCACTCGTGCCGGTTGGAGTTGCCAAGTCCAGCAGGGGAGATCCGACACTGCGGAAGAGCGTCCCTTGATACGCTGCGGGCATGTAGCCGGCGGACCAGTTTGAAGCGCTCCCGATCGGGCCTCCGCGGGGATCTGTCATCACGACATAGCCGGGAAGGTTTTCATTCAAGGAACCGAGCCCGTAGTTGAGCCAAGCACCCAGGCTGGGTTTGCCGATGAAGATGCTCCCGCTGTTCATTTGCAGACAGCCACTAGCATGTGCCGCCGTGTCGGCCTGCATGGACCGAATGACGCACAAGTCATCCGCGAACTTGGAGGTATGCGGGAACAAACTGCTGATTTCGAGCCCGCTTCGGCCGTGATGGCGAAACTCGAACGGCGACTGCATCAGATGCCCAATGGCGCGCCCGTTGGAGCCGACTTTGGCTTCGCCTTGATAGGGCTTTCCGTGCCACTGCGTCAATGCCGGCTTCGGATCGAACGTGTCCACTTGGCTAGGCCCGCCGTTCATGAAGAGGAAGACGCAATGTTTGGCTTTGGCGGCGAAATGGGGAGCCTTGGGAGCTAGAGGATGGAGAACTCCTGTGGCATTGGCTGCCGCCTGGGCGCTCGAAAAGAGGCCATCACGCGTGAGACGGTCGATCAGCGCCAATCCAGCAAACCCACCACCCACTTGCCACAGAAACTCACGCCGAGTGCGTCCACAGGGCGTTGCGTTGGGAATGAATCGCGGGTTCATGAATCAGTCGGGGTAAACAAACTCGTTGAGGTTGAGGATCACTCGACAGAGTTGTTCGAGTGCGGCCTCGCGGGAGGCTTCAGGTGTGGAACTCTTAGTTCCTCCGGAACCTGAGGATCCCTCCGCGCGATAACGATTGGACTCCAATTGAAGGAAGGTGTGCATCGATAGTCGCTCCGAATCCGAGGGGAGCCGAGTTAAGGCCAAACGATAAGCGAGTTCGATTTGGCTTTCTAGCTCAGGTCCGGCTTCGCGGTGTAGACGTTTGGCAAACTGCCGTGCCTGCTGATTCGCGAAGTCCCCATTGAACAGGGTGAGCGCTTGCGGTGCGACCGTCGTGACCGGACGCCGAGACGTGCTATGGACCGTGTCGCACAAGTCCAGAACTTCCAGCATGGGCACCACCAAACCGCGTTTGATGAAGGTGTAGATTGTTCGGCGAGACGCTTCGTCCGGAGAAGACGCTTTCCACACCGACTGCCTGTCGGTATTCGCTTCGATGGCCGCGTCCGGAATGGCGGGGAACATGGCGGGGCCAAACATTTTAGGATTCAGTTGGCCGCTGACGGCGAGCATGGAATCACGGATGACCTCGGCCTCGAGACGGCGATAGGGGAGGTGTCCGAGCAATCGATTTTCGGTATCGGTTTCGGATGGCGCCGAACGTTGGAGTCTCCAGGCACGACTGGTGAGCAAGAGACGGTGGAGTATTTTGAAGGACCAGCCCCCCTCGTTCACAAACCAGTCGGCGAGCCAGTCGAGCAATTCGGGATGAGTGGGTGGCTCTCCCATCAGTCCGAAATCACTGGGTGTTCGCACCAGGCCGACACCGAAATGTTGCTGCCAGACGCGATTGACAAGGACGCGAGCGGTCAGCGGGTTGTCCTTTGAAGCAATCCATTGGGCAAGACCCAACCGACGTTGTGATGTACGGGCTGTCTTGGAGGGAAACGCCGGTTGCTGGCGGACCAGAATTGCCGGTACCGCCGCAGAAACCTCGCTGCCTGGTCGCCTGGGATTCCCTCGGATCAAAACGTGGGTCGCCCCGGTTTTTGGCGAGGGTTCTTGCATGAAATAACCCTGACGAAGTTCGGGGCCTGAGGCCCGTGCTTGGTTCAATTCACGTTCGATGGTCGCGATGTGGTCTCGATCCAGTTTGAGTTCGGGCGCAGCCGAGAATTCTTGGTCCAGTTTTGGCAGCAGTTCCGAGACGAGTTTTTTTTGTGCGTCCGTTCGCAGGTTGTGCGGAACACGAAACGCGGTGATCGATTCCGCAGGCAACGTGCTCTTGCCAGTCTCGACCCAGTGTTCACGAGCTCGTTGGCGCGCTTCGGCGAGGCCCGCTTCGAGGACAGCCACACGTGCGTCTCGAGATGCCAGCGCGGTTAATTCCTCAGGGGAACCCGCTGGAAGCGTCCGCTCCGTACGCCCGTTTTGAGGGCGTTTAAGGGGGTTAAAAACGGCCACCATCGAATAATAATCCCGAGTGCTGAGCGGTTCGAATTTGTGGTCATGACACCGGGCACATCCCAGGGTGAGTCCCAAAAACACTTGCGATGAGGTACTGACAATGTCGTCCAGTTGATCGTACCGGTCCGTATCGGGATCTGCCGGTTCATCATCCCAATGGCCGAGGCGCAACATGCCCGTGGCGATTAGGGTATCGCCTGTAGCCCCGGGCATTTCGTCTCCAGCCAATTGGGCGGTGACGAAACGGTCGTACGGCAAATCGTCGTTGAATGCTTGGATCAACCAATCGCGATAGCGCCAAACAAACGGTTTCGCCGCGTCCCGCTCGTAGCCATTGGAATCGGCATATCGGACCAGATCGAGCCAATGCCGAGCCCAACGTTCGCCATACTGCGGCCGTTGGAGCAGCGCCTCAATGACTTCATCGAGTGCGATGTCTGGACCAACCGTTTGGGTTCGGCGACGAAAGGCATCTTGTTCAGCGAGTGTGGGGGGCAAGCCAATCAGGTCGAGATGAAGCCGACGCAACAGGCGGCTGGGTTCGGCGTTGGATACGGGTTGAACGCGTGCGCGCTCCAGTTGGGCTCGTAGAAACTGGTCGACCGGGTTGCGGCACCAAGCGGCGTCAGTGACTGTCGGTTGGATTGGACGTTGTGGAATGCGGAACGACCAATGATCGTTCGGAGAAGAAGGCACTATTTCATTGGCAGGAAAAGCGGCCCCGGCGTCGATCCACTGGCGAACCAGTTCTATCTCTTCTGCCGGAAGAGACTTCCCTTCGGGCGGCATACGCTCCGAGTCATCCGTGGAGAGCAATCGTTGGATGATTGGACTTTGCGATGCGTTGTCGATCTTAAGAACAGGCCCATCCTTGCCGCCCTTGTGGATCAGCGAGCCGGCGTCCAGCCGCAGTCCACCTTTCTGCTGCAACCGGCTGTGGCAACTGAAACAACGCTTTTCGAGAATGGGCTGTATGTCGCGAACAAAGTCCGGAGCGGCGACGATTGGAAGTAGATGAAACGTCAGCACGGTGACTTGGGCTAGGAACCCAACCCACGACCGCGGCCTGCCAAAAACGGATCTGGGCCGCCAAAGCCATTGGCACCCGGGACGTGCGCTGCCAGATTCCGAATGTGGGATCACAGACCGAACCTAATCGAAGGCTGGCATTTCACGGAAGTGCGGAGTTTAGATCTCGGAAGAGAAGTGCAAAGGAAGGGGTTAGCCAGCCGGAGCGGTCCCGAGTCGCGACGGTGGAGAGCGGCACAATGTCGGTGGTGGTGAAAGCGCATCCTCGAGGATTCGAGGATGCGCCATTTGTAACATGTTGGAAATCAATCAATAGATTCCAAAGCTATTCACCACACGACAGTTCCTGGACGTGTCACCGCCATGGCCACCACCGACTTTGTGCCGCTCTCCATAATGTGTAGATCACGAGATGAAAGTCTTACGATGACTATTGCGTAAGACGCTATGACTATGGTACGCTTAATACCATGACGTCAGTCATTATCACATCCAAGTGGCAGGTCACCATCCCGGAAGAAATCCGAAAGGAAGTGCCATCGCTCGAAATTGGCCAGCGGCTTCGCTGGGAAGTCGTCGGTGGCGTGCTGACCGCCAAACCCGTTCGCAGCATTAACGAGCTGGCCGGATGCCTCAAATCCGACAACATGCCGCCCTTAAGCCGTGAGGAAGAAAAAGCCGCTATCGAACAAGCCCGCGTTGAGCACTACACTGGGAAACACCGGAAAGCATGAAGGCCGGGGTTTTGGACGCCAATGTGCTGCTACGCTTCTTCTTCCAGGACGACCCGAAGCAGAGCCCCGCGACGACGGCTTTTTTAAACAAGGCTGAGGCCCAGGATATTGACCTGTTCTTGCAGGACGCAATCGTGGCGGAAGTGACCTTTGTGATGGAGAAAGTTTACCGGAGAAGCCACGAGCAGATCGCCGATGCGCTCCTGGATTTTGTCCAAAATCCGTTCATCACCGTCCAGAATTCCGCAACGTTGTGCGATGCCCTCCTCCGTTACCGAGCTCATCCTGTCGATTTTCCAGACGCATTGGTTGCTTCGGAGGCTGCCAGCAGGGGGATTCCTGCTGTGTCCTTTGACAAGGACCTAAATAGATTCCAAGACGTCATTCGCTTCGAACCGAAGACATGAGCAACAGAAGCAGCCATTAGGCACCTACCCTTTAACGAAGTTGGAGAGCGGGAAAAACCGGGGGCTGGAACCAAACGACCAACCGTCGGACAAGTCAGTATCGTGACCAAACTCAGAAGAATGAGCGGAGGCTGGAAATTCGGAGCTGCCTAACACCGAGTTTTTGGAGGGACCCCGCGTGGGACCGCCTAGAGGCTGCTAGGTCGCGAAGATCATTAAAATGGACCCATTGATTTCCAACGCGTTACAAATGGCTCGCTCTTGAATCAGCGAAGACTTGCTGGCGCCGACCCCCGACTTTGTGCTGCTCTCATGATGATGATGATGCTCTGCACGATGGCGGCGGGTCCGATCGAGGAACCCATGATCGCAAGCCGCTGCGAACTCGCTGAACACATCACACGGCATCATCCCAAGGTCCGCATCGAATGGATCCAAACGGGACACGACATGATCGTATTCCACCAGCCCCAAGAGACTGCGGCCATTATCCGCGATTTCCTCCAATCGTCGGGGTTTGTTCGCGCATCGAGACTTTGACCTCCTCAAACGAACGTTTCCCTCGGTTCATCGACCAGGGCGAACTCATCCTCGCGAAGTTCACGCCCTCGGGCTACGACGTCCTCAGCCGCGCCAAGCTCCTTCCGACCATCGAACACACGCGCGGCAGCGACGTGCTCTGATGCCATCCCGCCTTCGCGAACCGCCGCGCCTACGTCCACAACGGCCAGGAACTCGTCTGCGTCTCCCTCGCGGCGACGAATGGGCCAGGGAAGGTCGCGCCGGGGGCGTGAGCTTCAGTTCGGGTAGCCGCGCTCTCCTTATCCGGAGCATCCGGAACGGGCGCGTCGCCCGAGGCGTCGTCGCACCGCTCGCGCATAACACGCGATGGGGACCAGACAGAGAATCGAGACCACGATGAGAGTGATCATCTGGATTTGCTCCGCGTGCGGGTCCGCTAGAATTGGTCGGACGAGGGCATCGTTCGCATTTTGTGCGAATGCCACCGGGGCTTCCGCCGCGACCCGGGCAATCGCCCTCGTCGGGTGACGAAAACCGTATGTGAACCAGCGGCACCCCGAACAACTTCAACCGGCTCCGGTACTCACCCTCGGACGACCCGATTTGATCCCTGGGATCACGAAACAACTCAGGATGCAGTCGGCGTTCCTCCGATCTCATCTTGCGAAGTCTCCGCATCACTCGCAGCAGCAGCACGGGCCAGCCCACGACGAACACCAAGACCAACACCTGAGTGATCCACGCGAACAGAACCCGGTTTTCCCACCAGTGAAACGTGGCGGCGCGCAGCAAATACAGGGCACCGAGATACCCCAGCGCACCAAAGAAAAGCACCAGCGTGATCTTCACCACGGCGCGGCGCTCCCGGGGTGTTCGCGCCTGATCGAGACTGGCGCGCAGCGACAACACCGCGGAGACCGCACCCGAGGTGGAAGCAAGCAAGGCCGCGAGCCCGGTGGACTTCGCCATGAAGGTGCCCTGCGCCACCGCCGTGCCGATTCCCGCGGCCTTGGCCGGCGTGGCCATCGCCGGCAGTGCCGCCAGCACCGCCAGTGTGAAGACGCGGCCGGGCGAGCTGCGCGAAAGCGCACCTTCGACGAAGGTAAACACCCGCTCCTGCAAAATCTTCCGGCCGCGCGCGAGCCGCTGCTTGACCGCGTCCTCGGTGAGATCGAGCGCGACCGCCACGTGTTCCACCGAACGGTGATCGCGGTAATAGAGGACGAGCGGTTCGCGATACAACTCGGGCACGCGCTCCAGTGCGCTCCACAGAATCGCCTGCTCCTCCTTGTCCATCGCGAGGTCCGCGACGGGCTGGTCGTCGGAGGGCAGCTCCTCCGCCAGTTCGATCGCTTCCGCCTGCCGCACGGGTTCCTGGCGGTCCGAGCGACGCAGCCGGCCGACCTTGTAACGCAGAATGCCGCACAACCACGAACGCAGCTTCTCGGGTTCGCGCAGTGTATGCAGTTGGCGCCACGCATCGACGAACGCCTCCTGGGCCAGATCTTCGCTCTCGCTCAGGCAGCCCGTGGCGGAATACGCCAGCGAACAGAGGAGACTTTGATAACGTTCCACGATGCGCTCGAACGCCTCACGATCGCCGTCCAGACAGGCGGCGACCAACTCGGCATCCGTGGTGAGTTCAATTGCTGTCATGGCGTCCGCGTTGGGCATCATGCTTCCCTGGCAAGTGCCAGAAAAACCCGAACCGGTGACAAAAAACTTTCGAAACATCGAAACCGCGTTCGGAGCGCGGAGCAACTCGCAACCCCGATTCCCCCGCAATCCGGCGGAACCATGCACTACGCTCCGGCAATTCCCGAAAATACATTGTCACCTGAAGCCTCGGTTCGGACACATGTAGGCGAAATGTCGGTGTTCCAACAATTCAAACAAACAGAAATCGCCCAGTCATGAAAACGAACCTGATTACCTCCGCCACAAGCACCCGCCTCCCGTTGGCAGCATGCACTTCGATCGTTGCCTTTCTCGCGCTTGGCGTGATGGCAGCCGATACCGCCAAAGCGCCCTTGTTGCTCGACGATTACTCCGACGCCAAGCGCAACCAGCACGGAGTTGAACGGCTGCTGATCGACGACAAGGCCGCCGGCAGCACGTCCACCGCGACCCAGATCTGCGCGAACGGCGTGCTCACCGTCAAAGGCGACTTGGTGCCCGGACGCGGCGTCCCTGCGTTCATCAGCCAGGTGTCGCTCCTGTCCGCCGAGGGCAAACCGAAGGACCTGACCGGATACACGGGCGTTCGCCTGAAGGTGAAAGTCACCAAAGGCATCTTGTGCGTGCAGGTGGGCACCGCCGACATCACCAACTTCGACTACCACACCGGCGTGCCAATCGCCGGCAAGCGCGGGGAGTTTCAGGAGGTCCGCGTCCCCTTCAAAGACATGAAACGTGGCTGGTCGGAGCAGACCGTGCTCAACGTGAAGTCCATCAAGAGCGTCAACCTGGTTTCGTTTGGCATGGCCAAGGATGCGTTCGCCTACGAGGTGGATGAGATCGGGTTCTACTGAACCGTGCCCGTCAACCCGTCGCCATCCCATCTACAACATGACCACCACCCTTACTCCGTCGGCCCCGGCGGTAGCACCTCAGGTGGACATTTCCCGCCTCGACTACCTTGATGCGACGCGTGCCTTCGCGCTCGTGCTCGGCATCGTGTTCCACGCGTCCCTGTCGTTCATGCCGGTCTGGATGGGCTGGGCAGTGCAGGACATCTCGACCAGCCCATTGGTCACGTTGTTCATGACCGTGAGCCACTCGTTTCGCATGGAGCTGTTCTTCCTGCTGGCGGGCTTCTTCAGTCACCTGACCTTTCATCGCAAGGGCGGCGGTGAATTTGTGCGCTCGCGCCTGCTCCGCATCGTGGTGCCGTTCGTCGTCGGCTGGTTCCTCCTGCGCCCATTGGTCATCTCCGGCTGGATCATGGGTTCCGCGAGCTTGCGTGGTGACGTGGATGTTTGGGCCGGTCTCGTGGGCGGCGTTCAATCCCTTTCGACGCTGCCGGCTGGAATCTTCGCGGGATCGCATCTGTGGTTTCTGTACTACATTGCGCTGATCACCACGCTGGTTCTCATCGGTCGGGGCATGGTGACGGCAACCGGTTCGTGGAAGGACGCGCTGGTCCGTCGTGCGGACTCTTTCGTCGCGTGGTTGGCCAACTCGCCGGTGGCGCTGGTGGTCCTCGCGGTGCCGACCGCCGCCACGCTATGGTTCATGAGTTTCTGGGGCATGGACACGCCGGACCAGTCGCTGTGGCCGCACTTCCCGGCGCTTGCGATCTACGGGGGCTTCTTTGTCCTCGGCTGGATGTTGAGCCGGCAACGCGAGCTGATCTCCCAGTTCGCACGGCTCACCCCGCAACGCTGGATCGTGGCGGGCCTCGGCATCGCGGCGATCCTTCTGTTGGGTGGGATTGAGCGTGATCCCAATCACCCGCAGTACGTGGCGGCGCACGTGGTGTATACGCTGAGCTACGCCCTGACGATGTGGTCGCTCGTGTTTCTGACCATCGGCGTCTTCCAGAGATGTTGCTCGCGGCCCAACGCGTTCGTGCGCTACGTCGCCGACTCGTCCTACTGGATGTATCTGATCCACCTGCCGGTTGTGGTGTGGCTGCAAGTTGCGGTCGCCGAGTTGCCGATGAACTGGTCGTTCAAGCTCGCGTTCGTTTCGACGGTCACGATCGCCCTTTCGTTGCTCACGTATGATCTCTTCGTGCGCTCGACGTTCATCGGCTGGGTGCTGAACGGGCGTCGCCGTAAACAGGTGATGGCTCCTTGGGTTCTCGGCAGCGTCCGTGAACGGTGGCGTGAAAAGCAGTTGAAGACATTGACCAAACTCTGAAGAGCGCGTTGAACCAGGCCTGCATCCCCTCCGCCGCGCGAGGACTTCCCCTGCATGTCGCGCCCGGGACGTGACCAGCAGAGTTTGCGACTGCTTTCCATTGCTGGCCTGGAGCGAACACTGATTGTGTCACCTTTTCGGCTCTCGCGGCCACGTAGGGGTGATGAATATGATGCTGCCCACCATGCCTGCGATGTCGGATGAAGAACTTTGGCGATTGTCCTGTGACGGCAACCGGGAGGCGTTCAGTCGCATCGTGGCGCGCTACCAGTCGCTCATCTGCTCGTTGGCCTACAGCGCGTGCGGAACTCTCGGCACAGCCGAGGACTTGGCCCAGGAGACGTTCATTACGGCGTGGCGACGCCTCGCGGAACTGCGCGAGCCGGGGAAGCTTCGGCCCTGGCTCTGTGGCATCGTGCGCAACCTGGCCGCCAACGTCGTCCGCCGTGAACTGCGGCGGGGCGGCACGCCAGAGTCGCTGGACGCCGTCCCTGAACTGCCTTCCGTGGAGGCCGATCCGGCGGCGCAAGCTATCTCGCGCGAGGAAGAAAGCCTGTTGTGGCGGACGCTGGGGGAACTGCCCGAGAATTACCGCGAGCCGCTCATTCTGTTCTACCGCGAGCAGCAGTCCATCGCCGAGGTCGCCGTGCAACTCGACTTGTCCGAAGACACGGTGAAGCAACGGCTGTCACGCGGGCGGGCGATGCTGCGCGACGAACTCACCACCGTGGTCGAGTCCACGCTCACGCGTTGGCGGCCCGGCGCGGCGTTTACCGCAGGCGTGCTGGCCGCGTTGCCGGTGACCATCTTGTCCGCCGCCAACGCCACCGCGGCCGGGGCCGCCGCGGCCAAGGGATTGACGGCGGCGAAGGCCACGGGCGGGCTGGGTTTGGGGGCCGTGTTGGGGCCGGTCGTCGGCCTTACCATCGGCTGGTTCAGCGCGCGGTTCGCCGCCTCGACCGCTCGTTCGCCCCGCGAACGCGACTGCATCCTGCGACACGCGCGTCGGATGATCCTGTTCTGTTTTCTCATGAGCATCGGGCTGGCGGCGGTCTTGACCCAGGCGGGAAAATTCTACACTCCGTCGCCGCTGTGGGTGATCACGGGTGTCGCGGTCTGGCTGGCGGTTTTGTTGGGAACGATCTTCTGGACGAGTTCGCGGGTGAATAACGACGTGCTGCGTATCCGTGCGGAAACCGGCACGGCAGACGCCGCTTATTCCGCGAAGCTGGCGGCGGTGGGCCTCAAACTGTTTGGGCCGATCCGCCACGAATCGGCGGCGCGATTCCTGGGCCTGCCTTTGGTGTCCGTGACGATCGGCAGCTTCGACGCTGGCGGTCATCGTTCGCACACTGCGCGCGGCTGGATCGCTATTGGCGACGTGGCGGTCAGTCCGCTGTTCGGCTTCGGCGGGATCGCCATCGCGCCCGTCGCGGTAGGCGGACTGACCGTGGGCCTGGTCAGTCTGAGTTTGTGGGGCGCGGCGGTCGGTGTGCTGGCGTTCGGGAGCCTGGCGGTGGGTTGGTGCGCCTTCGGCATTGCCTCGGCCGGGTGGGAGGCCGCCTTCGGTGGCGGTGTCGCACTGGCGCGGGATTACGCGGTCGGCGGCTGGGCGCAGGCCGCCGAAGCGAACAACTCCATAGCCAGGCAATGGTTCGCCGAGCAATGGTTCTCGCCTGTCATGGGACTCTTCGCCAGCCTCAGTCCTTTGATCATCCTGCTATCAGCGGTGGTGGCGCTTGGCGTGATCGCGCGTCGCGTCGTGCAATTGCGCCGCTTCTCTCGTTGACCAACGATTGGCAAAATCGCCGGGTGCGCATCGCGGCACTTACCATTCACAGAAAACTCAACCACAACACCGCCTTCGATGCGATCCTCGAAGCCGTCGGCATCCAATCAATCAAATTGCCGCCCCGCAGTCCCAACTTGAACGCTTATTGCGAACGCTGGATCCGGTCCGTAAAGACCGAGCTCCTGTCGAGGATGATCCTGATCGGAGAACGTTCCCTCCGCCACTGCCTAGAAAACTACGTGGCTCACTTTCATGAAGAGCGCAACCACCAAGGTAAGGACAACGTAATCCTGTTTCCCGAGCCTGAAGACCACCTCGGAGAATCTATCGGCCCAATACAAACCCGCGAAGGCCTCGGCGGCCTCCTAAAGTTTTATTATCGAGAGGCCGCATGAGTTTTTTGACCATACGGGTTGGGTTGGTCGCGTTGGTTGCATCTTCGGGCGCAAGACCTTCCTCGTTCGCTCTTGGTGTCCTGCTCAAGAATTGGAGGCACAAGCGCCTTCACGCCCTCGGAATCGTTCAGGCTGAGTGAGACATTTTGTCACAGCAATTGCGCCGTTGAGTTCGGTTGTTGAAGAAGGGAGGGGTGTGGTGAGGAAATATCCTGTCCGGGTTCATTCTCCCCTTCCCTCAACAACCCCTGTCGTTATCCTCCGCCCCGCTGTTTATGTCCAACGCTCATCGTTTGTTTGATTCTCTCCAGAAATTTGACCTCGGTCAGGGCCGGCATGGCTCGTATTATTCATTGCCTGCCCTCGAACAAGCGGGGGTAGGACCCATATCCCGATTGCCGGTTTCGATTCGCCTGGTGCTTGAATCGGTGCTGCGCAATTGCGACGGAAAGAAGGTTCATGAGGCGAATATTCGTGAATTGGCCAATTGGCAGCCGAATGCGGTGCGCATGGCGGAAATCCCGTTTGTGGTGGCACGAATTGTCCTCCAAGACTTCACTGGCGTGCCGTTGTTAGTGGACCTTGCGGCCATGCGTACGGCAGTCGCCAAGTTGGGCAAGAATCCCAAGATCATCGAGCCTTTGGTGCCGGTAGATCTGGTGGTGGACCACTCCGTTCAGGTGGATTTTGCGGGTGCCGCTGATTCCATGCAGAAGAACTTGGAGTTGGAGTTTTCCCGGAACCGGGAGCGATACCAGTTCTTGAAGTGGGGCATGCAGGCATTCGATACGTTCAAAGTGGTACCGCCGGGGATTGGCATTGTGCATCAGGTCAACCTTGAATTCCTGGCTAAGGGCGTTCTGGCGTCTCAACTGCCGGGTTCGCAGAGCGAGGACACCGTCTATTTTCCCGACACCTTGGTCGGCACCGACTCGCATAC
>SXGS01146377.1_pt1 | contig 12940 bp, 12 predicted proteins | sample 3174681 | NCBI WGS metagenome assembly SXGS01 (sample SAMN11356861, study PRJNA531348) | freshwater metagenome | isolation source: freshwater sample F1-80 | place: China: Fuxian Lake, Yuxi | collected 2017-12-25
GGAGGGCACGCTCGGCATCATCACGGAGATCACGGTACGCCTCTACGGCATCCCGGCGGCCACGTCGTCGGCGATGTGCTCGTTCCCCTCGGTCAAGGACGCTGTCGATACGGTGATCCAGACCATCCAATCCGGCATACCGGTGGCGCGCATCGAGCTGGCCGACGCCGTGCAGATGGATGCCATCAACAAGTACTCGAAGCTCAGCCAGCCGGTGGCGCCGACCCTCTGGCTCGAGTTTCATGGCACCGAAGCCAGCGTGGCCGAGCAGGCGGAGATGGTGCAGGCGCTGGCCGCGGAGCACGGTGGCGCCAATTTCTCGTGGACGACCAGCCCCGAGGAACGCAAGAAGCTCTGGCAGGCGCGCCACGACGCCGCCTGGGCCAACAAGGCGCTGCGCACGGGCGCGCAGGTCTGGGCCACGGATGTCTGCGTGCCGATTTCACGGCTCGCCGAGTGCATCGTCGAGACCCAGAAGGATATCGAGAAATCCTTCCTTCCGGCGCCGATCGTCGGGCATGTCGGGGACGGTAATTTCCATCTGACTCTCGTGCTCAAGCCCGAGGATCCGAAGGAAGTCGCCGAGGCCGAGCGGCTCAACGACCGCCTGGTGAAGCGGGCACTGGCCATGGACGGCACCTGCACCGGCGAGCACGGTGTCGGCTACGGCAAGCTCGATTTCCTGATCGCCGAGCATGGCGAGGCGATAAGCGTCATGCGCTCGATCAAGCAGGCGCTTGATCCCGACAACATTCTCAATCCGGGAAAAATCGTCCGCGTCTGAGACGCGGGGTCGACGCAGCCGCTGTCTAGCGGGCGGGCCGGGACGAAGCCGAGACCGTCAGCGACGGGGCCGGCGCAGGCTTGGCGGGCATGGTCGCCAGGGCGATCACCATGCGCGCGGTGACGACATCCAGACAGTGATAGCTGCGGTCGGTCAGATGCAACCCGTCAGCATTGATCATCTCTTCCGGCGTCATCTGGCCGCTTTCCAGCCAGTGCTTCATCATCTCGTAGCGGCGCAGCACGGGTGTGCCGTTGACCGCGCCGATAGTGGTGAGGTTGTGCAGATAGGTCAGCTTGTTCCGCACTGTCTCGAAACGCGGCGAGAATTGCGGTGTCATCAGCAGCACGTCGATGCCGGCTTCATGGGCCCGATCGAGGCCCCAGTCGATATCGGCGACAAAGCGTTCGATGTCGCCCTGCTGCAGGGCGCTGTTGGTGCCGGTCTGCCAGATCAGCAGATCGGGTTTCTCGGCGAGGACGTCGCGTTCGAAGCGGCCGACCATCTGCTGGGCCTGCTCGCCCGACACGCCCTTGTTCAGCACCGTAATCCGGTTCTTCGGCCAGAGGCGCTGCAGCTCCGCCTGGAACTGGCTGGGGTAGGTAGCCTGCATGGAGGAGGCGCCGGCACCTTCGGTCGAGGAGGAGCCGAGGGCGACAACCGTGATCGGCTCGCCACGGCGAAGCTTGGCGCCGACATGGGGCAAAGCGTAAGGGCTGCGCAGCAGGTTCGCGGGGACAGCGCAGCTCTTGCTGTCGTCAGCTCGAGCGGAACCGGAAAAAGGGAAGAAGAATGCGGCAATTGCCAGCGCCACGGCAGCGACCGTGACGCGAAACCGGTGATCTTTGGATATGTCGTCCATCACCCGCAACTTATCCGCCAAGAATTACTAAGTGCTTAGCGTAGCCATAAGGACCATTAGCAATTTATATCAAATCTGAAGCCCGGTTTTCACGCAGATATTTATCGAGCCGTTTTATCCCTCTATTTCAGCGTCTTGGCGATGGAGCGCGCCAGCAGCAGGCCAAGGCAATCGTAGATCTGGTCGGCCACCTTGCGAGTCTCGGCCGGGGATTTATCGGCAAAGCTGAAGCGGTCCTCGTCCACCCACAGGCGCATGATGAGATAGCGCGGGAACAGCACCAGATCGCGCATGCCGGCTACCTGGCCGATGGCGTCGACATAAGGCTGGAAATTGATGATCCGCGCCGTGCTGCGCGAATACTGCGTATCCAGCAGCAGCACGTCGATTCCGGCCTCGCTCATCTTGTCGACACCGGTCAGCAGAGCGCTCATGAAGTCATCCACCTCGGCGCCGCGTACCGCTTCGGCCGTTCCGGTCTCCCACACGACCAGACTCGGCCGCTCGCTCAGGACGTCGCTGACCAGGCGATCGATCATCTGCCGCGCCGATTGTCGCGACATGCCCTTGTTGATGACCTGGATGGTCGTGCCGGGAAGATGGGCTTTCAGCGCCACCTCGAGCCGGGCCGGATAGGCGGCTTCGGGGCCGCTGGCACCCATGCCCAGCGTGCTGGAGGAGCCGAGGGCGACGATCTTGATCTGACGCTGGGCCCGGAGCTGTTTGGCCGTGTTCGGCAGGGGTGACGAGTCGGTGAGAAGTTCATCGGGCACCTGGCACACCGCGGGTAGTGAAACCCGTGGCGCCTGGGCCTCGACGGGCAGCGGGACCGCCAGCACGGCCATGACCGTGGCCGCGAGCACTCCCGTGCGACAGGATGTGATCATTACTCCCCCCCTTGCGGTGCCGCTTGCGGCGCCCGTCCCGTTATTTTCGCAGCCTCGCCGGCCGGCCGGCTGCGCTGTTTGGACCACGTCAAGAAGTAAGCCGTACCGAACATGATGAGGACGCCCGTCGCCGAGACGGCGATATGCATCGGGATCGTCTGGCTGATCTCGACCAGCGCGAAATGGCCGAGGAACGAGAGAAAGATGCCGAGGCAGAAGATATTGAGCGAATGCTGTCCGCAGAGGATGACCGGCTCGGCAAAAGGCGAGCGAAACACGGGGCTGTCCTTGCGCAGCAGCGACACCGTCACGTGGGCCAGGGCCAGGAAGTTCAGCAGGCGGAGCGGGCCGAGGGTGATCTTGTCGCCGATCAGCCAGACGAGGTGCACCGCCCAGCCGGGCGCGACGTCGAAGAACTCGGCAACGGTCATGGAGACGCGCGCGACCACGCAGATCACGAGAAAGCCGGCCGACAGCCAGAACAGCCCGGGCCATTCGCGCAGGCGCCGCCTGCCGTCGACATCGGCCAGCGCCAGCGCGGCGCCGATCACGAACAAGATCTGCCAGGCGAACGGATTGAAGTACCAGACGCCCTCGGGATAAGTGCGCAGGTTGAAGCGGAAGATGGTCGCCGCGAGATACAGCACGACCGAGACGCCGAGGACGACCAGGGGCCAGCGGCGCAGCAGCGGCAGGATGAAGGCAAAGGCGAGAAGCAGGACGATGTAGAGCGGCAGGATATCGAGGAAGTGCGGCTGGAAGCGCAGAGCCAGCGCCTGGAGAATGGCGATGTGGGGTTCCTGGAGGAAATCCCACACCTTCATCTCGTCGAGGAACATCGGGTTGTCGAACTTCGCTGCGGTGTAGGACACTTGTGCGACGAAGACGACGAAGAGGAAGATGTGCGCCACGTAGAGCGTCCAGCAGCGCTTCAGGACCTGGGCCGTGGCGAACGTGATTCCCTGGTGCACGAGGATGGCGCCGAACACCAGGGCCGCGGTGTAGCCGGAGAGGAAGACGAAGATCTCCGCGGCGTCGGAGAAGACGACGTTCGCCAGCGTGAAATAGGCGATCAGGTTGTCCGGGATGTGGTCCAGGAAGATGAAGAGCAGGGCCAGTCCGCGGAAGAAATCGAGACGAAGATCGCGACTGGAGACGGCCATGGCCCGCTTAGTCCGCCGCGGTCGGGCGCCGGGCCAGGGCGGCGAGCAGGCCCGAGGCGTACTGGTCGGCGTCCTTGAGCGGCCCGGGCTCCATGGCGCCCACCTGGCGATAGACATCGGCAACCGCCTCGAACAGGTCCGGCGTGAAGCCGGCGGCGGCGAAGGTGGCGCCGATCTCCTCCATCTCGGCGATCCAGCGATAGGCCTTGGGGGGCACGCGCGGCAGGCCCTTGTCGGCCTCCTCGATGACCCAAGGGCGGCTGGTCGCCAGCTCCGCGCGCAGCGTCTCCGCCACGCCCAGCTGGCTGGCCGAGGCGAAGGCCTGGCTGGCAATCGCCATCAGGCCCTTGGTCAGGGCCGCGTAGCACATCTTGACCGCGGAGGCGGCGCCGATCCCGCCCTCGACAAGCCGGATATCAAGGCCGTGCTCGCGCAGCCGGGCGAAGCGGCCCGCCTCGGCTCCCGAGGCATAGAACCGGGTCTTTGCCTCGCCCTCCCGCGGCGGCGGACCGATGATCCCGGCATCGACATAGGTGAAGCCGGCCGGAGCAACGATGGCGCCGATATCCCGCGCGCTTGCCGGCGAGATGGCGTTGCAGTCGACATAGACCAGGGGCGTGCTGCGCCGGGTCGTGGCTGCGGCAAGCCGGCGCGCGATCCCGAACGCCTCGCCCGGCGGCGCGATCGAGAGGAAGATATCGCTCTCGCGTGTCAGCGTGGCGTCGTCGCCAACCGCCTCGATCTCAGCCTTTCGGGCGCGCGCCACTGTCTGCTCGCTGCGGCCGCTGAGATTGGTGATCACCCGCGCGCCGCCGCGCTGCAGTATCGCAGCGACAGCATGGCCCATCTCACCGGGCGCCAGTAACCCAACGGTAGGCCGGATCACGTCAGTCTTTCGTCCACGGGCGATCCTCGGGCCTGATTTTGACGGGTTTTCCGCTCGTCGTCCACGACTCGCGAGGGACCACAGCCGTCACGGTGATTGTCCTATACTGGGGCCGTAAGGACATGAAAACGATGGGGCGGTTCACCAGACTCGGAGTGGCGCTGATCGCCGCGGCGGCCCTCGCCGTGCTTGCGGCGATCCTGGTGCCGTTTGCCATCGCCGACCGTGTCTGGGCAGCCGCTGCCCGCGAGACCGCCGCCGCGACCGGCACCCGCATCGGGGCGGACGGTCCGGTGCGGCTCAAGCTTTTTCCAGCCCCCCGTCTTCTGGCTTCGAACGTCGAGATCGGCAACGCGAACGGGGCGTCGCTGGTCCATGTCGATCGCGCCAGGCTCGAGCTGAGCTGGGGGGACCTGTTGGCCGGGCGGGTGGAGGCGAAGCACATCCATCTGCGCTATGCGCGCATTCTGCCGCTGCCTCCGCACCCGCCGATCGACATCGATATCCGGCGCAACGGCCGCAGCGCGACCGTTGCGGCCTCGTTCGAGGACGGGGCGGTGCGCGCCGAGGTGGAGGCGGCGCCCGGCGTGCTGGAGATTCGGGCGCTGACGATCCGGGCGGAAGGATACTCGGCCAGCGGATCGGGGCGGCTGACCGGTGGCGACGATCCGCGCCTCGACCTGGCCTTCGACCGGATCGAGGGTGGCATCCTGCCCGTCGGGAAGGGCGGGTTCGCGGCGGTTCTGGCGAGCGACGGAATGGTGATCGAGCGCCTGTCGTTTCAGGGCGCCAACGGGTTCGAAGCCTCGTTCTTCGGCCTTGCCCTGGCTGACCATGGAGCGATCCGGGTTGAAGGCGGCCTGGAAGGTCGTGCGCCTGCGCAAGCCGGCACGGCGGAAGCCACGGCCCGGCTCGCCGCCATCCTGGGCGGAGAGAACGGGCGTGTCGATATCACGGAGATCGATCTGCGCTCGCCCGAGACGCGGCTCAGCGGCACTCTGCGCGGCTCTCTTGCGGCGACACCGAGCGTGGCCGCCGACCTGCGTCTCGAAGCGCTCCGGCTGGACGGGGCGGCGGCCCCGCCGCCAGGCTGGCTGGCGGCGCTCGGTGCCGTGCCCACGGCCGAGCTGCGGCTGCGGATCGGCCGCCTGTCCTGGCCGGGGAGCGTCGCGGAAGGCGTCATCCTCGATCTGACACGCGCCGGAGACCAGGTCACCGTGCGCGAGCTGGCAGCCCGCAACCTGAACGGGGCGCCGTTTCATGCGCAGGGACGGCTGGCGCTGGCCCCCCTCGATCCGCGGGCGGTCTTCGATTCGCTGGTCTTCCGTTATGCAACGCTCGTCGGCAGCGGGCGCGGCAGCGTGGACCTGTCCGGAGCCGTGCCGCGCATCAGCCTCGAGGCGGCTCTCGACGGACCGCTGGCCCTGGATGCCATCGTACCGCCACTGCCGCCGTTGCCGCCCGAACCGATGACACGCCGCGCCGCCGCCGCCGCGGCCGCGGCGCCCCGTCCGGCTCCGCCTCCCGCTGCCGGCTGGTCGCGCGAGCGCTTTTCCTTCCCGCCGATACCTGCGGTCGAGGCCGATATCCGGGTCACCGCTCCCCGGCTTCTGTGGCGCGGGCTTCGCCTCGATGAAGCCCGGCTCGACGCCCGCATCGGCGACGAGGCCCTGATCGTCGATAGGCTGTCGGGACGGCTCTATGGCGGTCGCTTCGAGCTGAATGGCCGTGCCGCGCTGGCGGGGGGCGCGCCTTCCTTCTCCGGCGGGGTGTCGATGAGCGACGGCGATCTCAAGACCGCGCTGCGCGACTACGCCGGGATCAACGAGATCGCCGGCCACCTCGATGGCTACGCGCAGTTCTCCGCTTCCGGCAGCTCGGCCGCCGAGCTGATGGCCGGGCTGAAGGGCGTCGCGCAGGTGCATTGCCGCGACGGCACGATCGAGGGGTTCAATCTTGCGGCGATGAGCGACGGGCTCAAGCGCCTGCAGCGGCCGACCGACCTGGCGGAGGTCTTCCGCCTCGGACTGGGGGGTGGCCGGACGCCGTTCTCCGCCCTGGGCGGAACCTTGCGCATCGAGCAGGGCGTGGCTCGTCTGGAGAACGTCCGGCTGGCGGCCCGCAGCGGGGAGATGCGGACCACCGGGAACATCAACCTGGCCGCCTGGACCGTGGATATCGGCAACCAGTTCAAGCTCACCGAGCACCCGGATCTGCCGCCCTTCGCCCTCAAGCTGAATGGCCGGATGGATGCGCCCCGGCGCGTGTTCGATATCCAGGATCTGCAGGCGCAGCTGGTGCGCCGCGGGCGGGCGCCTGCGCGCTAGCGGATCGGCGCGCCGCCGATGCGGATCAGCGCGTCGCGGGCCCGCTCCAGGCGCTGTTCCGCGGCACGGGTGTACCAGCGCCTTGCGGCGGCGAGGTCACGCGGCGCGCCGGCGCCGAGCTCGTGCATCAGGGCGAGGTTGAATTGCGCGGGTGCGTAGCCGGCCTCGGCTGCGGTCTCATAGAGCGCGCGCGCGGCCTGCAGGTCGACCGGCCCGCCGAGACCGAGATGGTAGTACTGACCAAGCGAGAAGATGGCGGCCGAATGACCCTGGCGGGCGGCCGCTTCCAGCCAGCGCCTTGCCTGGCCAAGGTCCTCCTCCACGCCGTGGCCGAAATGATAGAGACGCGACAGGTTGAACTGCGCCGCCGCGTCGCCGCGCTGGGCCAGCGACCAGAAGCTGAACCACGCCGCGGCATAGTCCGCCCGCTCATAGGCGGCGACGCCTTCGTCGAATATCTTGCTGGGCTCTTGCGCCGCCGCCGGCGCGACCAGGCCGGCGATCAGGAGCGCGCTGCCGACCCAGCGCCCAATCCTGATCACGTAAGGGGCCTGATCACGTAAGGGGCCTGATCACGTATGGGGCCCGATCACGCGCCCGGATCTCGCCCGACGCCGGCGCCGACCGGGGCCGGCGGAGGTCCGCCGGGTATCCCGCCGGTCAGCCGGCGCTCAAGCTCCGCCAGCACATGGAGACGCAAGGCGCTCGACAGGTTACCGGGTCGGCCCGTGGCCGTCTCGGAGGCGTCGATCTCCGTCACAAGGTCGTTGATCGACATGTTTCGCTGTCGAGCAATTTCCTTGAGCCGAGACCAGAACGGCTCCTCGAGCGACACGCTGGTCCGATGGCCAGCAACGATGACGGAACGTTTCGGAATGGCTTCCGACATGGCGACTTCTCCCGTCACAAATCCCTGGGCCCGAGCATGTCCTGTGGCCGGACCCAGAGATCAAAATCCTCTTCGCTGACCAGGCCCAGTTCGGCGGCGGCCTGCTTCAGCGTCAAATTGTTAGCCAGGGCGTGCTTTGCAATACGTGCCGCGCTGTCATAGCCGATATGGGGGTTCAGGGCAGTGACCAGCATCAGCGACCGGCTGACCTGCGACTCCAGCTGCTTCTCGTTGGCGGTGATGCCGCTGACGCAGTGATCGGCAAAGCTGGCGGCGGCATCGCCCAGCAGGCGGATCGACTGCAGCAGGTTGTAGATCAGGACCGGCTTGTAGGCGTTGAGCTGCAGGTGGCCCGAGGCGCCGGCAATGGTGATGGTGACGTGATTGCCCATGACCTGGGCGCACACCATGGTGAGCGCCTCGGCCTGGGTCGGGTTGGACTTGCCGGGCATGATGGAGGAGCCGGGTTCGTTGGCCGGCAGCTCGATCTCCTGCAGCCCCGAGCGGGGACCCGAGGCCAGAAGGCGGATGTCGTTGCCGATCTTGGTCAGCGACACCGCCAGCGTATTGAGCGCACCCGAGCATTCGACGATGGCGTCGTGGGCGGCGATGGTCTCGAACTTGTCGGTGGCCGGCATGAAGGGCAGTGCGGTCAGCCGGGCGAGCTCCTGAGCGAAGCGTGCGGCAAAGCTCTTGTGCGCGTTGAGGCCCGTGCCGACGGCCGTGCCGCCCTGGGCGACCGAGAAGAGGCGCGACATGGTGGCCTCGACGCGGGCGATGCCGAGCTCGACCTGGTGCCGCCAGGCGCCGATTTCCTGGCCGAGCGTCAGCGGCACCGCATCCTGCAGATGGGTGCGCCCGATCTTGATCAGCTCGGCGTAGCGGTTGGCCAGGGAATCGAGCGCGTCGTAGAGGCGTTTGAGGCCCGGGAGCAGGACATCGTTGATCTCGGCTACCGCCGCGATGTGCATCGCCGTCGGGAAGCTGTCGTTCGACGACTGGCCGAGATTGACGTGGTCATTAGGGTGCACGGGGGAACGCGAGCCCAGCGGGCTGCCCAGCAGCTGGTTGGCCCGGTTGGCCAGGACCTCGTTCACGTTCATGTGGCTCTGCGTGCCCGCGCCGGTCTGCCAGACATGCAGCGGGAAGTGATCCGAGAGCCGGCCGTCGATCACCTCGTCGGCCGCGCGGACGATGGCGTCGCCAAGGCGGGTGTCGAGGATGCCCAGCGCCATGTTGGCCAGCGCCGCCGCCTTCTTTTGGGTGGCCAGGGCGCGAATCAGCGGCAGGGGCATCCGCTCCTCGCCGATCCGGAACAGCTCCAGGCTGCGCTGCGTCTGCGCGCCCCAGTAGCGATCGGCCGGCACGGTCACGGGGCCGAACGAGTCGTGCTCGGTGCGGACGCGTGGCTTCGTGCTATCGGGCATTCCAAATCTCCGGTGCCGATACGCCCCGCCTTCAGCGTAGTCCTTTTTGACGGGGCAGGGTACCGCAACCATACAAGCCGCATGTGTGGTCGCGCGGTGTCAGGATCAAGGTTAACCAATTGATCGATTTTGGGGGGATACCTCCTTCGATACCCGATTCCTGACCTGATTAACGTCCCGCCAGGCCCGTCATTCCCTGACACCTTCATACGGTGCCGGGCTCCGCCAGGCTAGCCGCCCAGCTCGGCCATGGTCACGAGCTGGATTGTGTTCGATATCGAACCGAGGGGATCGCTGTCCCCGAGGATGACCGTGTCGAGGCGGCAGAGCACCTCCCCGCTGCTGAGCGCGATCGGCACCCAGGTCGAGCGGCTGGCCAGCGAGCCATCACCGGACAGCAGATTCAGGCGACCGATGACGGTCACCGAGGCGACCTCGCCTTCGAAGAGGCCGCGCTCGACGGCATACCACCAGGCCCGGTCCAGTTCCTCGCTGAACATGCCGATGGTCGACAGTTCCGCGGGTGTCGGGACGTCGATCCCATGGCGGGCCAGAAAAGTCGCCGAGCCGCAGACCAGAGTGCGGCGGGCATCGATCAGCGCGGTGTCTCCGACCGCATTCTCCACCCAATGGCGGACCAGCGCCTCGTCGCGCGCACCGGCTCCCTGCATCAGGGCCCGCAGCCGCCGCTGCATCCCCAGATCGGGAGCCTGGCGGTTCCCCTCCCAGCGCGACACCGTGGCTTGGTCCACCCCCAGCATCTCCGCCAGGGTGACCTGCTTGATGGCGCGCAGACGACGAAAACGCCTGATCTCGGCGCCCCAGTCGACGGCGGAGGCCGGGTTTATGCGCATATATGCGTCATCGATGCCCGCACCACGCTCTGCCTATCCTTCCGGAAAGAATCCGTGGTTTGAGGGGAGTGAGAACATGCGTGAAGACAACGACAAGACGTCACTGGTCCTGAAAGCGGGCGGGCAATGGACAACCGAGGTCGGCGGCACGGCGGCGGCCATCCATCATTGTCTGAACTATCTTGCCCATGACGCCCGGGGTCTCGGCATGTCGCAGACCGCCAACCTGCTGGAGATGGTCGCCCAGCTGGCGCTTGACGAAGCCAGGGTGTTGTCCGCCCGTCACTGATCCCGGGAGCGGCGCGCTACTCGATCTTGATGCTGGCGGCCTTCACGACCTCGGCCCATTTGGGGAGGTCGATACGGATCAGCGCGGCTACATCGGCGGGCGTGCCGCCCATGGGCTCGGCGCCCAGCGTGTCCAGCCGCTCGCGCACGTCCTGCATCCGCAGGACCGCGTTAACCTCAGCGTTGAGCTTGGCGATCACCTCGGCGGGGGTGCCGGCGGGCGCCATCACCGCGAACCAAGTCGAGGCCTCGTAGCCTGGCACGCCGGCTTCGGCGACCGTCGGCAGGTCGGGGACCTGCGGCGAGCGCTTATTGCCGGTCACCGCGAGGGGGCGCAGCTTGCCGGCCTTCACGTGAGGCAGCGAGGTGATCATGAAATCGAACATCATCGCCACCTGGCCGTTGAGCACGTCGATGACGGCGAGGGGATTGCCGCGATAGGGGATGTGGACAATCTCGGTGCCGGTCATGCGCTTGAACAGCTCGCCGGCGAGATGGTTGGTGGCGCCGTTGCCGCCGGAGGCGTAGTTGAGCTGCCCCGGTTTCGACTTGGCGAGAGCCACCAGCTCCTGGACCGAATTCGCGGCCACCGAGGGATGAACGACCAGGATGTTGGGTGTTGAGGCAACGAGGACCACCGGCGTGAAATCCTTCACCGGGTCCCAGGACAGGTTGGGGTAAAGACTGGGCGCGATGGCAATCGAACTGACACCCATCAGGAACGTGTAGCCGTCGGGCGCCGACTTGGCGACGAGATCGGTACCGATATTGCCACCGGCCCCGGGTCGGTTGTCGCTGACGAAGGGTTGGCCGAGCCTCTCGGAGAGCTTCTGGCTGAGCAGGCGCGATAGCGTGTCTGCGGAACCACCGGCCGGGAAGGGGACGACCATGCGGACGGACTTGGTCGGCCACGCTTGCGCGGCGGCATCGGCAAGCGGGATGACGAGGCCGGCTGCAGCCAGCGCGATACAGGCTGCCAAGCGAAGCGACCGCATTGTGTTCCTCCCGTGAAAGCTTGGCCGCGAGTGTCGGGCCCGATCCACGGCCAAGTCAAGGCCGCGGGGCTGCCGGGAAGGTCAGCGTGATGCGCAGCCCGGGATGGTTGTCGCTGAGCTCGAGGCGGGCATCGTGCAGCTGGGCCACCGCTGCGACCAGCGCCATGCCGAGACCGCTGCCGGGCGTCGAGCGGCTGGTATCCAGGCGGTAGAACCGGCCGATGAGCTTGTCCCTGGCTTCGTCCGGGACGCCGGGCCCGTTATCCGCGACCGTGAGCTCGGCGCCGCTTTCGGCGGCGCGCAGGGTCACCGCGATCCGGGCTCCTTCGGGGCTGTACTTGATCGCGTTGTCGAGCAGGTTGGCCAGGGCCTGTGCCAGCAGATGCGGATCGCCGCCGACCCTGGCGTTGGCCGCCAGATTGGTCCAGATGGTCTGGCGCTTCTCCTGCGCCACAGGCTCGTAGAGCTCGACGGAATCGCGCACCACCGAGGTGAGGTTGACCGTGGTGAACCCGCTGCGCCCCCGGCGTGACTCCGCCTCGGCGATGCGCAGCAGGGCATTGAAGGTCGCCAGAAGCTGGTCCGCCTCGGCCGTGCACTCGGCGGCCAGCCGCCGCACCTCCTCGCTGTCACCCGTGCGCTGACGGATCATGTCCAGGCGGTTGCGCAGACGGGTAAGAGGGCTGCGCAGGTCGTGCGCGATGCCGTCGGTGACATGCCGGATCTCCGCCATCAGGGCCTCGATACGGTCGAGCATGGCGTTGAGGTTCTGGGCAAGCTGGTCGAAATCGTCGTCGGTGCCGCGGGGCGGGATGCGGCGCGACAGGTCGCCGGCCATGATCTCGCGGCTGGTGCGGTTGATGGCCTCGAGCCGGCGCAGGGTGCCGCGGCTGAGCAGCAGGCCGCCGCCGATGCCGAGCCCCAGGGTGATGGCCAGGCCCCAAGCCAGGGCGCGCAGGATGAGGCGCTGCGCTTCGTGGATGACCCGCGAGTCCCGGCCGACGATGAGATGGAAACCGCCGGTCAGGCGGAAATGCCGGGCGCGCGCCACGTAGACGTCGCCGCGCGGGGTCGTACGGTCGCGCAGCTCGAACTCGAGCCAGCCATCCTCGCTTTCGACAGCACTCGGCCAGCGATCGAGATTGCCGACCAGCGGACGGAAATCGGGTGAGGCGAGGAGATAGACCTCGCTGCCGCCCGGATCGCGGGCGATGCGCTGACGGATGGAGACCGCGAGCCCCTCCAGGTCGCGTTCGCGATACTGCTCCGAGAGGCCGACGATCTCGCTGTCGATCGCGTCGTCGAGCTGGGCGCCCATGTAGCCGACGGTCGTCCAGTAGATGAACCCGAAGATCAGCAGGACCGAGCCCGCGAAAAGCGTCAGATAGCCGAGTGCCAGCCGGAAGGTGGTGGTGCGGAGAAGGCGCGTGTTCAACGGGACAGCCGGCGGGGATCAGTCCGCGCGCAGGCTGTAGCCCGCACCGCGCACGGTATGGATCAGCGGCTTGGGGAAGCCTTTGTCGACCTTCTGGCGCAGCCGGCTGATCTGCACGTCGATGACATTGGTCTGCGGGTCGA
>SXGS01279054.1_pt1 | contig 12940 bp, 9 predicted proteins | sample 3174681 | NCBI WGS metagenome assembly SXGS01 (sample SAMN11356861, study PRJNA531348) | freshwater metagenome | isolation source: freshwater sample F1-80 | place: China: Fuxian Lake, Yuxi | collected 2017-12-25
CGAGCCCGTGCAATTCACGCCGTGCGTGCTCCGCACGACTTTGTCGTGCTGCCACCGGTTCCGATAGAACTCCTCCCATGCACGCGTGCGAGGCTCGACCGAATCCTGAATCCAGGGATTTGCGCTTTCGGGCATGGTCATTCTCCGGTCGTGAGCGGCCGACGCACCGCACGGAATCGTCGGCGCCAGAGGGCGTCCATCAGGGCGAGCAGCACCGCGGCGCCTGCGCCGCCGGCGAGCAAGAAGTCCAACGCGGAGGTCCGGGCGGCGTCGACGCCGTGCGCGGCCTCGTCTTTCAGGAAGGCGGTCAGGGCCAGCGCTTCCTCGCCGTCCGGCGCGTGCTCGTTGTAGAGCGGAGACATCGTCGGCCCGGGCGGGGCCATGAGCCAAGCGGCCAGCGCCTTCCGTCCTTCGAGGCGTGCGAAGGCGGCGCTCAGGTCGGGCCCGAGTCTTCCGCCTCCGAATCCGCCCGCGGAGATCGACGTGTGGCAGGAGTTGCACGCGGGACCGCCGTTCTTCAGCGGTTCTTCGCCGAAGAAGAGGGCGCGGCCCCGTACGACGTCGGCGGCCGTGAGCGGCCGGTCCGACACCGTCGTTCCGGCGAACTTCGACTTCTCGAGCTTCGACTCGTAGGCGATGAGCGCGACGAGTTTGTCGGCCACGGGGCGCGTCAGGCCCGGGGCGGCCGGCATCACGACGCCGCGGGCGTCTCCGAGGATCTTGCGGGCGTACGGGTCGCCGGAGTCGATGACCGCCTTGGGGTCGACGATGAACGTAGCCAGCCACGCAGCATCGCGTCGACTCAGGGCGCCCTTGAGGTCCGGGCCCGCGAGGCGTCCGCCGCCGATCGTGTGGCAGCTGGCGCAGTTCCGTTTGAAGAATTCACCGGCCTCTTCGGACGGCGCATCTTGGGAGCGGGCGCTCCCGATCAGGGCGAGCGTCAGAGCGAGCCACGACCACGGGGTTCGATGTGTCACAGGGCGTCCCTCGCGCGGGACCATGAACACAAACCTCATGCCGCGGAGATGACGGCGGCCGGCCTCGCCTCCGAGCCCTGATTTCCGCAGGAATCAAGCGGCCGGGAGCCCTCCGGCGCGGTTGCGGGGCGCCCCGGGCCGACGGCGCCTGCCGCACGGCGTAGGCGGTCTTCGGTGGCGGGCGGAGCGTGACGATGCGATGCGGCGGCGACGGCGTCCGCCGGCGAGCGGCGTCTCAGCCGTCGAGATATTCGGCGCGCTCGACGCCGAGTTGGCGCATGATGCGCTGCAGCGCGGCCCGTGTCATGCCGCAGCGCTCGGCGGCCTGAGAGACGTTCCCTCCGGATCGTTCGAGCGCGCGTTGCACGAACTCACGCTGAAATTGCTCGACCGCATGGGCCTTGGCGGCGCCGTAGTCGTCCTCGGCGTCCGCGCTTTGCGGCCCGGGGGCGGTCTCGGAGCCTCCCGGTCGCGCAATCCGGCCGCCGACCGTTCCGATTCCCAAGTGGTGCGGTTCGATCCGCCCGCCGGTGACGACCACCATTGCGCGATGGACCGCGTTGCCGAGTTCGCGGACGTTGCCCGGCCAACGGTGGGATCGGAGCGCGTCAAGCGCGCCGGGCGAGAAGTCGGGCGGAACGACGCCGGGTTTGAGGCAGACTTTGGCCGCCTCTGCGAGGAAGCGGCGCGCGAGCGGTTCGATGTCGAGCGGCCGGTCGCGCAGGGGAGGCGCCGTTACGATGACGACGCCGAGCCGGTAATAGAGGTCGTCGCGGAAAGTCCCCGCTTGGACCATCGCGGCGAGGTCGCGATTGGTCGCGGCGACGAGCCGGAATTCGACGGGAACGTCGGTCGTCGCACCGAGAGGCCTTACGACGCGCTCCTGAAGCACGCGAAGCAGCTTCCCTTGAAACGAAGGCGACATCGACGCGATCTCGTCCAAGAAGACCGTGCCTCCCTTCGCTTCGACGAAAAGTCCGGCGCGGTCGCGGTCGGCGCCGGTGAACGCGCCGCGCTTGTGTCCGAACAACTCGGACTCGAGCAAGGTGTCGGGAAGGGCGGCGGCGTTGACCGCCAGGAACGGTCGGGACGCGACCTGCGAACGCGCGTGCACGCGTCGCGCCAAGAGCTCCTTTCCGGTGCCGCTTTCTCCTTCGATCAGCACGGCGACGGGCAGCGGCGCTGCGCGATCGACGAGGTCCACCGCCCGCAGCATCGCGGGATCGCAGGCGATCAATCCGCTCTCGTCGGCCGCCGTCGCGGCGGGGGGAGCCGCGTCGTCCTCCGCGTCCGGCGTCGTCTTCCCGCGCCGGCGAAGCGCCGCGCGTCCGAGCCGCTCCATGATTCGGAGGATTTCGTCGTTGTCGAAAGGCTTGGTCAAGAAGTGCGCCGCACCTGCTTGCAAGCAGGCGACAGCCGTTTGAATGGTCCCGTAACCCGTGAGGATGACGACCTCGGGGGGATTCCGGAACGACCGCAGTCGCGGCAAGAGCTCGCTTCCCGTCATGCGGGGCATCTGCAGGTCGGTCACCACGACGTCGGCCGGTTCGGCGAGGTACAGATCCAGCGCCTCGACGCCGTCGACCGCGGTGCGGACCCGGCCGCCTAACCTGCCGAGCAGGCGCGCGATGCCGTTCCGCAGGTCCGCCTCGTCCTCGACGACGAGGATCCGCAGCGCGGCGAGGCCGCCGTCCGCTTCGTCGGAACCGGTCATGGCCGAACTCCGCGCCGCGCTAGACGCACGCGGAAGACGGACCCTTGCGAGGACGTTTCGATCAAGTCGAGCGATCCGCCGTGTAGTTGCGCGATGCGTCGGGCCGTCGACAGGCCGAGGCCGGTGCCTTCGCCGCGCGGCTTGGTCGTAAAGCAGGGCCGGAAGATCTGCGCCCGCGCGGCGTCGCTCACGCCGGTTCCGGAATCGATGACGTCCGTCTCGACGAAACCGCCGACGTTTCGCGTCGCTAACCGGATCGTTCCGCCGCGTCCCTTCATCGCTTGGATCGCATTGACCAAGAGGTTCGTGAAGATCTGCCGGATCTGCACTTCGTCTCCGGTCACCTCGCAGTCCTCGGCGCTGAAATCGGTCTCGAGCGCGACGCGCGTACGTTCGCGCATCGGGCGCAGGAAACGCACGACGTCCTCCAATACGGCGTGGACGTCGAGCGGAGCGATTTCGGGCGCGGCGTCGGTCGCGTAATCCAACAGCGCCCGGATCGCGCGCTTGCAGGACTCCGTGTTCCTTTGGATGACGGCCGTGTGCTCGCGCAGCGGCGAGTCCGTCGCGAGCTCGTCTTGCAGCATGCCGTTGAACATGTTGATCGCCGCCAAGGGATTGTTCAGCTCATGCGCCATGACCGAGGCGACCTCGCCGAGGACGGCGAGCCGCTCCTGATGGATCTGCCGCTCCTCCTCCTGGACGCGCACGGTGACGTCGCGCGCCACCAACACGCGGCCGTGCGCGCCGCTTTCGTCCGGAGGGAGATCGGTCGCGTGGACTTCGTAGACGCCCTCCGCGACGTCGAGAATGCAGGCGCGGATCATCTTGGAGGCGTCGCCGAGGCAGGCCGCGCAGTCGGCCGAGCTACCGGCGTCCAAGCACATGTGGTGCGCGGAGAGCCGTGCTCCGCTCTTGATCGCTTTGAGCAATGGAGCGGCGGCGACGTTGGCGACGACCGCCTCGCCGCGCCCGTCCAACACGACCATGCCGTCGCGCATGGACGCGATGACGGCGCCGAGCCGCTCTTTCTCGCGACGAAGCTCTCCTTGCCGGGCCTGCAGATCGGCCGCCGCAAGCCGCAGGGAGTTGGTGCGTTCGGCGACGGCGTCCGCCATCAAGTTGAACGACGTCGCCAACGCGCCGATCTCGTCGTAGGTCTCGACGGCGACGCGCGCCGACAGATCGCCGCTCTGCAAGCGATGCGCCGCGTCGCGGAGACGGGACAAAGGCTGCGCCATGAAGCGCAGCGAGTACCACAACAGACCGGCGGCGAGGGCCGACAACAGGACGCCGAAAGCGACGAAGCGGCTTTGGAGTCCGACGACCGACGCCAGCGGACCCTGTAGGTCGTGCGCGACGCGGACGGACCATCCCGTGGCGGCGATCGGCCGGGAGACGACGGCGGATCCGGGGCCGTCCGTGCGCGTCGGCCTGCCGACGGCGAGACCGAAACCGGAGCCCACGAGGTCGGAGTCGGCGGCGGGAGAGCCGGGGCTCGTCAGCGAGCGCGCGATGAGCAGCGCCGCACCGTCCGGACCTACGATTTCGAGGTCGAATGGGTCTTCTCCGTCGTCCAACCCGGCGTTGCGGATCACGGATGCGATCCATTTGCCCGGGTGGATCCATGCGGACAACCGACCGATGACCCTCGACCCGTCGAGCGAACGCACCGGAGTCGAGACCGCCGAGGTGACGAGCGACGCGGAATCCTTAGTCGTCGTCAGTGCACCGAACGTCGTCCGGCTTTCCGCGCCCGTAGGGGGAGGCGCGGCTTCGGCCGCGCCGATCCGCCCCGTTCCCGCCAGCGAAGACCCTCCGGAGTCCAGCAACTCCAGTCCTGCGAATTCGACGACCAGCGGCAGCTTGTTCCGTCGCAAATGGTCGGTGATCTCCGCCGATGCGGCGACGCGCGAATCGGCGGGCGTCGCGGCCGCCGTCGCGCGCTCGAGGCGATCCCGCAGAAACCCGTCGGAAGCGAAGTCCTCGACGCGGCGGCCGAGCGAGTTGAAGCCCTCCGCCATGGCACCGGCGCACGCGCGCGACTGAACGTTGACGCGTCGACGGATCTCCGCCTCGAGTGCGGCCTGCGACGCCTCTCCGACCGCCTTTCCTCCGACGGCGAAGGCAACGAGACAGCCCCCCGCGAATATCAGCGCGAGCTTGTGTCGAATCGCCAGACGTCCAAGGGGGTCGCGCATCGGTTCCGCCGCGCCGGAGCGCGGCTTCGCTTTCAAATCGCCTTGTCGTAAGAACGGAAAGGGATCAGAAGTCCGCCGTCAGCATGAAGAAGACCCAGTCTTGATCCGGCGAAGGGCCGGTGTCTTCGACGAACGATCCGGCGAAGAAGCGACTGTATCCGCAGAACAGCATGAGCTGGGGACGGACTTGCCATTTGACGTAAAGGTCGAGCTCCGCGCCGACGTCGTCGCCGGCCGCGCCCGTCGGATCGCGGCGGAGCGTCGCACCGGAGGAGTTGAACCAGCCGTCCTGTGCTTCGTCGAGCAGGAAATAGTGGCCGGAAAGACCGACGGTCCAGTCGTCGCCCGGCTTCGCCGAGAGATGCAGCGCGAAATCGTGGCCGTTCTTCCAACTGAAGACGTCCGCCCAGCCCTGATAGTTGTGGCCGAACGTGTAGGGGGCTTCGAAGCGATCGACGTCGCCGTCGCCCGAGGTCTCGTCGCCGGTGGCGAAGGTCCACTCGGCTCCGACGCGCAGCGAGGCCGCGTCCTTGAAAGTGTAGCCGGCGGTCAGGGCGGCGGCGTAGGCGCCGATGTCGTCGCCGGCGCGATCGCCGAATTCGTAGACGCCCTCGGCGGACCAATCGAACGCGCCCTCCTTGCCTTTCGCACGGAGCCCGATCCAAGACTCCTCGCCGTCTCCGGCGACGGAGGTCTCGGACATCACCGACCCGTCATGAAGACTGCGGTGGAAGAAGTAGGCGTCGTATTCGTGGTCGGCGGCGGGGCGATAGGAGACGTAGGCGCCGCCGAAGAGCTGGTCGTCCCCGGTCGGTCCCGGCGAGGGCGTCCGTGCGGCGGCGTCCTTGACGTCGGTCAAGAACAGGTCGATCTGCCATTCGGCGGGCCGGTACATCAAACGGAATCCGTCCCATGCGCGCGCGATGTTCGACCAATCGAGAGGGGAGACCATGCGTTGGTCGCCGTAAGACAGCTCCTGCCTTCCGGCACGGAGGACGAGCTCTTCGCCGAACAGTTTCTCGACGTCGACGTAGGCCTGATGGAGGTCGACGTTCTTCTCATTCGAGAGAACGGAGGACTCGGAACCCCAGAGGCGGTAGTCCTGCAGCTCGGCGAACACCCGCACGTGATCGGTCGCGCGGGCGTCGAAGCGGATGCGCGTGCGTTGCTCGACGCGGTCGTCGTCGGCGCCGAACGTGTCGCTCCCCGGACGCCCGAACGTTCCCGGCAGACGGTAGTCGAACGGATCGCGGGACTCGAAGCGCATGCGCAACTGGCCGCTGATCGCGATCCTTTGCGACTTGGCGGCCTCGACCATGCCTGCGGCCCGTCTCGTCAGAATCGAGTTGACTTCGCGTTCGATCGCAAGATCGGCGTTCGTGGCGCCCGACTCGTAACCCGCGAGCCGACCCTCGAGCTCCTTGACCCGGGCTTCGAGCACGCCGCGGTCGCGGGCCTCGGCCTCGAGGATGCGTACGCGTCGTTCGAGCGGGGATTCTTGAGCGCAAAGCGACACTGCGCTCGCGGCTCCGAGGAGGACGATCGTTCTGAAGATTGAGATCCTGCGCATTGTCTTCTCCTGATTCGCGGACGCAGTCGACGGCCGTCGTCGGACGATCAGCAACCGCCGCGCCGCGCGGCCGGAGTCCGTTCGTCGCAAGAGGCCGCCGGTCGCGTCGCGCTCGCACGCGGTTTGCGTAGACTCGTCGAGGTCGGTGTCTCCGGCGGCGCTCGCCGCATGTGTATGGGACCCGCCGGAGCATTCCTGATGAACGCGCTGCCCTCGCATTTCGAGTGGTTCCGCAAGACGTTTCCCGCCGCCGCCGTCGCCTATGAGACGTTCGGCGACAGCGTTCATGCCGGGGGGCCCTTGGATGGGAAGACCCGGGCATTGATCAAAGTGGCGATTTCGGGGGCCGCTCGTCTCGAAGGCGGGCTGCATGCGCATGTTCGGAAGGCGCTGCGCGGCGGAGCGACTGCGGCAGAGATCTATCACGTCCTGCTGCTGCTGATGCCGACGGTCGGCTTTCCGGGGGCGATGGCGGCGCTGGCTTGGGCGCGCGAAGTCATCGAAGAGCAGCGATCCGCGAAACGAAAGCCGACGGCGAAGCCGCGAACGAAGACGTCGCGGCGGAAGTAGCCTTCGGTCGGAGGGACGCTCGGCGCCTATGGCGCCTCGCGCCATAGGCGCCTGCATCTGGTCGTAGGCGCCTGACGTCCGCGCCGTCCTGCGATTTCCGGCGGCGGCATTCTTTGTTCGGGCGCATCAGACCTTGCCGCACGGTCGACGTCGATCCCGTTTCTCGGATCGATCGCCGCGTACAGGCGTCGTTTGCGCCGGGCCGTTCGCGGATCGTCTCGGTGGGCGGCCGAGACGACGGACGGGGATGCCTGCCATCTCGGCCCGGAACACCGCTATTTTCCGGCTTCCTTCTTTGCGCCCTTGGTCGCCTGCGCTTCGGCCTGCCATTTGTGCTCAGGGCGGGCGAGGATTTCATCGACGACCTTGGCTGCGGCTTCGGCCTCGGCCTTATGGCCTTCGGCGAGCGCATGGGCGATGAGCTCGCGCGCTTCCGGAATGAGCTCCATGTAGAAGCGGTCGGCGACTTCGGCCGTACCGTGCCAGTGGGCGTAGTCCGGCGCCATCATCGATGCTCCGTGGCGGGCGCGGCGGCCTTCATGGTGCCAGAGGTAGTAGTAGGTCCATTCGATCTTCTCGTCGAACTCGGGCTTCGACAGCATGCCGCCCGCGCGGAGGGCGTCGATGATCTTCTTGGACGGCTTCGCGAATTTCTCGTTGTAGTTGACGACGAAGTCGTCGTACTGCTTGTAGAAACCGGAGATGTAATCGGGCGTGTGGCAGTGCGAGCAGACTTCGACCATGCGCGAGCGTTTCGTCTGCCAGGAGTCCTTCGTCAGGGCGTCGCGCTTCGCGGGGTCGGTCTCCGTGATCACACGGTGCTGATCGTCGGTGTCCATCACGAGGCTGACCGGCGGACGATTGGTCCACGAGATGCGCTCGCCGGGGTCGTGCGTGACGCGCCCGCCGTTCCGCATGTGCCCGGACATGTGGCAGGTGGCGCAGGTCGGAGCCGCAGAGTAGTCCTTGCCGAGCACCCAGTCCGGGGCGTCGAGATTCATGGACGTCAGCATGTCGCGGTAGGCGACGCCGTGCTTCGACTCTTCGTAGACCTCTTTCTGCGGGTGGTCCGGACCGAGATGGCACTTGCCGCAGTTCTCGGGCTGACGCGCGCGACGGGGCGAGAAGTCGTGACGGCTATGGCAGGCCGAGCAGGATCCCTTCGAGCCGTCGACATTAAGCCGGCCGATGCCGGTGTTCGGCCACGTGCCCGGGTCGAACTTAGGCTTCCCCGCGTCGTCGCGGAGGATCCGCATCACGGCCTCGCGGTTGGTCGGCTTGCCGTCCGGACCGGGTTTCAAGTCATCGACGTTCACCGGCTTCCCGTCCTTGCCTTGGAAGGCGACCTTGCCGCCGTGGCATTGGAGACATCCGGATTGGACGAAGGACATGCCGTTCACCATTCCGCCGTCGCGTCCCGGAGTCGGGGAGTGCGGGTTGAACGGCGTGCGGTTGCCTTCGACCGTCTCGGCGAGGAGGTTGTCCAACGATGCGAGGATCGAGCCCGCTTTCGCGTGATGGCTCGCCGTGAACTCGTCGAAGACCTGCTTGTGGCAGCGGGCGCAATCGAGCGGCGTCACGATCGTCGCGATCGTCCGGCCGTAGTGCGTGAACGCATCGGCGTCGTCCGTTTGCGCTTCGTGGCACTCGACGCAACCGACGCCCTTCGCCGCGTGGGTGCTGTCCTTCCAATGCTCCAAGATGGAGGGCGTCGATTGGCCGTGACAGTCCACGCATTGCTGCGAGGACGCCGGCACCGCGATCGCGTGCGCGCGGCCGCCGGCTTCGGCCTCCTTGCGGACGACTTCGCGCCATTGCACGAAGACGAGCGAGACGAGAAAGACGGCGGCGCATGCGGCGACCGCGCCGCGCTTCCATTCTAAGGACATTTCGGATGCCATCGGGTTGCTCCGTATCGAACGAGTGTGCGGGTTCTTGCGAGGAGATGCTGACGGGTCGCGGTCAGTGGGCGACGGCGGCTTCCCAAACGGTGAGGCCGACGATGGCGGCGACGGCGAAGAGGCCGATCCACACGCTGAGTTCGGACGTCGCGCGGTGCTTGCGGAAGCGCGCGTCGATGAAGGGCCAGAGGTACATCGTGAACACCACGAAGCCCATGCTGAGGACGGCGGCGGCGCCGGAGAACAGCTTCAGCCACCGGAAGGTGACGTAGAAGTACCACTCGGGTTTGATGATCTCCGGCGTCGTGAGCGGGTCGGCCTTCGGGCCCATCGTTGCGGGCAGGATCGTGGCGAGCGCGGCGAGGACGATGGAGAGGATCAGGCCGATCTTGAGTTCGACCAAGACATGGTCGGGGAAGAAGCTGAAGGTGCGCGCCGGACCTTCGGGCTCGTCGCGGAATTTGAACTCCGTGATGCCTTGAAGCCGGATCAGCGAAATGTGCACGACGAGCAGGAGGATCATCACGACCGGCATGACCGCCGCGTGCAGAATGAAGAAACGGGGCAGCGTGCGTTCGTTGTACGTGTCGCCGGCCAGCAACATGCGTTTCAGGAAGCCGCCGATCCCGGGCACGGTGTCCGTCACGTTGGAAGCGACAGTCGCGCCCCAATAGCTGAGCTGCTCGAAGACGAGCGAGTAGCCGGTGAAGCCCGCGACCAGCGTGCACAGGAGGAGGGTCATGCCGACCATCCAATTGAGCTCGCGCGGCCGCCGGTAGGACCCGGTGAAGTAGATCCGCATCTGATGGAGGATCACGGCCGCCACCATGAGGGTCGCGCCCCACTTGTGGACGCTGCGGAGGAACCAGCCGTAGGCGGCCTCTTCCGTGATGAAACGGACCGATTCAAAAGCCGTCTTCGGCGACGGTTCGTAGTAGAACGCGAGCAGGATGCCCGTCACGATCTGAACGAGGAACAGGTAGGCGGGCGTGCCGCCGAGGCAGAACCACCACCGTTTCAGGTGATAGGGGACGGGTTCGTTCGTCAGGTGCCGGAGCTTCTCGGCGTCTACTGGGACGCGCTCTTTGAGCCAGCGTGCGACGGCGTTCATAGGGGGGCTCGCAGGTCTCAGACCGGACGGGACGGGGCGCCGGGACGCGGGCGACGTTCGAGATCGTCGGGAAGCGGCGTCTCGATGAACAAGAGGCCGTTCTCGACCTTCAGCGGAAAGCGGGGGAGCGACTGCTTCGACTCGGCGGGCGGGCCGGCGATCGGAGCTCCCATGGGGTCGAAGGCGCCGTTGTGGCACGGGCAGAAGAAACGACTTTGCGGCTGCTCCCAATGCACTTTGCACCCAAGGTGGGGACAAGTGCTCGACAGCGCCACGAAGTCGGTGACGTCGCCTTTGGCTCCTTGCCTTGCGACGGCGACCGTCGCGCCGCCGGGCGTCACATAAGCGAGAGAGTCGCCGGGTTTGAACCGGGCGAGATCCGCGACGAACAGCCACGCTTTCGCGTCCGGATTCGCCGGGTAAAGGTAGCGGCCTGCCATCAGGCCGAACGTGCCGTAGCCGGCTGCGAGTCCGCCGGCCATCGCGATCGCAGTCGTACGCGATAGGAAGCTACGACGATCTAAGTCGGACGCGGGCGGTTTGGTCGGCTCGTCGGCAGGCGTCATGGGTCGTCTCTCCCGAAGGACCCTCGAGGCTTCGCAAGTGCAGAACCGGAGCAAGGCTTAGGTTCTTCGCATCGCCGCTGCGCGCAGAAATGTTCAGGGCGCCTCCGAGCGGAGGCGCCCATGTCGAGCCTTTGACGCGCGCAATATCTGCAGGACGCGCGGAAAATTCGCGCTGGTTCTGCGCTCGATCGTGGTCAGCTACGGACCGACGGGGCCGTAGCCGATCCTGCGCATGATCTTCTGCAGCGCGGTGCGCGAGATGCCGCAGTGTTCCGCCGCCTGCGAGACATTGCCGCCCGTCTGTTCCAAGACGCGGCGCACGAACTCGTTTTGGAACGACTCGACCGCCCGTTGCTTGGCGACGTTGTAGTCCGCGCAATCTTCGGCGGAAGGCGGCGGAGCAGGCGGCGTCCCGATGACCGGCGGCGGGGCGGTAGCCGCCGCCTTCGCCTTCGACGCCCCGCGTTGCAGCCGCACAAGACGGGCGGCCCTTTCGACCACCCGTAGGACGTCGTTGTTGTCGAAGGGCTTGGTGAGGAAATCCGAGGCCCCGCCTTGGAGGCAGGAGACGGCGGCCTGTACGGTCGCATAACCGGTCACGATCACAACGGCCGGCGGAGGCCTCAGCGCGAGCAGCCGCGGCAGAAGCTCTGCTCCGCCCATGCGCGGCATACGAAGGTCGGAGACGACGACGTCGAACGCCTCCGTCAAGGCGGCGGCGACGGCCTCCGTGCCGTCCGCGGCGGTCCGGACGACCGCGCCGAGGCGGCCGAGCAGGTCGGCTAGACCGATGCGCAAGTCCTCTTCGTCGTCGACGACGAGGATCTTGTAAGGCGCGACGGCAGTCATGCGATTTTCCGTCCGCGCGCGAGGCGGATCCTGAACGTCGCGCCTTTCGCGGCGGACTCGATCAGTTCCAAGCCGCCCCCTTGCAGTTCGGCGATCCTTCGTGCGGTCGACAGACCGAGTCCGGTGCCTTGGCCGCGCGGCTTCGTCGTAAAGAACGGGCGGAAGATCTCCTGACGGATCTCGGGCGGTACGCCCGGGCCGTCGTCCGCGACGTCGATCAGGACCGCATCGGTCCCGTCGCGCGTCGCGATTCGGACGGCGGTCGGCCTGCCTTCGGACGCTTGGATCGCGTTCATCACCAGATTGATCAGAATCTGGCGGCATTGTGTCTCGTCGCCCACGACGATCGGATCGGCGGCCGCGGCGTCCACGGCGATCTGCGCTCCGGCGCGCTCGGCGACCGGCCCGAGAAAGCGCGCGATGTCGTGGATGACGGTGTGAAGGTCGACGGGGGCGACCGTCGGAGCCGATCCCGTCGCGTAGTCGAGAAGCGTTCGGATGCTCTGCTTGCAGACGTCGGCGTTCCGGCGAATGACGGAGACGTGCTTCTGCAGGCCGGAGTCCGGCGGAAGTCCGTCTTCGAGCATGCCGTTGAAGAGGCAGATCGCCGCCAGCGGATTATTCAGCTCGTGCGCCATCACCGCCGCGACTTCGCCGAGAACCGCCAAGCGTTCCTGATGGGTCTGACGTTCTTCGTCGGCCACCCGGCTCGTGACGTCGCGTGCGACGACGACGACGCCGGCATTCGCGGTTCCGGCCGCTCCGATAGCGGCCGTCGTCATCTCGTATATGCGGCCCGCGGCATCCACGATCTCTGCGTTCCTCGGCAGAGCGGTCCCGGCCCCGAGGTCGCCGGCGACGTCCGACCGGTTCCGAGCGACTCCCGGGCTGGGCACCAACGCGTGTCCGGACGACATCCACCGGACGAGCGGCAGGGCGGCGTCGTTGGCCATCACCGGTCGCCCGTCGCCGTCGAGGACCAACAAGCCCTCTTGCATGGAAGCGATGACGGCGGCGAGACGGCTCTGCTCCCGTCGAAGATCGTCCGTCGCGGTCTCTAGCGCGGCCGCGCGGTCCGCAACGGCGTCCGCCATCGTGTTGAACGATGCGGCCATCTCGCCGATCTCGTCGTTCGTCTCGACCGGGGCGCGCGCGCCGAGGTCGCCGTCTTCGATACGCCGGGCGGCGTCGCGCAACCGCGAAAGCGGCCCGGCGACGAAGCGTCTCGGCAACCAGTAAAGCAGGCCCGCAACGAGCGTCAGCGCAGCACCGACGCCGAAAAAGCGGACTTGCAGGAGTTCGATCGAATCCATCGCGGTCGTGGTATCCCGTCCGACGCGCACGATCCATCTCGTGTCGGCGACGGGACGCTCGACGAACACGAACCCTTCCGCGCGATCATCCGCTACGGAACCGGGGCGCAGGACCTCCGGATCGGCCGCGTCGGCGCTTCGTCCTTCTCCGCCGAGGATCGTCGAAGA
>SXGS01255700.1_pt1 | contig 12937 bp, 12 predicted proteins | sample 3174681 | NCBI WGS metagenome assembly SXGS01 (sample SAMN11356861, study PRJNA531348) | freshwater metagenome | isolation source: freshwater sample F1-80 | place: China: Fuxian Lake, Yuxi | collected 2017-12-25
GCATGGAGGGGGTGGCGCAGTTGGTGAAGGCAGGTGTTCCGGTGGTGGTGGGAACGGGCGCGCAGAACCCGGCGCGTGCTGCAGCCCTTGCCGCGCATGCCGAGCGTTGCGGCGCGGGCGGGCTTATGGTGATCCCGCGCGTCCTCTCGCGGGGGAGTTCGGTCGCTGCGCAGCGCGCGCATTTCGAGGGCGTGTTGAGCGCGGCGGGATCGCTTCCTGCTGTGATCTACAACAGCCCGCATTACGGTTATGAAACCCGCGCCGATCTGTTCTTCGAACTCCGGCGCAAATATCCGAATCTGGTGGGCTTCAAAGAGTTCGGTGGCGCCGCGTCGCTTAGGTATGCAGCGGAGCACATCATCGGGAATGATCCGGGCGTATCGCTCCTGGTGGGCGTCGACACGCAGGTGTTCCATGGTTACATCAACTGTGGGGCGGTGGGAACCATCACAGGCATTGGCAACGTTCTGCCGCGTGAGGTGCTGCACCTCGAATCGTTTTGTCGCGCAGCGGCAGCCGGTAATGCTTCCGCGCGCGCGCATGCCTGCGAGCTCGACCAGGCGCTGGGCGTGTTGTCATCATTCGATGAGGGCGTTGACCTGGTGCTTTACTACAAGCACCTGATGGTGCTTGAAGGCAATCGCGAGTATGAACTCAACCTCAATCCCAGCGATCAGTTATCGCCGAGCCAGAAGCGCCACGCCGCGCAGCAGCTCACGCTCTTCAAGACCTGGTATTCGGAGTGGTCGGCACAAATCGCTCGCGAGGCATAGCTCACCGCGCGCAACACCCGATGCCCGCATCCGACGCCGCGAGCGCTGGCGGCAGCATTGCATGCCGCGACCTCAGCCTCGACGCCGGCTGTTGAACCACTCCAGCGCGTTGGTTTGTCCCGCGAGGTGTTTAGGCTCACCGTAGAGCGAGGCCATGAAGGTCACGCGGTAGCTTCCGCCCGCGACCGTTACCTCGGTGGCCTGCGCGCCCCCTGCTGCAAGCGCGCGAGAACGAGGCTTTCCTGCGCAGCAAGATCGATACAGCCCGTGCGCAGACCGCGGCCGGTCAGCACGCCAGCAATGCTGAAGTCGAGGCGCGTTTTGCTGCCCGGCGGACCAGACTGCGCGGTAAAGCGCGTGGCACTGTTGCATGAGGGTCCTGTGGACCTTGTCGGCCGAGCAAGACCGTGCCGACGTTATCGATTGACACACGATCATCAGCGGACACCGTTCGATCTGGTTTCACCATGAAGCGGTCGAAGTCGAGTTGGTCGGATGTGGTCGCCCTGGATGGTTCGGTTAAATCCGAAGTGAGAAAAACCCAGATATCGAATGAACGATTCCGGCGCGATCGGGACGGAACAGCGCGAGAATAAAACTATTGGTCAAAGATGAGACCTGATTAAGCACCCGCAGTGAACACATGGTTGGCCTGCGTGTAGGGCATGCTGTTGGTCTGGTACTGCTGATAGCTGCCTGTCTGTTGCAGTTCGTCTGCGATTCGACGCGTCAGCGCAAGTGCTGCACGCGCGGGGCCGGAGCCCTGCGAGACCCGACGCACGCCAAGGGCTACAAGCTCAGAGACCGTTGGGCAGCTGGGCATGGCCAAAATATTAAGAGGGGCGTCGATGCCCGCTGCCAGAGTGCCAATAAGCGGCCCGGCGATTGCGCCTGGCACAAAGATGCCGTCTGCACCAGCGGCCAGATAGGCACGCGCGCGTTTGAGCGTCTCGTGCAGCCGCTCGGTGTCATCCCAAAGGCCCAGCCAATAACCGTCGGTGCGGGCATTGATAAACAGATCGATACCTGCCCGTTGAGATGCCGCTCGAATAGCACGAATCTTTTCAACTTGGAGATCGAGATCGAGCAGCGCGTCTGCGCCCAGAATGCCGCCCGGTGCGTCCTCGATGTTGATACCAATCGCGCCGGTGTCGAGCAGTGCCAACACCGTTTCGGCGACCGTATCGGGCGTGTGGCCAAAACCGGATTCCAGATCGGCACTGACGGGGATATTTACCCGCGTAACAATGCGCTCGACCGCCGTGAGCATTCGTGCCCGGCCAACGTATTCACCGTCTGGAAGCCCCTCGCTATAAGCGATCCCAGCGCTCGAGGTACCCAACGCAGAAAAACCGGCCTGCTCAAAGATCACTGCACTGGGAACATCCCAAACGCTGCCGATGACAAAAATACTGGGTCCCTGATGTAGCGCCCGAAATCGGGCGGCATGCTCGCGCTGCCGCTCAATTCGCCGCGTGTGGGCCTGCGCCGAGGCGGGTGATGGGTGTGGCAATTACATCGCACCCATGGCCGGAAGGGCGGTTTCCTCTTCCTTCTGCTGCAGGGCAAAGATGGACGAGTAGCCGCCTGACCAGTCCGGCGGAATGAGACAGGGACGCGGGTCATGATGGGCCCAGGCCGCACGTTTGCCGCGAATAATGGCCTGGTCATGCTTGGGTCGAATGGGATTGACGGTGTACGGAAATGCATCGGCCGAGGTGAGGGTGTAGAGCAGCAGAGGCCGCCCGGTATCGGACAGATTCTTGGGCGAGGCATGCAGCATGCGGCAGTTGTGCAGGGTTAAAGAGCCAGCGGATCCTGGCAGCGCAACCGCCTTGTGCAGAGGCAGTCGGGCCACATCGGCATCGCTTAAACATCCAGTCCAGCGGCCCTGCGCATCAAACTGGCTGAGTAGGGGTTCTATCTCTTTGTGGCTGCGCGGCATCACCATCAGCGGACCGTTATCCATGCCGCAGTCGTAAATGTAGGTGCCTACCGTGAGCGGTGAGTAATTGGTATGCGGCCAGAAACTGATGTCGTAATGCCACTTTACCTCTTCGCCGCCGCGGGCCCATTTGAAATTAAGCTTTGAGTGGTGAAACTTGACATCAGATCCGACCAGATCGGCCACGATATCCGGCAGTATCGAATGATTGACGTAGTCCCAGTACACGGGGTGCTGCTCGACCGGGTTGGACACACGCCGTAGCCGCGGCGCATCGGGGCGGTGTCCTGGCTCAAGGTCGAATACCTTGTCTGATTGGCTGATCGACCGAGAGCGCTCAACCATCTCATCGGTGGCTGCGCGCAACTTGGCCAACCAGGAGTCGTCAATTACTTTCTCGAGCAGCAAATAACCCTCGGTGAAGTAAAACTCACGTTGCGTCTGGCTGAGTATGCGAGGGGGAGTTTCAAGAACCTGTTCAGGAGTCATGAGCCATCTCCAACAAATGATCGGCGCTGATTTCTGGCGGCGAACTGCACGCCTTATCGCAGCTGTAGCATCTGCGCGGGCAACCAGGTAACCAGCGAGGGTACCGCCATGGTGATCAATAGGGTAACGATCTGCAGCAGGATAAAAGGCGCGACGCCGCGATACATGTGCTGAATCGTGATCTCGGCCGGCGCCACTGCCCGCAGGTAAAAAATGGCTGGAGCCATCGGCGGGGTTAGGTAGCTGGTCTGAATCATGATGAGGAACAGCACGCAGAACCAGACCGGATCAAAGCCCGCCATCTTTACCAGAGGCGTGAAGATGGGCACAAAGATAAGAACGATGGAGATCCAGTCGAGAAAAAAGCCCGCAATAAAAATAATCAGCATCATCAGCGCAAGAAGCGTCCAAGGTTCAAGCTTCATTTCGCCAATCATCTGGCTGGCTGTGTTGATGCCGCCTGCGCCGATGAAGACGCCGGTAAATAGGGTGCCCGCTAGCAGCACTGTCATGATCATGGCGGTGATCTTGAGCGTCTTGATAAGCGCCTCGTACAGAGCTGGCAGGCTAAAGGTTCCGTACAGCACGGTGAGCAGCACTGAGGCCAGTGCGCCAATGGCGGCGGCCTCAGTGGGGGAAGCCCAGCCGAATAGAATTGAGCCCAGTACGGCAAAAATCAGCAGTACCGGGGGCACCAGATTGCGCGCGCTGATGGCAAGCTTTTGCGCAAAGTCGGGGTCATCTGGGCTGGGCGGTATGGCCGGTCCGAACGCTGGATTGATCACACAGCGTACGAAAATGTAGACCAGATACAAACCCGCCATCACCAGGCCCGGGAAGGTCATGCCGTAGAGAATGTCGCCTACCGACAGATCGGCCAGCGGCCCCATGACCACTGCAACTACTGAGGGAGGAATAATGGTTCCCAAAGAGCCCCCGGCGCAGATGGTGCCGGAAACCAGGCCCTTGTCGTAGCCGTAGCGCAGCATGATCGGAATGGTGAGCAGACCCACGACCGATTCAGTGGCGCCAATCACACCTGATGAGGCGGCGAACAGAATACACATGATGACGGTCGCGAGTGCCAGCCCACCAGGTAGCCTGCGTGTCCAGATGTGGATGGCCTCAAACAGACGTTCGGCAATGCCTGAGCGCTCGAGCATGGCGCCCATGAACACAAACAGCGGAACCGCGGCCAATACAAAGTTGGACGACAGATCATCGATCTTTTCGATGAACTGAAAGACCACCCGGTCGCCGAACACCATCAGTCCGAACAGTACCGCAGTGATCATCATGCAAAACGCGACTGGAAAGCCCAGGAACATAAGTACGAAGGCCACTGGCAGCATGTAGAAGGGCAGGGTCTCCATCAGCGGGCCTCTGGGGCGGGAGCCCTGAGTATGCGAATCAGTTTGAGCACCTCAGCGAAGACCTGAAGTGTCAGCAGCACGAAGGCAATAAAAAATATCAAGCGAAATGGCCAGACCTGAGCGTTGAAGGCCGACGCACCGGTTCGTTCGCCGGAGTTAAAGGCGCCGAAGAAGTAACGGAACAGATAGATGGAGAGCCAGATGGTCAGGGGTAGCACCACCGCGTATCCGATGAGATCAATGACCGCCCGCGTTCTGGCGGAGAACTTACCGCTGAACACATCGATGCGAATATGCTCGCCAGCGCGCAGCGTCAGCGCCATGCCTAGCAGGAAGTGTGCGCCAGTGAGCATGAAGCCGACTTCAAAGGCCCAAATTGTGGGCGAACCAAATACATATCGAGATACGACCTCATAACAGGTGGCTAAAACGAGAGGAATGAGCAGCATCGCGCCCGCGACGCCGACACCGTCGCTTGCGCGCTCGATGGCGCGCACCAGTGAGCTCATGCTCGGTTCTCCTCTGCCCGTTCGTTCGGGTAAAAGTTCGATTGAGTTGCTGTGATTTGCAGGGCCAATGTACAAGCAGGCGCATGAGCACCCAATCGGGTGCAAGCAAAAAGAGGCAATACCCCGGCTCCGAGGGATGCTCCCTGATGTGCAGAGAGTATCCCTCCCAACATCAATTACCCGCGAATATTGCGCCAGCGCTCAGCACCTTCCCACTCTTTTTCGAAGTCGAGTTGGCTCTTGAGGATTTTGGCAAACGCAGCGTCTTTTTGAGCGGCCTTCTGCGCCCACTCAAGGCCAATTTTACGAGCCTGCCGCTGAACATCTGCGTCGAGCTCAATGATTTCGTTGCCGGCCTTGCGGTAGAAATCAAGCGCCTTCGCGTCCTCAGCGCCAACCTTGATCCAGGAGTCAAACGTGACTAGGCGAGCAACGATCTGTACCAGCTGCTGATCTGCAGGCGGCATCTTGGCCCAGACATCCTTATTAATGGTGAGCTCCATGGGGGCCGTTGGCTGATGCACACCCGGGATGATCACGTACTTAGCAACTTTGTGGAAGCCCGTGGAAATGTTTTCCCAGAGCGTGCCCCATTCCGTGGCATCGATGGCGCCGCGCTCGAGCATGGGATACACGTCGCCGCCTGCGGTGGTGACAGGCGCAGCGCCGAGGTCTTTGGCCATATCGAGCCAGGCGCCCGCGGTGCGCAGCTTCAGACCCTTGAGATCAGCCAGCGTCTTGACCGGTTTGCGCGAGTGCAGAAAGGCCTCAGCGGTTCGGATGAAGCAGGGCATGGAGATGATGCCCTCTTTTTCTTCGCGATGGGCGCGCTGCATCGCTTCGCCACCGGCCGCGTACAGCCAGTGCAGCATACGCTCACTATCCATGGAGCCCGCGTAACCGCCAAACAGCACGGTGGCGGGATCTTTACCCCAGTCCCAGCCCATCCAGCCATGCCCGCATTCGGCGACCCCGTTCTTGACGGTTTCGGCGACTTTCAGCGCATTGCCCAGAGCACCGCCTGGGAAAGTCTGAATTTTAAAGCGTCCGCTCGAGAGCTGCGCCATACGGTCGGCAAATGCCTTGGCGCCGATATCCATCAGCGGACCACCAGGCCAACCGGTCGTCATTTTCCAGTTGTAGCTGGGACCCGATTGCGCGTTGGCAATAGCCGGGATGGCTAGGCCGCCAATGGCACCTGCTTTGATGAAATCTCGTTTTTTCATGGTGTCTCCTCTATGTTTTGCTGGGTTGTTGTGAACCAGGTTCAGGCTGGCTGTTCGTTCACGGGCCCGTCAAGTGTAACTGGGGCATCGACCCGGCGGAAGCGTTCGATCACTGGCAATAGATCGCGCTTGACGTGGTCCTCGTTGTAGCCGTTAAGCAGGGTGCCGACGAGCCCGCGGTCAAGGTCGCTGGTGCCCATGACCCAGTCGGCAATCGGAAAGGTGAGATTCATGTTGTGACTCATCATGATGCCGTAGTTGTGATGAGCGGTGTGAAGGCGCCGGATCGTATTGACGAACGGCATGTTGCGCACGAACCAGTTGTCATGCACGTGGCAGCAGTAGTGAAAGGTTTCGTAGATGAGGTACTGTCCCACGATGGTGATCATGAGGATGTAGCCTGCATTGGCGTTAAGGATCTGCGCCAGTACCCATGCAAATGGGAGGCCCAGACCCATAAAGGTAAACAGAGCCCGCCATGGGAAAAACACGATACGCCACTCGCGTGCCGAGTCGACCGTCATTTCGTTGTCGGTGAAGTACTGATGATGCTGGCGGGTGTGCCGATCGTAGATGGCACGCAAAGCCCACACGTCAATAAGCCGGTGCATGACGTTCTTGTGAATCCACCACTCGAACAGATTCGAGAAAAAAAACACCGGAATAATCAGAAGCCATTCCCAGGAAGCTGCCTGCAGACGACTCAGGCAAAAACCAACCACCAGGGCGCCAACGATATAGATAACGCCTATATGGAGTACGCCGTTATACGACGGATGGATATTGGAGCGGTATTCCTCTCGAAACTGCACCTGGCGTTCAGAGGGGTTGTGGCGTTCAATGAGCGCTGCCATGGCAAATCTCCTGCGCGATTCGGTGTGTTCAGGAACCCGGGCAGACTAACCAGCAGTACCCGAGGATCCTGACATGTTAGCCATATGTTTAGACGTTTGTCGAATGCCTCATGTTCCCGGTGGCGATAGCCTTTGGCAATAGCTTTGTGTTGAAGCCCTCTGAGCGCGATCCATCGGCTTCGTTGCTGATCGCGCAGTAGCTCAAAGAGGCTGGGCTGCCCGACGGTGTGTTCAATGTGGTTCAGGGCGACAAAGAGGCGGTGGATGCCCTGCTGACCCGTCCCGACGTCAGCGCGGTCAGTTCGTGGGCGCTACCCCCATTGCCCGCTACATTCACGATACGACGGGTGCTCATGGCAAGCGGGTACAGACCCTGGGCGGGGCTAGGAACCACATGGTGGTCATGCCCGATACCGACCTGGGGCTTGAAGCTCGGGAACACGCCTCGCAGGACGCTGGCCAACCCATGCACTGTGCTTGCGTACACCGAGTTCATCAGGGTCGGCAAGATGGCGGCCACGATGCGGCTGCGGCCCCTGGCCAGTGCGCTGGCTGCGCTGTCAGGCAGGTAACCCAGATACGCCACCGCCCGTTGAACAGCGCTCAAGGCGGCTGGCGACACCTGCCGGGCCGCCGAAGGGCCCGGGACACGGCCATCGTCGGCACGCCGGCCAGCGTGGCCACCTCCACCAGTCGCTCTGGCGAGCTGCGTGCAGCTTGCAACACGGATCAGCCCACCGGGGGTCTGGAGCGTATGGGTCTGGAGCGTATTGACATTGAGCAGAAGCTAACGCAGACTGGACTGCAAGTGTTAGCGCTAACCTCTGCGACCGGTGGTGTCACGGGTCGTGTTCCACCCACACCCTGATTCGCCATGGGACTCACGCCACAGCAACTGGATTTCTACCGCCGAGAGGGCTACGTGGTGGCCCACGACATCCTGGACGCATCCGAACTTGGCCGCCTGCGTGCGGGTATGAACGAACTGCTGGCCGGGGCGGTCGGGATATCCGACCATACCTCGCTCTACGATCTTGAAGACACACACAGCCCCGAACAGCCCCGGGTACGCCGCCTGAAACTTCCGCACCAGCACCACCCGGCTTTTCACGAGTTGATCCTAGGCCCCAAACTCCTGGGCCTGATGACCTCGATCCTCGGGCCTTCGGTGCGCATGCACACCTCCAAGCTGAACCTGAAGTCAGCCGATTCCGGCTCGCCAGTGGAGTGGCATCAGGACTTGGCCTTCTACCCACACAACAAAGACGATGTGCTCGCCGTGGGTGTGCTGCTGGACGATTTCACGCCAGATAACGGGCCCATGATGGTCGTCCCCGGGACGCACTTCGGCCCAATCCACAGTCACCACCAAGACGGCGTCTTCGTCGGTGCGATCGACCCGCGGCATATCGGCATCGAGATCGATCGGGCCGTGCCGCTCATTGCCAAGGCGGGCTCCATCACGCTGCACCACGCGCGCCTGATCCACGGTTCGGCGCTGAACACCTCGCGCCAGCCCCGTTCCTTCCTCCTGTATGAGGCCATGGCAGCTGATGCCTGGCCACTGGCCGGAGGGCTCTTTGGGAGTCTGGAAGAGTTCAACAGCCGCATGCTGTGCGGGCAACCCACGTTGCAGCCGCGGATGACAGCGGTTCCGGTGCGCATGCCGTTCCCCAAGGCGCCCGAGTCAGCGTCGCTGTACCAGTCCCAAAAGTACATGGCCAAGCGTTTTTTTGAACCCGCCCATTGACAGCAGCACATCCCGCCACGGGCCAACAAGAGCCCGGTACGGCCCACCAGCAAGTCGGGCTCACGCCCGTGAGGAGACGCAAATGAGGAGACATTGGATCAAGGCCATGGCGCTGAGCGCCGCCCTGCTGGCCTTGCCAGCCGCGCAAGCACAGCCCACGCTGACCTTCGGCGGTTCAGACGCCATCGGCACGGTAATCGATCGCACGAATGCAATGTTCACCAAGCTCGTCAACGGGCAGGCTGCAGGCAAGGTTCGGGTCAACTTCATCCAGGGCGAACAGCTGGGTACGGATGTCCAGGTGATCGAGCAGATGATGAAGGGTTCGGTGGCCCTGTACGGTGACGTGCTCGACTGGTATGCCAACTGGGTCAAGGACTTTTCGGTCCTCGCCTGGGGCTTCACCTTCCGCGATAACGATCACTACCAGAAGTTCCTGGACTCACCCACCTTCGCCACCATGGCCGAGGAACTGCGAACCAAACAGGGGCTTCGCATCCTGGCCTCCGCGCCGACACAGCCCCGCGTCCTCTTTGCCAAGAAGGCCGTGAACTCGCCTGATGACCTCAAGGACGTCAAGATGCGCGTGCCGGAGATCAAGACCTACCTGAACCTCTGGCAGGCGATGGGAACCAAGCCCGCACGCGTGGCCTGGGCCGAAGTCTTTCTCGGGCTCAAGACTGGGGTGATCGATGCCGCCGAAGGACCGATCGGTTCGGCGTATGCGCAGAAGTTTCACCTGGCAGCGACGAACGTGATGCTCACTGATCACGTGGCGTCATCACAGCACATCACTATCAACGAGAGGGCCTACCAAGCGCTGCCGCCCGACGTGCAGAAGATCATGGTCGACGCAGCCCGCGAAGCGATCGCCTGGGGGCGCAAGGAGGCCGAGGCCGAGACGGCGGACATCGCCAAGAAAATGGCTGCCGAAGGGGCCCGGGTCATCACGGTGACCCGCGCACCTTTCGCCGAGCGCGCACTCGCAGCCGTCAGGGGTATGGAGCAGGATGGCGCCTGGTCCACAGGCCTGTACCAGCGCATCCGCGACATCCGCTGACACGCTCGTGGCCGCGCCTGGCCCGGCCACGTCCGGGCTGGAGCGGCCACGTTCACACACCGGGCTTCGCTCATGGATATGGTGCTTGCGCGCTGGTGGCGCCTGTTGGAGCTGATCGGCCGCCTCGAGCGCGCGATGGGCGTCCTGCTGCTGTCGACGATCGTGGTCTCGATCACCATTCAGGTAATCACGCGCTACCTGTTTGGGCAGCCGCTGGTCTGGGTCGAGGAGCTCGCAGGCTATTGCTTCCTGTGGGCTGTTTTTCTCGGCGCTGCCGCAGGCATGAAGGAGCTTCGCCATATTCGCATCGATACCTTTGTATCCAGGCTGTCGGCGAAGCCGCAGGCCCTGTGGCGTGCCCTGACCTGGGCCATTGCCACCGCCTGCTGCGTGATCATTGCGGTGCAGGCTTGGGACATCATGGACGTGGAGTCCCGCAGCCGCACCATGTCGCTGCCCGTGGACCTGCCACGCCACCTTTTTTACTCTACGCCCCTGTTCGTCTGCACCGTATCCATCACCTTCACGGGGTTGTACTTGGTGTGCGCCGAGCTCATGCGGGCGTTGGCCGGGCGGTCTGTCGATGCCGAGTTGGCCAGGCAGGCGCGGGAACGCGAGGCCGCAGCGTCGGACGCTGAGGCTGATGCGATCGCCGAGCGCATCGCAGCCGGTGCCAAGGCGGCTGAGTCGACGGCAAGCCAGGCACAGCGCGGGGAGGGCGCAAGATGAATGTGCTACCAATGTTCCTGGTGATGTTCGGCCTGATCGTCATTGAGCTGCCGGTCGCCTTCGCGCTGGTCGTGGCCGCGCTGGCCTGGCTGCAGTTCGCCTCGCCGGTGCCGATGTCGCTGGTCGTGCAGCGCATGTCCTCGGGTATCGATAGTTTTCCCTTGCTCGCAATTCCCCTGTTCGTCCTGGCAGGCAACTTGATGAACGTGGGCGGTATCGCATCGCGCATTTTCGAGTTCGCCGTCGCACTGGTAGGACACCTGCGCGGTGGCCTCGCCCAGGTCAACATCTTCGCCAGCCTAATCTTCGCCGGCATGTCTGGGGTGGCCCAGGCTGATGCTGCCGGCCTGGGCACGGTCGAGATCAAGGCCATGAAGAAAGAAGGCTTTGACGCGGCTTTCGCGGCGGCCTGCAGTGCCGCGTCGGCCATCGTCGGGCCAATCATCCCGCCCTCGGTGATCATGGTGGTGTACGGCGTGCTGGCGCAAGTGTCGATCAGCGACCTGTTCATCGCCGGCCTGATACCGGGGTTCTTGATCGGGGGCCTGCTGATGTTGACGGTCTGGTTCCTCGTGGCCACAGGCCGTGTGCACGCGCCCGTACAACCCCGCGCCAGCGCTCAGGTCTTGGGCCGCACCTTCGTGCGCGCCATCCCACCGCTGATGGCCCCGGTCATTCTGGTGGTCGGGCTGCTGTCGGGCGTGGCCACGCCCACCGAGCTGGGCGCCATCACGGTGGTGTACGCTGCAGCACTGGGCTTCGCCTACGGCGAGCTGAACCTCAAACGGCTGTACGCGTGCATTGGCGAGACCTTCGTCACCAGCGGCGTGCTGGTCTTTATCATGGCCGCGGCTGTTCCCTTCGGCTGGGCCATCGCGGTCAACAATGTGCCAGCTCAGCTGGCGGCGTGGTTGCTGGAGATCACCACCAACAAGTGGCTGATCCTGGCGATGATCAATGTGCTGCTGCTCGTGATCGGCTGCTTCATGGAGACCACGGCCATCCTGCTAATCGCTGTGCCAACTTTCCTGCCCCTGGTCATGCAATTGGGCATCGACCCGGTCCACTTCGGGCTCGTGATCATCCTGAACCTGCTGATCGGGGCGACCACACCGCCCTTTGGTGTACTTCTGTTCATCGTGCAAGACATCGCCAAGGTCAGTTTCGCGGCGGTAGTGCGCGCCATCCTGCCCTTCTACATACCGCTGACGATCGCCCTGCTGATGATCACCTACTGGCCAGACCTGTCCCTGTGGCTACCGCGGCTGCTGAAGTGAGGCGGTGCAACACGCGTTTCACAGATGCGCGCGGTGGTGTCGTAAGTGGTCCTCGATGAAGCTCGACACGAAGAAGTAGCCATGGTCATATCCTGGCTGCCGTCGTAGGCGCAGCGCCACGCCCGCTGAATCGCAAGCCTGCTCGAGCAGTTCCGGCCTCAGCTGTGTATCGAGGAAGGGGTCAGCCTGCCCCTGGTCGACCAGGATGGGCGGCCCGGACCAGCCACGGGTCTGCAGCAGGGACGTGGTGTCGTAGTCTGACCAACCTTGGCGGTCTTCACCCAGGTAGCCGCTCAGGGCCTTCTCGCCCCAGGGGCAACGCATGGGCGAGGAAATGGGCGCAAACGCCGACACGCTGAGGACCCAACCGGGCAGCGTGAGCGCGATGGTCAAGGCGCCGTGACCCCCCATCGAGTGACCAGACATCGCGGTGCGCCGGGGGTCGAGCGCAAACTCCGCCTCGACCAGCGCCCGCAACTCGATGGTGATGTAGCGACGCATGCGGTAGTGTTGCGACCAGGGCTCGCGGGTGGCGTCCACGTAGAAGCCGGCCCCGAGGCCGAAGTCCCATGCATCTCGATCACCCGGCAGCGTGATGCCGCGCGGGCTGGTGTCAGGGATCACCAGGGCCAACCCGAGTTCGGCCGCAACCCGCTGGGCACCCGCCTTGACGATGAAGTTCTCCTCGGTGCAGGTCAAGCCTGACAACCACCACAGTGCCGGCACGCGCCCGTGCGCCGCCTGCGGCGGCAGGTAAAGGCCGAATCGCATCGTACAGCCGGTGGCCTCGGAATCATGCGACCAGACCTGCTGGGAGCCACCGAAGCAACGGCTGTCGGAGACCTTCTTCAAGCCCATCAGAACGTCACCACCGAGCGGATCGAGCTGCCCTGATGCATCAGGTCGAAGGCGTCGTTGATGCGCTCGATCGGCATCACGTGGGTGATCAGGC
>SXGS01169602.1_pt1 | contig 12936 bp, 12 predicted proteins | sample 3174681 | NCBI WGS metagenome assembly SXGS01 (sample SAMN11356861, study PRJNA531348) | freshwater metagenome | isolation source: freshwater sample F1-80 | place: China: Fuxian Lake, Yuxi | collected 2017-12-25
GAACCCGCAAGGATGCGCTTCGGCGGCGTTGCCGCCCATGATGGTGATGACATCGGCATTCTTAATGTCATTCCAGCCATTCGTCATCGCGCCTCGACCGAACGTAGGGGCCAGACTGGCCACCGTGGGTCCGTGTCAAACTCTCGCCTGGTTGTCGAAGACGATCATCCCCGCCGAGCGCACGACCTTGTAGGTCATGAACGCGGTCTCGTTCGAGGTGGCGGAGGCAGCGAGGAAGCCGGTGGTGGTCCAGCGGTTGACGGTGACGCCGTCGGAGTTCTTGGCGACGAAGTTCTTGTCGCGGTCCTCTTTCATCAGCTTGGAGATGCGGTCGAGCGCAAACTCCCAGCTGACGCGTTTCCACTCGCGCGAGCCGGCGGTCCGGTGCATCGGATACTTCACGCGGGTCGGCGACTTGATGAAGTCGAGGAGGGCGGCGCCCTTCGGGCACAGCGTGCCGCGATTGACCGGGTGGTCGGGGTCGCCCTCGACATGGATGATCTCGGAGCGGGCGTTCTTCGCTTTGTCGCCCTGCGAGTAAAGAATGACGCCGCAGCTGACCGAGCAGTAGGGGCAGGTGTTGCGCGTCTCCGTTGCCCGGCTGAGCTTGAACGGCCGGACCGAGGCCGCGACCGCCTCGCCCGAGCCGAAGCCCAGCGCCGCCAGCGAGGACGAGGCGAGGCCCGTCCCGGTCAGGCGGAAGAATCCACGCCGACTCAGATCCATGGGTGTCCCTCCCTAAGAACCGCCATGGCGACCCCCCGGCCCGCATGGCAGCTTAGACGTTTCTTATCGCGAAACAGACTACTGCCGCGGGTTCGAAAGCGTCAACCCCGGGATGGCGAGCAATTTTGTTTCGCAACCCTCTAGTCTGATGAGATGGCTGGTAAAATCCGAACTGAACGATTCGATGCCTGAGAGGCCCGCCGCTACGATTTGGCGTGGGCAGCTTGCAGGGTCTCCGTCAGGTCTTCGGCGCTGACGCCCGGCATGTCGAGGCCGAGTGCGCCCATGGCGATCGCGATCTCCGCAGCAAGGGCGGCAGGCGGGTCGAGCGCGAGCCCGGTCAGCCGCCGCGCCAGGCGCACGAGGCCGTCGGCGGGCAGGCAGGTGACGTCGCCGGCCAGGTCGAGATCCTTGATCCGTCCGTCCTGCTCCAGCAGGCGGGCGCGGACGAGTCCGCCCGCGGTCTGCCGCTCGCCTTCGGTCAGGTGGACGCCTTCAGCGATCTTGACGCCGCCGGCGACCAACTTGCGCCCGACCTGATGGGTCCAGGCGGGATCGGCATGGCGGGTCGCCGTGGCGCCGATGGCTGCCATCTCCCGTGCCGTCGGCGTGTCCGCCACCGGCTCGACCGCGAGCGTTGTGGCGATGTAGCCGACGAACAGCGCCTTCACCCGCTCGCGCGCCGGCCGTTCCGCCAGCAGCTGGCGCATCGTCGTCATGTGGTCGGCAAGGCTCCGGCGCAGTACGTCGCGAAAAGCCTCGCTGGGGACCCGTAGACTCCTGGCCATGCGTTCCCTGTCGAAGTCGAACAGGAAGCTGCCGGCGACGACGACGGCCTCGCCGATCTCGGCGGCGGCGCTGGCGCCGAGCTTGCGGCCGTCGACCTGGACGTCGTTCGGCGGGCGGTAGGCGGCGGCGATGCCGAGGTCGGCATATGTCATGAGCACCGGCTCGATGAAACGCGTAAACAGTCGCTCGGTCCGCTCCGGCGCCAGGCGCCGCGGGACTATGAAATGGAAGTAGAGCTGATCCCCGTCGAGAAGGACCGACCCGCCGCCGACCTCCCGCCTGAGGACGGGGAGGCGACGAGCGCGGCAATACTCCTGGTCGATCTCGCGGGCGACGTCCTGGTTCGCGCCGACGGAGATGTAGGGCGCCTCGGGCGTGCACAGCGTCAGAACCGGCTCGTCTGTCGCGGCCATCGCCCGCGCCACCCCGTAGGGAACCGCGTGCGAGGCGAGCGGCGAAGCGTTGCCCTGGTCGATGACGCGGAGCCTCATCGTCACCCCGGATTGATTGTTGCGCGCCCGGGGCCGATCATCCGGCCATGGCGCGAAAGCTCATCATCGTGATGGTCAATACCGACCCCCGCAATGGCGAGGAGCTGGGGGCGCCCTTCCACCAGGCCGCCGCCGCCGCCGCGCTCGATTATACGGTCGACGTCGTCTTGATGGCGACGGCGGGGCGGCTCCTGAAGAAGGGGGTGGCGGCAGGGCTCACGCTCAAGCCCGGCGGCCAGGTGACGGTCTACGACCTGATGCGCCAGGCCCATGAGGCCGGCGCCCGCTTTTTCGGCTGCCCGGCCAATCTCGAGCTCTTCGACATGAGCCAGGACGATCTGATCCCGGAATGCGCCGGTCTCATCGGCTCGGCCAACCTGATGCGCCAGGTGATGGAGGACGACGTGCGCGTCCTCACATACTGAGCATGGCCAGCGCGCGCGGCTGCCCGGTGCCCGACGACCGGCTCTACGAGATCGAGAACATGCTGTGGTACCGCCGCCGCGACGATGGGCTGGTCGAGGTCGGCATCACCGCGGTCGCCGTCGCCATGGCGCGGAAGGTCATCGCCATCACGCCCAAGCGCTCGGGCCGGCCGATCGAGGGAGGCCAGGCGGTGGCGGTGGTCGAATCGGGCAAGCTCGTCGCTTCCGCCCGCACTCCTTTCGCGGCCTATGTGGTCGAAAGCAACGAGGACCTGCTGGATCGGCCGGACATGATCAACCGCGATCCCTACGGCACCTGGGTGGTGATTCTCCGCTTCGACGACTGGGACGCGGTCGAGGCGCGCCTGCACCCGGCCGATGCTGCCGCCCGGGCCTTCGAGCGGCGGATGGATGAGGAGAACTTCAAGGGCTGCGGCGAGGCGCCTTAAAGCGGCCGATTGCCGGTTCACTTGTCGGCTCGATATTGGCGCCAGCGGCGCTCGACCGACCGATTCTGTGTTGTCAAGTCCGGACGTTGGTCGAGGAAGGCGATGACCTCCGCCGTCGAGACGTCCGGCCGCGCCGAGAAGTGCCGGAGTATAGCGCTGACGACATCGAGATCGATCTCCTCGTCGACCTCGATTTCGATCTCAGGCCGACGAAGCTCGGGCGGCGCTGCGATGCTCTTGAGGCGATAGAGCTCTGGATGCTTTCTGAGAAATAGTGTCCCGTGCTCGCGGATCGATGGATCGATCTTGCGACCGTTCGCCTCCTCTAGGGCGGCTACACGCACGACCTCGGCCTCAGTCCCGGCCGGGTAGGTCGATTCCAAGTCGTTTCCGACGAAATCGATCGACGGCGAGAGAGCGAGGAACGTTGCCACCAGCTCATCGACGATGCGCGGGTCGACCAGGGGGCCGTCGCCGAAGATGACGACACCGGCCTCTGCCCGAAAGGCGCGGAAAGTCGAGGTCAGGCGATCGAGGACGTCATCATGGTTTCCTCGGAAGCAGTCGGTCCCGCGCGATCTGCAATAGTCGGCCGTCACGTCGTCAGCGGACTCATCGCTTGTTGCGACAACGATCGCGTCGAGGGAACGGCAATAGCACAGGCGATCAATCAGGTGGCCGATCAAAGGCTTCCCCGCGACCTCACGCATGATCTTGCCGGGCAGGCGGCTCGAATTCCACCGTGCCAGGATCGCGGCGACGACACGCATGCCTAGGCCACGTCCTCCCATGTCAATGGCTGATCGTCGGCGATCGGCCGTCGTGCCCGGCGGCCGAGAACCTCGTCCCAGAGCGTCGGAGGAAGTCCGTGGGCCGGGCGCTTGGTCATCAGGTTCTCCTCGCTCAGGATCTCGCCGGCCGCGATCGGACGGGCGGCGACGATGGAGCGCCGCGCGTGCCGGCGCGCAGGACTCTCGATCGCGTAGGGCTGGCGGCGCTCATGGCCCTTCAAGCCCGCGACGAAACGCACATTGTCGCTGAAGCGCTTCAGATCCCCCTGATCCATGGCATGGTAGTGATCATTTCCCGGCCTGGCCTTGTCGTCGGTGAAGTGCTTCTCGATGACCTGGGCCCCTCCCAGCCAAGCGGTCATCAGCACCAGCATTCCGGGGTCGGGCATCGTGTGGTCGGAGTATCCGACGATATGCCCGGGGAATATCCGCTTCAGCCCGGCGATGGCGCCAAGATTTGCCTCCTCGAAAGGGCACGGATAGGCCAGCACGCAGTGCAGCAGCGCGATGTCTGCAGCGCCGGCATCGCCCAGGGTTCTTATGGCGGCGTCGATCTCGCTCAGGCTCGATGCGCCCGTCGACAGCAGCACCGGCTTTCGGCAACGCCCGACCCGGCGCAGGAGGGGAATATTGGTGATGTCGGCCGACGCGATCTTGAAGAACCGGACCAAGGGGTCCAGCCATGCCACCGCGTCCAGGTCGAAGGGAGTCGACAGGAACTCGATGTCGTTTTTCCGGCAGTGCTCGGCGAGAATTCGGTACTCGGCCGGACCGAAAGCATCGTAGCGGGCGAAAAGCATCCGCTGGCTCTCGGCAGGCTCCTGGCTTTCGTCCCAGTAGGGGGGGCTGTGCCGGCTCGCCAGCCGGTCCGCCTTGTAGGTCTGGAACTTGGCGCAATGAGCGCCGCCGGCTTTGGCGCGATCGATGAGCAGCTTCGCCCGGTCGAGCACGCCCTCATGGTTGACGCCGATTTCGGCGATCACGTAGGGCGGCGCCCCATCGACGACTTCATAGTCGCCGAGCTTCAGGCGCGTCTTCAAGACGGCCGTCGCCGCAGATGGTCGAGCGCTTCGCGGGTCGCGTCGATCATCGTCGAGAACTCAAGATCGCTCATCCAGTGCTGGAAGGGGAACGAGATCATGTTGTCGAAGAAATGATCCGTATTCGGGCAGTTCGCAACGCCGAAGCCCGCTTTGCGGAACAGCGGATAGCGATAGAGCGGACAATACTGGACGACCGTCTTGACGCCGTAGCTGAAGGCCAGCAGCTCGATCAGTTCGTCCCGGGTCGCGCCGAAGCGGCTGCCGTCATAGCGGGCAGCCAGAAGATGGTAGCTGTGCTCGCACCCGTCCGTGATCTTCTGGAACGACAGTTCTGGATAGCCGGAGAAGGCATCAATGAACCGACGCCCGCGCTCGGCGCGCTCGCGATTGATGACGTCCAGCCGCTCGAGCAGCTTGAATCCCAGCGCGCACTGGACCTCGCCGATGCAGAAGTTATACGGCCACAGCCCCTCGATATCGAAGTCGACATTGGACATCGCCGGCTGCCAGTAGCGCTTGCGATCCCCGGGGAAGGGGCGCACGCCGTTGTGCCGGAGGCCAGGGACGAGCGCGGCGAGCGCTTCGTCCCGAACAGTCAGCATGCCGCCCTCGCCCAGCGTTGATACGTTCTTATGCGAGTGGAAGCTGAAGCAGGCAAAGTCGCCCATAGATCCGGCCTGGCGTCCCTTGTAGGTGGCGCCCAGGCACTGGGCGGCGTCCTCCACGACTTTGATGCCGCGCGAGCGAGCCAGATCCAGGATCGGGTCCATATCGCAGACGAGGCCATAGAGATGAACGACGACGAACACCTTGGTCCGTTCGGTGGTGACCGCAGCCAGCGTCCCGGCGGTGACCACGCGGGTATCGGGGTCGATATCAGCCCACTTGATGCGGGCGCCGGTCCGCGCAAAGGGGATGGCGGTGGCCGCGAAGGTGTGAGCTGGCATCACGACCTCGTCCTCCGGCCCCAGGTCCAGCAGTACCGCGGAAAGCTCCAGCGCCGCGGTACAGCTCGAGACTGCGAAGGCGCGGGGAAGCCCGATCAGCCTGGCGAAGCGCTCCTCGAAGGCGGTCTGATGCCGCCCCTGCGTCAGCGGATCGGCGTCCTTCATCGCCTGTACGACGACGGCGATCTCCTCGTCCGTGTAGGCTTGGCCGCGTCCGCTCCAGGGAACCTGGATTCGTCGTTCATTCCTCATCGCTTGGCCTTGCCTTGTCGCTCGTGCTTGGCGTGGAGCCGAGCCCGGTAGGTCTTTCGTGCGCCCTGGTCGCTCGACATGTTGCCGACGTGGCGGCGGTAGCGATACAGGGGCAAGGAGATGCGAATGATGCTATGCCGCTTCAGAAACCTGATCCTGAGATCCTCGTCCTCGAGCAGGCGGAAATCCGGATCGTAGAGACCGATGCCGATTAGCTGCTCGATACGGAACATGATCCCGCAGCCGATCGGCTCCTCAAGGCAGTTCCTCCGGGCGATGATGTTCTCATGCTCGTCGACGAGGAAGTAGTCGCAGGCGACTGCATCAAAGTCGGTATTGTCTTCGAGGAAGCGGTTCAGGATGTAGAGATAGTCGCTGCTGACGTAGTCGTCGGCATCGACGCGGATCACGTACTTGCCCTTCGCCGACTTGATTCCGCGGTTCAGGCTTGCGGGAAGCCCCATCTGCTGCGGGTTGCGCATGAGCCGGACGCTCTCGCCGAACAAGCCGGCGACGAAGCCGGTCCGGTCGACACTCGCGTCGTCGACGACGATCACCTCGAAACGATTGCCGGCGAAAGTCTGGTTCAGGACGGAGCGTATCGCGCGCGCGATGTATCGCTCCTCGTCGTGCGCGGGCATGATGACTGAGATGATCGGGGCATCGGTCATGAGAGCCGGCGCCTCAGATACGCTGGAAGAGCGTTCGCACGCGGTCGAACGTCAGGGCGGAGCGGAAATCCGGACCCAGGGCGTTGCTCAGCGGCTTTTCGTGAACGATGGACGCCTCGTAAAGCGCGCGATAGGCGTCGTCAGGCAACGCACGGCACAGTCCGCTCGGCAAGCTCAGGCGCTGCCGCGCCATCATCTCATGGAAGGCCTCGGCCGCCTCCGGATAGAAGTCTCCGAGGACGTTGATCACGAGGCAGTTCGCGAGGCAGTGAGGCGTGCCCAGGACCATGCTGAGGCCGGCGGAAAGCGGGTGGATCACGCCGACATAGCTGTTGGCGATCGCGGCTCCGCCCAGCAACGAGGCGACCATAGTCTTCTCACGGTTCGTGTCGCTTTGCATGTCGTCGTCGAGGAAGATCTCCCGGCAGAGCCGAAGAGCCTCGCGCGAATAGGCGTCCGCGACGGGGTGGCGATGCCGGCCGGCCAGCGACTCGACGCAATGAACGAATGTGTCCATGCCAGTATAGAAATACTGGTCCCGGGGGACGGTCTTCGTCAGCTCCGGATCGAGCACGAGCTGGTCGAACAGCGTGTGCTCGCTGTTCATGCCGAGCTTTGTATTCTTCCGACGGTTTATCATCACGCAGGTGCGTGACGCCTCCGCGCCGGTGCCCGACAGGGTCGGGACGCCGATTTTGAAGATGCCTGGCTTCTTCACCAGGTTCCAGCCCTGATAGTCCTCCGCCAGCCCGTCATTGGTCAGCAGGTTGGAAACCGCCTTGGCAATGTCCAGCGTGCTGCCGCCGCCGACCCCGACGACGGCCGACACGGATCCGGCGCCCTCTGCCCGCAAATCGGCGACGTAGGCATCGATCTGATCGGTGGCGGGTTCATGGGAGGTGTCGACAAAGACCACTCGGTCGATCTGGCGAGAGGGCAGGCGCCGGTTCAGCTCGCGTCCCTCGAAGTAGCCGTCCACGAAGAAGGCGACGATGCCGGATCGACTTGCGAGGCGGCGGTCGAGCAAGTCCTCGAGCTGCTCGAAGCTCCCGGCCCCGAACACGTAGCTGCCGATGTTCTTGGTGGTCGGGATCAAGAGGCGGCCGTCGCCCGCAAGCGCGCGTCCGCGGGGCCGGAAGCGGAGCGGCGCGCAGAAACCGCGTCCACGGAAAAAGGCGTCCGCCACAGCGTCGCGTGACTCACGCGAATCAAGGTTCGCGCCCGGCCGCGGTCGTCATGGCCGAACTGATTCAAGTTCAACTCGACTTGTTCGTACTGCTCTCGGCTCAACTCGAAGCGCACGAGTCGAGGCGCGATCCAGGCATAATCTTCGAGGCTACGGGATTCGGGATCCGTGATCCAGGCGTCGATGTCGTATGAAAGTTCGATTTCCGGCGTCGTCTCCATCCTGTCGCTGCCGAAGAGGTTGTGCAGTCGCCCGCGAACGAAGGCCTCGACTTCCTTGAAATGAGATCGATCGACGGTCGTCATGGAATCGGCGTCGAGGAGCGAGGCGGCATGATGGAACACGCAATTGAGCCAGGCCGGCATGGAATGCGCGAGCGCACGCGCGACGTAGACCTGCAGCAGGTTGTTGCCGCGTCTGCCCTCGACGAGCTCCTGGAAATGCGCCGGATCCTGGTAGAACGCGCGAAGCTCGTCCTCGTTCTCCCAGAGCTCGCCGCGCGTCTCTGCCTCGAAGTCGCGCAGCAGGCTGACGACCGCATCCGGCGCGCCCGGCCCGGCCCCGGGCGCCGGCGCCGTTGAAGCGGCGTCGAGGATGTCGATGAGCAGGCGAACGACCTTGATGCCGTGCGCGTTGATGAAGCGGACCAGCGGCCGGAAGCCGAAGTTAGTCGCGATCTGCAGGACCAGCGCCAGCTTCCTCGCCCAGACATACTCCTCGAAGTCGAGGGTACTGCTGCCGACGACGACCTCCTCGACCTCGACCACGCGGACGCCGTTCGAGAGCTCGGAGAAGTCACGTGGAATGACGCGAAAACGAGTCCGGAATCCCCAGCGCTCCCTCTCGGTGGGCGTCGACATCTCAGAGCCGTTCAGCAGCATGAGCGTGAAGAGAGAGATGAAATCGATCTCCGCGTCCAGCATCTGACTCACGGTCTCGATATGACTCGCCAGGGTCTCGCCCGGCAGTCCGACGATCACCTCCGATGCCGTCGGCAGGCGCGCCTTTCGGATCGCCGGTTGAAGCGCATAGAAGTCATCGAGCCGGATGTTATCGCGCTTGATGTTCTTGAGTACCTGGGGATCGGTGCTCTGAACTGACATCAGAAGGAGGAGTGATCCGTTCAGCTGCTCTATCGCGTTGATGATCCGCTTCTTCGAGTTCTTCCCGGTCGCCGTGTTGATGTAGTGCGGGTAGTCGTGAAGATGTTGAATCTCGGAGATGGCCTCACAGACTTCCTGGTCACGCTTGTACATGCCGAAATTCAAGTCGCTGATGAACAGCGCCTTAATGTTCCCGGGGGCGCGCTCGCCGATGTAGCGCAGCTCACTCCGTATCCGTTCCACCGAGAAGAAATTGACCTTGCTCACCTCGGCGGCGCCGTCGGCGCAGAAGGTGCAGCGGAACGGACAGCCCCGGTTCGTCTGGATCATCGGGCTGAGGCGGCCGTCGAAGAACTCGTCCATCAGGCCGCTGAGATACGGCGAGGGAATCTCGTCGAGCGCGCCCAGCCGGATCGATCGCGCTGATGCTAGAAGGCGTCCGTCGTCGCCAAGCTGGGCGCAGCCGTCAACCGCATCGGACCTCAAACGCCTTCGTGCGTCTTCTAGGCCCTCCGATTCAAGGACATGGCCGATCAGATTGGCGAAGCCGACCTCGCCGTCGATGTAGACGTAGCTGTCGATGTCGGGCCTGCTGCGAAGGAATCGGGTCTGCAACTCAGGACCATGCGGAAAATTCGGACCTCCCATGATGCGCAACGCTTCTGGTTGCCGATCTCGAAGCATGGACATGAGCTCTTGGCCCACGCGCTGGTTCCACGGGTAGTTGCTGAGCGCGAGGATATCCGGAGGATCCCTGGAGATCGCCTCGTCGAGCCGGTCTATGTACTTGAACAGCCGAACTTCCACGGCGTCGCCGAAGCGATGCTGCGCGTATGCGGCGACATATCCCACGTTCAACGGAAAGACCTCGGTGGCGAGGCCGACCGTGCTGTGGGTTACGTCACCGAGATAGATCCGTACTCGCTTCATCAACGAGACGCTTCTTGTCCACCGCGTGAATTAGGGAGAAAATTCTCCGTCGCCTGGCGTCGCGGCGCTAACGGATCGCGCTCGCCGCTGGTTGCCGCCGCCAGATCAAACTACTAGAGTGGATATAATATCGCAACACTTGGAGCGACCTGCTCCGGTTGCCCTCAAATATCGGCGGTTGACGGAGTTTTTCCCGACGCGGATTCAACTCGCCAGTGCATAGAGATTTAGGAGCTAGCGAGGGAGTCTTCCGCCCGCGATGACCAAATACCCGCGGTATCAGGACTACGTCATCCGGGATGGACGTTTCGTCGGCGAGTTCGAGGGGATGTACCAGGATTTCGACGATCCCTGGGGACAGACGAAGTCGGAGCCGTGGGCCACCGACAAGGCCATCGGCCTCAGCCTGATCTCGCGTCTCAAGTCCGAGTTCGGGGTACGCCGTGTCGTCGATCTGGGATGCGGGCTCGGCGGCTATACCCGGCGGATCCGGGCCCTCGGCGTTACGGCAATCGGTCTCGACGTTTCGCCCACCGCGATCGCCAAGGCAAAGGCCGAGGATCCCTGTGGAGAGTACGCCGTCGGCGGCGTTGACGATCACCGGCTGCTCGGCGGGCTCGCGCCTGATCTCATCGTCATGGCCGAGGTCACGTGGTACGTGCTCCCTAAGCTCCGACCCTTTCTTGATTTCTGCCGCTCGAGCCTCCCCGGCGCCTGGCTGCTTCACACACTGACGCTTTATCCGGAAGGGCAGCAGCAATACGGGCGCGACTTCTTCACGACCGAGTCGGACATACGGCGTTTCTTCGGTATGCACTATCTCGAATGGGGGCAGGTCTCCCTCGCGCGAGGAATTCATCGGTCCTTCTTTGTCGGTACCTGGGACGCCGATCGGGCGCGCGCTCCTGCGGACGAGTAGGCCAGATCACGTCGCTCCGTATCGTTCGACCAGAGCTCTGTGAATGTCGCGAATCACATGGTCCCAAGACTCTGTCGGGAGGCGTGGGAAGTGCCGGGCGAGAGGCAGAAGCGGTTGGCCGGGAAGTCCATGGGTTGACCAGTTCCTTCCGACCATAAAACTCCAGGTCGGTACAGCGAGTGCGGCCGCCAGATACATCGCTGCGGTGTGAGGCGAGAGTACCAGATCGCAGCCGGCGAGAATGGCGGCGACATCGTCGAGATCGTCGCGCAGATCGATCGGCGGGTTGACGAAGTCGTCGAGCTCGCGCTTGAGGAGGTCGATCTCCTCTTGCTGCCATGAATACTGAACATTGATCGTCGTGACCGGGACGCCCCGCAGGATGTCGGCGATTGTCTGCGGATCCAGATAGTGAGGCCTCGTCATCGTCGTCAGCGCGCCGCTGCGCCACGAGATGCCAATCCGCGGCCGGTCAGGGTACTTCGCCGGGAGCGAGCGCCAGCGGGAGACCTTGGCAGGGTCGGCGCGGAGATATTGCACGGCAGGCCAAGGTTTGCCGGCCTTGGCGGCGGCGATAGCTGCCTCGGTTTCCGTGATCAAAAGCAGGGGAAGGCTGCTGATGGGAATCTGCAGATCGACGTCTCGCCCTCCTAGCGTCTCCTCGATCGTGGTGCGGCCGGCGAGCGCGACGAAGTCCGGAAACGAGCGTTGGAACAGAGGCAACAGCCGAGGGTCGCATTCGAGGAGAACGCGGCCGTCGAGCGGCGGCAACATCGCCAGATATCGGGCGAAGAAGAAGTGGTCACCGACGCCCTGTTCTTTCCAGATCAGGAGGGAGCGCCCGCCGAGTGGTTCTCGCTGCCACCGCGGACGATCAATGCGAACCTTGACGGTGGAGCGCGAACCCGGAACGACGAGCCGCGCCTCCTGAAGCCGGTAGCCCTCGCGGACCTTGCCTTGGGCGAGCAGCGCGAAGCTCAAGTTCATCATGATGCCGGGGCTCTCCGGATCGAGCGCTTGAGCTCTTCTGGCGACGCGTTCCGCTTCCTTGGCATTGTCCGACAGGGTGAGCCATTGCGAGAGATTGACGAGCGTAGGGAGGTGCGCGGGCGCGGCCGCCAATGATTTCCTCAGGCACGACTCAACGTCGGCGAACCAGGCCAACGCCTGGTACGCTAGTGCCAGGTTTCCCCAGGCTATGGCGAGCATCGGATCGATCACGACCGAACGTCGAGCTTGGACCATCGCCCGTTTTTCGTCATGGTTACGCGCCATCTCGCTCAAATTGCTGAATGCCTCGGCGTCGGATGGAGCGATGACGGCAATTTTTCTGAGCGCGACAACGACGGCATCGGTCTGGCTTCTACCGAAGGCGAGACCTGCTGCCTCGGCCAGCCAAGCGGGCGCGTCCGGGTGATCGGGCGCCGCAGCGGCCGCCAGATGGAGCGCGGCCTCGGTCTCACGAGCACAGCCGGCCGAGGCGCATGCCGTCGCGAGCGCGGTCCCGAGGAATACGCGCCGCTCTGACGGTCCACGCAGGCTGCTGATCAGCCGCAGAACATCTCCCTGGCGGCCCGCGGCGACGAGAGAAATCATGAATGCGTCGTGGATGCCCTCGCGAGCGGGAGCCATGTGCAGGGCGCGGCCAAGGGCGGCGGCGGCTAACTCGTGAAGTCCAAGCCGCGAGAGGCCTTCGCCCATGTAGGCCCAGTTTTCAGCGTGATTCGGATTGAGACCGAGGGTCATCCTCAGGCCTCTGAGCGCCGAGGCGACGGCCCCGAGGTGCATGAGAGCGATCGCTTGAACCCGGACTCCTTCCATGTCGGGCGAGGCGGCTTGGCGGCGCGTGGCCCATTGCCAGACGTCGTGCCATTGGCTGGCGGCGGCGAGCAGGCCGAGCCAGGCGTTCATGCCGGGCAGCGACGACGGGGTCAGCACCAGCGATCGACGGGCGAGAAGCGCCGACGGTAGCACCCCGCTGCCGGTTTCGGGTCTGGGTTCGCCCGAAGACACTAGCAGTCTGCTGAAAAACTGAAGAATCTGATGATGTCTCTCTCCCGATTGACCGGAACGTGAGGTATTTGACGGCTGTGCGGCGACTTTGAGGTCACTTCGCGTGGCCTATCGAGATCGCGGACAGAATTCACCTTGAGCATGCACCAATTTTGGAATGCAGACGAGATTGTAGGTGATGAGGTTGAGCAGGAAGTCGGC
>SXGS01383464.1_pt1 | contig 12936 bp, 13 predicted proteins | sample 3174681 | NCBI WGS metagenome assembly SXGS01 (sample SAMN11356861, study PRJNA531348) | freshwater metagenome | isolation source: freshwater sample F1-80 | place: China: Fuxian Lake, Yuxi | collected 2017-12-25
GAGAGCCCGAACTCGTGCGCCGAAACTTCGGTTTTTCCGGAACCTGCAGGAGCCGGGGGCCGCCGCCATAATGATGCGTGATGCACGAAGAGCGACATTCAGTCCTGCGTGGCGGCGCGGAACCGCCGGCCCTGGACCCTGAGGATTACCTGCAGGATCTCCAGGATCTGACGCGCGCCGGCGCCGGCGCCGCGCACCCGTCGTCGAAGCAGCGGTATTGCAGTTTCTGCTGGACCGCGCTCGAGCCGGGCGCCACGGAGTGCGCTGAATGCGGCAAAACCCTTGAGGAGATGGTTGCCGCCCGAAAAGCCTCCAGGCAGTCCGACAGCAACTGGGTGCCACCCAACCGCCTTCTTCGAGAGGCCGAAGGCTCGGCGACCGTATCGACAGGATTGCCCGCTGGAATTCGGAGCGATCTGGGTTTGGATGATCCTCACGCTCGGCAGCAGGCCATCGTGGTGGCGCTGGCGCTCCTCGTCGCGGTGCTGGCGATTGTTGCCTTCGGCGGCGTCGCGCTCTTCTCTGCCGGACAGCCCTGAAAAAATAGGGGCGGATGACCCAAATGGGCCAGCCACCCCTCTCTGCTTCTCGTCACTTGTCGAGAAAGTTACAGGTGCGGGTTCAGGGTTCCCCACTCCGCTCTGGGTGGAAGCACTCCCGCAGCGATCACTTCGTCTCGCAGCTTGCAGAGATGGATGTACGATTCCTTGAGATCCGCCAGGTCCGCCTCGGAGCCGTTCGGAATGCTTCCCACAAGTCCATCCGGGGTGAAGGTGACATCGGCGGCCATCATCACTCCGGCGTACTCGCCGTCGGCGAAGTAGGCGCCGCACGGCCACGGGTAGCCACCCTGATTCAAGTGTCCCCTGAGCATCTCCACGCTCTGGTGCGCCGGAGACTGATACGAGGATCGACCGCGCAGTTTGATGATGCGAGCGCCGCCGTTGCGAACATCGTTCTGGACCGAGGTCCACTCCTCGGCGGTCAGCGACTTCCCATTCACTTCGGCGCCTCCGAGCAGGTCGTTAAGCGCAACGCCGTTCACCGCGATGCCGCCCCCAAAGACCGCCATCTTTTCGCCGTGGCCGCCGTAGGTCGCGCAGCCGGTAACCGCGTCCTGCACCACTCCGAAGTGCTGCGCCAGTCGTGATTGGAGGCGGGTGCTGTCCAACGCGGCGAGTGTCGTCACCCGGCCGGGAGCCAAACCCGAGTGCACGAGCGTGGTGAGCCCGGTGATATCGGCCGGATTGAAGATGATGATCACGAGCTCCACATTCGGGCAGTACGCTTTTGTGCTCTCGCCGAGGCCCTTTGCGATCTCACAATTGCCGCGCAGGAGATCCTCGCGGGTCATCCCGTCCTTGCGGGGCGCCCCGCCGGAAGAAATGATGAACGAGGCGCCGGTGAGGGCTTCCTCCACAGAGGTCGTAAAGGTGACTCGTGCGCCTGCAAAGCCGCAGTGGTAGACCTCTTCGGCGGCGCCTTCCAGTCCGGCAGCAAACGGATCGTACATCACAACGTGATTCGCAGTTCCGGTTGCCAGCAGATCTTGCACCATATTGGAGCCAATGGCTCCCGCGGCGCCCATGACGGCGACTCTCTTATCGGTCAGGTACATCGTGTTCAGTCCTCCCGCACGGGCGCCTAACCCAGGCGCTCTCGCACCAATTCAGGAATCTCCCGGCTGGAAACCGGTACCGGCACGCCAACGGCGCTGAGCGCCTCGACTTTGGCCTGCGCGGTCCCCTTACCACCCGAAACAATGGCGCCGGCGTGCCCCATCCGCTTTCCGGGAGGCGCCGTTCGTCCGGAGATGAAGCCGATGACCGGCTTGGTCATCGTGCTGATGTACTCCGCCGCGTCTTCCTCGTCGGTTCCGCCGATCTCGCCAATCATCACCACGACTTTTGTATCGGGATCGGCCTCAAACAGCGGCAGCACATCGATGAATCGCTGCCCCGGCACCGGATCTCCGCCAATCCCGACGCAGGTGGTCTGGCCAATTCCTTCGCGGGTCAGCCGGCTCACGATTTCATAGGTCAGCGTGCCGCTGCGGGCAACCACGCCCACCGGACCCTTCATCACGATATTGCCGGGCATGATTCCCACCTTGCACTCCTCAGGAGTGATGAGGCCGGGACAGTTGGCGCCGAGCAACCGGGTTTTGGTCTTCCGGATGTAGTTCACCACGGAGACCATGTCGTTGATGGGGATTCCCTCGGTGATACACACCGCGAGATCCACGCCGGCATCCGCCGCCTCGAGGCACGCGTCCGGAGCGAATTTCGGGGGCACGAAGATGACGGAGATGGTGGCTCCGGTGGACCGGACTGCGTCGGCAACGGTGTCGAACACCGGAACGCCGTCAACGGTTTGCCCACTCTTTCCCGGCGTCACGCCGGCGACCACCTGGGTGCCGTAGGCCAGCATCTGGCGGGTGTGGAACCCGCCCTCTCGGCCGGTGATGCCCTGCACCACCACCCGGCTGCTCTTGTCGATCAACACACTCATACTGTGAATCCTTCAGGCGCAGTGCGCCGGGCCGTGGCCTAGCCTCGGGCCAGAGAGACGATCTTGGCGGCGGCTTCCTGCATCGTCTCCGCGGGAACCAGACTGGTGGCGGCGAGAATCGCCCGGCCTTCCTCTGCGTTGGTTCCTGTGAGACGCACCACGATCGGCACCTTGATGTCGAGCCGCTTGCTGCCCTCGGTAATGCCCCTGGCCACCTCGTCGCCGCGAGTGATCCCGCCGAAGATGTTGAAGAGTACGCCCTTCACGTTCGGATCGAGCAGCACCACTTCGAGCGCGTTCGCCACGACTTCTGCCTTGGCGCCGCCCCCGATGTCGAGAAAGTTCGCAGGCGTTCCGCCGGCATCCTTGACCTCATCGAGCGTGCCCATCACGAGGCCGGCGCCGTTCCCAATGATTCCGATTTCGCCGCCGAGGCGGACGTATTGCAGCCCGCGACGGTGCGCTTCGGCCTCAATCTCGTCTTCCTCACTGCCCTCGGCATACTGCGCGAGCTCCGGGTGGCGGAAGAGCGCGTTTTCGTCGAACGTGATCTTGCCGTCCGCGGCGATCAGCGTTCCTTCGGCGGTGAGCACCAGCGGATTGATCTCGGCGAGAGAGCAGTCCAGGTCGATGTAGGCCTTGTACAGGGCCTGAATGAACTTGCCGGCGCCCGACAGCGCTCTGGGGTCCAGCCCGGCCCCGAAGACCGCCTGTCGAATCTGAAAGTCGCAGAGTCCCACAGCAGGATCGATCAACACTCGGGCGATCTTCTCCGGCGTGGACGCCGCGACTTCCTCAATATCGACACCGCCCGCGGCGGACACCATCAGAAGGTTCTTTTGGGCTGCCCGATCCAGCGTGATCCCGAGGTAGTACTCCTGCTCGATGTTGCAAGCGGCCTCCACCAGGACTTTCTCCACGGTGAGCCCCTTGATGTCCATGCCCAGGATCTTGCCGGCGACGGCTTCCGCCTCATCGGGGGTGGAGGCAAGCTTGATGCCTCCCGCCTTCCCACGCCCGCCGACATGCACCTGGGACTTCACCACCACTCGCCGGCCGAGCTTTTCGGCGATGGCCCGGGCTTCTTGAGGGGTCACTGCCACCTCACCCTCAGGCACCGGAACGCCGTATCGGCCAAGCAGTTGCTTCGCCTGGTACTCGTGAATCTTCACAAATTGCTCCCCCCACCCGTCAACACCGGGCGAGACCGGGCAATCGTATCACGCGAGGCCTCCGAGAAATGGGCACGGATCAGCAGAGGTGGCTAAACTAAAGAGTAAGGTCCTCTCAATGAGAAACCAACAGTGCGTAGTTTTGCAAGAGGGCGGTTGCCATGACGGACGCGTTTGGTAAGTCTCCTTCCGGCTCAGGACGGCCCCGCATGGGTCGTGCCGCCGCCGGGGATCATCGTCACATCGAGGCGGATGGGCACAACAAGGGTCTCCTCGCCGGGCTCTATGTGGGCCTGGTGGTTGTGAGCCTCGGGTTGGTGGTTCTCGCGATGATTCGGTGGAATGTCCTGGGCTATGGCTCTGAAGGTGGATCGGCGCGGGGTGAGGAGCGGGGAGCCTCTCGGCGAGTTGGGCGCGCTTTTGATCCGGGCTCCGAACCGGACGCGGTCCGACGTCGAAGAGGCGTCGGCGAAGTTGACTCGCTTGAGACGACGATTGGGAACTCACGGCTCCCAAGGCTTCCGGACCTGCAGCGAACCGCCGAAGTCAGGCCCGGTCGCCTGAGACTCCTCGCGCCGGCCGTGCCGGCCAACCGCCGAGGACTCAATGGGAACGATGGGATCACCAGTCTCGCAGGTCCATCCGATTCCCAGCGAGACGATTCGGACGCTGCCTCGGCCGATGAGGCCGCCGCCGAACCGGTGGATGTGGATGAGTTGGAGGCGACCGCCCGCCGAACCCACGATGAGGCGTACGCTGCGGCGGATGAGTTGGAGGCTCGTGCGGCGGCTGAATATGCTGTGGCGACCGCGGTTCGACGCGGACGACGGATGTCGGCCCGCACGATGGCCACCGCCCAGGAAGCCCACGACATGGCGGTCGAACGAGCCCGAGAGTTGAGGGAACAGGCCGACGAGGCGCTCCGGGACGCCCTGGCGGTGATTGACAGAATGAGAAATCCGGAAGGGGATTCCTGAATGTCCGAAGTCTCCATGCAGGCGGGCGACGACGCCCTCCCGCGCGTCATCAATCGGGTCCTTGAGTTTGAGAATGGTTCCGCCATCGGCCACTACACGCTCTGGGAGGGCGGCCAGTACTGCGCAATCTTCACTCGACGAGGGATAGTTGGCTGCGGCGCCTACCACGTGCCCACCATGGAGCACTTCGGCCAGGCAGTTGCCATAGCGCGCGGCACCCCTCAAAACCCGCTGGTTCAGCCGGAGGACCTCTACTCGGCGAAGATCGTCGAGGCGAGCCGGCAGGCGCAAGACCTCGGAATTCGAGTGGGAGATACCGGTCGAGAGGCTGTGGAGAAGTTGCTCGCCGCCGGCTAATTGGTGCGGACGTCTCGCAAGAACTTCACATGGCCGTCGAGGAAGAACCGGTTTCTTCCTCCAAAGTGGACGGCACGCCCCCGAATCTCAGCCGGAACGGTTGGAATGGTTGACGGGAAGTAGGGATCGACGCCAATCTCCACATCCGCAGGCCCGTCGGGGTCGCCTGCTTGTGGATTTCGAGCGAGCTTGAGATCCTGCACTGCCTGAAGTTCACCCTTTCCCCACAGATTGTCGAGGGGAACCGGGTCGTCCGGACGATCGAAGCGCCACCACCAGTAGTTTGTGCGGACCGGTCCGACTGCGGCCTGCGACACTTCCACACGCAGCCCCAATCCCCCGCCGGCGATGCTGTGGCACAGCCAGATGCCCGGGGAACGCACGTACGTCTCCAGCGCCACCGCCGCCCAGCCACACCGCGGATCGGAGGTCGGCCAGGTGCTCCAGGGGCGGTAGCCACCGGGCAGGGCTCGCTTGAGATCCCGACGGTCCGGCAGTCGCTCGTCGTAATCCATGCTGTACATCCGCAGCGCCATTCCCTGCTGTCGCATGTTGGAACTGCAAGCGGTCTGTCGCGCCTTCTCCCGAGCCTGGCCGAAGACCGGAAACAGGATGGCAGCAAGAATAGCAATAATTGCTATAACGACGAGAAGCTCGATCAACGTGAATCCACGAGTTGCCGCGTGGGGAGCCGGCGATGCAAAGTTTCGGCTGAGATCGAGCCGGCGTGTCACCCGCGGAGCGCCTTGCGCAGCAGGTTGCGAGTCATACGCTCCACCCGTTCATCCGGGCCGTGTGGGCGGCTGAAGTGCGACCAGGGCAGAACATGGCCCGGCGGGGCGGCGAGGCCCTGCGACCAGAAGATGGTGGCCGCATTGAAGACGTAGCCGCCTCTGGCAGTTGGGTGCACCGTTGCCGTCCACCGCTGGGGGTTCTCACCGCCCTGAAACGCGAACCCCGAGGCGACGACTTCCAGCCCCGGCAGGTCTGCTGGGTTTCCGTGATACTCCCAGCCCACCAGCCCGGGAACCGCGTCTCCCCGCTTCATCCCCGTCCCCTCGAACAACCAGTGATCCGGCAGTTCACATCGCCAATCGCCTCCGCCGTTGACGGGTCGAATGTTGCGGGCGCCCATCAACAGACCCTCATCCGGACCGGTTGGGGCGAAGGCGATTCCGTTCTCTGGCTGATGCCCGGCATAGCCGACGTAGGGGGCAGCCCGGGTGAGGGTGCGGAGGGGACGGCCACTCGTCGCGCTGCCGAACGGACTGACCCAGCAGAGCGTGTTGCCGGAAAGAAAAAGCAGGCTCGTGCCTTCCTCGGACAGCTTCTTGACGGTGTGGTACTGGCGGACATCCCAGTACTCGTCGTGTCCCACACTCAGAAATGCCCGAGCCGCAGGCAGGCGGCCTGGAGTCACCAGATCACTGTTGGAGCAATAGCCGACGTCGTAGCCCTCCCGCTCCAACCAGTAACAGAGAGGATATTCCCAGAGCAGAAACTCCCCCGAGCCGACGGACTGCGGGTAGTCGAGGATCTGGCGATACTTGCCATAAGGGCGATCGAACGTGACGTCATAGCCGGGCGCCGAAGTCCATTCCCTGGCCGACCCGTCGTCGTAGAGGGAGAAGCGATCCGGCCACCGGTTGTAGGCCTGCCAGGTGTTGTCGGAGCACTGGAACAACACGTCTACGGGTCGACTGGGCCGCACGATGAAGACGATGTAGCTCTCCCAGTACGGCTGATCCTCGGAATCCGGCAGGGTACGAAGCTTTCCAAGGTACACCCCTGAAGGCCAGTCGGCAGGGATGCTCAACCGCACCGCAGGCTCCCATCGGCACTCCCTGAGGCGGCGCGGACCCACCTCGGGATCAGGCTGCGGCGTTCCGTTGAACGGCCCCAGCTGGGCAACCTTTCGAGCGCCCTTGCCGCCGTAGTACCCCATGCGAAAAAGGTCGATCAGAAATCGTCGAGCCGGACGGGCGCTGACGAAGATCTCCAGAGATTCGCCGGAGGCCACGCTTTGATGCGAGCAATACCCTTCGATCCACGGCGAGCGGCTCTTGCCGCCGTCGATTCGGACGCGGGTGAGCTGCCACTCTCGGGTGCCCTCGCGCCGATTTTCCACGGGGATGGCGCCGACCCGATCCTGGGAGTCTGTGGGAGCCATCGCAGCAGCCAGGGAACCGCCCACCGCCCCGGCGACGACCGCTCTACGATCCAGTGCCTTCCGCATCAGCACGCCCTCCCGCCGCAACCGAGTACCGGTTCAGGCCGTCCAGGAACTCTTCCAGACCAAACACGAACCCAAACAGCAGCGCGACTCGCCACAAGGCGACTGCCTTCGCCTGCTCGGTTCGAGCCGTCTCCGCGTTCTCGATTGAGGTGACCCCTTCCGCGATAGTGGAGCAGAGAATCCCTCGTCGCGACAAATCCACCATGCCTCCTGGCGACAGCAGCAGGCATCCGTCGAGCGCGAAGCCGACGTAAACCAGGTGCTCGATGCCTTCTGCGCGGCAGAGCGCGAAGAGTTGGTCGGATGACTCGGCAACGCCTTCCTCCCCCACGGGGAGCGCCGTGGGAAGAAAGTTCAGAATCGGGCGACCCCTCTCCACGTCCTCACGGTTCTCTGCGCCGGGAAAGACATTCGCCGCCCGAAAGGCCCGCAGTGCCGCCAGAGTCGGTGAGGGTGAAATCCGCTCCACCGGAGCGGTCTCCGCGACGAGCGAACGAGCCCGCCGATGGCCGGCCAGGTGCGAGTAGTAATCCGTCGGCCCTCCCACCACGTGGAACACCGTCAAGCCGGCAGCGCGGGCTCCAGCCAGCAGTGGTGGGAAGACATCACGGGCGATCCGCTCCGACCTTGGAAGGTACTCCACCGCGCGGTACCATCCCGGATAATCCTCCAGCCCACCGCAGTCCCACGCATGCATCACGACGAGAGCCGTGGCGTCCAGGTCGAAGTCGAGGTCAACCGAATGCCACCCACCGTAACTCTCGGCGGGGACGTCAAGCGAGTAATCGGCGCTGAACTGCCGATAGCTGCGCGCCCGTATTCGGGTGGGACACGGATGAAGCGACACGCGCTCAGCTTCAAACCTGCTCTGACCAATCCCTGCCCCAGATCACACGACCTGCGGGAGGCCGGGCGCCGGAGATGCGAAGCCTAAGAGGCGCGGCCCGCGATGAATCGAGGCTGCCAGGTCCGAAGCGCATCAGACTGCTCGACCAGCGGATCGGCGCCACCCGTGGCGGACAACCTGGCGGCCACATGCCGGTCTCGATCCTGGCGCAAGCGAGCCACCACGTCACCTCGCTCGGTCGCCAGGTTGTGCATTTCCCCGGGATCCGACGGCAGATGGTAAAGCTCGATGGGACCGATCCCATAGATGTCCGGCTCCAGCGCTTCGATCAGCTTCCAGTCCGCGGTCCGCCACCCACGCTTCCGCATCCAGGTGCACTCGGTGAGATAGACCGCTTCCCTCGGAGCCACGGCCTCCGTGGCCAGGTCAATCGGTCTCCCGTCCATGTCGCGGGCCAGTTCACCCAGGCCGATCGAGTCGAGAACCGTGGCAGCCAGGTCCAGAGAGCACTGCATCGTGCCGACTCTCCGGCTCGCCATCCGAGCCTGGGGGAAGCGCATGAGGACGGGAACGTGAACGTTGGTGTCGTAGAGTCCGTGATGGTCGAACCAGCAGCCGTGGTCGTCGAGCTCTTCGCCATGGTCGGCCTGTAGGATCACGAGGGTGTCGTCCCACGCGTCGGTCTCGGTCAGCCTCTGAAAGACTCGACCGATGCATGCGTCCGAGTAAGCGATGCCCGCGTCGTACTGCGCCTTGACGTAATCGATGTCGCGCACTCCGTCCAGCCACTCCCGAAAGTAGTTGGCGAACCAGGGCGACTTCCAAACGGGATCCATGGACGCGTGATGCGCCGCCTTCTCGTCTCCCGTGTAAAACATCCGGTCAAACGGCGGCGGCGGCAGATACGGAGTGTGCGGGTCCCAGTAGTGGAGGAACGTAAACCAGGGGGAACCCGTGGCCTTCGCCTCGGTGAGAATGGAAAGGGCTCGCTCGGTGACCTCCTCGCCGTTTCTCCATGGCAGCGTGCCGTCATGGTTCCAGCGCGGATACTTCTCGTAGCGCTGGAAGGCGGGTTCGATCCATCGACCGATGTTGTCGACCGCCGCGGTGAAGTACCCTCGTTCGGAGAGAAGGGCCGGCAGCAGCGGAATCTCTGGCGATAGCTCGTGGTTTCCACCCTGAGCCACCACGTGGTGCGAGAACACATCGCGCCCGGTGAACAGCGTGGTGTGTGCCGGCTGGGTGGGAATGTGCGGGCTGATCATGCGTTCGAAGATCACCGCATCCCGCGCGAAGCGGTCGATGTGCGGCGTAGTTCGTCGCCGATAGCCATAGCAGCCCATATGATCCGGGCGCAGGCAGTCCACCACAATCCAGAGAACGTTCATCCGTTGTTCAGCCGATCCCCATGCTCGGGCCGACCGTTCCGGTCGGGGAATCGGAATCCCTCCCCCAAGAGTACCCTCTCGTGAGCGATCGTATCCCCGTTCTCTTCGACACCGACATCGGCAGCGATATCGACGACGCAGTCGCACTGGCTTACCTGCTCGCAGAACCGCGGTGCGAGCTCGTGGGAATCACCACGGTATCGGGTGAACCGGTGGAGCGGGCGCGGTTGGCCTCGGCGCTTTGCCGGGCGGCGGGGCGCAACAATGTGCCGATTCGATCCGGCTGGGACCATCCACTTGCCGTCGACCCGCTCCAGCCTGCCTGCCCTCAAAAGGAGATCCTCGGGCGCTGGGCGCATCGACACGACTTCGACACCGGCGGCGCAGTGCCGTTCTTGCGAGACGCAATTCGGGCTCGTCCCGGTGAGATCACCCTGCTCGCAGTCGGCCCGCTCACCAACCTTGCCGTGCTGTTCGCGCTGGACCCCGAGCTGCCCGGCCTGTTGAAGGAGCTGGTGCTGATGGGTGGCGTCTTCACCAGCAAGAATGCCGGGGCGCCGCGAGCGGAGTGGAATATCGTGAATGACCCGCACGCTGCGGCCCGCGTCTTCAAGAGTCGTGCTCCGAAGATCACGGCGTTCGGACTGGATGTAACCCTTCGGTGCCGCCTCGACGCGGAGGAATGCCGCAGGCGCTTCAAGGGAGGCGCGCTCGCGGTCGTGGCCGACATGGCGGAAGTCTGGTTCCGGAAAGCCGGCCAGATCACATTCCACGATCCGCTCGCGGCCGTCTCGCTCTTCCACCCCACCACCTGCACTCTTGCCGCTGGGCGAGCGGAGGTGGAACTAGCCCCGGGAAGACCCGCCGGGATGACCTACTTCACGGCGGATTCCGCCGGCAGGCACCATGTGGCGCTCGAAGTCGATGCTCCGAAGTTCTTCGAGCGCTACTTCGGTGTGTTTTAGCTAAAGAATTCAGCGGAGCAGCATCCCGGGAAGGCGAAACTCCACGCCGTGAGCCCAGAGACTGCACGCGGGCAGGTCCGGCGTGTCCACCACAGGTCGGACCGCCCCCGGATCACCGGCCGCCGGCAGCCCGATAAAGGATTCGGCAATCCGGGGACCGGAACCGCGAAACGACACACCCCAGGGTCCGGCGGGCGCGTCGGCCGGAATCCCTTCCGAGTAGCCCAGGGCCACGCAAACATCCCGAGTTGCCGGCCGTTCGGGTTGGCACACCAGGCCGGCAATCTCACCCGAGGAGTCCCGCCAGTATTCCAGGATCGCATCCTCCGGTTCGCCGAACAGCACCGTTCGTCCGGCCAGGATGTGCAGCCCGTCCCGGGCCGCCAGCGCCGCAAACGACACCACCCGCTGAATCGGCTCCCCTCCGGGATGAAGCCAGCCCGGCTCCTGAAGGCGGTGGTCCGCCGCAACCTCCAGCCGGACCGGCACGGAGCCGAGGTCCCATAGGATGCCGCTGAGCATTCCCGCGATCTGACAACTCCTGAGGCCCGGTCGCGCCTGGAAAGCCGCCTGGGTCAGGGCAATCCCGAGATCCAAGCCGACCCGTGAAACGGTGGCCCACTCCTCAGGATCCAGGCGCGCGGCCCAGTGCGCAGCTTCGCCTCGGCGGATGTGGGTCGCGTCGCGTCCGAACCATCCGGGATCCGAAGCGGTATGCCCCAGCCACCAGCCGAACGAGTCGGCATCGAGCGCATCCAACTCCAACTCCGGGCTGCGCGTGACCACTCCTTCGGCAGTCACCCGCAGAGCCGCCCTTCCACACGCCGGCCGCCAACCGCTGAGGGCTCGACCCTCCGACATCCATCTGAGAAGGCCCGGGTTGGAAATCTCCACACAGCCGGATTCCGACTCGGCGGCTCGGCTCGACAGCAGCCCCACTCGGTCCAGTCTCACAATCAGGCCTCGTTTCCCCAACTCTGCACGGGTTTTGCCCGGTCGATCACGTCCGTCAGGTCCGTCGCGTGGCCGCGCGGCGGCAATCCGGCTGCAAGAGGGGATGAGAAAGCCGGCGCCGGGACCCGACCCGCAACTCCCGGCGAACCTCTGGGATGGATAACCCGTTCAGTGTTATCGTGCCACCAACAACCAGTGTGTCGGGAGGAACTGCGTGCCGCGCCGAATCCCCTTACAAGAGCTGAGCGCCGACGCGTTCCAGTGCCCCGCGGATCGTGCCGCGGTTCAGAACCTCGAGCGGATTCCGCTCGTGCCACTGCTCGTGAAGCAATTCAACGAGGTCGCGTTGGATCGCGTACTGGCCGCCCGCACCCAGTCCGAGTCGATTCGCTGCGGCCCGGAGCAGATGAGATCCGTTTACGGACTGGTGCTGGAAGCCTGTCGAGCGCTGGATGTGCCCAGACCGGACCTTTACGTTTGCTACGGCAGTGACTGCAACGCCCTGACAACGGGCGTTCAGAGACCGGCTGTAATCCTCAACTCCGAGTTGATCGACCATTTCACAGATGACGAACTCCTCTTCGTGATCGGTCACGAACTGGGTCACATTCGCAGTGAGCACGTCCTCTACCAGATGCTCGGGCGCGTGCTGCTTCCCCTGCTGGACATGGCCGGCCAGGCCACGCTAGGAGTGGGAAAGCTGGCGAGTTACGGGCTAGTGAGCGCCTTCTGCGAGTGGCTGCGGCAGGCAGAGTTCACGTGCGACCGGGCTGGGCTCCTCGCCTGCCAGGATCCGCGGGTGGCCTACGGCGCGATCATGAAGCTCGGCGGGGGGCACTCTCGCTACTCTCACGAGATGAACATCGACGCATTCCTGGAGCAAAGTCGGGCGCAACAGCTCGGAGGCGCCACCGACGGCGTCGCACGGACGCTGCTCTTCCTCACTTACTCATGGCAGCTCAATCACCCGCAGGTGGTACACCGGGCCCGCGAGTTGGAGAGTTGGGTCGTTCGGGGCGACTACGCTCGGATTCTGGACGGCGACTACCCACGCGCCGAAGGGCAACCGGGATATGTCGAGGAGACGACCGGTTTTCGAGTGTCCGATCGTTCTGGGGCGTCGTCATCCGCGTCCAGCGGATCCCGTCCGTCTGCTCCGCCTCCGCCTCCGGCACAGGACCGCTGCCCCCGGTGCGGCGTGCTGGTGTCGCCCTCAGTCGCCTACTGCCGGGAGTGCGGCGCCGGATTGGGTGACGAAGAGCCGATCTGACCCTTCGACCCGCCGTGGAAGATCTCAAATCCGATTCGCCGATTCTTGCCGATTCTTAAGGAGGTGGAAGCCGGGCCTGTAAGCCGGGTTCTGTACCCTTTCGGGTGACGGTCATCCCTCTAGGCGCAGGATCACTCCAGCGCTCAAGCGGCCTACCGCGACATCAGCGAGCGGGCAGCTCTCGCCGCATTGGCCTTGCTCCGGGTGGGGTTTACCCAGCCTTCGACGTTACCGCCGAAGCTGGTGCGCTCTTACCGCA
>SXGS01398604.1_pt1 | contig 12935 bp, 8 predicted proteins | sample 3174681 | NCBI WGS metagenome assembly SXGS01 (sample SAMN11356861, study PRJNA531348) | freshwater metagenome | isolation source: freshwater sample F1-80 | place: China: Fuxian Lake, Yuxi | collected 2017-12-25
CAGTGCGCGGTCCATCCTGACATCCGACTCGCCGCGAACATGCAGGTGAAGAGGTCGAGGTCGAGCCCGAGCGAGTAGTAGGTCGTCGCCGAGTAGAAGTCGACATTGGGAAAAATCCCCTTCTCCACGATGTTGGGCTGCGCGAGGACGATTTCCTCAATGCGGCGGCTCATGGCGTAGAGGCGCTGGTTGCCGGTGTCGCTGGCGACCTGTTGCGCAAAGGTCTTGAGATATGTCGCGCGCGGGTCGTAGGCCTTGTACACGCGGTGGCCGAAGCCCATGATCCGCTCCTTGCGCGCGAACTTCCCCTTGAGGTACTCGTCCACGCGGGAGAGATCCCCGATCTCAAGGAGCATTTCCATCACTTCCTGATTCGCGCCGCCGTGCAACGGTCCCTTGAGCGTGCCCACGGCCGTCGTCGCAGCCGAGTACATGTCGCTCTGCGTGGCGATGGTGACGCGCGCGGCGAAGGTCGAGGCATTGAGGCCGTGATCGGCGTGCAACACGAGACACACATCGAGGGCACGCGCCATGGCCTGGGTCGGCCTTGCCCCCGTGAGCATCCAGAGGAAATTGCCGGCAACGCTGAGCGACGCATCCGGAGCGACGATCGGCTTGCCCTTGCGGTATCGATCGAAAATCGCGATGAGTGCGGGTGTCTTGGCCACCAAGCGCAGCGACTTGCGCGCGTTGGCTTCCTTCGACGAGTCATCGGCTTCGAGATCAAAATGCGCCATCGCCGAGATCGAGGTTCGCAGCGCATCCATCGGCGCCGCGGTTCGTGGGATTCGACAGACGAGGTCGACGAGCGTCGGATCGAGGGCGTACTCGGCACGCAGCGCTGCCGAGAACTCGGCGAGCTCGACCGAGGTGGGAAGACGCCCATTCCAGAGCAGCCAGGTCGACTCCTCAAAGGTCGAGTTGCGGGCCAGCGAGTCGATGTCGTAGCCGGCGTACTCGAGGACGCCGTTAGCGCCGTCGATGTACGAGAGTGCGGTGTCGGCTGCAACCGTTCCCGCGAGTCCCTTGTCAATGTGAAGTGGCATGGAGCGATCTATCCTTGGGGGCGAAATGATACCGCTTGGAGTCGACCGAGCCTCGAGAAATCCGCCGGTTGTCACGCATATTCTGCTGCTGACCAATCTCCTTGTCTTCGCCATCACCTGGGTCGCGGCGCGGTCCGCACCGGGTGCCGCGAGCGCAGTCGATTCCGGAGTCTTCATCCCTCACTGGCCGGCATTCGCGGCGCATCCGTGGACCATCGTCAGTTACTCGTTCCTCCATGACCCGGCGTCGGTCTGGCATGTGGCGTTCAACATGCTGTTCCTGTGGGTCTTTGGGCGCGCGGTGGAGGGGCGGCTCGGGCCGTTCTGGTACCTCACCTTCTACCTCGCCGCCTGCATCGTGGCGGCGCTCGGCCACGCACTCGTGTCGAACGCCGGCGTGATCGGCGCAAGCGGCGCCGTCGCAGCCGTGACCGGTGCGTTTGCGGCACTCTTTCCGCGTGCCCGCGTCCGCGTCCTCTTCCTCTTCACCATCATGGAAGTGCCGGGACTCCTTCTGGTTGGACTGTTCGTCTTCATCGATGTGCTCGGGACATTCGGCCTCACGCGCGGGATGGGCGGTCGAGTCGCGTACTCGGCGCACCTCGCGGGGTATGCCTTTGGGCTCGGCGTGATGCTGACGCTCCTCGGGTTCAAGCTGCTTCCGCGGACCGAGTTCGACCTCTTCTTCATCGCCAAGCAGTGGCGGCGAAGGCAGGAGATGCGTCGAGTGCTTGCGGGCGCATCGAGCCCCTGGCGACGCGACGCGCTTCGCACCGCGCCGGCCACTGAGGCGCCGACCCAGCCCTCGGAACCATCACCCGCCGTGGCCGCACGCGAACTCGCCGCAGCGAACGAATCATGGACCCGCGGCGACTTCGCGAAGGCGGCGTCATCGTGGGAGCAGTTCGCATCGCGGCATCCATCACATCCCGATTCGGACGGCGCGCAACTTCTCGCCGCGATGGCGTACACCAGGAAGCTCGCGGATCCCCAGCGCGCGAAGAGGATTTTGAACTCGCTCTTGACACGCCTGCCGGCTCCATCGGTGGTGACGCGTGAGTCCGCGCGCGCCCTCGTCACAGAGATCGAAGCCTCGCGGCCGGCGGATCCCACATGATGGCTCGCGCGCGATCGTCGTTGGCTCGCTGGCAGCGCGATCCGTCGTCACTCTTCGTGAAGATCTGCGGCGTCCGCGACGAGGCGACGGCCCGCATGTGCGCCGAGGCCGGCGCCGACGCCATCGGTGTCGTGCACGCCGAAGGGAGTTGCCGACGAGTCACGCGCGAGCAGGCCGCCATCGTCGCGGGCGCGTTCGATCGCCCGAGCCTCACGGTGGGAGTCTTCCGCGATCCAGACCCGGCCGATCCCTTGCTCACACACCATGACGGCGCTCGGCAGTTTCACGGAGGCGAGAGTGCGTCGCTCGTTGCCGAGAGCGCATGCCCGGGCAGGCTCATCATCAAGTCCGTTGGCCGCGACCTTCATGCACTCACGGTGTGGTCGGCTTGCGAGTTCGTCGAGGCGCTGTTGGTCGACGCGGAGGATCCCGGACGAGGCCATGCGCACTCGGCGGCGTGGCTCGCCGAACTGGGCACCTGCATTTCGGCGCTCTCCAAGCCCGTCATACTCGCCGGCGGGCTCACGCCTGACACTGTGGACGAGGCGATTCGCCTCGTGCGCCCAGCAGGGGTTGATGTGTCAAGCGGTGTCGAGAGCGCGCGCGGCGTCAAAGATCACGGTCTCATCCGAGCGTTCATCGCGTCGGCGCGAGCGGCACATGTGGCACGATCACGCGGGTAGTCGCTCGCTGCGTAATCCACCGTGAGATGTCGGATCGCTCGGCGGGCCACCCTGCCGCGACACGCCGCGAAACGAACGATCGGTACACGCTTCCGAGCGTCCGGTCGAACGACAGCGTGCTCTCGACACGCGACTCTTCGAGTTCACGGCGCGATTTCGGCGGCTCTTCCGGTCGCTCAAGCGCCAGGAGGCTCACGGCAAGCCGGTCGCCTTGAAGTGCAAAGTGCCACGATCGCCCCTCGGCCGCAATAGTGAATCCCATCTTGCGCGGGATCTTCCCAGATTGAAGCGCTCGGGTGGCCTCGGGCATTCTCGTCGGGGCGTCGCCGCGCAACGAGATTGCACCGCCGACCCCCCACGAACACTCAAGGTCGAGGAGGCGCTCGGCGACAACTGCGACCTCGAAGGCACGCCCATCCTCGTCGGTCGCATCGACGATCCCTTCGTGACACTCGCACTGCCACCACAACCAGAGCAGGAAGACATTCCCGAGGTAATCCAGCGGCTCCCACGCCGCCCACGAGGGTTCGGGTCGCTCTGAAAGTTTCCGCGGCGCCCCTTCCGCGTCGGTCGCACTCGATGACGGCGGCGCGACGAACCCATCGGCGTGGATGTCGCGAAGTTCGGATCCCTTGCGCATTGCCTCGGCCTCGTGCCGCGCGTGGGCGCCGGCCCCGCAGCGCGCCAGACCCACCATGAAAGTCTCCTGAAAGAGCCCCTTGGCGTGCATGAAGGCACTCTCGCCGTCGAGCGAACCAAGCACGAGACCCCGCGAGAGGTCCCAGAGGATCGGTCGCTCGGCGTGCCGCCGCCAGAGACCATGCCCCACCTCGTTCATCCATCGCTGCTCGGCCCGTTCCTTCGCTTCCATGCGTTCGCGCGAGGAGAGCCCGCGACCGGCACCCTCGCCGAGCACTTCGGCTTCGGCTTGCGCGCGATAGGCACGACGCATCGCCGCCGGAACCGCCACCGAGTCCGTGCGCATGGACGCGAGGAGCGCGCCGTCGAAGGCGTTGGCCTCGTGGTCGAAGGCGAGATCAAGGAGATGCCGCCCGGCAATCCAGCCGCTTGTAACAGCGACGCCGTTGCCGCACGACTCTGGCTCGATTGCGTGTTCGCGAAGGGCATCGATGACAGCGTCATCGACTCGCTTGGGCGCGCGACCGGAGTCAACGCGAAGGCGTGCATACGAGATCGATCCATGGCGGAACGGCATGCGCATGACTATCGCTGATTTCGAGCGCACCGTTGGGGGTCTGACAGGTTGTCCACCCCGGTGCACGCGCACTATCCTCACGGAATGCCCTTCACCATTGATGACATCATCGCCCGGCAGATCCTCGATTCCCGTGGACAACCAACGGTCGAGTGCGAAGTGCGGCTCAGCGGAGGCGCGGTCGGTCGCGCGGCGGTTCCTAGTGGTGCGTCAACGGGCGAACACGAGGCGGTCGAATTGCGCGACGGCGACAAGTCCAAATGGATGGGCAAGTCGGTGCTCACGGCCGTCGCCAATGTCAACAGCGTGATCGCGCCAGAACTTCTCGGGGCCGACGCGCGCACGCAGGAGTCGATCGACAAACTCCTCTGCATGCTCGACGGCACTGCCAACAAGTCGCATCTGGGCGCCAATGCGACGCTTGCGACGAGCCTGGCGGTCGCTCACGCGGCAGCGACCGCGACCGAGCAGCCGCTCTACCGCTAAGTCGGCGGCACCAACGCCAGCACACTTACGGCGCCGATGCTGAACATCCTCAACGGCGGCAAGCATGCCGACAACACGCTCGACTTCCAGGAGGTCATGATCCAGCCGTGGGGATTCGCTGACTTCGGCGACGCGCTCCGGGCGGGCGTCGAGATCTACCACACGCTCAAGAGGGTGCTCCACGACGACGGGCTCTCGACCGCCGTCGGCGACGAGGGCGGATTCGCACCCAACCTGAAGAGCAACGAGCAGGCACTCGAGTACATCGCGAGGGCCGTGGCCAAGTCCGGCTACGACTTCGGTCGCCAGATTTCCGTCTGTCTCGACCCGGCGACGAGCGAACTCGCCAACGAGGCCGCCGCGCGCGGGAAGAAGGGGTACTGCTACTTCAAGAGCGATCCCAAGCGCATCGTCGGTTCGGAAGAGATGATTCGCCTTTGGGAAGACTGGTGCGGAAAGTGGCCGATCCGCTCGATCGAGGATGGCTTGGGCGAATCGGACTGGAGCGGATGGAAGGCGCTGACGGCTGCGCTCGGAGGCACAACGCAGATCGTCGGCGATGATCTCTTCGTCACCAACCCATCGTTCCTCGCGCGCGGCATCCGCGACGGCTGCGCCAACGCGATTCTGGTGAAGGTCAACCAGATCGGCACACTGAGCGAGACGCTTGACGCCGTCCGCCTTGCGCATGTCTCGGGCTACAAGGCGGTCCTGTCGCATCGGTCGGGCGAGACCGAAGACACGACCATCGCGGATCTTGCCGTCGCCACCAACTGCGGCCAGATCAAGACCGGTGCCCCCTGCCGCTCCGACCGGACGGCCAAGTACAACCAACTCTTGCGCATCGCGGAGGAACTCGGCGCAACGGCCCGGTACGGCGGCGTCGCAGCGCCGACGACAACGCGACCGCGTGCCAAGTCGAAGGCCTAGGCCGCGTCGCTTCGGAGGAGCCAGGCTGCGCGGACGCAGCCAGCGAGTGCGACGCACGCACCGAGCGTCAACTTCCCGCAGATGAGCAGCGCGTCGACGGCGTAGTTGCCGATCAGGTCGCGCCCCGAAGGAAGTCCGAGGAGACCGAGGACGCACACCAATGCGATGAGGCACCGATCTCGGCGCTCAATCGCGAGGACGATGCACGGCGCCACGGCGAAGGCTTCGATGGCGAAGTGGTAGTTGCTCGAGTGCGGCGAAAGAAGCAGCATCCCGCACGCGATCGCCCCAGACTCGGTAAGGAGTTGGAGCGGTGACGGCGGGCGCGGCCGTCGGTGGTGGACGAAGCCCACGACGACCAGAACCGCGGTGAGCACGACACATTGCCCCGAAATGATGGCGACCCCGCGCGCCTTCTCGGAGAGGTGCACGACCGACCACTCGCGCGCGTTGATTTCGCGATCTCCCGGCGGTGTGGGCACGGTGAGCCTCGTGATGGTGGCCGAGAGATTCTGCGCCAGCGGGTTCCAGTCGTGCCAATAGCCGCCGCCCGCCTTCGCGGGATTTGAGGCGCTTTGCACGATGGATGAAAAGGACCTCGAGAGCGCCCCCTCGCCATCCAAGCGCAGGGCGTCGGGCAGGAAAGAGAGTGCGGCGGCCGCCGCGACCATCGCGATCACGGCGCGCCAGCGCCTCGCGAGGGCGAGCGCCGGCGCGAACAACATCGGTGTCACTTTGAGCGCGCCGATCGCGCCGAGGAAGATCCCCGCAAGGACTTCGCGTCGAGCCATCGCCGCCACGAGCGCGAGTCCCATCCCGGCCGCGATGAGGGGATCGTGGCTCTGGTAGGTCAGCGGCGAAAGAACCAGTTGGTGCGACAGGAGTCCGGTCGTGACGAGCGCGGTGACGCGCTGCAGTCGCTGGTGGGAATTCGACACGCCCGCCAGCGCAGCACGCGTGATCGCCCACGCGGCGACCACCAGGCTCGCCGCGACGACGCCACTCCACACCACCCGCGCCATCCACTCAGGCACCCACGCCAGTGGCGCAACCGTGAGCACCATCGCCGGCGGGTATGGCCAGAGGCCAACACCGTCGGTCGTGGGTCGGTAGATGTCCGCCCCTTCGACGAAGCGGTGCGCCGCTTTCAGATAGCACTTGTCGAGCTCGGTCGAGCGAAACGCGACGAGCGCCGAAGTGGCGATCCACACGATGCCCCACGCGAAGCACCACGGGTTCCCAAGCGCGGTGCGCCAGCGGCTCATGCGTAGGAGTGCAGACCGGTGATCACGAAGTTGATCACGATCCAGTTGAACAGCATGACGGCCGCCCCAACCACCGCGAGCACCGCGGTCCACAGTCCCTTGTCCTTGACTCGGTACCGCACATGCACGAGGAGTGCGAACACCACGAAGGTATTGAGCGCAAAGACTTCCTTCGGGTCCCATCCCCACGGACGGCCCCACGAGTGATCGGCCCAGATCGCTCCCATCGCGATACCGGTCCAGAGCAGAATGAACGACAACTTCATCAACTGCATCGTCACGCCGTCGAGCACTTCCGCGCGGCGTCGGCCGCGAAGTGGCGCCGCCTCGAGGGCGACTTCAGCGCCGCCGGCCCGCGCGAACGCGGCCTCGCCTCCAGCCGCACGGTGAACGAGGTATCCGAGCGCCGAGACCGCGGCCATGAAGATGAGGCAGTACGAAAAGATGATCACATTCGTGTGGATGTAGAGCCACACATCGTGCAGGACCGGCATCATGTTCGAAATCTGCGCATTGAGTTGGACCGGCAGGAAGTGCGCGGCCATGAGGGCCACGGCACTCGCCACAGCGCTCGCGAGGGCGATGAGCCCCGAGGCGGCCCGACGACGGAGCGCGAACTCCATCGGAATCGCCGCGCACGCGCCCATCCATGCGGCGGTCGTCACCGCCTCAAACATGTTGGAATTGGGCCACCGGTCGGCGATCCACCAGCGAAGTCCCAACGCCGCAGTTTGAAGAAGGAAGGCGATCGCAAAGAGGGCGAACCCACCCACCTTGGCCCAGCGCCATCGGTAACTGATCGACAAGAGCAGCAGAACGACACTGAATGCGTAGACGATCCAGATCCAGACAAGGTTGCCGTTGGCGAAGTACCACGACTCCCACGAGAGGCGGTCCCCGTCGGGGTAGTCGGCTGGATTCATCGCCCGCAGGCAGGCGGCGAAAGCGACGATGGCTTCGTTGACCCTCGCTGCATCGCCGTTGGTCCAGCCCTCCACCATGTTCCTCCACGAGCGCGCACACGCGAGTTGGGTCGCTTCGTCGATACCCGGAAGTGCCGTCGCTGTGTGCTGCGCAACGCGCAGTGCCGATGGGTCCGCCGCCAGCAGCATGATGTCGGCGATCGATGACCAGCGGCCCTGCGCATCCGAGCGCGCGGGCGGCACGACGCGCAGTCGACTCAATAGCGTCTCCGGCCGCATGAGCGCCCGCGCCGAGCGAACGGCGTCCATCGGCTTCGCCGTCCGCAAGAGATCTGCGGCGAGCGTCGCCATGATGTCGGTGGCTTCCGAGCGCGCAAGCAACGCTTCGGAGATGAGACCCGTCTTCATGAACGAGCTCATCCTGGCCTCAAGTGACGGGTCCGCGGCAAGGAGCGCCTGTGCAATCGGCGCCCTCACCGCGCCACCTTTCACGAAGATGATGTCGGCGTCGGCATAGGCGTCGGGCCGAAACGCGATGTCGAAGTAGGTGAACTCGGGCGACTGTCCGGCGATGCTCCGCGGCCCACTGATGAAACCGAGTTCCCCGCGCGCGAATGAGCCGAAACTCTTGATGCGGCCGTCGGTCTGGACGGCGACGCCCGCAAGCGGCGACAAGTCCACCTGGTGCTCGAAGGTCGACGGCTGGGCGAAGCCCATGGCGACGAGTGCAACGATCGCGAGGATCCGCCGCATCATGCCGGGGCCCCCCTCGCCTGCCCCATGCGCCGTCGAATGATCACGGGCTTGACATAGAACGCATACGCCATGCCGAGGACGGCGATAACGCATCCGCTGAGTTGGATCCATACACCCTCGCGGTTTCCCACGCCGAGCACCGTGTAGTTGAGTCCCGGGCTTCCCCTTTGGCTTCGCGCCGACGGCCCCTCAGGTGGATCCCACTGCGCCTGAAAGTACCAGTAGCCGTTGTGCTCAACCGGATCGTTCACGCTGACCGCCACTGATGCGGTCCACGACGCTGTGGGAGTGTCGCGGAAGCGAATCATGCTCGTGTAGTTGCGGATCGAACCCTGCTCGCCCGTGTAGCCACCGTCGTGCGTGGTCAGGACGAAATCTTCAAGCGCGGCCTCGGTCTTGAGCGGGAGCCGCTCGCGAGAGAAGAGCACTTCCATTTCGCGCCCATCAGCGAGCTTGAGCCGCGCAGGATGGAATGGATGCCGTGGAAGTGCGAATCGCGCGTTGTCGACGGCGTAGAGGCTGAATTCAACCCATCGCCGATCGCCGCCAGGCGCCGCCACGAGCACCTGCGCGAACATCTCCCGTGCATCGCGAATGCGCTCTTCGGGAGCCACGATGATCGGCCTCGTCTCAATGACGGCGCGCGGCTCGTAGGACACGATCGTCGCGCGCAGTCCCGCGCCGATCTCGATCGGTGTGCGCACGGCGGCCTCGTGCACCATCGCCTCGCCGTCTCCGATGGCCGAGACGATGCGCAGGCGTTCGGGTGACGGGCCGGTCACGACCGTGACGAGCGACCTGCCGCCGCCGGGGAAGTACTCCATGACAACACTTTCGTCAGGCGGACCCGGCATCGCGTGCGCGTCGGCGCCCTCGGGAATGTCCCGTGTCAGCGACGGATCGTCGAAGACCCAGCGGCGAATCGTCCGCGTGGGCGTCTTGAGGTCGACGATGAGCACGCTCGCAGTTCGTGATCCAACGGGCAAGTTGTCCTGCGCGGCAAGCACGCGGTACGAGTAGCCGAGTTCGGGGTCACCGATCGTCGCGAAGGGCGCCTCGCCCTCACCGGTGTGACCGCGCACGGGCTCCGTGACATCGACGAGCGCTCCCGGGATCGCGATGCGCACAGTCGCTTCCCGCGTGAGTGACTTCAGGCCGTCCTCGCTCGCGAGATGCACCATGCGAATCAGCCCACCGTCGGCGGTGGCCCGCTCGGGATCGCTCGCGACGAGCCGGTACTCCGCCTGCGCGCCATCAGGGCTGGCGACTCGCACTTCGACGGTCGGATTCAACGGCGCCGAGGACCCTCCCGCGACGAGCCGCGAGCGGGTCTCTGCGTACCGCAGGTAGCCCTCGATCGACAGTTCGACATCAGGAAACGGATCGCCTTCTGGCGCCGCAGGAACGCGCACCGCCATCGGGTCCATCGCGGCATGAGACTCATCGCTCCCGAACACATCCGCCGAGGACGAAATCCGGTCGTTGTAGAGCGGAATGCCGTCCGCCCGGCGCATCGTCCACTCGCCCGACCCGACGGGGCGCACATAGATCGCCCATGCCTTCGCGAGATCATTGCGCAGATACAGGTACGACTGCGACTCGTACTCGAGCGCCATCGATACTGTCGCATCGACGATGGCGGTGCCCCGCTCCTTGATGGCCCGCTTGACGGGCTGCTTGGGATCATTCGTGATGAGCAGGTCTTCGGTGAACTCGGGATGCCCCGCGATCAGTTGGCGCATGAAACGCCCCGATGCACCCGTCACAGAAACCGTCACGCTGTACGCGACGCGGCCCGCCTCGGTCGTGGTCCGAATCTCCCAGTTGGGGTCGACTTCGACGACCTCGATCTCCCTTCGGTTGCCCCCGGTGCCAACAACGGCACGCGACCCCGCGGACGCGAGCAGTTCGACCGGCTCGACGACCCCGTCGACTCTGACGACCACTTTGCGCCGCGCAACCGGGGCGTCGCCTTCCACCTTTTGTTCAAAGTAGATAACGCTGCCAAGGATGAGCACAAGAATCCCCGCGTGGATCGTCCAGACACCGTAGTTCACTGGGCGAAACGGGATCCGGCGCACCGTCGTGACGATCATCGTCGCCGCGATCAGTCCGATGAGGAGATCGAACGGCCACCAGTGAAACCACTCGAACTCAGTCATCTCAAAGAGACGCCACTGCCTCAGTTGTGCGTGCACCCATGCGTCCGGGTGAAAGAGGTTTGGGTGCACTGGGTAGACGATCCCCGCGCTCCCCACGCTCATGTAGATGAACAACAGTACGAGCAGCGCGATCCCAACTCGGACGGACGACAGGAATCTGAGAAGTCCGCGCAGGAGAGCCATTGGGAGTCGGGCCATCGTAAGCAGCCCGACGATACGATGGACGATCCATGAACATGCTCGCCTTTGATCGTTCCCGCCGTCTCCTCGCCCTTGCCGCCACATGCCTCGGCGCCCTTGCGGCACCGACCCTTGCGCAGGAATCGAAACCCACCGCGCCGGCGGCTCCAAAAGCACCAACAACGCCCGCCGAACCTGCTGCGCCGGTCTATGTGGCGATGACCACGAACAAGGGAGTGATCGACCTCGAACTCAACGCCGCGAAAGCACCAATCTCCGTCCAGAATTTCGTCGCGTACGCGAAGGCTGGGTTCTATAACGACACCGTCTTTCACCGCGTCATCAAGAGCTTCATGATCCAAGGTGGAGGGTTCACGGCGGACCTCAAGCAGAAGTCCACGAATGACCCCATCAAGAACGAGTGGCGAAACGGGCTCCCCAATGCGCGCGGGACCATCGCCATGGCGCGGACGCAGGTCGCCGACAGCGCCACTACCCAGTTCTTCATCAACACTGTCGACAACCGAATGCTCGACCAACCGCGCGATGGCGCGGCGTACGCGGTCTTCGGAAAAGTGATCCAGGGGATGGATGTGGTCGACGCGATTGCGGCCACGCCAACGGGAATCTCGGCGGGAATGCACGATGTGCCGACCACGAGCGTCACCATCTTGAAGGTCGAAATCCTCCCCGGAAAGCCTGCGATCGACGATGCCGTCAAGGCACCGAGCGCGACCGAACCCTCCCCCTCAGCTCCCGCCCCGAGCAAGGGACAATGACGGCGACTTCAACTCGCTTCGGACATCCGCTCCTCGGGCGGCTCGGGATCTCCTCCCATCCGCTCCTGGTTGATGGTCCGGCCGAGCCCGGCGTGTCGGTCGCCTCCGACAACCCGGCAAACGGCCAGCCCATTGCCGTCGTCCGCCTCCAGTCGCGCGACGAGCTCGCGAACACGGTGGACCGTGCCCTCCACGCGTTCGAGGCGTGGAGAACGGTCCCCGCACCCCAGCGGGGCGAGCTCGTGCGCAGGATCGGCAATGAGTTCCGCCGCCTCAAGGAACCGCTCGGAGAACTCATCACCGCAGAGATGGGGAAGATCCGTGCTGAGGGCCAAGGCGAAGTGCAGGAAGCGATCGACATCGCCGACTTCGCCGTCGGCCTTTCGCGGCAGCTGTACGGGAACTCGATGCACTCTGAGCGCGCCAAGCACCGCATGTATGAGCAGTGGCATCCGCTGGGACCCATCGGCATCATTTCGGCGTTCAATTTCCCCTGCGCCGTCTGGGCGTGGAACGGGATGGTCGCCGCCGTGTGCGGCGACACATGCCTGTGGAAACCAAGCCTGCTCACTCCCTTGACTGCCATCGCCTCCAACGAAATCGCGCGCCGAGTCATGGCCGAACAGGACATCTTCCGTCCATCGGGCATCGATCCAGCCGATGTCTTCACGCTCATCGTTGGCGCCGATGACGAAGTCGGCGAGCGGATGATTGCTGACCGAAGGCTCCCGCTCATCAGCGCGACCGGTTCGTGCCGGATGGGGCGGCGCGTGGCACAGGTCGTCGGCGCACGCCTTGGGCGCACGCTCCTTGAGCTCGGCGGCAATAACGCGATCATCGTGATGGCCGACGCGGACCTTGATTTGGTGACGCGCGCGGTGCTCTTCGGCGCGGTCGGCACCGCAGGACAGCGCTGCACCTCGACACGACGCCTGCTTGTCGATGCGCGGGTCGCGGACGCGCTCGTGAAGCGGCTCGCCACGGCGTACGGCTCGATCCCCATCGGGGACCCACAGAGTCCCGGGACGCTGATGGGTCCACTTGTTGACGCGCGCGCCGTCGCGCAAATGCGCAAGGCCATCGAGCATGCCACCGCCCAGGGCTGCACGGTCGTGTGCGGAGGCCTCGAAGGCATCGAACAGAAGTCAAAGAACGCGGGCTCCTTTGTCGAACCCACAATCGTGCGCGTTCCGCGCGGCGCGGTACCAGCCATCACGAAGGAAGAGACCTTCGCGCCGATTCTCTTCGTGTTCTCGATCGACTCGCTCGACGAAGGGATCCGGATTCAGAACGAGGTTGATCAGGGCTTGTCAAGCGCGATCTTCACCGACAGCGTGCGCAGCGCCGAGCGCTTCCTGAGCCACGCGGGCAGCGACTGCGGCATCGCCAACG
>SXGS01085727.1_pt1 | contig 12932 bp, 11 predicted proteins | sample 3174681 | NCBI WGS metagenome assembly SXGS01 (sample SAMN11356861, study PRJNA531348) | freshwater metagenome | isolation source: freshwater sample F1-80 | place: China: Fuxian Lake, Yuxi | collected 2017-12-25
CGGACTGGTGACCAGCGGCATCCAACCGACTGTCGCCCGCCGCGTGGCCCGCAGCAATGCACCGTTCACGCTGGCATCGGTGATCCGCATCGCGACCAACAAGGGGTCCACCCTGATCGCAATCGCGACGGTCCTGATCGCCGCTACCCTGATTGCTGCCACGCCATCCATCCAGTCCGAATTCGGCCTGGCGTCACCGTGGCCAGTCTGGCTTCTCGTGCCGTTGACCGCCCTGGTCGTGGTCATTCCAACGTTGCGCGGAACCCTCCAGGGCCATCGCCAATTCACCGCCCTCGCCTCGCTTTCCACCGTGGATGTCATCACCCGTGCAGTCTTCGGTGTGGCCCTGGTGTGGTTCGGAGGCGGTGTCACCGGTGCAATCGGCGCCCAACTGGCAGGGGCGTTCATCGGCCTGGTTGCTACCCTCGCCTATCTCATCCGTCGGGGCGAAACGCCACCGGAACCCACCGGGTCCGTCGTGACGGCTCCACCTCCGGACGTCTTCCCCCGGCGCCCCTGGTCCGCGTTTGTGACGACCCCGGAAACCCAGTCAATGATTGCCTCGGGATGCATCCTGGTCATGCTCACTCTCGATGCCGCGCTTGTCGCCCGGTTCTTCAACGCCGAAGAGACCGCCACCTACTCGGCGGTGACCATTCTGGGGCGCAGCCAGTTCTACCTGTCATCCACCGTCGCAACCCTTCTCCTTCCATTCGCCGCCTCACCGGGCCGCGGAAACCCACGCACTGCGCTTGGCTACGGTCTCGCGGTGACCGGCATCCTCAATGGGGCCGGCCTCTTGGTTCTCATCGCCGTTCCCGAACTGGTCGTGGCCGGCCTCTTCGGTCCGGCATACGCATCGGCTGCACCGTTGCTATGGCACTATGCGTTGCACGCCATGATGCTCTCACTCGCCAATGTCGTCGCGACGTTCCTGATCGGGCGCGGAAGCCGGTGGATCGGCATTGTCGCCCTGGCATGCACGGTCGTTCAGGTCGCAACCGTCTCCCTCTGGCACCCCGACCTCGACGCGGTGATCATCGGACTGGGAGCAGGAAGCATGACATTCCTCCTTGGCGCGTTGGCCATGGCCTACCCGAAGACCTTTGGCCCGCCACCTAATCAGGTGGTACGGGCTTGATAGCAATTCCGGTGATCACTCGCATGAACCGAAGTCTTGATCTTATCGGGTGGGGATCGGTATGTTTGGCGTTTGTCGCACTTCCACTCACATTCCTGACCCACGACCCAATTGCTGATGGTCCTCGACGCCAGTTCGCACTTGCACTTCTGCAACTGTCCATGGGTTCCTACGTACTTGGATTTGTCATGCTTCGCCATCTTGAGAAGAGCCTGAAAAGTGCCGTGATTGCAAGCACCTCGTTAGTGCTCATCGGCGCCGGAATTCACGCTGCCAGGCTCACCCACCCGCTTACGCGCGGTCTAGCAGACACCAACGTCACGTGGCGGTCAACCAGCACCTTGCCCCCAGAGGCTGAAATCAGTGTCCGTGCCCCTGGCGCGATCAACCCAGAGGCGAATGTCTATGTCATGACCCTGCAGAACGGTGGAACCGCAGCTATACAGGTCACACCCAAAGAAGTACCGAGTGTGTGGCCGTGGTGGGCACCCTTGGGGGCCGCCAAGCTCTTGCGATCCCACCGTCTAACGATCGATGCAGTGACGCAACGTTCGGCACCGTACCTCGTCATCATGAACTCCGGGAAGGTGCGGGTCCAACTAACGGTCGCAGGGATCATGGTGACGGCACCTGACGGACGCGGTGATGTATCGGAAAAGACGATGACCTCGCCAGTCGTGACCGACGGATCGTCGCATCGGTGGGAATTAGCTGCCGAACCGACCTTCACAAGCCTCAAGATTGATGGGTCCGAGATTTGGTCGATACCGAGATCGGCAGAAACTGGCAAGGCATTCACCATTGGCGATGCCACCGGCGATAGGGAACACGGGGGAACCATCAAGCTGACAGAGTTCCGGTATTCGCGGCTCCCGGTGCGGGCCCCACAATCGTAGCCTCACCGATACGAACCATCAGCCGAGTTCGTTGGCCCTACGATGGATAAGTTGGACACTGATGCGGTCACACCCCCGGAGGTTCCGGAACTGTCCCTCGTGATCCCCGCGTACCGCCAGGCGGCAACAATCCAGGAAGACCTGATCCGGCTGCACGAGATCGTTGCGGACATCACGAACGGATTGTTCGAGCTGATCGTCGTAGTGGATGGGTTCGTCGACGACACCATGGAGCGGGCACAGGCACTGCAACTGCGAAACCTCCTGATAACCGGATACTCAGACAATGTCGGCAAAGGCCATGCCGTCCGCTTCGGAATGCAGCTGGCGAGAGGAACGTTTGTCGGGTTCATCGATGCCGGCATGGACATCAATCCTTCTGCAATCCATCCCGCATTGGAAGCAATGCGAGGCGGCGCCGATGCGGCAGTTGGGTCAAAACTTCATCGCGACGCAGTCACTTCGTACCCAACCCAAAGGCGGGCTTACAGCAAGGGCTACCAGTTCCTGACATGGCTCCTGTTTCGCCTTGCAATACGTGACACTCAGGTAGGCCTCAAACTCTTCCGAGGCACGCTTCTCAGACCGGTGCTCGGCAAGCTTCTCGTGAAAAGATTCGCATTTGATGTCGAGCTCCTTGTCGCACTGTCGCGAAATCATGCTCCGCTGAACATCGTCGAGGTTCCAGTCATCATCGAACGTCCCAGTTACTTTCAAACCAGTGTCAACTTCGACGCCGTAAAGCACGTGTTCATCGACACGCTCGCGGTGTGGTACCGGGCAAACCTTCGCCGGACTTACGGCTGAGGCCGGTAGGCGTGGGGGTCGCCCAGTCTGTCGGCACGTCCAAGTCGCGCATCAACGACACCAAGAAGTACCCCGCAGAGTTGGCATGCCTTCAGGAACAGGAACGCGAGTGTCAAGTGCGGCGCAGCGACAAGCTCACGCCAGTGTCTCAGCCACCCCCGACGCAACGGGTTGTACTGAGCACGCGCTTCAGCCGGGTTCTTCTTCCAGTACTTCGCCATGTTCCGGCCGTAATACCGCCACTTCACGAACGTCTCCCACGGCGTGGGCGACCCCTCGTCGTGCATGATGAGCGGCTCCACGCGCCGGAACTCGAACCCGGCTCGGCGGGCCCGCTGGCTCAGGTCCAGATCCTCGCCCGACGCGACCAGGTCCTCGTCAAACCCACCGAGGGCAAGGAAGTCTTCGCGATGGAAGAAACGAGCCGCCTCGATGGCGTCGTTACCACGGTAGCAACGGCGCTCAAGCACCTTGGCCTGCGCCCAGAAGTTCGCGCCGTACGACTCCTCCGGGATGATAACCGCGACACCGCGGCCGGCGACATCTGCACACGCCGCGAGGACACCCGGGGTCAACTCCATGTCGGCATCGATGAAGACTATGTACTCACCAGTCGCTGCCCGTGCACCCGCGTTCTTTTGGAATGCCCGCTCCGGGCCATGCCGGAAAAATTCAGCACCATGACGCTTGGCAATTTCCGCCGTGTCGTCGCTTGATCCATTGTCCACAACAATCAGTTCTACAACAAGTCCGTTCTGTGAATTCAATGATTGCAAACACATGTCAAGTGTCCGCGAAGCATTTTTGGTCGGCACAACCGCCGATAGTGTCAAATACGATTTTTCAGCCCAATTCGCCATTGACACACCTGTCGCTTGCACGCTGCTGATTTTTTGTACATAACCCAAACAACGTTGCTATCCCACCACCGTTTTCATACTCTTTATCTCGACAATTATTAAATATTTTGTAGAACTTTGGTTCTTTTTTTATTATGTGTATCTCAATGTAAAATAACAATGTGGCTAAGAGATCACCGAAACCTCCTCGTATATCTATTTTTATTTCGCCAAAGCACGCTTTTTTACACAATTTTTGTAGTTCACTGATCGTATAATGACGGTGACCAAAATACCACGCAGGATCCATAACATTATTTATGATATTCCATGATGGAGTTGAGAGTAAAAGATTTCCAGAATTAACAAGACATCTATACACTTCTTTTAATAAGTATTTTTCTTGACGAATGGGTATGTGTTCCAGCACTTCCCAAACTGTGATTAACTGAAATATATTTTCTTTAAATGGAAGATTTATTGCTGATCCAATTACACAATTATATTTTCTATTTTTCTTTGACAACTTGTGGATAATGTGAGCGTTATTATCCAATCCTACGACGAAATTAGAATTATCTTGACACACGTGCTCAAGAGACCAGCCAGTCCCACACCCAATATCAAGATATTTTATGTGAGATTTTATTCCAATCATCCGTATAGATTGGCGAATTCTGCCATAATATTTGCCTTTATTCATGATACTATTTTTTATATGTACTAACAATAAGACTTTGAGGCATTATGCTGTCGAAATAAGTTCATTAATCACATTTAATGTGAATGCCTGTCTATATTACTTCCAAGCGCATATGGTGATAAACACCGCATGTGTTGGATTAAGGCGCCCAACCCATGCCGGAAGCGGAAAATAGCCTGCGCCATAAACTTTGACATTTCTAAATCCGTGTTCTTTTACGAGCTCGATCAATCCTCGGGCAGCGAAGACGCGTACATGGAGCCAAGACTTGAGATCCAGCACCTCCCAGCGGAGCAAGGCCAGAGGGTTGCCGATCCCCAATCGCTTCATTGAAATATTGGTCAATGAAAACGGCTGCCATCCCATAACTGTGCTAAATATGTTGTGCCAACTTGCGAGGTTCTCGGTTGATACGACCAGTCGACCATTCGTGCGAAGTGCGCGCCCCAACTCCTGAAGAAATAGATCCGTGTCTTGCACGTGCTCAATCACTTGATTTGAAAACACTAGATCAATACTCGATGATACAATAGGTAAACCATGATTGATATCAGCAATAATTACATTTACTCCAACATTTTTAGCGAGTACTGCGCGATGCTGAACGATTTCTATCCCTACTATCTTCGCTGCTTTTGCCATTCTTGCAATATGCTTAATCTTTTGTCCATCATCACATCCAATATCTAATAGAATACCCGGATGACATCTGTTAACTAAATCAGAAAGCAGATTGCTATTAGATAATTCTGCATTTATCCATAAGTATTTTGCGAATTTATAAAAAAACATAACTATTTATGGTATTTGTATATGATTAAATAAAAAGTGTTATATTAACGCATTTACCCAGAAGCTGAGGTATTGAGCGACTCCGTGTTCGTTTTCTCATATTGAATTCTCCCGTGATTCCGTGTGCTTTTGACACACCAAGCTGTGACCATGAAAAAACTCACTGCGAGTGATAAAAGTGTCACGATCCAACCACCCTCGTACGCCCGTTGGGGAAGATACTCAATCACCACCCAGTGCGCCCCCACCACGGGCATGTGCCACGCCTGCATGTACGCATTTACCCGCACATGTTCCGTAAGCGCCCACCGGTCAAGGCGAGGCGCGTTGCCCGGCCACAGCCACCACCATGCGCCCCGCATCGATGGCCACGCACGGACGACACTCAGCAACGATGGTTCCGCCTCCGACGCAGGAACGAGGTAGGCGCGCCATGCTACTGCATACTCCTCACTCAACACGAGCCACCCCGACTCGTCAAGTGCAAGCCGACCCGCCAAGCGACCGCCAGCGATGCGCTTGATGCTTACGGCACTCGCGTGGAAAGCATCGTCGGGCAAGCCCAGCAACAAGTCGCGGTTCCCGAGCCTCTCCCCAGCCCAAACTACAGTTGCAGGCAGGCCGTCACGTGCGACGCGCTCCCTGTCACCAGTGCGCAGCTGCCGGACGGCGAACACCGGTCCCATCGGGTCAGGCACATCAAATACCGCGCGGTTTGAAAACCCCACCCTCCGGGTCAGACCTGTGGTCTCCCCAACCATCCGCGTCATCTCGTCGAAGCCGGGCACATCCGAGCCAAACCCCTGCCGATCGCGACCGAACACCCAGCCATCCGGGTCTGGGGGGACGACCACATACCGGAAGTTCCCAATCCGGAGCAGTGACCGGAACAACGGTGACCCCAAGAGGTTGGCGTAGTGGTCGATCATCCGATCCGAGGGCGGAATGAATGGTCCCCACTGACCGAGGACGAGGCTGTAAAGTGGCCAGACCTCCGTCTCAAATGAATGTTCTATCCGCGATGCCCCCCAAGGGACGACGAGTACCCTGAATGGTTCCCCGCGTGAAGCCATCTCGGCGTTGAACGCGGTGTCTTCGGCGGTAAACGGCTCCCGTGCCAGCAATCCACCGCGCAAATCGACGCCCGGAGCAAGGTGTGGGACGACCGGGGTAACAACCGCCATCCCCAAGAAGGCGAGGGGCACCAACCATGCCACCACCATCTGGACAGATCGTGCGCGCACGAGGGCGTTTCCCAATTCTCGGGCGCTGACGCCCACTAGGATTGACCCAAACAGACACGCGAGGGGCAGCCACTTCACCGGGTCACGGAACATGGACATGCCAGGCACGTGGGCGAAGATCCATCGGAATACCCCCTCCCATGGCGGCTGAACCCCTTTTGCCAGGAATGCTGATGCGACGAACGCCACTGACGCACCCACGATCAGCGGGTTACGACGGCCCAGCCACGCCCCAAGGATCAACAGGACGCCGAGAGGCGCCAGTGCCTCTCCGCCGAGTGGCAGTTGCGACGTATCCCATACCAATTGTGAAGGAAAGTAGGGATGATGAAGGCTCATTACATTTACAACACGAGCAACGCTCAACCCGCTCAGGAAAGAACCATCGCTATACGACGCAGGCAGAGGGGAGACGCCAGGGTTGGATAGCATCCCAGCCAACCACGGCGCCTGCACAATCAACGCGCCCGTTGCCATCCACGCAAAGAGATGAACTGAGGCTAGCCCAGTCCGCCATGCCGGCACCGGGAGCGTCTGGCCAACAGCGACCAGCATGATGCCGACGCCAAGAAGCGTTACGTAGCACAAGCGCGGGTCAAACATTGCTTGGATCGCAAACGCGAGCGCCGCTAGCCATCTCCACCGCCTCGCTGCCGGTACCTCAATTGCGCGGATAGCCACATACAAAATGACTGGCATGAAAGTAATTGGGGCAACTTGCAGGAATTGACCGCCATGTAGACCTACTAAAGAGTGAGTATTCCAACCAAATAACAAACATGCGAATAAAGCTCCGAATCGGTTGCCAATACTATATCGTGCTAATAAATATGTTGCCAATGCCCCAATTGCAATTGGTGAAAATACAAATACTGCGATGTATATGGGAACTTGGGAGTTGGTAACGGACACACTCAGTGCAACTAGGCTGAAGAATAGTGCCTGCCACGCAAATCCCGCGCCATCCATTCCCCAACTCCAATAAGGGATAAATGGAGTCATGGTGCGAATTGTCGTTTTTCCAATGTGTGCCGCGTCGCCCGAGCCAACTTCTACGCTCGACACCCAAGTGGAAAAACTCACCGCGCAAGAAAGAGCCATGAGAATACCCAAATCGACGAATGTGCCCGATTTGACAAACTTGATCATTATCATGATGCCATTACTTACACCGCGCACGATCTTACATGCCCTTGTTCAAAGACATGAGTAACTCGATCTGACGATTTCATTTGTTACCGGTCGGGTAAAATCGTTGCTTTGGGCAACTAGCTGCGATCACGCCCTGCTGCCTTTCGTCCCGTCGCCCGTACCGAGGCGGCGGCAATCGAACGAAGCCCAAGCCATTCAAGTGGTCGGCTTAGCGGAAACACATTGAACACGCTCAGCCGGATTGCCACGAAGCCCGCGGCCACCAGATGATTTTGAAGATGCATTGGCAAATACAAGGCAAAGTGCTTATCGTGGTCAGACGTTCCCCGGTAGTCTTGATGGGTATTGGGAATGCACAGCCGTCGCGGAAAATGCACATGAAATCTCCAGTGACTGGCATTATCCGTGACGATATCCACCTGGCCGTTTGCTGCGAGTACTCGTCGCCACTCCCGCAACGCCGCTTGAGGGTTTTGCAAATGCTCGAACAGGAACGATGCGCAGACCAGACGGAACGAACCGGAACGGAACGGGAGGTTCGCAGCGTCACCGATCACGTTCGCCGCCGTGCCGGGACTGAAGTCCAACCGAACTGAGTGCTTGCGTGACTGAGTGCTTGCGTGACTGACCGCAACCGACTTCAAGCGTCAAGTCCTTCAGGTCCGTCACGACAGCGCCCGGCACCAGGCAGTGCACGGCAACTGCATCCTCGAGACTTGCAACGCGTCCGGTGGGTCAGGCCTGCGGACGAAGGATCCGGCGGCTGGGCCTACCCCGCAAGAACAATTCAGGAACTCAAGCACCTGCGTCATACTCACGCCTTATCCGGGGTGCAATCACGTCCCATGCGAAATACTTGCGTACTCGCGCTTGCCCCGCACGCCCTAGGCTACCGATCATGGCCCGATCCGAACAATAGGTTTCGATACACCGTGCCAATCGGTCAACGTCCATCACTGGAACGAGATGTCCGGTTATTCCATCTTCGACGATACCCACGGATCCATCATTCACTGATGAGATTGTCGGCAATCCACACGCCATCGCCTCCACGAGAGACATTCCGAAGGTCTCGGACGCCGACATGCTCACCAGAACGTCTGCCTGATGGTATTCAGACACGATTCGTCCGTGTGGGACTCTGCCGACGAACTCGCATACGCTTCCGATATCCAGCGACAGCGCCAGCGCGGACAGCCGCTTTCTTTCAGGGCCGTCGCCAACGATGCGCAGAGTGATGTCGCGTCGGCGCGACGCCACGATGGCGACCGCGCGGATCACGTCATCGACCCGCTTGCGCGCAACGAGATACGCGACAACCAGGAACACGACATGATGACGGCCGACTGGGACCCTGCGAACATCTGGTTCAAACCGATCAGCTTTCACCCCGAATGGCACAACGCTGGCCTTGACACCACTCACCTCCGCAACCGCGTCCGCACCCGCGCGGTTGGCAGCCAATACGGCGTCCGCCCCGCAGAGCGTGCGTACAGAGAGACTTGAGGCAACCATTTCCACCACGCGCCACGTGGCTCCTGACCAGCGACGCCCTCTCGTGGGCTGGAAGGCGTAATCCCCTCGGGAAACACCAGCCTCATCGTCAAGCGCGACCGCATGCGAGGATTGAACGGGGCCAACTATGGTGCGCCTGCCTCGCACGGCGAGGATCACCGGGTTGAACGTCGCGCCAACACGGAACGGCAACAGGTGGTGCACTACGTCGGGGCGCCATTTCCGCATGATCTCGACTGCCACCCTGGTGTAGCTGAAGACGAATGACACGAGACCGACGGCGCTTTCGCGGTCAGGGAGGCTGGTGCCTAGCGTCACCACCCGGGTACCCGGGATGGAGACGCCTACGCCAACTGCGCCCGCTACCGCCGTGAACTCGACGTCGCCCAACGCGGCACACGCCCCCATCAAACCCACTGGCCAGGCGTACTCACTGCCGTGTGACCGATCATCCAACAGGTAGTGCGCCGGGCACACCAGCACCTTGAGCTTAGCCACGCTGGCAGGCGTCCATTACGCCTGTCCTACGGCCGGAAGCACCGCCCGTTTCCGGCCAACCACTGCTACCTCGTCGCCTTGTCCCATTCGGGATACGACCCACAGCCCGATGTCGAGAACTGGCTGGGTCAGCGACGGCAGGACTGGCGAGCGGTAGTGCATCGCCCGTTTCGCGTCTACTTCCACAATTTCATATCCAGCACGTTCTATACGCCGTGCGAGCGCCGCCGAGTTGAAGTGCCACATGTGCTGCATCACCGCGTATCCATACCAGCGTGACCCTTGGACCCGTGCAATCCAGCCGGAACTGTTTGGGCAGATCACCAGGACGTGTCCATTATCGGCCAGGGCGTTCTTAACGTCCGTGAGTAGGCCGATAGGGTCACGTACGTGTTCAAGAACATGGCTCATCACCACCATATCGACCGATGCGGAGCGAACCGACATCGGGCCGAAGAAGGAATTCACGATAGATCCACGATTTCTGGTGAGGTAACAAGCATCCCGGTCCGGCTCAAAACCCACCGCACGCCAACCACGAGCTTGTGCCTCTGCCACGAAAATGCCCACCGAACTTCCGATGTCAACTAGCCGGCGACGTTCGAGGCTACCGTGACGAAAACGGTCGAGCATGTCAAGCTGGGCGCGAGCAAACTTGCGCCAAAGCATCCACGATGCGCTACGGAGCTCGGCACCGTCAGCACGACCGTAGTCTTGATCTGAACCATCTGGCATCGGCGAGGTCCGGCCGACGTCACAAAGTGCACGTCGCTCAATAGTCGCCGAACCTACACGTTCGCGAGGTGCCCAGTCATTGGCACCGCACACTGGACATTGCTCCACCAGTCGCGCAACCATCACCGTCCAGAAACAACTGGTCGCCCCAAGGAACTCTGATCGAGACCGGAAACCAAAAGGGGAACCACGAATGACGGCACCATCAGTGAATTACTTTCAGAAGTGCCTGCTCGAATGCCTCGACGGTGCGATCCCACGACAATCCATTGGCATGTTCGCGTGCCCCGGCCCGGCAGGCCAGATACAAGTCACGGTTCCTCCATAGCCTTTCGATTGCGTCCGCAAGGGACGGCGGTGTTGCTTCGCGACTGATCACTCCAGTCCGGTCGTGAATGGTCGAATCGCACAGGCCAGGGACGGGATACACCGCTCCGGGGACACCAAGCGCATTCCCCTCGGTAATCGAGAGACCCCATCCCTCGCGCGCAGACGTGCCGACCATTGCAAACGATGAAGCAACGATCCGGTCCCGCTCCGTATCGGTAAGGCGCCCATGGAAAAACACGATGTGTGCGATCCCAAGGATGGAGACAAGGTTTCGTAGGTGAATGACGGGCCCAGTCGACCCCGTCCCGATGATATCGATGGAGACGGGCATACCTCGCCAGTGCAGAAGAGCAACGGTGCGGAGGGCATGGTCCACGCGCTTGGAGTGCACAAGCCTGCACGTGACTACCAGTCGAAGTGTCAAAGGGATGAACCCGACTTCTTCCGAGGGAACCCCGGGTGGATCGCAGCCCATCGGGATGACCGAAGCACTCCCCAAAAGACCGATCTCCCGAAGGCTCTTCAGCGAAGACATGGAGTCGGTGACTAGGGGAACCTGCCGATATGGCGAAAGGTATCGCGGTTCCATGAAATATCCGACATGGGCGGTCAGCCGACCGGTCTCGTAGAACCAGACTTCCCGCGCGAGTTGGTGAACGAACGCAACTGTCGGCACCGACGTGTACCAGTGAGCAAAGAACGGGATGGTGTTTATTTGGTCAACGATGACATCAAAACGGTGGCGTTGCAGGTCAAGAAGCTTCAACCAAATGCCAAAGTAAGCATGAACGGTGGCCTGACGTGTCCGCCGGATGATCCGGATACCGTCGATGATCGCCTCGCCAGGCAACCCGGCACCCCGTGACGCAAACCAGGTCACTTGGTGACCGCGGCGCACAAGGCCCGCAGCAATCCGTACCGTAAGATACTCAGCGCCCCCGGCACGCGGATGCATCGGGCATCGCCAACTCGCGATCAAGATTCTCATGCGCACCTCAAGTATGCCTGCACGTCGGTTGACGCTCCGCTCAGGTCCAATGATGAGCGCCATCATAATCACCGGCATCGTCGCCGGGATGAACGCATTCCTCGCCACGTCTGGATCGATTGGCATCCTTCCTGAATGGCGGGGCAATTTCAGCGTTGCAGGCATGATCGTGATCGCCGTGACGGCCGTCGCGATGGTCACTGGCGTGCCATGCTTCCCACCAATCCTCCAGGCACTGGCAATCACGGTCTTGGCCTCTGGATGGGCAAGCGCGCGCTTCATCCTCGACGCACCAACCCTTGAAACCTTGATAGGCAAGCCAGCCTCGAATGTTCCGCTCGAGGTTGCCCTGATCGTGTTCGCCGGATCACGGTTATGGCGGTGGCCGGAACCGTTCGTGATATCGCTTGCCATCGTGGCATACGCCTCGCACGTCGCCCTTCCGATGGGCCCGCTATCGTCAGTACGTGACATGCTGGTAACTTTCAGTTTCGTGCTATTCGCATGTCTTGTCACAACGTGGTTCATCCAAGGTTGGAGGGGCCACGCACAAGGCGCCGATGGGAAGCGTGACGGTCCGGGACCAGAGCATCACCCGGGCGTTGCTGAGGGATTGTCGTGACCGGCGCCACAACTAGCGACTTGGTCCCAACCGACACCGTTCCCCAGGTCAGGACGGTTCGTGACACACGGAATGCCCTCCTTCTCCTGCTGGCCTTTGCAGTCAGCCTGAGCGCACCCGAACTGACCGACGTACGGCGTCCGTTCCACGACACCGTCGGCCTCTTCTATGGGCGAATTCTCTTCACGGATGCATTGAAAAACGGGTCGATACCGTTCTGGTACCCGTATGCCCGCTACAGCATTCCCTTCAACTCGCTCGAAGGCGGGATGGGTTGGAGCCCGATCGGTTTCCTCGTCGGCGCGTTTGCCCCGTACGACCTGTTCTCCTGGGCTGTCGAGGGTCTACTCTGGAACGTCATCTGCCTTGCAGGTGCCTTCATGTTCGCGCGTAGGCACGTCGCGTCACCGTACTCCGCTGCCGCCGTCGCAATGACGTACGCGGCCAGTGGGCTGTTATTGGCTACGGTGCCGACGATCGGGACGACCCGTGCGTTCCAGATTGGTCCATGGGTGTTCCAGGCCATCGATACCGTGGTGCGCCCCAAAGGGTGGGATCGCGCGGCGTGGGCCCGAGGCACGGCAACCCTCGCCGTGGCCGGAATGCTCTGGCTTTCCAGTGGATACCCTGGCATCTGGCTAACCGCCCCGGTTCTGGTTGCGCCGTACGC
>SXGS01558927.1_pt1 | contig 12931 bp, 2 predicted proteins | sample 3174681 | NCBI WGS metagenome assembly SXGS01 (sample SAMN11356861, study PRJNA531348) | freshwater metagenome | isolation source: freshwater sample F1-80 | place: China: Fuxian Lake, Yuxi | collected 2017-12-25
CGAACGCACGGGCGCCGGGAACCCGACCTGGTACGTCTACGACGGTCTCGGCAGCGTGGTGGGGCTGCTCGACGTGAACGGAAGCCTGGTCAGCACGCGAAAGTACGACGTGTATGGCAGCGTGCGAGGCGGGACGGGGATCAGCGGCAGCAAGCACAAGTTCGTGGGAAGCCTGGGCCACCCGAGCGAAGACGACGCAGGGCTGATCTCCAAGCGAGCCCGGTGGATCACGGTGACTCAATGTCTCAGTGGGTGAGATTAGACCATACTGACAAGGCTGACTCGATCGGCTTAGGGCCGCTTAAAGGGGGCACGCCCAGCTCTGTCTCGCTCGACCAGGGGTTACCCAATCCCATTTGGGGACTTCTGGGAAGCCGTACCTGAATGGAAGCGCTCTCCCGACAATGAGATCACCGTGCTGTCAAGAACGGGGCTGGATCGACGGGCTGAAGAACCCTCATCCCCTCAACTGCGGAACCCGGGTTGAATGTGGTGAGCCAACCGGCTGAGTCCGACGGTGCGGGCGCGAGTGTGCGTGGCGAGATCTCGAGAGATGGCTGCTTGGGGGCCTGGAGGTGTGTTAGCAATCGATAGTGAACGGGATCGGGTACCCATTGCGTGAACCACGACATCTGGAACTCATGCCCATGTCATCGCCAAGTGACGCTTCTGCCACTATCTGCCTATGCGTGCTGGCCCGGAATGAAGACGCGCTGATCGGCGATTGTCTGGCGTCGGCCACTCCGATCGTCCATCAGATTGTATTGTTGGATCACGGTTCCACCGATCGCACGGCGGAGATCGCCCGGACCTTCGGGGCCGAAGTAATCGTCGTTCCGACGGATCAGTACCCCGTCGGATCTCGCTTCGACGCCGCGCGTAATCTCGTTTCCCCCGCGTGTCGCTGCAAATGGATCCTGTTTTTGGATGCCGATGAGCGCCTCACCGAGACTACTCGGGCCGCCATCCGACGATTGTTGTCGGAGCACCCCCATGCAAACGGCTTCGAGTTGCCATTTAAGCACCACTTCTGTGGACAGTGGATGAGGTACGGTGGCTGGTGGCCCGGATACACGCGTGCTCAGTTGGTTCGACATGGTCGCTGGAGGTACAACGCCGGACTCCACACGGGACTTCAAGTGGATCCTCCGGTCGTGCGGTTGCCGGCGGACAACCCGGACGCCGCCATCCTACATTACTCCTATCGGGACCTCGAACACTACCTCACCAAACTGAATGGCTACACCTCTGGCGAAGCCGAATCGCTTCTTGAACGCAATCTGGCGTGCGGTTGGCGAGAGGAGTTTGCCGCACTTGTGGAGGACTGGAGCGCCTATCTCGATCGAGGGCACTCCTACGGAGATGGCCTGAAGGGGGAGCATCTGGCGTTTTTGTCGGGCGTCTATCGCTGGCTGGCTCGCGCGAAGGCAGCCGATCGAGCTCTGGCGCGCGGGCTGGCGCTCGATCAGTCGACACTGCCGACTTCCGTCGAAGAGATACTCCTCTTCATGCTGTGGTGCGTACGAAACCCCAGTGGGAGAGCTGAGATCCTTTCTCGGCCACAGCCCAGCATGGGGCGGTCGGTCCCATTAGTCTGGAGGGCGCCGATTTTCGGCCCCAGCGGCTTTGCTTCAGAGGCGCGGGAGTTCGTGCTTGGGTTGTCCGACATCGGGCTGGATGTTCTGGCCCTGCCTGAAGACTGGCGTGATGGCAGTGCCGGTCTCTCTTTGGAGAGCGAGGCGCGGCTCCGCTCCTTGGGAGATGCACCGGATGCCGTCGGAGTCGGTCTGGCGCCGGAAATCGCAGTGGTTCACACGCTGGCCTCGGCTGCCGCTCCTATTCCGGGGGCTAGAATCCAGATCTGCCGGACGATGTTCGAGACGGATCGGCTCCCATCGACTTGGGTTGATCGATTGCGTCAATTCCATGAAGTGTGGGTGCCGACTGAGTTTCACCGATTGGCGTTCTTGCAGAGTGGGCTGGATGCAGACCAGCTTCGAGTTGTGCCTGGCGCGATTGCCGCCGAAGCATTCCGGCGAGAGCGTAACCGCTGGCCGCTTCCGGGGGAGGAACGGTTTCGGTTTCTGTCGGTTTTTGACTGGTCGCTGCATAAGGGTTGGGACCGGCTCCTGGAGGCGTTCGCCCTCGAGTTCGGCGGGGCGAGTCGGGAACGGCCCGCGAATCTGGATGTTGGGCTCGTCATCAAGACCTGGAGCACTCGCGGACTGACCTCGGAACAGATTCGGGGCGAAGCCGATGCCTGGCTTCGGAGCCGGTTCGGGAAGGGCGTTTCGGACTTCCCCAACATCCACTTCTGGCACGAGCGTATCCCGGAAGTCGACTTGCCGAAGATGTACCGGTCGGTTCAGGCGTACGTGTTGGCATCGCGCGGGGAGGGTTGGGGTCGTCCCTTGATGGAGGCGATGGCCGCTGGGCTCCCCACCATCGCGACGGCGTGGAGCGGGCCGACAGCATACCACTCCGATCGAGTCGGCTACCCGCTCCCCTGCCAGGTTGCGCCTGTATCCGAGGCGGGCGCACGAGAGGTTCCATTCTTCCGGGGACACAACTGGGCAGAACCAGACACTCTTGGGTTGCAGCGATTGATGGCGCGAATTGTCGCACGGCCCTCGGAAGCGCGACGGAAAGGCGCTCTCGCCGCGCGATTCATCTCGCGGTGGTTTTCACGAGCCAAAGTCGCCCAATTGGTGGCCGAGGAATTAAAACGACTCCAACGGGCCAATCCTGAGCGAAGACCTCCGTCGAGCGTAGGCCAGCCACCGGCGGTTCCATCGACTTCACAACTGCCCGAACGTCCGATTCAGCCATACCCCCCGTTGCTCACCGGCGCCCCCGCCCTACCGGTTGACTTTTCACGGCGCCTCGGCAGACCCCTCCGTGTTCGATGGGAGGGGGACCAGCGCATCATTTCGAGCCTGGCGCTCGTCAATAGAGAACTCTGCATTCGTCTGCTCCAGCACCCCGACATCGAGTTGTCGCTTGGCGAGTCACCGACACCCTGGCATACCCTCACTGATTCGGATGATCCGAGGTACGCCAGGCTATTTCAGTGCCTCGGGCGAGAGCTTTCGGGGCCGCCTGACGTCACTATCCGACACCACTTCCCGCCTCGGTGGGAGCGTCCTCCGAGCGGCAAGCTCGTCGTGTTTCAACCTTGGGAATATGGTCACCTTCCGGAAGGATGGGTGGACGGGGCGACAGCAGCGGACGAGATCTGGGTTTACTCGCGCTGGGTTCGGGACGTTTATGTTCGGAGCGGCGTTCCGGCAGAGAAAGTGAAGCTGATTCCCCTGGGGTTCGATCCCGAGGTGTTCCAGCCGCACGGAAAACCCTTTGCTTTGCCGGTGCACCGCCAGACTCGGTTTCTCTTCGTGGGCGGCACCCTCGACCGAAAAGGGGCTGACCTGCTGCTGAAGGCCTACCTGGGGGTGTTTCGGCCAGACGATGATGTGATGCTCGTCGTCAAGGACACCGGCGTGAACACGTTCTATCGGGATGGCACCTTTGCCGGCGCGTTTCGGGCCGCGGCTCAAGACGATCGCCTTCCGAAAGTTGTGTATCTCGATGAGGACATGCCGTCGGATCGCCTCGCGTCTCTCTACCGCGCGGCATCCTGCCTCGTGCTCCCCTATCGTGGCGAGGGATTCGCTCTGGCGCCGTTGGAGGCCGCCGCGTGTGGCGTCCCGTCGATCGTCCCATCGGGAGGACCTACCGACGACTATCTGAACTCGGAGACTTCGATCCGGATCCCTGCAATACGAAAGCTGAAGGGGAAACGCGGGGTAGGACTCGATGACTCTCTGGTCTGCGTGGGAGATCCCTGGCAGCTTGAACCGGACATCCGCGCGCTTGCAGGCGCTCTGTTGGAAGCGCACCGCCGACCAGAGATCCTGACTGAAGTGGGAGAACGGGCAGCGGCTCATGTGCGGGAAGGGTGGACGTGGGAGAGGAGCGAGTTGGCGGTTCGCGGCAGGTTAGAGCGGCTTACTGCTGGGCCAACTACAATCCCGCCGCAGCGGCCCACGCCGTATGGACGAGCGTCGGCGGGGCGAAACTCATCCATCCGACGCCGGCGGCCCCGGGGAGAATGGCACGCGGGGCGGCCGGCGCTGTCGCTCTGCGTCATCGCACGGGATGAAGCCGCACGGATTGGCCAATTGCTGGAGAGCTTCCTCCCCTTCGTCGGCGAGATGATCGTGGTGGATACTGGATCTGTGGATGAAACTCCGGAAATTGCACGGGCCATGGGCGCCCGAGTAGCTCGGATGGATTGGCCCGACTGCTTTTCAACGGCTCGCAATGCGTCTCTGGATCTGGCTCGGGGGTGGTGGGTTATCGTCGCAGATGCGGATGACGTGCTTCCGGCCGCATGCGGCAGAGAACTCGTCCGGATCGTGACGAGGCACCTACCGAAGGATGTAGGTGGAGAGGCCGTTCCGGAAGCCGCGTACAAGGTCCAGATCCGAATTCCACCCGGCCCGGGAGAGAGTCGCGCCGCCGTGGTGGACCATGTCAAGCTCTTCCCAAACCGGGATGACATTCGCTATACGTACCGAATCCACGAACAGGTCTTACCGGCAATTCGCGGGATCGGACTGCCCGTGCTGGACTCCGGCGCCCACCTCATCCACCAGAACTATGACAGGACGCCCAAGGGCCAGGAGAAGAAGCGGGCCCGGGACGAACATCTATTGTACCTCCAACTTCAGGATCGACCGGGCGACGCTTTTTGCCTGTTCAACCTCGGAATGACTCACCTGGAGGCGTGGCGCGACTATGAAGTGGCTGCCCAATTCCTCAGTCGAAGTATCGACCGCTCCGACCCCAGAGATAGCATCGTCAACAAGGCCTATGCCTTGCTGCATCAGGCGCGAGCCACCTCGGGCGAGTGGGAACTCGCAGAAGCCGTCATGCGAAAGGGACTCAGCCTGTTTCCCGACGATGAAGAGCTGCTCTACCGGGCCGGGCAGCATTACCTTCAAATCGGGAAGCCGGAAGATGCGCGCCGCAACCTGGAACATCTCGTCGCACTTTCCGGAAACTCGGGGCGCTCCTTTAAGAGTGTCGAGGCGGATCTGGCTACCTGTGCCGGCCCCGTACTCCTTGCTCAGCTCTTCCGGCACATGGGGGACCCCACGCACGCCGTTCAGGTTCTGGAGAAGGTAGTGGTTGACCACGCCGACTACTGGCCCGCTCACCTGGAGTTGGCGACGGCGCTCACTCACGCAGGTCGTCTTGACGACGCTTCCCGAGTGCTGGGGTGCTGGGGTGCTGGGGGGCATTCCCGACGTGCCGGCCCTCTCGGGGGCGAAGCAGGCGCTTGCGGCTCAACTCTTACGCCTGTCGCCTTCTGCTGCCGTCACAGATGCGGCTCAGCCCGGGAATTGACTCCCCTGCCGGGACCGCGGACACACAGCAGGTTGCCGGGCTCAAGAAAAGTGCAGGATAATTTCTGGGCAACGGCACTTGCCTTGGATATCGTTAGTCTGCTAGGTCCATCGAATATGCCGTCCCTTTGTTGGGGTTAGCCGGGTGGCGATCTACGTAACGGGAACACAGAGACAACTGATCTGGATGGGCGAGACGTTCGGCGCCTGCTACAACGACTGGCTGGAACCGAATTACGCCCCCGAGGTAGCCAATGTCACGCTGCCGCGCGTTGTGTTGCGTCTCCCGATCGGCGCCTCTTATGCCGAGATCACTATTGACGGCGAGTACCTCTACGGCGGAACCGGATCGGGTCTCGGGTGCGGTCCTACGCAGTTGAAGCGGTACCTGGGTCGGCGTGTGACCGTTGACACCGGCCTCGGGAATGCCGATGTGGATGAGGCGTATGGGACCTATCGGGCGTGGCGAGAGTGTCCGGACTGGACGCCCTACGAAGGCGACATTGACGGCGAGTGGTCCATCAAGATTGACGCGGAGCTTTGCTTCGAGACAACTGGATCTGGTTGGCCGGATTACGGCGGAGCAGCAGTCCCGGAACCGCCGGAAGAAAGCAACGTTCGATACTTCTGGCGAGCGAGAGCGGGTGGAAGCCTGATTGTCGCCTGCGCAGCAGGAGGGCTGACTGCGTCCGCCACGACTTCAATCACGACCGAGAATCGCTTTGAGGTTTCCTACGATCTCGCGGTGGAACCGTATTGTCTCGCCATCACGCGGAACGGATCTTGCAAGGTTACTGCCAAGTTCGAGGACTCCCCCATTGCCCCGGAGCTCTACAGTCGAACCGAAACCAACACCTGGGCTACCGTGAGCGGATGTGAATTCACGGTGGGTGTGGTGGGCGAGGAAGGGATCGACTCCCACGAAGGCACGCTTTACGCCACCGTAGCGCCGAAGCGAGAATTTGTGTTCACTGGATCCATCGGTGCGATGAACGGTCCCTATCCCGGCGCCGTCACCATTGAGTACCAGCGGGACTCCAACACCGAGTTCCGCACCTTTGATACGGATCCAACCGGATTGTTCGCAGGGACTTATGGGCAGAAGCGATACGAGATCTATTCTGAACTCGACGGCTCGGCGGATGCCGGCATCGCTGCCGATGAGTGGATTCCGGTAAAGTTTTGGGTGGAGAACACCTGGCTCTCGGAACACGGCGAAGACACGGACGATTGGCGGATCCTGCTTCGGGGCAAGTGGTACGACAGTTTCACAGTGAGCCAGGCTTCTTCCTACCAGTTGGATGATGGAGCAGCGGTAACTGACGCGGAGCCATGTCCGGGTGATTGGACTAACACCGAATACTGCACTCTGACGGCTGTCGGCGGGCCGCCGGCCGACCGGATAGAGATCGTGGTTTCGGGCGGAATCGGAAGTTGCAAACGAACGTTCGATCCTGAAGTGAGCCTGGCCGGTTTCCGATACCTTCGGATTCGCGTGCGATCGGTGGGGAGTGATGCAGAGCCTTTGAGGGTGAAGATCGGCTCCAAGTGGTGGGACATTGAAACGGGCGCGGATGGGACGTGGGTGGAGCGGGACATTGACCTCTGCTGCCCGACGAACACTACCGCCACCACAGACGGCACGGATTCCCGGTTCCCTACTCCTACCGTGGACGGGGAATTGTGGGGGGTAACCCAAATCGATGAGATTGAATTTGTGTCTCTCCCTGACGGCGCCACCTACGAGATAGACGATATCTCTGAGGTTCGTCGCGCTTCCACCGCTCTACCGCCTGGCCGCTCCACGTTGACTTTCCTTCCTGCATTCCAGTTGTGGTTGGAGGACTCGGATGGAGGCAGTCAAGAGAACCGCCGGTTCCTCCTGGGCGACACCGATGGCAGGCAGAGCCTTGAGGAGATTGACTTCTCTCGGGCGCCGGATGGGATGGGGGGTTGGACCTACACGATCCGCTCGATCGAAGATCTTCTTGATGGCGTGAATGCGATCGACTCCGACGTCGTGAGGAATCCGGGTTGGACGGCGACGGCTGTGGGATCGTTTCCCAGCGATGGCTTTCACAACAACGACCGTCCAGCGATCTGGGCCTATGGCGGCGGCGCGATGTACGGCAAGTTGGGCGCCGAGACCACATCTCGCTGGTATTACGGTTTCGATCTAAACTTCACCGGTTCCGGCACTGTCAAGGCCCAGGCCCTGTGGGATTCGATCGAGTGGCCGCCGGCCATCGGAGATCTCTTCGGGTACGCGGACGGGGAGTACGGCGGCGCTATTGTGCTGGCGCCTGGGAAGATGTTCCGCGGGCAAGCGCACGGGTTGGTGTTCCTTGAAGATCAAACTCCGCGAGAGCATGCCTGGGTGGTGGCCTCGGTTGCCGCGACCGATGCCGTGGTTGGGGTGGGGCTTACCGACAAACTCGGCCGCTATATTACTGGACCCTACCACGGGAAAGGTCAGGTCAGCCACGACATCACGTTGATGGCCAGCGTGAACACGCTGTTCTATGCTCGCAAGCGTCACCGGGCATCGTTTCGACGGGACCCCGGCTGCCAACTCTTCATGGCGTCGCCGATCTACTTCCCTTTTGCCCCTCGGTTCTCCGATCCGGACCTCGTGCCGGTGGAAGAATGGCGGCGAATTCCGGCGCCTGAGGGAGATGGACGGGATCGCGCACCGGAGTGGAGACCCATCTCGGGGCGGGCTGAACTGGACCAGAAGGCCCTGTCCGAAGCGGATCGGGATCGGCTCCTGAGCCGCACGGCGAATGGTCGAGGCGATGGGGAAGGAGGGAGCGATGCTCTCGGCGATCCTTAGCCCCACGGGACAGGATGACCGGGCTCTCGGGGAACGGTTTGGCCATGCCGAACTGGACGCGCAGTCCCCGCACGATAGGGCCTTTTCGCCACTCCCAACCGCGTCCGGTCACCTACACCTGGATCCAGACTTTACACTCCCGTCCACGGCGGGGAATCTGGACTGGCGGCTCTTCTACTTCTCGGAGCAGGCGGGCGTTCTTGGCCAATGGGGATATGGGCGCAGGGCGTCATGGCCGTTGCGGCTCTGCGCCGAGACGTCGGGCGGCGTCACTGTCGTCGAGATCGAGCGAGAAGATGGCCTGGGTGTTCGGTACATCGACCTGGGAGCAGGCTATACGCCGCTTGATCCTCGGGTGTTTGACTCTCTGGTCAAGAACGTGGATGGGAGTTGGGACGAAACCCGGTTCGAAACCGGCGCCCGCTTCCACTACCCGGCCGGCAACTTCGCCTCTCTGGCGTACTGGCAGACGGTGCACGGGCGGCGAGTCACGCTCACCTATGATGGCGCCCAAAAGCTTTCCGCGCTGGAAGATCCAGCGGGACGTAGAGTCACCTATTCCTACAACGGCGACGGCTTCGTGGATGAGGTGGAGGACTGGGCGGGGCATGTTCACACCTTCGCCTACAATAACGTCGACGAACTGATCCAGACGACCGATCCGGCGGGCGCCTTCACTCAATACGAGCATGACTTCGACCACCGACTGTCGAAGATTACCGATCCCGACGGGCATATCACTACTTTCACCTACGACGACGAGAATCGAGTGACAGCCCGAAGCGTCGGCGGGAAGCTCGGACGATATGCGTATGCTTCCGGCGCGACCGTGTACACGGATCCCATGGGCGCCGTTTGGACGACGGCTCTCGACCAGTTCGGGAGTGTGATTGAGGCGGTCGACCCTCTCGGGGGCGTCCGCCGCGCGGCTTACAGCGGCAGCGGCCTCCCGGTCGCAGTGGTCGAGAAACTCGACTCCTCGACGGAGCGGGTGACCCAATACGCCTATGACTCGAAGGGACGCGAAATCCTTCGTGTTGACCCGTTGGGCCATCGGGAAACCCGCACCTACGACTCCTACGGGAACTTGCTGACGCAGGGCAATCCCCTCGGCCACATTTGGACGTACACCTACGGCGCCGACGCTAGTAAGCGGTTGCGCCAGACGGAGACGGACCCGCTGGGCCGAGTTACCAGCTTTGTGTACAACCCCTGGGGCGCCCTGGAAGGTCTGGTCACCCCGACAGGGCAGCGTTGGAGTCACTCCTGGGATGAACTGGGGAACTTGATCTCCGACATCAATCCTCTGGGCCAGCGCGTCACCTACGAATATGATCCCGCCGGGAATCGGACGGTGGAGGTCGATCCCATCGGCCGTCGGCTCTCTTCCACCTACGACGAGGTGGGGCGGTTGCTGACACTGGAGGACGGCGCCGGAGCCGTGTGGGAGAGCGTGTATGATGGCGCCGGCAACGTGTTGGAGCGCCTCGATCCGCTCGGGAACCGAACCACCTACGCGTACAACGCAATCGGCCTGGAGGTCGAGCGGTTTGAGCCGGGTGGCGGTTGCTGGACGACTGTCTACGACGCCAAGTGGCGGCCGATCGCCTCAATCAATCCCCTGGGCGTGCGCTCCACCGAGGTTTTCGACAGCGCCGATCGGCCCGTTGCCCAGATCGACGGTTTGGGACGAGTGCACTCGATCGCCTACGACCTGGTTGGTCAGACGCTGGCCTGGATCGATCCCAGCGGCGCTCGACAGAGCCATGTCTATGACCTGACGGGACGGCGGGTGGCCGATGTCTCGCCCGCGGGGCAACGGGTCACCTACGTTTACGATGCTGCGGGGCGGCAGATTGCCCAGGTGGATACGGCGGGCCTGAGAGTCACCACCGTTTTCGACGCCGAAGGAAAACCCTACGTCATTGAGTGGGCGACGGGCGCTCGTCTGACAACGGTTTACGATGCCGATGGGCAAACCATCGCCGAAATCAATACGCTCGGCCACCGTGCGACGACCGTGTATGACGCGGCCGGGCGCGCTCTGGTCTCGATCGACGCAGCGGGACGGCGCTTTACGACGAGCTACGACTCGGCGGGATTCTGGGTCGACTTCGCGGATCCCGAAGGGCGGAGCACGCAGTATTCGTATGACGGCGTGGGAAGAGGCGCCGGCGAGCTGGATTACCTGGGCCTTCGCACGACGATCGTCTACGATGACGCCGGCCGGCCGGTGGAACTGATCGACGTCTTTGGCCAAACGGTGTATCAGGAATTCATGCCCTCCGGGCAGCTCCGTCGGCTGCAGGATCCCTATGGCAAGATTTACACGCTGGGCTACGATCTGGCCAACCGTCCCGTTGGGTTCTTAGATGCGCAGGGGTACCCCTTCTCCCTGACCTACAACGAGGCGGATCAGGTCACGCTTTACCTGAATGCGCTGAACAATAGTCAGGCGTACCGGTACGACGCGTTTGGACGGTTTGCTTCTCTCGAACGGGCATCGGGCGAGCGGTGGACAGTGGGCTACGACGCTGCGGGCGCCCGTTTCGCCTCGGTTCAGGACCCATTGGGTCGGCGTACGACCTCGGTGTACGACTCGTACGGCCGGTGGATCACCGATGAGTCCCCGTCGGGCCGCCGCCTCTCCCGCGTGTATGACGCCTTTGGACGCGTGACCGGGCAGGAGAACGCACTCGGGTATCGAACGACCCTGGTCTTCGATGCGATCGACCGCGTAATCGGTCAGATTGATGAACTCGGCCATCGCGTCTCCACCAGTTATGACCCGCTGAATCGACCCATCTCACAGATGAACGAGGTGGGTTCGGTTTGGACATCGGTCTACGATGGGCGCGGCAACCGGGTCGCCGACGTGGATCCCCTCGGAGCTCGTAGAACCCTCGGGTACGATCTTTACAGTCGCCCACAGACGATGGAAGATCCGCTGGGCTACCGGACGACCACCCATTACGACCCCTTCGGCCGAGTGGCGTCAGAAGAGAATCCACTGGGGCGCCGAACCAGCAATAGCTACGATCCGTGGGGACGCCCCGAAAGCGTTGAGGATGCGCTGGGACACCGCACCACTACCCTCTACGATCCATTCGGCCGCGTTTGGGCGGTGATCGATCCTCTTGGCCATCGCACGACGACCCTTTACGACCCACTCTGGCGCGTCGTGGGTCGCATGGACGCTCTCGGCAGCATCTTCACTACCGTCTACGATTCCGATGGACGCGTTGCTGCGAGCGTCGACGCCCTGGGACGTCGCGCCACGAGCGTTTATGACGCGGCGGGCCGTACGTGGGCCAGCGTGAATCCCCTTGGACAACGCACGACGCTCGGGTACGATCTGAATAACGATCTGATCGAGCAACTCAATGCAATGGGTTATCGTCGCACCTTCGTGTACGACGCCATCTCTCGGCGCGTTGCCGTCATTGACCCCCTGGGGCTCCGCGCCACTACCGTGTATAGCGCGCGGAACGAGGTGATTTGCGAGCAAGACTCCCTGGGATACCGGCACACTACGACGTACCGGCCCAGCCGCTCTGAAGAGAGTCAAGTCTCTCCGCTCGGTCGCCGGACGTCCTTCCACTACGACGTGGCGGGCCAACTCGTGTCCACCGAAGACGCTCTGGGCCGCCGGCACACGGTGGGGTACGATCTGGCGGGCCGCCAGATGGTGGAAGAAAGCCCGCTCGGCTTCCGCACCAGCCACCAGTTCGACGGCGCCGGCCAGGAGGTAGCGCTCATCGACGCGCTGGGAAACCGTTGGACCAGCGCCTACGATTCGGTGGGTCGCAGGGTGACGAGCGAGAACCCGCTTGGCCATCGAGCCACGCTCCACTTCGACGCTGCGGGTCGAACGCTTTCGGCAGAAAACGCACTTGGGCAGCGGTACAGCAGCGCCTACGATGCGGCGGATCGTCGGATTGAGACCCAGAACCCGCTCGATCGCCGGACCACGTTCACCTATGATGTGGTGGGGAATGTCGAGCGGCGGACAGACGCGCGCGGCCGGGTGACCACGTACACCCTGGATTCGCTGAATCGATTGGTAGGCGTCTTGTTCGTGGATGGAGATCGGGCGACCCACGCCTTCGACCCGATCGGGCGAATGATTGAAACCCAGGACCGCACCGGGATCCAGGCGTTCCAATACGATGCCGCCGATCGCATGATTGGGTTGACCTATCCAACGGGTCAGCGCCTGACCTACGCCCTCGACGCTCGCGGTTCTCGCACCGGCCTGGAAGGTCCCGACGGGCTCCGGGTGACCTATGCCTATGACGCCGAGGCGCGCCTCACCCAGATCCTGAACCCGTTCGGCGAGCGCACGACGTTGAGCTATGACGCGTTGAGCCGTGAGGTGGACCGCCTGCTGGCTAACGGCGTCTCGGTTCACACCGGATACGATCCCGCTGGACGACAAACGCTCCTTGAAATCCGCCGGCCCAACGGCAGCGCGCTGGCGGCATACACTGTGAGTTACGACGCCCGGGCGCTTCCCACCGAGATGGAAGAACTCGACGGCGTGCGGCTCACGACCCAGTACGATACGGTGGGTCAGTTGACCCGCGAACGGCGCGGCGGCGCTACCCCGCACGACGCCGCCTACACCTACAACGCAGTCCAGAACCGGGCGTTGCTGGATGAGTCCGGCGTACTGACCACGTACCAGTAC
>SXGS01720232.1_pt1 | contig 12929 bp, 10 predicted proteins | sample 3174681 | NCBI WGS metagenome assembly SXGS01 (sample SAMN11356861, study PRJNA531348) | freshwater metagenome | isolation source: freshwater sample F1-80 | place: China: Fuxian Lake, Yuxi | collected 2017-12-25
AGGAATTCGCGGCGTTCATCAAGGCCGAGCAGGCAAAATTCAAAAAACTGGTGCAGGAGTCGGGAATCAAGCTGGACTAAGGCTTCGACCAACCGGCAGTGGCTACACCGCATGCCCCGCAGCATGTCCCTCGGCGGTAGCCGCCATCACCGTACGCGGCGCCAGGCAATCGCCGACGAGCCGCACGTCGATACCGGCTTCCCGTAGCGGCGCTGCAAGTGCGATTGCGGGTGCGCGAGGGGTTGAGTAGGCAAAAAATGCAACATCGCGAATCACGGTTTTTTCACCGGTGTAAACGTGCGCGATTTCCAGTTCGCCGTTTTCAAACGCATCGCTCCATACCGGCTGCGACAGCAGCCTGACAGCAATGCCCTTCGCGCTCAGGCGGCGGTTGATGCCCTGGTGAGTGACCATCGAGGTTTCATCGGCGATGGCATCGCGGCTGGTGACAATCACTACGCTGCTGAACAGTTGATGCAGCCGTTCCGCACTGGCATATGTGCCTTCGGATAAATCCATGTCGTAGAGCACTGCCGTGCCCGGCTGCTTGGCTTTGATGGGCAGCAGGTTTTGCATCGCCGTGCGCAAATCGGTCACCACCTCGCGTGCGGCGGGCGGCAGCCAGCGCGGTGCGACCATGTCCGCGCCCGTGGCGAGAATCACGCGGTCCGGCTTTAACGCGACTACATTGGCTATGGTGGCGGTAACGCCCAGTTCAAATTGCACGCCTTCGCGCAAGGCGGCAGCGTGCTGATAGTCGTATATGCTGCTGACGGCCTCGCCGCCCGGCAGTTGCGCACGCAGCCGCGCCTTGCCACCGATATCGCGTGAACGGCTGAATACGGTGACATCGTGTCCACGTGCAGCGGCGGTCCATGCGGCTTCCATGCCTGCGACACCAGCACCTACGATCACCACGCGTTTCTTGATGGCGGTGGGCGCAGGCCGATAATCGGCTTCCTCTTTATGCGCCACGCGCGGATTGTTGTCACACGATAGCGATTGATGAAACGCTGCGCCCACGTACCAGCAGTTGTTGCACGACACGCAGTAGCGGATATCACTGGCACGTCCCTGCGACGCCTTATTGGGCCACGCTGGGTCAGCCACTAGCGCACGGCCCAGCGCGACCAGCTCGGCGTCACCGTTGGCGAGTATCGCGTCGGCCTCGGCAGGGTCGGTGATGCGGCCCAGCGCGAGCAGCGGCCGGCCATTCACCGCGTTTCGCAACCGACGGAACAGCGGCATGTAGGCCGCACGCGGTTGATGGTCGTCGGGCACATGCATTTCGAGCGAACGCGCGTGGCTGCCTTGGGCGAACGTTACGTAATCGACCGCCTTGCCTGTGGTGACATGCGCGGCAATGGCAGCGGCTTCAACAGGATCGATGCCGCCAGGCACACCATCGTCCCCCGGCAGTTTGATGCCGAGAATGAAACCGCTGCCGCAAGCCGCGCGTATGCCGGCAATCATTTCGGTAATGAGGCGCGTGCGGCCCGCGAGATCACCACCGAATTCATCCTCGCGCGCATTCGACCACGGCGACAGAAACTGATGGAACAAATGCCCGTGCCCGGCTGAAATTTCCACACCGCTAAAGCCGCAACGTTTCAGCCGCGCGGCTGACTGCGCGAACTCGTCGTTCATACGGCGAATTTCTGCGATGGTCATCGGGCGCGGCACCGTGCCGCTCAAATCATCGGGCAGGGCTGAGGCGCCCACTGCCTCCGGGTTGCGCCCCACCTCGTGACGGCCGCGGCCGGGGTCTTGAATCTGGCCCAGCAGACGGCAATCGCGCGACTCCACCGCGTCGGCCCAGCGCTTGAGACCATCGAGCTCGCTGTCGTCGTACACCACAACCTTGTACGGAATGCGCTGATGCTTCGCCATCGACAACGGCTCAGTGACAATCATCGCAGCCCCGCCGATAGCCCGATTGGCGTAGTAATTCACCTGCCGCTCGGTGACGCGCCCCTTGTCGCCCATGCGCGTGGTCATCGATGCATGCACGATGCGGTTCTTCAGCGGCTTGCCAGCGAGGGTGAAGGGCGTGAACAGTTTGGTGTAATTGTGGGGCATAAAATAGTCAATAAAAACACATACTTACGATCTTATCGCCCGCCGCTGGCTAGGGCCTTGGTGAATGCCAAAGAATGCTATCACGCAGGCATCGTGCATCGCATGGAAAATAGGCTGTATGGAATTACATCGGGTATTGCCGTTTCCGATACCAGTGCGCATGACGTGGGCGCGATTACTCAAGCGCGTTTTCGATAGGGACATTGCGCATTGTTGGCGCTGCGACAAGCTAAAGCTCGTCGCCGTGCTCGAAGAGCCAGACGTGATCGAAAAAATACTAAATGCATCGGGCGGGATCCACGGCCGCCGTCGATTGCACCAGCGAGGCGGCGGGCGGAGTGGTTTGAGTGGGCTTGTGAAAGCAGACGGTTCTTACCGGCGAGGTACCTTGTGGTGCCATGGCCTGCGCAAGATCGCTGGTCTTCACGATGCGATTGATTTCATCGCTGAGTTTCTTGACGGTAGACGTGGGCGTACCCGCCGGCGCGAGAACGCCGTTCCACAGTAGCATCTGAATATCCGGGCCTCCGGATTCCTTCATCGTCGGCAAATCAGCATAAGCGTCGATGCGTTTGGGCCCGGTGGTCGCGCGGCCACGCAGCTTGCCCGAGCGCACATGCGCAACGACAGTACCGATGCCGCTGAACGCCGTCTGCACCTGCCCTGCCAGCAGATCCACGGTGACGGGCGCCGCGCCCTTATAGGGCACGTGGATCAGATTCACACCTGCCCCCCTGCCGAACATGAACCCGGCCAGATGCTGAATGCTGCCGCTGCCGAGCGACCCGTAAGTTACCGTTCCCGGTTTGGCGCGGGCGAGTGCCACCAACTCCGGCACGCTCTTTGCCGCCACCGCCGGATGAATCACCAGCACCAGCGGATTCAACGTGGTGATGGACACCGGCGCGAAGCCTTTTTCGGCGTCGTACGGCAGCTTCGCATACATATAGGGATTGATGCTGATGGTGGAGATGTTGGTTTGAATCAACGTGTAACCGTCGGGGGCAGCCTTGGCGGTGGCTTCCATGGCGATGATGCCGGCCGCACCGCCGCGATTGTCGACGACGACTTGTTGCCCCAACGCGTCGCCCAGCCGGGTGGCGTAAGCGCGCGCGACAAAATCCGCGCCGCCGCCGGCAGGCACTGGCACGATAAAACGAATCGGTTTGCTGGGATAGGGTTGTGCGGCAAAGCTGGCGCTCAAACCCGCTGCGGCATTGATATAAAAAATATCAATAAAAACAGATACTTACATAAACTCTGCTCTAGTGTAGCGTATCGCATGACATCACCGCCTGTTATCGTTTTCCGGCACCGGATGCGGCACCGGCTTGCCCGCAAAATGCGCTTCCAGGTTCGCCAACACCATGCGTCCGCGTTCTTCGCGCACTTCCTGCGTGTGTGTGCCGACATGCGGGGCGAGCACCACGTTGTCCATGCCGATCAACGCCTGCGGCACGCGCGGCTCGTCCCAATAAACATCCAGCCCTGCACCCGCGATGCGCTTTTCCTGCAATGCCGCGATCAGGGCCACTTCGTTTACCACCGGCCCGCGGGCGACGTTTATCAAGTAGCCTTCCCCTGCACCGTGCCCCAGCGCATCGAGCACCTTCGCGTCGACGAGATCGCGCGTTTCGGGCAACAGCGGACAACACACCACCAGCACATCCACTGCTGCCGCCATCACCGTGAGTTCGTTGTAGTACGGCAACGGCGTATCCTTTTTGCGCGGGCCAAAATAACTCACCGCCATATTGAAGGCCTGCGCGCGCCGTGCAACAGCCTGCCCGATGCCGCCGAGGCCTACGATGCCGCAGGCCTTTTGACGCACTTCCCTGCCTGCCGGTGCAATTTCCTTTGCCCAGCGCCCCTCGCGCACGAAACGGTCGCACTCGCGTATGCGGCGCATCACATCAATCATCAGCCCCAGCGCGAGATCAGCCACAGATTCTTCAATTTGATCCGGTGTGCGCGTGCATACAATGCCACGTGCCTTGGCCACTGTCGTATCCAGTGTGGCACGCGGCGAGCCATAACACGCAACGATTTCGAGCTTCGGCAAGGCCTGCATGGTCGCCGCATCGCAGCCCGCCAGCCCGGAAGTCACCACGGCGCGCACGCGTGGCGCCACGTTGTTCAGAAAAGCCGCGCGATCCGGCGCAAGCCAAAGGCGGTGCACCGCATAGCGTTCCTCCAGCGCCGCCAGCGTGGGTGCGAAGATCGGCAGCAAAACAAGAATTTCTTCTTTCACACTTTGCGCTCCCTGCTCATTTTTCATCCCACAAAGAAACGCGCCGGGACGTGCCCGGCGCTGATTTTCCTGGGTCCACCCGCTTTATTTCAAGCGCTTCAGAATCTTTATGCGTTGCACGGTGTCGCCTGCCAGGTGGGTCCATACCATCGCGTCACGCACCAGCTTATCCACGCGGGCATTCATCAAGCAGCCCTCGAATCCATGCACCTGCATATTGAGCCGCGTGACGCGCTGGATGATATCGGTGGAGTAATTCATCACCAAGCCAGCGTTGGCGGAGTGTTCCCCGGCATCGTGCTGCCACGCCGTGCGCATCACGAACGAACGCAGTGCCTCGGTCAGCATGTGCATTTCGTGGATGCGCAGCGCCACCAGCTGATGCTCCATCAAATATTTGCCTGCGCGCTTGTGCGTACGTGCGTACGCCATGCCTATTTCCACCGCGTCGTCGCACACACCCAGCGCGTTGGCGGCCAGTTCCAGATCGCCGAAAATATCGCCGCCGGTGGTGTCGCCACGGCCCGCTTTCACCGACCCTGTGCCCACGGCGCCGACGACGTTCTCTTTGGGCAACCGCGCGTTTTCAAAAATCAGTTCGGCGTTCTGATAAAAGCGCCAGCCGCGCTTGTTGAACACCTTGCCAATGCGGAAACCCGGCGTGCCCTTGGGTACCATGAACAGCGTACCGCCCTGCTTGATGTTCACATCCGGGTTGGTGCGGGTATCGACAAAAAACAGGGAACCCACGCTGCCATTGGCAATAAAACACTTTTCGCCATTCAAAACCCATTCGTCACCATCCTGAACGGCCTTTACGCGATAACCCGCACGCGGGTCGTCTTCCGGCGGCATACGATTGTCTGATCCGGCATTGGGCTCGGTGATGCCGCGGCCCATCACGTAACGATGGTCGGCGAGAAATGGTTTCAGGAAGCGATTCTTCTGATCATCGGTGCAGGCCATCGACATCAGATGGCTCCATTTCCAGTTCTGGCTGAACGCCTTGGACATGGCGCTGTCGCCCTTGGCAAGCTCCGCCATGACGATCGCCTGCGACACAAAATCCGCGCCCGGCCCGCCCCATTCCTTGGACACCGCCAGCGTGCGAAAGCCCAGCTTCGAACCGGCTTCGATGATGTCCCAGTCCCACGGTTCAAATCCGCCTTCAATCTGATCACGTGCGACCGACGCTGGACGCAGCACCTCGGCGGCAAATTTGCGTGCTTCCGCCTGCCAGTGACGTTGTTCTTCGTTGAGTGAAAAATCCATTTTCTTTACCTGCCCCTTTCCGCCCCCTCGCCCCGTGTGCGGGGAGAGGGCTGGGGAGAGGGGATTACGGGAGAAATACCTACTCCCCACCCTCTCCCTAACCCTCTCCCGCCCTGCGGGCGAGGGGATGCTGTTTAAGTGTTGTGTCTGGCGTGCTCTATCTGAATGGCTCAAGCCGCTTTGCGCTCAAACCCCGCCACTGACTCCGCTATCTGCAACTTCGCCGCGCCGTCGGTATCCTCCGAATGGGCAATGATGAACCCATCGTTGACGTACTTCTGCAGCGGCATGTCGCGCATCACGCCCATTGCACCGAAGCATTCGGCAGCGAGCAGCGTCACCTCGTGCACCGCTTCGGCCGAGGCCACGCGAGCGATCACGTGCAGCGGCAGCTCGGACACGCTGCGACCTGCCACCGCTTCAGGATGATCCAGCGCCCACGCGGCTTTCCACACCATGTTGCGCGACAGTTCAAGCTTGATGGTGCAATCGGCGATTTTGGTGCCAATGGCTTGATGCTCCATGATGTTGCGGCCACCCTGACGACGCATTTTGGCGTATTCCACCGCAGCATCGTAGCTGGCGCGGCCCACGCCCAGGCTCACCGCCGCCATCGCCACCTGATTGCGTGCCAGCAGCTTGCCATCGACAAATGGGCATGCACCTTCCTTACCCAAAAGGTCAGCCACAGCAACCTTGCAATCCTTCAATTCAATCGCGGCCGCCGTGCCGTGATGCCAGCGCGTGAGCGTGTTGTCCGGCCCTCCAAACGCCTTGATGGTGTCTTGCACCTTAAAACCCGCCGTGTCGCGCGCAATCAAAAATGTCGACAGTCCCGTCATGCCTTTGGTGCCCGCGCCGGTACGCACCTGCACGGCGAACAATTTCGCCAGCGGCGCATTCGATACGGCCTCAACGCGGCCATTGATCACCCAGCCGTCCCCCTGCTTCTTAGCCGAGGGCACGGTCACTTCATCGTCGTAGGCATCGCGATGATAGGTCCAGCCGATACCGGCTTCAGCGGTGGTACCGGCGAACGCGAGGTGATAGTTGTCATCATCAACAAAAGCTTTGAGATGCTTCGCTTTTTGCGCTGCGGTCATCAGCGTATCGAACAGCGTGCGGCCCAGCGCGGCGGTGGTGCCAAGTATCGTGGCCACATCCACTTCGCCAGACGCCAACTCCTCCAGCACGATGCACGTCGTCAGATTGTCCGCACCCGCACCGCCGGCTTCTTCCGACAGCGCCAGCGTGCGTATGCCCAACTGCGCGGCACCCGTCAGCAGATGGGTCATCACCGGTTTTTCAAAGGGTTGCAAACGGTCAGGGTGAATCGCAGCAGCTTTCATTTCGCGCTGGGCGAAATCACGCAGCGTGTCGCGCATTTCCAGTTGCTCGGGGGTCAAGGTCAGATCGAACATAAGTATTTAATTCCTTTGATAAATTCATGAAGGTAAACCCGTAAAGTGATGCGCATTCAACGTTAAAGAGGCGAGACTATAGCGGAAACGGCGTGCGCTGAAAAGCGCTGATGCGCTGCAGCCATCAGTAATGCGACTTGAAGCTGATCGCGTCGCGATATTTCAAGTCTTCCAGATCAATATAGGAGCGCTTGGTGGCTTTATCGACGGTGTATTGAATCTTGCGGTTGGTCTCATTGCAGGCGCGAATGTCGATGAGCTCCAGCGCTTCCTTGACCTCCCACTCATGCGCGCCCGCGATGCCCGCCGGTGCGTAGATTATCGAACCGGCCTCGACTTCATACTCCTTGCCATTGATGTCGCGCACCGTGGCGTGACCGGAGATGACGTAATACGTCACCTCAATCGGATGCCAGTGCAATTGCTCGTAGGTGCCAGGCTTGTAACTCGCACGCCCCAGCCGCACACGGTCGGTCATGAACACCTCGGGCCAGCCGATCAACCGTGTATAGGTTTGCCCGTCGGTCACACCGCGCGAACCCTTGTAGTCCTTTTCGTTGATGACCCTCAGTGTGGATTCCACTTTCATCCTGGTCGCTCCTTGATAGTTCCGGCTGAATTCATTCGCCCGTAAACTTGGGCTTGCGTTTCTCGCGCCACGCCTTGTGCGCCTCGTCCTTATCCTTCGACATTTCCAAAACCATAAAGCGGTAAGCATCCGTCAGCGACGCATCCTGCAAATTCGAAATATCCATGCCGCGGATGATCGATTCCTTGGTCAGGCTCACCGCCAGCGGAGGCAGGCCGGCGATATGTTCAGCAACCTCCAGCGTTTTGGCCTTGAGTTCCGCATGCGGCACATACCACTGCGCCACGCCCAGCTTGTAAGCCTCCTCGCCTTTCAACGGAAAGCCCATTGCCAGCCGCATGCCCATGCCCTTGCCCGCGTAACGCGCGAGCCGCGTGCCACCGCCGTAATTCGGAATGATCCCCAACGCCACTTGCGGCAGGCGCCACTCGGATTTATCACTGGCGACAATCAGATCGCAAGCCAGGCTGATGATCGCCCCCACGCCAATCGCGTAACCGTTCACCGAGGCAATCACCGGCTTCGGGAAATCGCCCAAGAGGTTAGCCGGAAACATTCTTGGCCGGCGAATTTTGCGCACAAACTGCTTGGCGCCGCCGGTCACATGGGAATTGGGTTTCTTGAGATTGGCACCCGCCGAAAACGCGCCGCCGGCCTCGTCGCCAGTGAGTATCACCACGCGCACATCGTCGTCGTCCGTCGCCTTGTTGATCTCGGCGATCAGCCCCTTGTTGAAATCCTCGTCCCACGCATTGCGCATCGCAGGACGGCTCAACGTCAGCGTCAGGATGTGTCCGTTCTTTTCGGCCAGTAGCGGCATCAGCTATCTCCAGTTAACAAACCCCGAGTCAAAATCTTTGGCTTATTTACAACTTATTTACCCAATGTGCACACAAACCCGCCTGCCTGCGCAACGCGTTCCAGCGCCAACACCGCATCACGAATTCGCTCCGCCCGCTCAGGCGGCAAAATTCCATCCGTGTTCTGCATGAACTTATCGACAATCGACGCAGCGCTTGCAGGCTCATCCGGCAGAATATTATCGCGATGCCGCAGTTCGCGTCCGTTCTTCATTTTGACGATAATCTCACCGGAACGTGATTTCGGAAAGCCGGAATTCGGGTCGATTTCATAGCTGACCTTGTTGGCGAGCTTCAACAACTCGCCATCGGTATACGACGGCGCTTCGATTTCGTTCAAACCAAAGCGCCCGCGTGACAGCGCGCATGCCACCGAATACGGCAGGCTGAATTGCGCCGAGTAACTGCTGGCCGGTTTGAGTTTGCTTGCCAGCGGTTCGCACACCAGCGGCACGGCGGCATCGGCCACCAGCGCGCGTACCGACTCGACATTGTCCGCCGTGAAAGATTGCTCCTTCGCCAGGGTGATCGCACAATTCATGAATGCATGCAATTGATGGCACGCCGGAAACAGCTTGATCGAGGTGCGCGTAAACTCCCAGTTTTCGCCCAGCCCCTCGACCACCGCTTGCGGCTGCGCGCTGCCCTTATGCTCGCCCAAAAAGCAGGAATACAAACCAAAGTGACCGTCATAAGCCTGAGCCGGCCCCAAGTAACCCGCGCGCGCGAAGGCCGCAGCGGTAATACCTGAAGCACCCGCCCAGCCGGGATGCACGCGCTTAGTCCAGGAACCTTCTTGTAGCGGCTGCAAGGTACCCGACGTCAAACTCAAGGCCACGCCCTGTGCCAGCGTATGCTGCGCAGCATCCAGATTCATCAAGCGCCCGGCAGCCACCGTACTGCCAAACGCACCCGCGATGCCTGTCGCGTGAAACCCGGCATTGACGAAACCTCCGCGCGCCGCCGCCGCCACACGCGCACCGATCTCCAACCCCAGCACGGTAGCCATCAACATCGCTTCACCGCTGGCCCCGGCATGCGCGCCCATGCCCAGTACCACTGGCACGCAGCTTGCCGACAAATGCACCGAACCGGGTAAATAGGTATCGTCATAATCCAGCCCATGCACCAATATGCCGTTCATCACCACGGCATCCCGCAAAGCCAGTTTGGCATCCAGACCCATCACCGTGCTGGCACCACTGCCCAGGCTGCTCAACGCCGACAGCGCCACCGGCACAAACGGATAACGCGACGCAGCAAACGCGTTGCCGATGGCATCCAGCATCACCAGCTTGGCACGCTCGCGTACGGCTTGAGGAATGTCGTCATACGCCCGCGTTGCAACGAATTGCGATACCTGCTGCGATAGGGTTTGCGCTTCAGTCATGGTTTTGCACCTTTAACAAATGCCCATCAATCCGCCCGCATGCCCACAGCGTGAATTACTTTCTTGTTCTGCTCCAGCTCGCGGCTGATCATTTTGGCGAACTCGGCCGGTGTGTTACCCACTGCATCCGTACCCGACGCGGTGAACTTGTCGCGTGTTTCGGGCAGACGCAGCACGTTTCTGATTTGCACATGCAAGTACTCGACCAGCGGCGCAGGCAGATTCGCGGGGCCGAGTACACCCTGCCACGGCGCGGTGTCAAAATCCTTCACGCCCGCCTCGGCGAGTGTGGGTACGTCCGGCAGATACGGCACGCGTTCGCGCCCTGAGGTCGCGAGAATTTTCACGCGCCCACTCTTCATGAACGCCATCACAGTCGGCGGCGTGGTGAAAATGAGTTGCACCTCGCCACCCAGCAACGCCGTCAACGCCGGTGCGCCGCCCTTGAACGGTACCGACACCATTTTGGTGTGGGTCAAAATCTTGAAAAGCTCGGCGGCCAATGCACCCGAACTGCTGGGCGTGGCCAGCGCCACGTTAAGCGCCCCGGGCTTCGCTTTGGCCAGCGCGATCAGTTCCTGCGTGGTGTTGGCGGGCACCGATGTGTTCACCGCGAGCAACAACGGCTGTTGCCCCGCCAGCGTAATCGGCGTGAAATCCTTGTACACATCGTACGGCACCTTGCGGAAAATAAACGGCACGATGGTGTGTGCGGCATAAGTAAACAACAACGTGTACCCATCCGGCTGGGCACGCGCGACGATTTCATTGCCCAACAGACCGCCTGCGCCAGGCCGGTTGTCCACCACAAATGGTTGCCCCGCGACTTCGCTCAACTTGCTGACGGTAAGCCGCGCAATGATATCCGTGCCGCCGCCTGCAGCTACCGGCACCACCACGCGTACGGGGCGTTCGGGGTAACGCGTGGCGGATTTCGCCGCAGGTTGCGCGTGCGCACCCTGGACCGTACACCATGCCAAAATAAAAATAGTATTTAAAAACAAAAACTTATAATGCATTCTCACTCAACCTATAAACTCATCTGCACTTGCGTAGTGCGCCTACGGCGTCAACACCCCGTCCTCTATATTGGCCACCACCCGCGCGATGCCGTACGGATGCCCCCGCCGCAATGAAAACATGCGCAGCGCCCCATAATCCTTGTGCGCCTTCGTCACGCCCACATAGTCGCACGCGAATTCGCGCCCGTTGTGCAGGGACAGAATGGCCGCGAAGGTTTCGGTGACATAGACACAGCCTTCCGGCGTCACCGGTTCTATGCGCGCCGCACGGCTGACATGTGCGCCAAACGACGTTTTGCGACCGATTACCGGTTCGTCCAGCCGGTACACCGGCCCCAGATGCCCGCCGATGCGCAAAGCCAAATGCTTCGGCAAGCCGATCAATCCCAAGTCAATATCGGCAAGCGTCTCCTGCATTTGCAGCGCGCATTCCGCAGCTTTTCCGGCATCCTGAAATACCGCGAATATGCCGTCGCCCCACGTATTGACGTATTCTACGGCGTCGCCAAAGCCATGTATCACCCGCGCCACCGGCCCCATGATCTGCGACACAAAAACCGGCAGCTGCACGTCCGCCAGCTTGCTGAACCCATGAATATCGGCGAACAGCATGGCGCGCATGTCGCGCCGCCCGTGCGTAACGGGTGGTTTGACATACGCTCTCAAATCATCGTTGCTTGCGCGCGCGCCGCAACGAATGACAGTCTGAGGCAATTCGGCCCGAATCCAATTCTGCATATCCACCACGGTACGCGCCACGCCGGAACGCGCCTCGCCGTCCCACACCGCCAACTGGTGCTCCGGCGCATGCATATGCCGCGCGCACAGCACCGCCAGCCCCATCGCTAACTGGCTGGCGTACGTGAACAACAAGTCATCGTTGAGGTAACTGTCCTCGGTCGCGAAGCGCACGGTTTTCGCGGCCTTGATGCAAGCCTGAAACCGCGAAATCCAGGCATCCCCGCCTACCCGCACTGAATACTCGATGAACTCAGCGGTACGAAACGGCAAAATTATGTTCAGCGCCACCTTGCGCGCGATCAACGCCTCAGCAAACAGAATGTCGGCACCCGCCGCCAAAGAACCGTACGCCATGCCAATGCGCATGCCATCCAGGGTGTTGGCAATTTCCGCCGCAACACGTACCTCTTCGTCAATACGAAAGCGCCCAGCTGGCGAAATAATGTGGCCAAGGTAATGCACAACGGCCGGTGGCTCGAACAAATGCAGTGATTTCAAATCCGCGCCGTTGACCGCGCAGATGCGTTCAAACTGCCGCGCCGTAGTCGTCAATTGCGCGTAACTTTCGCCTGCGGCGGCTATCGCCTTCTGGATCAACGGCCGGGCCGTATCAAGGTTGCCCAGAATCAGATGCGCCTCGATGACCGTGGCCAGCGCCCAGTAATGATCCGGGGCGGATGACGCAACATCCAGCCAACCCGCCGGGCGCCGTTCTAGCAACGTCAGCGTCTCCCGCGCCAATAGTTTGGCATCTGCCTCGTCCCCGGCGAACAGCGCCGTGGACGCCGCATTGATCGCCGGGTAATAAGCCTCGCTGCTGTCCGCCACCGCGCGGTAAGCCGCCTCATACAACACACGCGCTTCCCGGAAGCGTTCCGCGCGGCGCACGCCCGTGGCCTCGAAACCCAAGTCCTTTTTCAGCCGCGCCATCAACACCCGCACATCCGTCAACTCGCTACGATCCAGACCAAACTCGGCGAATTTCTTGATCGCCAGTTCTGTAGCGCCCGCGTTGGCCAGACTCAACACCGCCCGATGCGCCAGAGCCACGTTGCCGGGAAACCGCGCCAGCCCGCTTTCCGCCAGATCGTAGGCGCGAAAAAACTCCCCATTGTCGGAAAACGGTCTGATCTCTTTCAACAATTCTTCAGCGGTTTGCTCTGCCACAGTCACCTCACGTCATCAACCTGCCAAGGCGCATTGCAACTGCGCCGTTCCTACTACCCCGTCGCTCTTCAGCCACACCTGCCACCCTACCGTCGTTGCCGCGCAGGCGGGCACCCAGAACACCACACCCAATGGCA